>Ga0307515_10008605_pt1 | contig 19865 bp, 12 predicted proteins | sample 17_EM_MG_FD_194513 | JGI IMG/M metagenome (GOLD analysis project Ga0307515, IMG submission 194513) | Populus trichocarpa ectomycorrhiza microbial communities from riparian zone in the Pacific Northwest, United States - 17_EM | ecosystem: Host-associated > Plants > Roots > Unclassified | place... | reverse complement strand
AGAGTAGTTAACTAAGCAGAATCCGATTAAGTTTAATAGAGGCCTAATTATATAAAAGGGCAACCTAATTAAGCTAACTTAGGAACGCTAAGCTTAAAATCTAAAGCCCGTTATAGTAAAGCCTATAGACCTTACTAGCTCCTATAGAGAGACCTATAAGACCGTAAATATGAAGGACTAATACGTTATATAGCGTGTAAGAGGCGCCTATATTACCATAGTCTGTTAGCCCAAATCTGCCTATAATTTATCCTTTACGGCCCAGGTAGTAGATCCGTAAGAAGAAAATATTAAGTAGCTTAATAAGCGCATTTAGTGGCAAATTAATAATGTAGTAAGGGGACTTACTTTTATACTACTGGACCTAAGTTCCCTTAGCTTACTAGCATTTACGGACGCCTCCTTTACCAATAATAGGGACCTATTATCGCAAATCGGCTTTATAATCGTACTTATGGACCGTAATTAGGACGCAAACATCCTATACTAGTCCTTAATTAAATGCAAATAGGTAACCCGTAGTATACTAGCTTCTAAACTATATATACTAGCTTATAGCTTTAATATAGCAGCCGTAATTAAATTAACAGTCTAGAAGATTCTATAACTAGAGCAGTTACCCCTAGTTTTATATACTAATTTAAAGTCCCTCTACGACTGCCTAGTTAAACTAGGTACGATATAAGAGAAGAGGCTTATGGTTGACCTAATGTGCTTATATTAGGCCTACGAACGACGCGAGATTACGGAGGTTAAATAGATTAGCGGCGGAAATAACCTAGTAGACGCCATAACTAAGGCAAAGCCGTGTTAAGCCCTTAAAACCCTAATTAATACGAATAGGCTTAACTTAAAAGTTATAGAATGGGTAGAACGGGACTAATAAAGTACCTATGGTACGCCTACGGCCCGTTGGAAGACCGTACGGCTTATTATATAGCCTATTCTATAGACTATAAGCTATTAGGTAGAAAACGGTGGAAAGCTACGGTGGAACTTAGTGGACTTACGTGACCTGCCAAATTCTGCTATATTCTGCTACAGTAGTCGAATTAACTAATTATAATTTTCCATACTGGGCACAGAAAATCGCTATTAGCTCGCTTAGCACTAGCGCCTTAGCGGCCCTTAAGATCTAACTTATAGCTCGTCTGCTGCCCGTTAAAAGGCCGTATAGTTTATTTTGCGGACCGTAAGCAGAACTTACGGCTAGCTTAGGGCACCGTTTGGAAGGCAGCCTAGACGGCACCTTAGAGGGATTTTCTATGTATTTCCTTACGTGTTTTGTAGTTCTATTAAGGCAATTACGGAAGCTGTACATAAGTGGTTTCATTTTTTAAGTACCGCTAGTGTATAATTATAGCACCTAGTATACGAACGCGTATTTACGCGTTCGTGCACAACCACCTACGTGCTGACTAATTAGGGGGGAGGCGCGTCAGTATATAGACCACGTAGTCTACCACAATAGAATCGACAGTCACCACCATCCTAAAGAGCATACGATACTATACGTATTTCGTGCCCCGGGATACAACTCACTCGTGCTATTGAGTTAGTACGAACAAGAGGCTTTAAAAGAAAAATAATAGCTTCCTTTATAGACTCTAGGATAGTGTTTTTCTCTATTTTTATTATATTAATAATTGTTTTTCTATTATTCTAATATCTTTTCTTTTGCTGCTCTCTCTATATAAGCTAGAGAAGTATAAAAAGATTGTTTTTTCTTTCTAAAAGGCCCTTTTTAGCTAGCTTATCTATTATTTTATTTTTATAGATTTCTAGGTAGCTAGGAACTTAATAAATATTAATAGAGATATTTTTACCAGCTAAATAGAAATAGCTTTACGTAATTTTAATAACTAGTTCTTGCCCTCTATAAGAGAATTAAACTATAATCTTTTAATAGCTGCTTGACTATCTATAAAGATATAGACTTATCTCTCTTCTAGTCTTTATTATTAAGGTATTTTAGGACCCTATAGACTATATAAAGCTCTATGTCTATAATTCCTATATAGGGTCCTAGATTCCAATTTTTTGCGTATTTAATTATATTTCTCTTTCCTATTATGCATATAGCCGCTATATTTAATTTACTATCTTTAAAGTTATCTATATAGTATATATTAACTAGGTCCCATTTTAGAGATTCTTATAGATTTTCTACTAGTCTTAAATGTTCTTATACAGCTTCTTCCTAAGTTTAGGTATGAAAATTAGAGATCTATATACTAAGGATTCTAATCTATTTCGTAATAGAAATCTTTCCTAAAGCTTATCCTATAAATTAGACCTCTAGTAGACCGCTAGTACATATATTACGCGTATATATAAATATACTACTCTTATTAACCAACGAATTTTCTATTAAGAGTCTAAGAGCTTATAAGAGTTATTTTAGTAGTAACGGAGCGTTAAAATACACTAAAAATCACTCTTTTTACTGCCGTATCTCAACCCCTTTATAACGTCCAATTATTATAAAAATGCTATAAAGTAAGAGCTCTTTAACTTCTCTATCTATTGCATGAAATAACGACGCTAGGGCTATATTACATAAAACACTAGATATAGGCAGTCGGTCGTATTTTATCTAAAACTTGCTAGTTAGTTTTTATTATAATCTTGCCTTACTGCTATATCTTATATATACTAATAACCTCATATTTTATTAAAGAACGGTAAACCCCTGGTTTAGAGGTTTATAGACTATTAGGATATAGTTACTAGTATATATTAAGCTACTTATAAAGGATTTATGTATAGAACTATAGCGTCATAGCCCAGAGGCTGTACACATAGTATAATATAATAGATATAAAATAAAAATAAAAATAAAAAATCCTTTATATACTTCTTTACGTCTAATTATCTCTAAAAATACTACGAGCTAAAAGCTCTTTATCTTCTCTATCGCCTCTATATTATAGCGATATCGTAGCTCTATTTTATAAGAAGTTAAATATAGGTAATTGGTCTGTTTAGCCTAAAATCTACTAATATTCCGTTTAAAATCTAACTTAACTTTTACGACGATATATCTCGCCTCTTAATACTCTAGGTATAAGGCTATAGTATATATTTATAAAGATATAATTACCTAAAGAATATATTATAACTATTGTGGTTAGGATATAGCTTATAGGAAAGGACAGAAATAAATTGCAAAAAGATAGGGACAGGCGTTTTCCTATAGTTTTTCCTACCGTTTTCTCATACCCTAGTAGTTGCAGTGACTTGGTACTTTACTAAGGAACTATAATCCTCTAGTTTAGGGGTTTATAAACTACTAGGACATAGCTACTAGTATATATTAAGCTGCCTAGAAAGGATTTATATATATAGAACTATAGCGCCATAGCCCGTATACGCAATATTGTATGTAGTATAATATAACGGATATATTAAAGATAAAAAAAAGCTCGTAAGAAATGATAAAAATCGATTCTTAAAATATTTACTTCTCACCAAAGCGACGCCTATAAGCTCTTAGGACCCCCGGTAGAGAATTCGTTGGGTAATAAGGAGCAGTATGCTCGCACGTGCGCGTAGTGCACGTACTAGTGGTCCACCGGGGTCCTAATTTATAATATAACCCGAAGCCGTGTCTGCTAAAATTACCCCGCGGCTAGTGGCTTGATGCTCCGCAATTCATCTTTTCAGCTCGCTGAACTGACAAGAAGTATCCTCTTCCATGCGGCGAATTAATATCACAGCAAGCTATGGATCCTCTATCAGTGGCAGTTTCTATAGTTGGCCTCACCATGTTCTGTGCTGATGTCGGCAACTACCTCGCAGGCGTAAAACATGCCCCCGGGAGCGCCGAGAGACTGGGCAATCAAGTTTCATCACTTCGGCATGTTTTAGAGCAGCTCGACGCATTCTTGCGAGGAGAGAGTGTCAAAGATAAGAAATTCGCAAAGACTTCTGCGTTGGTCCAAAGCACGGAGGTCTGCAAATGCCAGCTTCTGCAAGTGTTAGGGAAGCTCGAGAAAGTGAACAAAAACATCCTTCATCGGGTGATTTTTCCATTAGATGAAAAGGAAATCAACCGATCTATTGAGATATTGCGTGGCTGTGCGCAGACTTTCCAGTTCTCTCTGACCATAGATGGATGGTAAGCATTCAACTTATGCATGGTTTATTCAAAGGATTAAACTTGGCTAGTGCTCTCATGTCTGAGACAGCAGAGAACGTGGCGGCGAGCCTCCGAATTCAACTGGAGACTTCGAAGAAAATCGTTGAAATGACGTGCAAAATGGTTACGATGACAGACCTGGCCAGAGAAGCCAATCGAGCATGTGAAAGCTTGAGTGATATTCTGCTTACCATATCTACCTTTTCGACTACGGCAATTCAGGTGGACGAATTATCTATGGGGGTCCGGAGACTAGAGGTGGCTTCCCAAAGTATGCATAAGTCCTAATCCACGCTGCAAACCAGCACTCCTAGTTGAGAGCCAACAAAAATCTGCAGGTGAGAAAGGAAGGACGGTTCTGAAATGGTTAGCTCTACCATCGCTCTCGACCGAGAAACACTATGATGTCAAGGCGCAAAGAACACCACGGACCGGCGATTGGCTTTTCACCGGACCTGCTTTTCAAAAATGGGTCACTGTGCAGGATGAAAGAAAAGCCTTTATATGTTTTGGAGGTCCCGGCGTTGGCAAAACAGTCTTGACGTGGGTTCCCTATCCCTTGCAGAATTTGTATTGACGCTCTCTAGGTCTTTCATCATCGACCACCTCCTTGAAACGTTGAAAGGCCAATCAATGGGCGTTGCTTGGTGCTACTGCGACTACCGGGAACGTTTGTCACTCACGCCTATGACTTTCGCTGCTTCACTCCTCCGGCAGCTTTCTCTGCAGACGAAACCCTTCCCTCAACCAGTGTTTGACTTCTACGAACTCTTCAAAACCGAATCTCCACAGAAGCAGGCGAAATATCTTATAAAAACACTTATCAGTGTTTGCTCGACATTTTCCGAATGCTTCGTTGTTGTCGATGCGCTTGACGAGATCGATCCCAAGCATCGTAAAGACTTTTTAAAAATTCTCAAGGAGCTCCAGTCAGCATCCGTGAAGATTTTTATTGCGACTAGGCCTCATCTACACGACACATTCGAGACCTTCTCATCCGATATTCGGCAACTAGTTGAAGCTCACGAGAACGACATAAAGACGTTTTTAGCAAATTCACTCGCGAATAGCGAAAATATGGAAGAACTCTTGGACGATAAGATGACGGAGGAAGTAATAAACACACTGTCACAAAATGCCAATGGGATGTTTCTTCTCCCAGCCCTCCAAATACAAGCGGTTCTAGACCAAGTGTCGAAATCCGGTATCAGGTCTATCCTGCGGTCCTTGTCCTCGGACCTTCACGAAGTCTTCGGTGGTTTCATAGAGAGAATCAAGAGTCAGCCAGGCAGCCGTCAGCAAGTCGCTAGTGCAGCTCTTACCTGGCTAGCTTATGCGAAACGAAATTTGTCCATTGACGAACTGAGGCATGCTCTTGCAACTAGGCCGAGCGATACCGAATTGGATCAAGACAATATGGTTTCCCCCAGAATAATAGTGGAGAGCTGCTTGGGGTTGCTCGTTATCGAGCAAGAAAACTCAGCCATCCGTCTCGTTCATTTCTCACTTGAGGAATATTTACAAACTCATCGGCAGAACCTTTTCCCAAACGGGGATTTGACGCTTGCTGTCACATGCCTGACATACTCAACTTTTTCGTCTATTTTACTCTGTTTCCAAGACAACCAAGCTGATCTCGCAAGCCTCGTCCAGGACTATCCTCTGCTTGCATATTCGTGTAATTATTGGGGCCATCATGCTGGATTATCTATGACTCCAACGATCAGGGAGCTAGCCATGAAGTTCTTGTCTGAGAAAGCTCGCGTGGTCGGCGTTTCAAAAATTACGGATTGGGGCTTTGAACGCAAAGCTTTGTTACATGAATACCAACACTTGTTGACTACTGGAAATCCTCTTCATTGCGTGTCAATGTTTGGGTTAGCAGAACTCATTCCAGACCTGATCCGCAAAGGGGCATCTGTCCGGGAACAGAACCAACGTGGAAATAGTCCATTGCATGAAGCAACTTACTTTACTCAGATCGAGGCGGCTAATGCTCTTCTCAAGGAGGGAGCAGCAGTTGATCAAGAAAATTATGACTCGAATACAGCGTTGTTTCTAGCATCAGCGTCAGGACATGTGGAACTACTGGAGCTTTTACTAAAGTTCGAAGCAAATCCAAATGCAAGATGCAGGAACGGTTGGACGCCTTTGCACAAAGCCGCGGACTGTGGACACCTGAAGGCAGTTGAACTGCTGCTGGACCATGACGCATCATTGACTCAAGCCAGTTCTAGAGGCCTCACAGCGTTGCATCGAGCCTCTGGGAGGGGGCACCTCGAAGTGGTTCAACTCCTGCTGTCTCGATGCTCAGAATTGAACGCTCAATCTTCCGACGGGTGGACTCCTCTTCACGGAGCCGCGAGCAGCGGTCGGAATGATGTCGTCCAGCTTTTACTGCGTAAGAAAGCGGAAGTCGACCACGTGGCAAGAGATGGGTGTACACCTCTTCACAGGGCGTGCCTACGCAGTCATCTTGACACAGTCCGTACTCTTTTGCGATTCGGAGCAGAGCACATAGTAGCGGATGAAATCGGTGAAATACCATTGCATAAGGCAGCTAAAGGAGGCCATGTTTCAGTCGTTCGCTTACTTTTGAGTGACGCGCTAGAGATGAGAGCTGCACAACTCGAGTTCAGTAATGTTTGGTCCCAGGTTCCTCGCGACATGGCTCTGAACGCCGCATACTACGACCTAGCGAAACTTTTGACGCTAAATTACGATAATATCAGTGACCAGAACGAGGTAGAATTGATGATCAAATCCGGCAACTTGAGCAAAATTGAACGTCTCCTAGCGGAAGGCATCGTACCCGATAAACCAGACAACAACGGATTAACTCCATTGCACCAGGCCATCAGCAATGAGAAATACAAGATTGCTTCCATGTTGGTGGATCATGGAGCCAATATCGAGCATGCAGCATTAAACGGTTGGACTCCGCTTCATACGGCGTCAAAACGAGGAAACCTAGACTGCGTCAAGCTCTGTCTACAGCATAAAGCACAAGTGACGTCTCGGGATTGCTTTGGGAGAACCCCTCTTCACAAGGCTTGTCAGGGTGGGAACGTCGATGTCGTTCGATTACTCATCGAAAACAACGCCGATCCGGAAGCCCGCGACTGGGCTCACTATGAAGCTATACATGCTTGCGCAGAGGCGGGCCATGAAGATATTGCACGGTTTTTGGTATTTGAGTATCATGTGTGTCTTGAGTGTAGAACGGTCGACGGACAGACGCCACAGGCTGTGGCTGCCAGAGCTGGCTATCATGATCTCGCGGAGTTCTTGAGGTCACAGCGATGAAGTCCTTTTTGGAGCTCGCCCGGTCTGAAGACCTTTACAAGACTGTGACGCTCAGTGTTTTTATCAGTATTCGATACTGATTACGCTTATTGAAATATTGAATATTGACATTCAATATTCAACACCAATACGAAATGTTCAATACTGAAAGTTATTGAATATTGAATATTTTTGGAGTTGAGGTAGTAGAAATATGGCCTAGAGGCTTAGTAAATGACTCTTAAGCCTCTTAATAATAACTGCTTATTTTAAATTTATTAGGTAACCCCATATAAAGTTAAAATTACTAAATATTATACGTTTACAAGTCATCGCACAGTATCTTCGAATTTTGCACCCCTATTCCTTCGGCTAATAACGTCCTATGAGAGTTGGACCGTGCGCGAACACCGGCATTAAAAGTACGCGTGTGGTCACGGAGCCTTAATTCTATTAATTCTATTAGCTGGCTCTTATTGATAACCGTAGGACTAAATCCACCAGCCAAAGGGATACTTGCTCCACCTTTGTAATTAACACCATGCCTTTCTTACCTCGTAGCACTACCAAGTGTTTTTTAGGAGCCGTTGAATAATTATATAGGACCGTATAAAGCTTAGAAGTACAAATATTAAATATACGGAGCGCTTAAAGAGTTGGTTAAGAAGCTATATTACCGCCAGCGGTAGACGTATAGCTATAGACGTAGTAGCTAAGACTCTTAAGCGTACACGGCTTGCAGAGCAATTAAATACTGATGAACTGGATCTGAGGATAAAGAATGAATATGAATCTATCGAATCTATCTACGACGAATATAGGCCCTTATATAGGCCTATACCTACTGAGTTATAAGTGGTTGCTTACGGACGTCGTCCAAAAAGGAACTAAAGGGAATCTGCTTATGTAAGCAGGCAACGAACGTGGAGGACTCTTCCAGCACCATCGTTACACCCCCTAGTACTCCACTAAAACAGAAGTAGATCCTTCCTAAATTAGTGTTGAATTTAATAATATATAAAAGAAACACCTTATAATCCTCTAAGTGTCCTATAGGTCCTATTTGACCTCTCCCTGAGCTGTAATCGATTGCCCGTTACGAGCTCTACATCGTTCTCATCCCCCACTTAAAAGTCGTCAGCATGGGTCAGAGTCATCGAATGGCGTACCCTCCGAGGTTTTGCCGACCTGTGTATGATTTCCTATTTGGGTTTAGTGTCTATATTGCATTGAACGAGGCCTAGCTGCTTGACGAAGTTCCTGAACTGAGCCGTTGTTAGTGGCTTTGTAAGACCGTCTGCCACTATGCTGCTTGTAGGAACGTGCTATAGGTGGATTACGCCGCTTTGAACCTTGTCACGAATGTAGTGCTAGTATAGCTTAAAGTGCTTAGTGCGCGCGTGGTAATTATCGCTTTTTATAAGGCTGATGGCTGGTTAATTATCGCCATATAAATGTATCGGTAGTAGATCCTTTCCGGTGTAGCCTAAATTAGTGAGCAATTAACGAAGCCATAAGGCTTCCTTGGCCGCATGCGTCATTGCTATATATTTAGCCTCTGTAGTAGAGGTTGTAAGAATTAACTGCTTGCTTGACTTGTGTGAAACTGGGCCACCCGCTAACTTGTAGATATAGCTAGAAGTTGACTTCCTGTTAACCGCATCTGCGAACGCTGCATTGCTATAGCTATGTAGCTATAGGTTAGGTATATTACCTGGTGGGCTTCCGCTATATTCCCTATTGTAATTAGGGGTAGTATAGTCCGTAACTAATGCCTCGGCGAAGGCTTTTGGAGGTAGTTGTTGCCCTTGGGGGAAGCCGAACTCTATACCTAAGTCAATCGTTCCTGTATAGTAGGCAAGTATCTGCATTGCGGCTTCCATATGTAGTTCGGCAGGGTTGTGTAGGAACTAATAGAGCTTTCCTACGGCCTAGGCTACATCGGGCTGAGTCCAATTGCATGGATAAAGTAGAGAGCCTATTAGCGATTGATACCGTTTTATTAGCTCCGGCGGAGTTTGATCCTCGTATAGCTTGAAGTCTACCGTAGAGGGGTAAATTGGTGTAGAAGCCGGTGCGTAATCGTCTATATGGAATGTATGTAGGATCTTCCTAATATAGGCGTCCTGTACCAGTCGAATTGAGCGCGCCTGTCGGTTCCTTATAATTTAAATACCTAGGTAGTACGCAATTAGGCCTAAGTCTCTTACTTTATACTTGTTCCTGAGTGCTTCTTTAAGCAGTTTAATTGTTTGTGTGTCTTGTCTAATTAAGATAAGATCATCGACGTAGACGATAATAATTTGGCCGCTTTGCTGGCTGATGAAGACGCATGGGTCAGCTGGAATTGGCATGTATTTGAGGGTGATAAGGAAGCTTTTGAGCTCCTTATACTAAAGACGTGGCGCCTGCTTAAGACCGTAGAGAGCCTTAAGCAGTAGGCCTACGAGAGCAACGCTGTTCTTCTAATACTGGCGGTATCCTTCTGGCAGCTGAATGTAGATGTTTTTACGGTTAAGCTTCCCATTAAGGAAGGCTGTAATTACGTCTAAGTGTTTATACTCTAGATTGTATGCGGCAACCAGGGCCATTAGTAGCTTAAATATATTAGGTTGAATGACGCCTGCGAACGTGTTGCTATAGTTAATCCCTAGGCGCTGCTTATTACCGCGTAATACTAGCCGTGCTTTCCATCTAAATAGGACGTTGTTCTTATTGAATTTGTACGCAAAGACCCATTTAATAGGTAGAGCCTTAGCTCCGGGTGGAAGTTCGACGATCTTAAATGAGTTATTAATTATTTAAGACTCCTATTCCTTATCCGCCGCAGCCTTCTACTTCTTCTTGAATATTAAATTCATGGCTTCCTTCTAGTTCCGTAGCTCCGGAGGTAGTCCTTTAGTTATCCTTATCCACTGAGGCTGTAATAGAGCACTTGTAAACGTGTAGGCGAAGGATGGGGTAAGGTAGGTAGCCTTTATAGCCGGCTCCTTTCTTCCGGTTCTATGGAGTACGCTATAGTTAAGCTGTGGCTTTGACCGTGTACGAGTGTTCGCTATAGGTTCATTGTCCTCTTCTGAGTACTTAGTTAGAATCTGTTCTAGATCCTCCTGGTAGACGTCCCCTGGGGGAGTCCCTTCCTAATAGAGGTGTCCTCCTAGATCAGGAAGCTCTTGCTGGTCAAGACCTGCCTGTTCGTCGTTAGTGAGAGGGGGTCAATTGAGCTGCGGTGCGATATCGTGATCGCCAGAGGCACCCCCCGACTAAGAGTCACCCCCCGACTGCGAGGCTCGAGAGACCTCATCTGCCTCCTGCAGTGACCGAGAGACCTCGCTTCCTTCCTGCGGTAACCGAGAGACCTTATCTGCCTCCTGCAGTGACCGAGAGACCTCACTTCCTTCCTGCGGTAACCGAGAGACCTCTAGTGTAGTGTCTTTGGTAGGAAGTTCCTTAAGTGGTATCCAGCAGATATTGTCGTCGCCACCTTCTTCTTTACTAATTGGTGTAGTGAGAAAGGTTCCTAATTCGTTAAAGGTGACGCTGCTTGCTCTTCTAGTTAGCGTACGTAATTGTAGAGTTGGTATCACCTAGGGCGTGAGCCATTGCTTAAGCGGGCGGAGCTTTGTCCTTATTAACTAATATAGGTAATATATTAAGCCCGTGTACGGCTGCCTTGGCGATTTTAGGCCAGAGCTTTGGTGGTAATTAAGTCTTAATTAATATTACCCTAACCCTTTCTTTAACTAGGTGGTTGGCCTTCTCTGCTATTCTATTCTGGTGTGTGGTATATGGGGTAGAGACCTTAGTAAGTATACCTTCGTTCTTAAAGAAATCGGTTATATCCTTACTAAACCACTTAGCAGCTCCATCCAATCGGAAGCAGCTAATCGTTATCCCTGTTTAAGTTTTGATTATACGGACAAACTGCTTTAAGGTAGAGGCTGCGGAGCCTCTATTCGATATATAGTAGATCCATCTAAAGCGTGTTTAGTCATCAGTAAATAGTACCCAGTACTTCTCACCGTGGAGACCTTTGTGTTTTAATAGCCCAACTACGTCAATATGCACTTTTTTAAATATGCAATTGCTGCGTCGTTGAGGGCGTCTTAATATTTGCTTCTTGGCCTTTCTGAGGTGATAGTCCTCGCAGTGAAATGGCTTATCCTTAGTGACTACGATCCCCTTTATGCTTCTGGCGAGGAGACGTATCTGGTCGGGAGAAAGGTGTTATAGTCTTTTGTGCTAAGTCTCCATAGTAGCTTTGGCAAGCACGCCTTTCTTATAGAGACGCGATCGTGCGGTAGCCAGAGCCATTGCGAAAGAAACCTCCGTAGGGTTATCTACCAGTATAAACGTATTAAGTCCGTTAATGTATGGGATATAGGCTATTTCTACCCGGCCTTTAACGAAGTTGATTATATTATGGAGACTGTTGAAGAAGGCGCCCTTCCCTCGCAAAATATTAAGAGAGACGACATTTGTAAAGAAGTTAGGACAGTGATATACTTCGGTAAATGTAATTGTATGGGCTAAGTGGTTAGTTTAAGCGACTGTAAGCTCGACTAATCTAACGCCAATGGCCCTTATTAGGCCTCCTCCCGTCTGGATTTGGAGAGGTTTAATTTCCTTATACTGTACGAACTTCCTAATATCGTTGCCTATGTAAATATTTAAGCAACTGTTAGCTATCCAGGAGTCCTTAATATTCGTTCCTAAAGCCATAGCTGCTGGCCTAATAACCTATATAGCAAAGATCGATCTAGTTACCGAATTGGTAGCTTAAGATGGGCGATTAAATGTCCCCTTAGAGGCCTCATTTGTATTTAAGGCTGCTCCGTCACCTGAGCGCTAAGGTCGCCTTTCTCCAGGTCTCCACCATTCGGGCCTTAGGTGGGCGTGCTTTATCTAGCAGCCCTCCTTACCACCTGGATGACCTTGCTTGCACCACCCATACCTGTTTAAAGCATCCTTAGCAGAGCCTTGATTGCCTAATAAGGCACCATAACCGGCTCCCCTGCCTCCGCCGCGACCATTGCCACGACCACAACCGTTGCCGCGTCCTTAACCGGACTGCTCATTCGAACGTGAGTTACCTGGTGGCTTATTAACCAAGGCAAAGCTCTTAGGTAAGTCCTTCCGCCAGGCCTCGTTAGTAAGGTCAGCGATTAATTAGGGTAGTAAAATTGTGTGGCCGTCGCGAATCTTATTACGTTGGATTTAAGCCCATATAGGGAAGTGTTCGTCAACGGCGTTAATAAATTAATAGTTAATGATCTTGTTATCTAGGGCAAGCTTTACCTGCTTAACTTCTTAAACTGCTTCTTAATAACGGCTTAAGAAAGTAGTAACTGCTTAGTCCAATTAAAAGCGGAGCTTAACGAAAGTCTCCTATATATTAGCCTCATGGATCAAGCCACGGGCCTCAAACGTCTGCTTAAGGTAATTAATATAGTCCTTCGCCGTCTGCTTATGCTCTAAGGCAGTAAGGATCTTATTGTCAATTGTACCAAGGATAACTAAACAGACTTTGCCGTTATCCTTATTAAACTATTTAAACTCCTTTTAGTACTCATTGGAGAGAGCCTTATTAGTTAAGCGGATTGAGTCATTAGTATCCGCAATGATTTAAGACCTCTCAAGGATCTCATCTCGCTCCTCCTTGCCGGCGTCCTTTGGTACTCAATCAATAGATATTATAGGTTTTTCTTCCTAGAGCTTTGGGTAGAGTGGGGCTGTATCTTCTTAAATAATGTACAGAAGGCCCTTACCACGTAGGTACGTGCTAAGCTGTGTCCAATATTGGTGCCAATTTGAACCGTCTTTCTTAAGGCGTTAAATGCCTGGATAGTCTTTACCCATGGCGACGCGTAAATAAATAATTTTGACGCGTAAACAAACAAATTTAACGCGTAAATTTGACAATAGGAAATGACCTTATACGCAGGTGTGGTCACCTTTAATGCGGCCTGTGGTAAGGCGTTAAATATAGAACAGTAAGATATGACTTAGCACGGGTATAGTAACCCTTTATGCAACCTGTGGTAAGGTGTCAATCTTCTAACGTCGCAGCTTGGTAGCAACGAGTGCTCATAACCTGATGAACTGGATCTGAGGATAAAGAATGAATATAAATCTATCGAATCTATCTATGACGAATATAGGCCCTTATATAGGCCTATACCTACTGAGTCATAAGTGGTTGCTTACGGACGTCGTCCAAAAAGGAACCAAAGGGAATCTGCTTATGTAAGCAGGCAACGAACGTGGAGGACTCTTCCAGCACCATCGTCAAATACAACACCAAGCCAAGGGTCACTATGCTGACGATATTGGTGGGAGATTGGTCGAATTTTAAAGCTCTGCAGAGCCCGATGTTTATATACTAAGGCTCTATATATTAGATTCAATAATCAATATTCAAATATATTTTCAATATGAGTCAGCGATTCAATATAAATATCAATACGACCTTATATTGATGTTGAATATTGATAGAAACACTGGTGACGCTGCAAACTTTCGCCAAGAATGCGGCTCCTTGCGACGTAGATGATAATACAATACCAGATCATCGGGCTTCGGATTGCAATCTCTTTGCCTGCGCTTATCCTGCCAGCAACATCCCTTCCCACTTATTATTTGTGGTCGGCAGACATGGCAATAATCAGTTAGTTAGTTACGGTTATGTTCGATTACATAGTAACATAGCCAATCAAATCGTAATCGCACCTAGTGATTTTGTTACGTAGATACAACAATATAATCACCCGCGGTAAGAACAAGTGGTAGTGGTGAGAGAGCCATGGTGTTGAGTACTAGATCTTACCAGTTAGCGCATGTATCGCCAGTAATGATCTATATATCCGTGCATAGCCCCAAACCAATCAAAATACATATAATATACGTCTGTGCGGGCCTGAAAAAGGGTAGGCGTACACAACGCGTCGTGGGTACCGCGTATAGCTCCCTGTCGACCTGAATCGAAGTTCCTTACTACCATCGTAATACTGTCTGACGACCTAGATCGTCTATACGAACTATGTCTCAGTTGTCTCGTATCTTGAGCTCGTATGTCTCATCGAACGTCTCATTACCTGTTTCTCTTAACTATGACCTACTACATGACGACGTCGTCGTCATTGTATTTGGGACCTACCTAATGTATATAAGAGAGCTTCTAGAGCCCTCTTTAATAAAACAGAGTTCTCATTCCTGATCGTCCGTTCAACAGTTATGAGCCTAGGCCGTTTACTACATTATCTTTAATTCCAAAGCCTTTATTCCCATTAATTTTAATTATCATCTTAATTGTAGACAACTACCTATAATAACTTCTTAACAAGAAACCCCTCCCGTTATTATATTATCTGTTATTCTTATAAGCCCAAACAATTGGGACGAATAGATTAAGGTTATTAAGTTAAAAGCGAATAATAATCGTCTCTAGAAGTATGTTGACCTATTAATACCTGAGACTGATCTGCCACAGCTTAAAGAATCTATTCGTGCCTTACCCAAGGATGCCAATAGCTGGGGGAAGACGAAGCTCGCGGACCTAGATGAGGAGGAGAAGGAGGAGCTCTGTACGCTTAAAGCCGACTATAGGGACAATATAAAGCTATACAGAAAACAGCTGTTAGCTCTTAATACGTTGCGCAGCCATATCCTAAGCTCTATCTTACGTACCTACCTTATCTATACGTTTAAATGCACTACTACCTATAACGTCTTGGTATCTCTTAAGAAGAGAATTACTCCGACTAACTACGCCTAAAAGCTTTAAATAGCCACTTAATATGCAAGGCTTAAGAAGGCGCCTTAGAACTAGAACTTTAAGATCTAGTTATAAGAGTGGGAGAAGGTGTATACAGAGTGTAAGGAGCAAGCTCTACCTAAGGTAGATGGTAATTATTTGGTAAAAGACTTCGTATATGTAGTTAAATTAATTATACTAAGCTGGTTAGAATATTGGAAGAATGAGCTTAATAAGCGTAAGTGGGAGAAGAAGACGCTTTCTACCTTCTTTAAACTGGTTGAAATATACCGAAACCACCGTCATATAGACCTCGCCTAGAAGGGCAAAACCCCATAAGGAGGATCCTTTAGAGTTACCTTTAAAAATAAGTTACTGAATTTAAAGCCTAAATTAAAGCCTTAATTGTTAGCAGATAAGCAGAAGAAGGAAAGGCGACTGCCGCTAGAGTACCTATGCGGAAAGCGTTACTACTTTAATAAATGCTGGTACATCGTAGAGTTAATTCCTTGCCTATTATGGTTTAAACTAAGTAATAAAATTTAAAAGAAGGTAGATAAGAAGATTGCTAATATAACGCCCGAAATTAAGGCTTGTATTAAGCAAATTAAAAAGGATGATTAAGCTAATAAGAAGGACGATCGAGCTAATAAAAAGCTAAAGAAAGGCAGTAATTAGAGCTTATAAGGGCCTACTGGAAACTTTGCAGTTTATTATATAGGATTTAATAATATAACTTCTAATTACGAGCTTCGCAATAGTATAATTCTTAACTTAGGAACTAGCCTATACGTCTTTAACAATAGAGCCAGGTTTATTAGTGATATTAAGCCTATAATAGAACGCGTCTACACGGGCTTATATATAGAAGAAATCGTAGGCTATAGTATAGCTGCAGTTACGATTAATAACCTAAAAGGGAAGAGACAGATACAGCTCTTAGGAGTAGCCTTTATACCAGGCTTCTATACTAACTTAGTATGTCTTAATAAGCTTAATAATAAGGGAGTTTACTAGAATAATAAAGAGAATACTCTCTTCTATAGCGACGATGAGACGTACGCCTACTATAGCCGCCACTATAGTTAAAACACCATTGAATATAATAAGCCAAAAAGTGACTTACCTAAGGCTTTATTTGCGACTTAATTAAAGCCAATAAAGCATTTATTAAAGCCTCTACTAAATTAGGTAGAAGGCTATATATAGCACTAGCAAATGGGCCATATAGGAAAAGACGCGATTAAGTAACTACCTTAGTTAGTAACAGGCGCGATTATAAAAGGCCTAATAACGGTAGAATATAAATTGTGTAGAGTAAGCAAAGCTTATAAGGTAGTATCTAGAAGACCTCTAACTTGGTCGCTGGTTCCTTTCTATAGAATCTACCTTAATTTAATACCCGGAATAGTTGCATTTAATAGCAATAAGTACGTGGTACACTTCCTTAATAACGCGACGCGAATAAATAAGGTAGAGATAATGGCTAAGAAGTCGTCCCTTACCTAAATTGTTATTAAATATTGTAATATTATCAAACGACGATATGGCTTTAAGGTAGCCATTATCCATACAGATGGAGAGATGTCTTTTGTAGGCGAATTTAAGGAATGGGCAGCTAAACGAGGAATTAGTATCAAAAGATCAGCACCTAATACTTAATTATAGAACGGTCCAGCGGAACGATCTGGGGGGGTGATTATATAGAAGGCTCGGTGTATAAGAATTAAGGCTTATCTACTAGAGGAGCTATATCCTAAAGTCTATAAAGCAGCTACCTATCTACTTAATTAAACGCCTAGTAGAAGACTTGGGTAGTAGACGCCTTTTAAAAGAATCTAGTTAGCTATAGGTATATTACTACTAAAACTAAATATAGGCCACCTACGAGTCTACGGCTGTAGGGCCTACCCTTTTAAGTATAATATTCCACGCTTAAATAAGCTTGCGTTAAGGGCCTATATAGGATATCTAGTAGGATATAATTTAATAAATATATTCCAAATCTACATTCCTAGTTAAAAGAAGGTTATAAGAACTAGAGATGTAAAGTTTAATAAGCGGTTACTTTATAATGACTTATAGCCAGATCTGGCGAATGTACTCCGAGTTAGAACTAACTAAATGTTGGAAATTATTAATGTCTATTAAATATAGGATCTCCAAGACAAATTGGAATTGTTATTTGACGAAAGCAATGAGACTTAAGATGAGATTTAAGTTGACACCAAAGGGAGACGATAGGTGGAATCTGGTGGAAATGAGGAAGAGCCTAATATTAAGAGTAGTAAGTAATAAGATTTAAGCTCTAAAAACGACTTAGCTTTAGGGCTTTTTACCCTAAATAAGATACCAGAACCTAACTTACCGGAGCCTCTACTACTGTCCTTAAACACCTTAGTAAAGAAGCCGCACTATATCCTAGTTCCAACTAATAAAGCTAAGCTAAAGAAGAAGATTAATAGCAATATAGGAGAGTAAAACGTGGTTAAAGGAAAGAGACTTAAAGGATAATTAAAGATCTACGTAGGCTTTCTTACTAACGTTACTAACTAGAGCCTTCTAGCTTAAAGATTAGCCTTTAATATAGGGCTCATATTTCACAAAAAGCTACACCGTGATTAGCTCCTACCGCCGCCTAGGAATTGGAAGGAGCTTTAAAGACATTAATATGAGGAAGAGTTCGCGGCTACTGCTTGGAAGGAGTATATAGACCTTTAAAATTAAGGAACGTTTTAAGTCGTTAATAAGATAATCTATATTAAAACCGTACCTGTTATCTAGGTATTTATATACAAGACTAATATTAATGGATATCTAACGAGATTTAAAGCTTATCTTTGCGTATAAGGTAATCTATAAGAGTTAGTTTATAAGGATACCTATGCCGTAACTTTAGCAGCAAGATTATTTAGAGCCTTAATAGCTATTGTCGCAATATTTAACCTGGACTGCTGGTAAGGCGACGCTGTTAATGTATTTATAAATAGCGTAATTAACAAGGTTGTGTATGTTAAGTATTTAGATAGATTTCTGGTTAAGGGCAAGTGCCTACTTCTCTAAAGAGCGCTCTATGGATTAAGGCGATTACCTCTGCTATAGCACGGTAACTTAATAATAACGCTAAAAAAGGAAGGCTTAAAGCCAGTGGCGGAGGAACCTTACCTATATTATAACGATTGGCTAATAGTCTTCTTCTACGTTAACGATATTACAGCTATATTTAGGAAAAAAGATCTACTTAAGCTCTAAACCTTTAAGGAGTACTTTATAAGAAAGTATAAGATAAAGGACCTAGGTGACCTTACCTAGTTCTTAAAAATTTAAATTATCCATAATAGAAAGAATAGGAAGCTCTAGCTTAGCTAGGATTCCTATATTAACAAAATTGCGATAAGCTTTAAAGTTAAAGATTATCGTAAGATATATACACTAATGGGTATTAAGGAACTTAAGCCTAATCCGGAGCAAGCCTCTAAGTAGGATACCTACGCCTATTAGAGGAAAGTTGGATTTATGCTCTATGTAGCTAATATCACTTATCTAGATATGGCGAGAACAGTAAGTAAGCTGTTAGAATTCTTACAAAATCCGTTACTAATTCACGACGCAGCTACTATAAGGGCAATTACCTACCTTAATCAAACTAAGACTCTTATGATTAAGTATTTAAAGGAGAATATAATGAACTAGATCTTTGTAAGGGCTAGCGACGCATTATTTAGCAACGACCTAGTGAGCAGAAAGAGCATAGAAGGTTATCTATTTACCTTATTTAGAGGGCCAATTAACTGGCGATCTATGAAGCAGAAGTTAGTAATAAAATTAAGTACGGAAGCAGAGCTCCTAGCCCTGTCGCATGCAGCTACCGAGTTAATTTAGTGGCAGCGATTCTTTAAAGAAATTGGATTTGACCCCGATAAGAAGTAAATAATATATTGCGACAACCTATAGACGATTTAACTACTTACTAAAAGCGACGCGGAGCTCAACACTAAGCTTTAACACGTTAATATCTATTACTACTAGCTCCGCTAGGAAGTTTGTAAAGGAAGCATTAATATTAAATGGGTGCCTATTGCGGATATAATAGCAGACGGCCTAATAAAGGCTTTGCCTTATCAAAAGCATAAGACGTTCATTTAGTAATTAAACCTCGTTAATATTAAGGATCTAATTTAATTTAATTTAAATAATATTTGGGCAAGGTAAATATATAGAGGATTTCCTTTAACTTAACACCAAATTGCTATTATAACTTTTTAGTATTTTCTACAGCAGCCTAGAAGGCTCTGTGCAGCTAGGGGGATATATTGACCTAAATCGAAGTTCCTTACTACCATTGTAATACTATCTGACGACCTAGATCGTCTATACGAACTATGTCTTAGTTGTCTCGTATCTTGAGCTCGTATATCTTATTGAACGTCTCATTACCTGTTTCTCTTAACTATAACCTACTACATGACGACGTCGTCGTCATTGTATTTGGGACCTACCCAGTGCTGCCAACAGTCAAATATCCGGACTGATTGCCAGGATATTTGATTGACTGACGTACGGGCCGTATTTGATTGAAGCTAGCCTGATTGACGGCCGATTTGATTGAACTTCCAATCAGATATTTGGCTAGGAGGTTGTCCCAGCAACGTGCCGCGATACAGTGGCAGAAAGAACGAAAGGTAA
>Ga0307515_10008604_pt1 | contig 19869 bp, 22 predicted proteins | sample 17_EM_MG_FD_194513 | JGI IMG/M metagenome (GOLD analysis project Ga0307515, IMG submission 194513) | Populus trichocarpa ectomycorrhiza microbial communities from riparian zone in the Pacific Northwest, United States - 17_EM | ecosystem: Host-associated > Plants > Roots > Unclassified | place... | reverse complement strand
ATTGTCGTACGCAAAGTCCTGTATATCACAGGCATTCAGTCGGTCATATAGGTTGCGTCACTGTCATCAACGCCTATATTGGTCCAATTGTTGAGGTGGCGAGATGGCAGGGAGCGCCCCCCACCCAAGGCTGACCCCCATACTGTGCCTATCTCCTGTGGTCAAGCGCATGCAGCACGTCGACAGATAGACATCGCGTGGACTCCACTAGGGTACATCCAAAAATAGGTAGTACGTTAAAATCTCGACGGTGGGTTAGGGCAGCGGGTAAGCCCTCTGATGAGCCCCTTCGCAAGGGCGAAACCCAAAGTCTGACTGACTTGGAACTGACCGTCAATTACCGGGAGCGCTTCGAAGCATTTGTATATGGTACTCCCATCTTGCCCACATCGTTCCAAGCGTTTCCAATTTTGTGGAAGCTCGGTGGAAGCTGATTCGGGATTTTTCTGATGTCCTAGCTGCCGTATCCCCTGACACCACATACGAGAGCGGAAAAGTCGGCGTTTTCTCACAAGGCGGATGCGGGGTTCCCATCGTGGGTGCTTCTGGCCAGTGGTCGATAAGTTGGGAGGCGGCGACCTCGCACCTGTACGAAAATTGTTCAAATATTAGGGGTCACGGCTGTCGGAAAAAATGGTTTCCAACCGCCGGATCACTTCCTAGCCGCCGGCAGTGGTCGAAAGCACTTTCCAACAACTCTGTAAAATATTTCTAATTTTATCTGCACAGTGGGCGACTGTCCGTAAGGCTATAGGCCCATCCACTCCTAAACATATCTTCAGAGCCCCCCAGGGGAACTGCGGGACCCCGGCCATCGCGTCGGGTCGTCGATTTTGCCTACAAACCCCTCATCTGGGATCTTAAAACTATACCGTACATTCGATTAGAGGTTATTTCGAGAGGTTCGAATTCGCGACGGGGTCAAACACGGTTCCAGGGCTTTTCTTCTTTGACCCCCGTCCTTGAAAGCTCTCACTACTGCCCCAATGTCAGCTAAGGATGTTTGTGGTGTAGTCCGGAAACCGTCTCTGGTTAGGAGCACTGTTTGCCTCCGCACAAAGCTCCGTGCAGCTCCCGGCTGATTCTGACGACACCGCCCGGAAAACATGTTGATACCGATTGCATTCGAGTGTGAATACCAGGGTCTATGACTCAACGTCTATGGTCAAGATCTGGGCGCTGATGCTACATATGCTGCTATATTACATGACAATCCTACGGACAGCATCTCGAACCGGGGGTTTTTGTGGGTAATCTATATATATAAAATGGGACACGCGAATCACCGAAAACGGATGAGAAGGTATGCAGTGGATCGATCCAGGCATCAGTGCTGTCAGCCAAAAAGCTGAGGGGGTAAAACTCAAAGCTTGAAATATGAACCGCTGCGTGCTCCGTACCGGAAGGTTTTGTAAGCGAAATAGCACGCCAGGGCACTTCCAGTATTTCATTCACACGTCCGAAAACGCGGATTCAATAACAAAGCCACAGGAGTCGAGAGGTGCTCGTCGAAACCTGACATGAGTATTCAATAGGCGGGATGGTGGAATACTGGAAGCCCGGCAGTGACTAGTAGACTCGCCCAGGGATCCCACCGTTATCCGTTTATCTGCTTATCCATCCGTAGGGCAGCCGGCAAGATAACAATCTTGGGGATAAGGATCAGCCTGTACGTGCAGGCGAGATGATAGTGGTACCGGTGGTGGTGATATATATATCTCCGGATTAACAGTGCGAGGCTCTACCCCACTCCACTCCCCAAACCCACATCGGAGATGAAGTTCTCGCCTGTAATCCTTTTCTTCCTTGCATTTGGGTCGTGCGTCCAGGCCGCCGCACTCACTGGGAAAGGTGAGACGTCCAAAATATCATAATCCCGCCAAATACACTCACACAGGGGACCTAGTGAGCGAACGTACACCACCTCCGCCCCTACCCCGCTTACCTGACGAAAATACGGACATCAGTAATGGATTTTAGCCTCCTAAATCTAGCAAGTTTTCCGCTCGATTTCAACTAGAGCCCGTTGATTGAACCCGATGACACAGGTGGAAGGACTTCCAGTAACGCCGTAGTCTCGAAACCCAGATATTTAAATTTTAGCCCATTAACTAATAGCCCGTGTAGTCCGTGTAGTGACCACTGCACCCAACTGTGGGATGCAAATTATTCCCAATGGGAAGTGTCCAATGATCGTTGTTCGCCTTGCCATGAGGTTTCAGAAATTTCCGCCGCGTGCCCAACCACATCTGGGTGTTGACGCTTACCACCAAGTCGCATACCATATCACCCAGAAAAAAACGCAGCCGATCCCGACTGTTCTTTTGTGCGGCTTCTGCCCACTGATGCTATTTACACTCCGGCACCGATGAGAGCGGTTGGCCGAGTGAGACCTTCCGCCGCGGCAATCGGATCGAGTCCTCGATCAGATTGTCAGGTCTGAAACAGGTCAAGTCGATGCCGCCGGTTCAGACCTTGCTGTTCACTTGACAGTCAGTGATAGCGGCTCGAATCCCATCCATGACTTGGGGCACGACCCCGGCATCCTCGCTACCTCCCATACAACCCGCGTTCTCGATCCGGTCGGATACGTCTCGTAGCTTATCTTTGAACCGTTCCAGGGTGCTAGGGAGAACTTAGTGTGGAATTCAAAAGAGAAGACCCGGTCGAAAAGACCGACATGAGCAGGGCATCGCTTCGCGTTGGTTGGAGTCTGTGAATCGCATCCCTGCTACTCGTCCCCAAGCCCAACCTATCCAAACTCTTCCTTTCTCACGGACTCCTCCCGACTGGTTAGGTGGGTACCTCTTCAGAGGCACAGGACCGCGCCTTATGTTGTGACCTTAATGTTTCAACGGAACGCTTGAATCGCCAGGTGGTTTGTTAGCCCTGAGGTCAAAGACATCGACAAACGGTCTTACAATCAGTCTCTCGATTTCATGGGATATTGGTTATTCTGTAGGAAACTTCTGCGTTGCTGGGTGGTTTCCGCTCACCACCGGTTGACCAAGAGCAGGTCTTAATCCAGCGTGTGCGGTCGAACCCGAGACTCCTTGAGAGACGATAGACATGAGTTCCCTGGCGATGGTAGAGCGCTATCTAATTGAGAGGGGAGAGACGCTGAACGCAAGGAGGCGTCGAAACACGGCCCGCGGCACAGCGCCAGATCCAGCGCTAGTTTGAACTGACGTGAATTTCACAGCAAGTGACATCCTGGGGAGAACGAGCATGCACAGAGAGCCCACGTCCCTGGGGGCCGGACGGCACGAGGCACGACGGTGAAATAGCGGAGAAAGTGTAGTTATTGTCACGGTGGGGATCCGTGTCCTCCATGTCGCTGGGACTTCATTGGCTTCGAGTCTGTGGCCTGAAGTTGAGAAAACGATGTAGCAGACAGGCTGCGAGGAGGAATCCTGACCCAGGTGGAATGAGCGACCGTCTCTTTACCGCCGTATGCCCCATGACGTGGATTGTTCCCCTCCGAGAGGTACTTTCCTCCTACAAGATCGAGGCAGGCCGCCACTCACGCCAACTTTGCTCCTCATAGCACGCCAGAGTATCGCAGCTCAGAACGCAGGTTAATGGTCGCCACTCATGTTTGCCACCAACGGCCCTCTATCCTCACGTCGACTCCGTTACTTCGAATGTCATGGCTTGGAGTGGATTGTCACATACCTCGAGCGGTCAAAACCGGCCATCAGCAAACCGTAGAAAGTCAGGCAACCAATCATAACTCCACAATTCTTCACCAGAGGGTTATAACGCATTGTACCGGGATATGCCGGAATATGTTAGTCTGCCATTTTCGGAACCTCTCGATATCCAGATAACCCAGCCGCTACGCCCTTTCAACGTCCAAGATCCCCTCAACTCCAATCCCCGGGGAACGAGATCACTTCGTGTATATCTCTCGTTACAATGTGTCCGCGCAGCCATACTCAAAACTCGAGCCCAGCCCCACTGCTCCAGGAACTCGAGCCTCAGGGATCTCGGTTCCGCATCTCAGACGGAACCCTCTCTCGTTCCCCTTCTCCATGTCGCATCCGACCAATTTCGAACTTTCCACCCACTTGGGTGAACTGAGGTCGAGACCGAGTCATCTTGTTAAAGGACCTCGAAATTTTGGAACTTTGGAGTGAAAGGGTCCTGTTTACCCGATCCCCGTCATGAGGCTACCACGGGTCAAAGACATCGCAGTTGCACTACTGTTGGGTTACTTCAAATCCCTCGCCGGTCTCCTCCCATATGACTTCGACTCCTTCCTTGTAGACACGGACAAGATAGCCTGTAACGGCTGGCGTGGGAGGAGAGGGACCAAATTCGACCTGCCGGGTATGACAACACGAGTTGACAACTCGGGTTACGCGTCACGTACGGCCGCTATGGCTCGTCTGTTGTCCAACGAACGCTTCTGCCCATACTCGCAGGTGAGAAAACTAACGGTCGGTCATCGGGGTTCTGACGGTGGCGATGTCAACTCTGTTTCCAAGTTTCGAAACGGTATTTCCTTTGCAGTCTTACCCCTTCAGGTGGTCGGGCCCCACGCCCGTTGCTGAGGGAGATGATAATTGACACCCGTTGGGGGAGGAAAAAGGCTTGAGATGCTCTGAAAAAGGTGGTCATCAATCGGCGGGATCGAACCCCCGAATGGCTACCTCTACATGTTAGCCCGGCGCTGAGAGGGTGCGTCCAGCAGGTGGTGGAACCCGGTGACCTGCAGCTTGTTATCCCGGGGCCCAAGCTCAAGACGCGCCCCTCCTATGGAATGCAAAGCCCACAGCTAGGACGCGTAATCCTCCCACTCTTCTTTCGTTCGAAGGTTGGATAACCGGACTGCGATCGACGATGTCTTTCGGACTCGGAGCTTATCTTCAGCTCACTATCTCTGTCGCCTGGTTTCTTCTGATTGGACGAAGAACCGACACCTTGGTGACTCAATGAGGTCCAAGCGGTATTTGACCGAAAATCCGGTTACGCACTGGACAGGGCATATCCGCTCAGCCGCCGAACGCGCTGTCGGATTCCAAACCTCATCGAGGAAATGTCCAAAACCTGACAGTAAGGCTGCCTGATGATATGACAGTGCATTCTTGACGCCGAACCCAGGTTAATCCATGTAGCCCGGCGCTGAAACCGTCAATCCGTACCGCCATTGAACATGATGAATCGTGACATCGCTTCGAGGGGAGATAAGACCTCGGGCCTTGGGTTATTTTCGTCTTCTGACCTCTACCGGTTCTCCCTCCGAAGCTACAACACTGGAACCATTCACAACAACTCGAATGTCACGATCGTCTATCGAACACCCGGCGATTTTACCTGATCAACGTCATCCGCGACCAGCCGGAGTTACATTAGAGATGATCGAAGTGTCTCATATTGCATCTTCCGCCGTAACTCCCGAGGACCGCCCTCATCCCCGCAAGAAGAATCGTTTGCCTGTTCTTTACAAGACTTGATCGGCTTCGGCGTGGATCACAAGATGGACCTGTTCCAGCAGTTTCGAGCCCCATTCGACACCTACTTCCTCAGTGCTCTCGTGTTCGTGGTCGAGAAGGCTACAAACAAATCCGTGCCCATCACTAGATTTGCGGTCGGAGACCCACTGAACAACTTCATCACCTCATCCGTTGATATGGAGACAAAGGACAACTACACCTATGACTCTGGGACAGGGGCGACCACGGTTCTCGCGCGCTCGAAGTCACAGTGGGACGTTCGATGCTTGCTCAGGCGTTTACGATCTGCATGTTGATGGTCAACTGGGCTTTGGCAGCCGGTTCGGTCTACATTACACTCATCCTAGCCAACAAAAGGGAGAGGGTGCCCGACGCGGTCCTTTTGGTTCCAGTAACCGTTGTTTTGACCATCCCGGCCATTCGAGCCCTTTATGTCGGCTCGCCTCCGTTTGGTATATATATCGGTAGGTCTCAGGCCCTTGGTCCTTAGTCCGAAACTGACGTAGTTGTCAGATGCGATGGGTTTTTTCTTGCAGATGATGCTGTGCTCCATAATATTGTTGTACATCGTTGCCACACCCTTTGCGTTGGATCAACGAACCTCTCGTGAGGCCGTTAGTTTATGGGAAGCCCCGAGAGGTGTGTGTTTTTATCCCATGTCCTATGTCATGCGATGCATGCGCCTGCCTGGCCCACCTTCTGCACACTGCAGGGGAACACCCAGGAGTTGGCACGGCGAAGCCACGATGGTGAATTTACCGTATATGATCGTAAAATTACTTGATATATTTCGAGGTACCGGCCAGGGAGGTGACCACGGAGAAAAAATAAAATGTAGGATTACAGTTGTTGTCATCGTGAAGCCCGGAGATGCGGTACGAATACAATGGTTGATTGAGGATATGAAAGGACCGTAAGGTCGGGGGTCAACCCAGATAGGTCTTGTTTGTGTTCAGATGGAACTCCGATCCAAGAGATGCTGCACAGTTCGGTGAGTTTGAAGGGACAAAAATGAAGGTACGCCAACTTCACCTTGACCTCAAGCTGGAGTCTGATGACTCTCCGCAACCGCCGCTTCCACCTTGGCCACCTCGTCCCTCAGTGCCTGGATGTTCTCCTCCATGAAGCAACAGTAGTCCACTGCCCTGAAGAGGATACCACTCTTCCCTTGACACTTGCCCTTCCCACGATTTCCGCTCCCTTTAGGGCGACCACGGGTCGGCATTCCAGTTCCGGGAGGAGCTCCGGCTGGAGCGAGAAGCGCCGTGAGTTGGACATAACCGTCCCTGATAGCGTTTCTTCGCTTCTGTTCGGACATGATGTGATTGAGCCGTTTCTGCGGGGCGGAGAGTTGGCCCTTCGGCCTGCTCGTAGTGGCTTTTCCGGTGGAGTTGCCGTTCTGTTTGGTTGTGGCAGGAGAGGTGGTCGTGGTCGTAGTGGTGGTAAGGAGTGGCGGTGGGATGAGAGGAGGATGCGGTAAGGGATTGAAATTATTCAGGAGGTTTGCGCCGATGTTTATGGTGTTTGCTGGTGCGATGGAAGTGACACCGTCCTCCGTAGCAGTAGTCGCTTGTTCCGATTCATCGAATTCCCAGTTGAAGTTATCGAGGAAACCGAGGATGTCCGTTGTCTCTGACTGGGTGAACAGGTCGGCGGCTGGTGGTAGTGGTGGTGGAGATGGAAAGAGGTGATGCAGGACGGGGTCGAAGTTGAACTCGAAGTCAGCAAATGGGACCGGGGGTGAATCCATTGTCACCGTTCTGGAGTGGGTGAGGTCCGAGAGAGTCCGGACAAGGCCGAGCAAACTCGCCGTCGTCCCCGACCGACACCGCCGTCGATGGCGTCCGAAGAGACCGAGTTTGACCACCTCCAAACCATCCCCGACCAGCAGCAGCAGGGTCAACAACAGCAACAACAACCTCAGACTCCCCAACAGCAGCAGAACGGTCAAACTAATCAGCAGCAAGATAACGCTTCTGCTGGCGGAAGGAAAAGTCTGTTCTTCGTTTCCCGTCTTCCAGGACCCTGATCTTATCTTCATTCTCTCGCGTAGAGGGTCCATCCGTGAGGCGAGCTTGTGCGACGTGTCATGCTGGCAAGACGAGGTGTAGCGAGGTCCTGCCTTGCCAGGTTCGCAGTCGTCCTCTGTCCGTCGCCTACGTGAATCCTGAATGATTATTATTCCAGAGCTGCCTGAAACGCGGTCTGGGAGGGAGTTGCGCCTACCCAGAACCCGACAGCGGTGAACAACCACCAGGCGAGCCTTTACCAGCCCATGCTAGCAGCCAGCTCACTGACACCTTTCGACATCTCAAACAGGAATCGTCCCCCCGCAGTCGATGAACCAATTTGCTCCCCCATTGTCCTACCCTCCAATCCATCCATCCCTCGCCCAACCTCCGTACTATGGCTACGACGCCTTCGCTAACCCTCCTCCACAACCCGCTCCTCCCCCTCCACCACCTTCCGCAAGTGCTACCTCCAGCACCACCGCAACCGCCGGGGGAACTCCGAACTTCAGACCGAATAAACGCCCGAGGAACCTCACCGAGGAAGAAACCGCCGCTATAACCAGAAATTGGACCAGGGGTGATTTCTTCATCGGTAGCAGCGGTCCTGTCAGGATCGACCCAAGACTACCAGTCAAACTAACCCTCGGAGAGGGTGACCATGTTCATTTCACTATCGGAGGAGAAGCTATCATTTGACTACTGACTTCTTTCATGATCTCTTGTATTTCTTGCTTGCTACCCTCTTTCTCCCGCCCGTTGTACCCCGTATGAATTCTTCATAAGCTGCGAGGGGATTGGACAACCCCCTACCTTCAGATCACACGCGCTGTTCTTGTTCATACATGAAGCTGATAGCTGTACAAATAGGTTTACGAGATAAATAGCAGGAAACGGTACATGTACCGACGTCACGATCTCTGACAACCATGTCCCAATAGATCACGACCTCTGCTTTCGTTGGGTAGGGTTAATCGTCAGCACCTCGTCAGCATTCATTCCGAACATGATCTTCAGGTTCTCCATGCTCTCTGCGTCACGTTTGTCACCGGCCCCACCCTTCCCTCTGAACGCCTCCTTGACTATCGCGGTTTTACGTTTCTGGATTTGAAGGATCCGGCCCTCAATCGTGTTTCCAATCTGGGGAGTGGCAAGGTCAGGATCGTACTTCCTGAAGGTGGGAATGGGAAATATCTCACGATGAAGTGTTTGACGTAGACGGTCCGTTCCTGCGTAAACCGATGTAGCCGATCGATGGCTGCAGTAGTCGCCAGGTCAGTGTGAGAGAAGGACGCGGCAATGAGGACGACTGACCTTGACTTTCAACCGCAGCGTTCCACCAGCAATCCATCTGTAAAACGTCACCGTCCGATTAATGAGCACCAACTTTCCGGCGGAAGGTACAGTAGAAAGAGAATCACTCACCATGAACGCGTGATTCGCATTGGTTAAATTCAAACCTACGCCTCCTGCCTTCAGCGAAATCAACAGCACCATCGGTCGCGGCCTCCCATCCGGCCCATTCGGATCCTTGAAGGTCTTGATGGCGGCTTGACGTTTCTTCAAGTCCATGGTCCCGTCGAATCGGGAGTACGATAGCGATTCACGGGTGAGAGCCGCTTGGATTATGTCAAGGAAGGTCGTGAATTGGGAGAACACCACAACGCGGAAATTGGGGTCTTGGTCTCGGATCCGTCCTGCATTACCAGTCGGCGGGTCAGAATGGGGGTATTGAAAAGGGTTCGGAGGACTTACGGAGGTTCCGTATCAAGGCATCGATCTTCGTTGAGGAAACAAAATCGTTCTTCCGAATCACGACCTTGGGTTTGCTTTCCCCCTCCCCTGTGTCACTCTCCTTCTTCAAAATGACTTCTAATAAGTCGCCCTCTTTTACGGGACCACTGGAGCAGATCGGACACACGCCGTTCTTCCCTTGTTCCTCACATGTCTCGAGGAAATTCACGACACAGTCCTTGCAGCTGTAGATCCAAACCTCAGTAAGCGACCCAAGTTCACGTGGACGGGCCCATTGACGTACCATTTGTGCATGCACGGTGGAACCAAGACAGGAGCTTCCATCATATCCAAGCACAAAGGACACTCGTCTTTTGTTTCACCTTCGTCTCCTTGGGTCCCTGACCCAGAATGCAGAGATTTCAAAGTCTCTTCGACGAAAGCGGTATTTGATTTTGACACCGTGACCCCGTCGGATTCGCGTTTAACCAAGTCTTCGAGCTTGACCGGACCGTCGTTAGAGGTAAAAGAGTCTTCAAGCTCTTCGAGTTCTTCTTGGGTCATGACAAGATGAGGGTGGAGAACTGCCCGACGGAGTCTATATTTCCAAAATCAAAATAGCGTCAGCGGATGCGAGAATGGCAAATCATACCTCATAAGCATGGCAAGGATACTGGTATAGTTCTTGTTGACCAAGCCCTTCTCGTTCAACCTCTCGAACTTCTTCCGAACATCCAGATAGACCGAATCGTACAATTTCCTCTCTGAAACTGAGAACTCGAGAGTTTCCACCTCGACCTAACAGGGGGACCTATAGGTCAGCAACATAAAAAAAAACCGTGTGAGCAACTATAAGCTCCTACTATTTTTGGCGGAAGCTCGATGATCGGCTTCCCAGTATGATCCTTCATGTTCTTCTGCCGCCTGAGGAGAACACTTTCGAGAATTACCTATACGAGGGGTTCGTTGAAAACCAGAAAAAACTTCCGATTTCGCAAAAGCCCTCACCTGAACGACCTCGATGGCCTTGGGATCTTGCATGACGAAAGGTAGAGTGATAAACCTGGGTGTCCGTAATCATGCTTCGAAGAAGGATGGTGGTAGGATTTGGGCGGACGTACGATCTGAAGAAAGAGTAAGTCGACCATGGAGCAAAGTTTAGGAACTTCCTGTTGAAAATGCCCGCAGTCAGCTCATCTCTACTGGAAACCAGATGGCAGACGTACAAAAGGGAATACAGATCTTCCAACCGGTTCACTATCGGTGTACCTGTGACGGCCCATCTCCTTCTCGCCTTTAACGCACAGACCGCCTTGGCGGTCCTGCTAACGCGGGATTTACAATGGTGGGCTTCATCCAGAACAACGCGGAGCCAGTCGACTGATCGGGACAATAAGAGATGCAGATCCACGTGGAAAACGCGGACGCACTTTCAAAAACGGAAGATTCTGATTTCCGCACGGATTTTTCATACTTGGTGTGCTCAGAGACCAACACGCCATAGGAAGTCACCACGACCTGGATCTTCTTCTTCCTGCCCTTCTTGGGTTTAGCCTTCGTTACCCTCTTTGATTTAGCTTTCGGTCTCCATTCTTCATCGTCGTGCCCTTCAACTTCGGAATCGGAATCGTCAACCATAATCACATCTTCGTCTTCCGAGTGAGATTCGATCTCGTCTTGTTCGTCATCGTCGTCGACATTAATGTACTCGACCTCATCGGGGTATAAGGCTTCGCGCAAGCTGAAGCGATTCTGGCCATGCCAAATGTACACATCGATGGTCCCCTCCTCGCTGCATCTCTTCAACTCCTCTCCCCATTGGTTGAGAAGTGAAGTTGGAGCGACGACCAAAGTCGCGCTTGGTATCCGTTTTGAGTTACCTTGTTGTGGTCGCGGGGTATCATTGACGGTAGACTTGGCGTTCGAACGGTTCTTGAATGCGGCTTGCAACCGGACCTGGCGGGGTTTTCTTTTTTCTTTGGGTCCATCGGGGAGGAGCTGGTTGTTGAGTTTAAGGGAGGGGGGTGGTGGCGAGGGCGGCGGTTCTTGAAGAACACGGTTGGTATGCAGGAGGCTGGCGATCATGATCGTCTTCCCCAATCCCACTGTAATGCAAATCAGATCAGCGGAACGCACAGGTCGCCAGGTCACAGTTGTGCTTACTTTCTGACAAAAAGAAATCGAATTCGTGTAGGCAATCAATAAAACGGGCGTAAGATGTGCAGTTCTCTTACCATCGCTAATAATTGGGAAATCGTCAGCCGACGTTTCGTTTGCACCAGTAACACGAGACCAACTCACGCTAAGATACCTCCCGGGCACTTGATCTCCGCCTTCGGGAATTCCAAACTGAGTTCCCCAGAGTAGGGGTTGAAATAGAATGGACGCTCGCTCATTGTGAGGTCGACGATGCCATCCGACGGTTCAGAGGGGAATGTGAACCTGTGTGTGTGTCGGTGGAAGCAAAATAAACAGATTATCAGTAGACTTACTCCTGCCACAATGGATGGATCGCTGTTGCTTCCCGAGCGTTTTGATCCCCGTTTTCCATCGATGACATCCACCTAAACACGCGATCAGCGAAGAACTTACACGAGATTAGTGGGGTTTGGAACTCACATTAAACCCTGTTTTTGGTATGGACGTAATGTCAGGGTAAACGTTTCAGCGGGGTCCATCTCCGCTATGGTTTTGTCATGCTGCTGAGCCCTTCAACGACATCAGTTTCACCCGAGAAAAGCCAAGATGATGTTAAGGCACCTGTTATAAATCATCGACAGCTGGTTCTCGTTGAGGTCCTCCCCAGGTTCGACCTCGACCTCCTCCCCGTCTCCGACGATCTCTTTCCGCGCGCCTTGTGATTTGGGTGGAGGAATTTGCGATTGAGTCGAAACTTCTGCCATCTTCAGGATCTCATCATGACTCAACTCCGCATCTTTCTTCTTCCCGAGCACTCCATTACCTCGTACAGGGTGTAAGTTCACTGCGTCGAAGAGTTTAAGCAGGGCCTGTTTCCGTTCCCGAAGCTCTTGCTCCTCGGCAGTTTCTGCGCCTTCGTCGAACATGGCCCGCTTGTGATCAGCCTCTTGGCGAGTGTTTTGAGGTTTGAACGCCTTGGAAAGGATATACACAGAGAGGGAGACGACGATATCCACCCCCGTCTTGAGGTCCGGCGGGACATCGACAACAGTACTACCCCTAAACTCAAGTACACCTAGATATATGCGGTGTGAGTCCCGAGTCACTGACAGATGGCGTGAATCAAACCTGTTTCGAGCAATCTTGCGACCCAGTTAGCGACATTCTGGGGTAAGCGTGCAATCTCTTTGTGGGACGCCAGTTAATACCAATGGGGAACAATTTGTCGTGCGAGCTCACCAAAGCCACCCCTATTAGTGAGGCGGACGATATCGTTTTGTTTCTTTTTCTTGAAATTGTCCTGCCGAGGTTTTATAAGGGCGGTTATCGTTAGCTGTTTGCCCTTCTTTTGCAGGGGTTTCTTCTTATCGCCCTTCCTGGGTAGAACATCTTCTTGCTTGAGCCTGTCCCATTCCACAAAGATCGGGTCTCCATTTTTAACATAACCCTTGCCTTTGACGGTGGACCAGGCGTTGGCGACTACGATGCTTCCCAAGAATGCGGACTTGAAATCAAGGTCTGGTAGAGGAGAGAGCTTCCTCCGTTTGTTAGGTTGGAAAACCTCTTCCGATTGACGTCTAGCCGCAGGCTTCGATCCTCCTTCCTGGTGGATGTCAAAGAGGTCTGACATATCCACGTCGTCCGTAGGGTTGGGGTCGGGGCGGATTGGTACGGAGCGACGCCTTTCTGCTGGAAAATCTCCGTGGTCGGCGTCCTCTTCATCTGGAAGAAACAATGGGTTGTCTGCAGGAGGGCCTTCGCTTGAGGCCTGCGACGATGGGGCATATACACTGGGATCCGCAAACTCCGGCTCCGACAGCACAGGCTCCGAAGGCGCATTCTCGCCAGCATCGCTCTCGTCGTCAGAGGCAAAAAAGTCTGGGAGCGGTGCAGACGCGTCGGCCATCGTCGCCGTCGTTGAACTCGCGTGGTCGTAATTGAGTTGTACTAATTTACGGCGACGCGTCTGACACTTGTGGACGCGACGCTGACTAAGCGAACTTACCCTCCGCCAGATTTTCCTTTTTTGGACATCTATTTTTCGTCGCGAGTCCCTTTGGCCGATAATCCAAAAATCATGCAGCGTGGCCTGCCGATGGTGTGCAGTCATTCCCAAGGATAGCGGACTTATGGCTGATTATTTATGTTTTCGTGGCAGCAACCGACGGTCGTCCTCTTGAAGGAGGGGACAGACACCTCCCAAGGAAAAGGACAGCTGCTATCGAACATCTCCGCATGTCTCGCCATCGCGGAGACCCTCTCCACCACTCTAGGTCCAAGGGGTATGGACAAGCTTATTGTCAACGAACGCGGTGAAGCACAGATCACCAACGATGGTGCCACCATTCTCAAACTCCTCGACATCGTCCACCCCGCTGCCAAAACTTTGGTCGATATCGCCCGTGCCCAGGACGCCGAGGTTGGAGATGGAACGACAAGTGTGGTTCTCCTCGCTGCTCAGTTGCTCAAGGAGGTCCGGGGTTACATCGAGGAGGGTGTTAGTCCGCACATAATCATGAAGGGGTTCAGGCAAGCAGCGCAGCTGGTGTGTTCTCAATTTTCCTCTGATCGCGCGTTCGATTGGCTAAGATCCACTGTTTAGGCCGTGAATAGGATAGAGGAAATTCAAGTCAAAGTCGACAAGTCTGATCCCGAGTTCGTGTTTGCTCCACTTATACCAGTCCCAAGCTCTGACGCAACACAGGAAGTTCCGCGAACTCCTTATCAAATGTGCCTCAACGTCGATGTCATCAAAACTCATTCATAGCGAGAAGCCATTCTTCTCGAACATGGTAGTAGATGCGGTTCTCTGCTTGGATCAAGACGACCTCGACGAGAACCTGATTGGTGTGAAGAAAATCCCCGGAGGTGGCATGCAAGATTCTCTCCTCATTAGCGGTGTCGCCTTCAAAAAGACCTTCACCTACGCTGGTGCCGAGCAACAACCTAAACTTTTCAAAGATCCGCTGATTCTGAGCTTGAATGTTGAGCTCGAACTCAAAGCGGAAAAGGATAACGCTGAGGTCAGGATTGACCAAGTGTCAGACTACCAAGCAATTGTCGATGCCGAATGGGAAATCATCTACCGGAAGCTGGAGGCCATCGAGAAGACCGGTGCTAAGGTCGTTTTAAGCAAACTGCCCATTGGTGACCTGGCGACCCAGTGGTTCGCTGACCGCGATATTTTCTGCGCTGGGCGCGTTCCAGCCGGTGACCTTCAAAGGGTTGTCCAAGCCGTTGGAGGTGCTATCCAATCAACGTGTTCTGATATCAAGAGAGAGCACTTGGGAACGTGCGGTACTTTCGAGGAGAGACAGATTGGTGGGGAGAGGTACAACCTCTTCGAAGACTGTTCCAAGGCGAAGACGTGCACCTTGATCTTACGTGGTGGTGCTGAGCAATTCATCGAGGAGGTGGGGAGGAGTCTGCATGATGCTATCATGGTCGTCAAACGAGCTGTGAAAAATGGGGAAGTAGTTGCTGGAGGCGGGGCTGTCGAGGTGCGTTCTCTCAGATAGTATCATCTATGTTACAGTCTGCTGACAGTTGTCTGCTGCAGATGGGACTGTCCGCTTACATCCGTAACCACGCGTTCTCTATCCCCGGAAAACTCCAACTTGTCCACATGGCGTTCGCGAAAGCTCTGGAGATCCTTCCCCGCCAGATCTGTGACAATGCAGGTCTCGATTCCACTGATATCCTGAACAAACTCCGCATGCGTCACGCGAATGGGCACGTTTGGTTTGGTGTGGACGTCGACGGGCCAGAGGGTGTTCGTGACAATATGGAAGCTTTCGTTTGGGAGCCGAGTTTGGTCAAGACCAACGCGATAAACAGCGCTACGGAGGCCGCTTCGTTGATTTTGAGCGTGGATGAGACCGTGAGGGGTCCGCAGAGCGGGAACGTGAGTGTTCACCTGTATGCGCCGAGTTATTCTCAGTTAACAGTGGTTTTGCTTCTTCTCAGCCCGCCGCAGGACCAGCCATGCCACCGGGCGCCGCTCAGAGAGCGATGAGGGGACGGGGTCGTGGTATGCCAAGACGGTAGATAGAACGCCCACATGTACAAATATCAGTTGCATCTTTTCCCCCTTCTTTCCCGCAGGTGCATATCATCATTGATCTTTTAGTTACTCCTGAACTGGCTAAAAACCAGATCCTCACGACCACCTCCAACCTAGTTGGGTGGCTGACGTTGAGTGCGCGTCTTCGGCAAGTAGCGTGGGAAGCTTTGAATTTCATCTCTTGAAGTCCGATCGCGAGATGTCGGCTGTGGTCAGTCGTACCAAAGAATTCCTCCTTTTCTGCGGAGAATCTATCATCCAAAGAAGGTGCTAGATGGGTTCCGATCTTTCGTTATACACAGGATTCTGACACATCCTGTAGTAGACCAGCCGATGGGCTCCAATCACTCGAGGATGTTCGTGCGCTGGCATCTTCAGTGATACGCGATCCTACCTCTGACGGAACTTTATAGATCATTCAATTGCAGAATACCCTCGAGAAAGCGTTGGGGGCAGTCCTTTCGTTGAGGAACGAATTCTCGCCTATCAATCAGCTTCCGATGGAAACCCTCAGCCGCATCTTCGATCTCGTCTGCGCCCAAGATCAAGATGCCAGTCATGTTTATGCGCGCGACGCCACAAAATTAGCCCAAGTGTGCAGCCGGTGGCGTTCTGACGTGATCTCAAACCCCCTTCTGTGGTCCACAGTACACTTTTCACAGAAAACTCAACCTGAGTTCATCACTTTATGTCTTGAACGGAGCAAAGGCGTTCCATTGGACATCATTCTCGAGATTCGGGGCCCCCTTCCGGCGTTTATCGGTTTACCAGCATACCCAAGGTTGAATACCTTTTTCTTTGCTCCTGCCTTCCACTGACGACTCCGATCAGTACTATGGCACGATCTGTGGAACTTTTGATCGCGAACTGTGACCGTGCCCGACGGCTCTCCTTCAGGTTCGAGCACGAGTTTCCCAATCGCACCGGCCAGTGGCTTGGACAGGATCGGCTGCAACAGGTCGCATCAGAAGAGATATTCAAGCGTTTCCTTTCTCCCGAACTCGTGTCGTTGGAGTGGGTCGCCGGGGTCAATGTTACAGCCATCACCAGAGGCAGTATCATTCCCCTTCCAAGCCAATTTGTGGAAAGGTCCCTCCAAAACCTTCAATCTTTGTCGTTAAGGAATACGTTCACAGGGCCGGTCCACGGAGTTCAAAATCTAAAAAGCCTTCACCTTGCGTATACCGGAGGGCTTAGTTCAGAGATCACACCTCAGCGATTCCACGAACTCTTATCCAGGAATACGACACTTGAGCACATTTCTCTGGAGAGGTGTACATTCATACCAGACGCCGAGCGGGATATTCCAGCAGATCCAGTCGTACTCCGTCACCTCACCACACTCAAGTTGGATCAATTTGAAGTCTCTATCTTCTTCAGAGTAGCTTCTGTGCCCTCCATTGGGACAATAACTTCGGTTCACTTGGACCCCCTCGCTTCTGTAATGAAGGTCAAATCCAGCGACGGATCGGTAGAAATTAACACCAGCCCATCCGCATGGGACAGCATTCGAACATTCACAGAGGTCAAAATCGACACCTTTCACATCCAAGGAAACGCTCCGCCTAATTTCGGGTTCGGTCCACAAACCTGGCGAGCACTCCTCCACAAAGCACCCACCTTTAAAATACTCCAGATTGCCGGTCACGTCGAGGGTTATAAAGAAGCGCTTGTGTTATCGCTCTCCCTGGAACCAGATCGCTTCGCCAACCTCGAAATCTTGAGGTTGGACGTCGATTCCAACGCCACTACAACAGCATTCGAGGCGGTCGCGGAGATCGCGGAGTCGAGGGCCAAGAGAGACAGGCATCTCACTAAAGTAGAGTACCTGCACAATGTCGGAGGATCCGCGATCGAGAAATGGAAGATATTGTACGATCAATACCGCATTCAGGACCACTTGCTGCGCAAGGGTGAGTCGTAACTCTGTTTCAGTATTAATAGACGGTTCAGCGGCCAAAGTTCAGTATTAGGTCTAATGTATGGTTTTCAACCTATCCATGTATCTTCGTTAATCCTTTAGGCACAATTGTATTATCACGATCTCTTGTCCTGGTCCATCGCTACTCCCAAGTTCCGGCTCGGCTGCCGTGGTGTCGAGGTTTGTAACAACAAACGCTTTTTCTGCACCAATGTAAGGGAGAACATTGAATGGGAGTGGACGGGAGCATTTACCGGCAGCGTCGAAGAAATGGCGAAACGTCTCGGGTCTCCTCACCGTGAGAGCCAACACTCCAGATACCGGATGCTGCCTAGTCGACTGGCTAGCTGAAATCGCTAACTGAAGGGTAGCAATTAGGGGTGGGATGATAGACGGGTCATATACCTAGTTATGTGATCATTTCATCATCTGCAGCAGTAGGAATAAATGAGAATCTCACGATATCTGCACCCAATATAATATCTGGGTCCGCTTCTGCCATCAACGCGCGTATGGAAGAGACCTCATCCATGTCTAGTGCTGAGAACCAGTCCAGCTGCCTGAGCTGGAGGAGTTGGTGCCTGGACGACGCATCTGTCCGTGTGTAACCGTGTTGAAATTCGTCAGAGGCATTCGCAACGTACTGCACGGCAAATTCAGGTTTTCCCGACAGCGGGAGAGCACAACATTATTCGCGTCCGTCAACCAGATGCAAGACTCGGGATTTGGGACATCAAGTTGGATTCCCGCGACGACGAGGCCAAGATATCCCGCGCCAGATCCCAACTCTAGGACTCGCTTCCCCCTCACGCGTTCTACCAAACAATTCAGTGTGGTCAGATCTTTGATTGAGGAGACTGGACAGCCGCGATAAACCTGGGTGTTTCCCAAGCCACGTCGCGAGGGCGTGGGCGGCCGGCCAGGTCTTGAGTCCGGTCGTTCCCTGTTCAATCGTCGTGCGGGACTCCAACAATGTTACGCGATGAATTGCATTTGGGGTCTCCGGACTCAATCGCAAGTAGCGGGTTACGTACGACGGAGGCGGGGGTACCGAACCGCTCGTCAGAAGTTGTGAGCCCGGGACGGACTGTATCAGTTCCATCAGATGCTCATACATCTGCGTGTCAATTTCGATGTCCTGGACGAGTCATGAAATGCAGCTCCGCACAAAACCTGGAGACTGACCTGGTCGCCAACGAGGGCTTCAAGTTTCTGAATGGCCCATTTCCAGAACTTGAGCTGGTACTCGGGAGCAGGCGGGTATGCGCGGAGGTGGGGATCAAGTATGATCTTGTTCAACAACACGTCGTGGACGTGGTTGAATGCCTCCGGAAATGCTGATGGTAGATGAGCGAGTGGGGTCAGTCGGGCATACTTTTGAACTAGAGTATCCATTCTGGCTCAATCTGACGCTTCCGGGACGGATCTGAGGCCTTGACGCTTCCTCGACGCCTGATTCAAAGAATGTCACGGAAAGATCCGAGCATCTGCACAGTTACACATCCAACTTCCGTTCTACATTCCCCACTGCACCACCGCGCTGGAGGAGCCTCTCCGTGATTTAGGCCTCTCTTTGTGTTCTATGACTGACTTACATAAAATTGCAGGGCCCAGAGTACCCGAGTTCCGCGGCAGCGCGTCCGCAAGAATCAGGCTGGGTTGATGCGAACTCGTCAAATGAATAATCACCCCTGGTCGTGGACATTCCCCAACTACTTATTTTGGTAAGAAAACGGCGGGGTAGTGGATGCCCGTCTACTATAGAGGAAACTCCAGAACATGGTGTAATGGGCATCGTGATTACTACCCGAATGGGTGCCAGGGAAAACTGCGTAAGGACGCCCCCTTGCAGGCCTTGCGATCGTGGTGGATCGTTATCCCTCCGGTATTGTGTTGAAGTTTTGGCTCGAGAGTTCACCACGGAGGCCGGAAAATGCGGCCTACTCCCTCTTCCGTGGACCCTCGAGCGGCGTAACTTGGTTTGCCGAGGGTTTATATCGTCCCGCTGACCAATCTGCTGCCGTAATGGTTGAACAAAGGGTTTAGACTGTTCGCAATGAACAGTAGAAACTTGGGTGCCAGTGGAAGCGCGCCACCTCGCTTATCGGTTTGTTAAACGTGTTCTGTCGAAAGAATACTTTGTTCTGCAATTGTCAGGACCTTGCATTGGTCTGGTATCATCGGGTATTTTTCGTTACCTCATGATTACCATCCTGCGTCTAGGAGCGCCGTTGCCTGTGCGGGCGTGCAGTGGCCTCTCGGGGGCGTGTCTGTGTCCCGAAGAGGTGGTCTTGAGCAACGTGTTAGTTGCCCTTGGGGCCGCCCACTACTATCTAACTTGGGGAGTGGAATATACGCATCGGTACGTGACACTTCCCCGACCAGCGCGTTTTTGGCTTCGTGAAATACTACTACGTACCTAGATCAGATCCGAACATCAGTTCCGCCGCTGCAAAGTGTTATTTTCCATGGTCGTCTGACGCATTCTAGAAGATCAGCGCTCAGCACTCATCCGTCGCAAAACGGCCTAGATGCGACGCAAAC
>Ga0307515_10008603_pt1 | contig 19870 bp, 13 predicted proteins | sample 17_EM_MG_FD_194513 | JGI IMG/M metagenome (GOLD analysis project Ga0307515, IMG submission 194513) | Populus trichocarpa ectomycorrhiza microbial communities from riparian zone in the Pacific Northwest, United States - 17_EM | ecosystem: Host-associated > Plants > Roots > Unclassified | place... | reverse complement strand
ATGGTGAACTCCTTAAGGTATAAGGTGAATTAAATCGAAGTTGTAACTACAACTGCCTCTGTAATATAACCATTTCAGCCTGATTTCTTGTGTACTCTGCTCCACACTTATATCATAGCAATCTGCACCAACAGAAGTCTAAGACCACAAGAAGGAGAATTTGGTAAGAGAGTTTAAAATGCAAAGGTGACAGTGAAGGATGAGGGAAGGATAAAAAGTTCGACAGGCACATAGGAAGTGTTCATTCAGAGTGCTCTTGTGTGCAGACTTTTTTTCTTCCTCAGTCAAAATACTCAAAGTGAGCTTGCGAGTGATAAGAAGATTTGGGAAGGACTCAGAGCTCTTTTAGACAAGCATTTCACTGGAAATATGCGTTGAGTTCGGCAAAAATGGCCAGTTCGCGAACTTGTCTCCAGTTTGCGAACGGGGCAAACAGTTTGTGAATTGGGCAAAAAGTTCGCGAACCGGCCTTTGACAGTTCGCGAACTGGCGGGTTCGTCAACCGGACGGAACACATACTTTCTTCGGATTCATTTATGATTATAACTTCCGACGTAAAGAAAGGAAGCAAAAGCCTGCATACCTGCTCGAATTATGACCCAAGACGAATGAAGTATTAAAACTAGTACAAAGAAAACATGAACGACGGAAAAGAAAAAGGCAGAAACACCTATGTACTTAACTTTTTAGAGCCATACATAGGTAGTAAACCAGTTCCATAGCAAAAAGAAGCAAGAGGAAAGAGAAGTAGGATCAGCGAGCTCTGAAGAAGCCCAACACAATAGACAAAGAAAGAAAACAGAAGTTGTGTAGTACATATTGATGCTTATGGGAAGCCCAACATCAAAAACGAAGGAAGCGAAATCATCACCTTCCACCTAAACCTCCATCTCAAGCCTGACCAGATTCCCATCCTCATCATACCACGCCAGCGGATTGATGCTATCGTCTTTTCCAATCGGGATTGGACGCCGGTTTCGATGATCGATATACCCACTCAAGACAGTATCACCAACCATGGAAATATCCGGTAACACCACGTTCCTTGGTCCTCTAAGTCCAAATCCTCTCTTGACTTTCGACACAAAGGACTCAGGTGGGATATGATACACTGGAAATCCATCTTCGTCCAGATCAATCTTCCAGATAACCTCATTCCACTTTGGTTCTGTCGGTTGTCCAACGAACCAATACAAGAGACGCATGAAGATGAAAGGCTTGTTTGCGACTCGGTGACGGTACCAAATGCGGAGTGAAGGAAGGAAAAACGCAATCATGGCTGTGTAATTCTCGAGGGCGCCGTAGGAAGAGTTCGCTCGTGCTAGCTCGGTATGAGAATGGCTTTCTGGAAACCAAACTAGTCGTATTACTACCATGAAACGCATGGAAGCCATGATGGGACTGAGGATGCCGATGGCGATGATTACTAAGGCTGCCCATTTCTCAGACCGCTTGTTGATTGTGTGAAAACAACAGATTGCGAGGATGATGATCACTATGAAAAGTTAGCGATGGAGAATGATAAAGATCAGGGTTAGGGGTTGGATAACGTACTAACGTCTGTAGTAAGATTCATTGATGTCTGAATGATAATCCCGACCTTGGACTCGAGGAACATGCAATGATCAATGCTAGGGGACCTATCAATGAACTATTAGTACTTGGAAGAGACAAGACGAGGAAGGAAGGAAGGAACGTACCAGTTTCTCCAAATCGGAATGCAATAGAAGAATCCCAAGAACATCAACGAAGCCAAAGTGGAGGCAAGGGTAACAGCAGTCAAGTACAAGTAGTTCTTGAGCCAGAACCCAAATCGGCGTCTCATCGGAAAGAAATAGGTGAGGAAAGCAGCCTTCAACAACCAGAGCTCAAACGAGTACGTGATGCTCATGTAGAAGTTGCTCTATGATAAAAAACATTAGCCGACCGAAAAGAAAGAAGCAAACAACGAAGGAGAAAGAAGGGAGAAAAAACAAGAAACAAACCATATTTGCAAAAGGAGTCGACATTCCTTGGATGACTTTCCACTCATCTTTTTTCTCTGGAAAAATCTTGACTAGGCGGAGTTCATCCATCGTTTGCTTAAAGATTAGAATCCCGTCAATGGTTACCATGAAACCGTACAGAGTGAAGGCGAGAAAAGCGAATTCATTCCAGAAGGTCTTCGGAGCGTCTCTAAGGATCCACATCCGAGCAAAAACCAGAATCGGAACCAAAACGAAGCCACTACACAGGATAGCGATGAAAGCAGCAATTGGAACCTTGGGCATACTTAGTGGAGGCTCCATGACGCCGGTGTGTCCTGAAGATTCGGGTACAGATGAAGGAAAGATGAAAAAAAGAGAAGTGTCCACCAAAGTGAACGAAAGGAAGTGAAGTGAAGGAGGAAAGAAAGAAAAGGAGAGTAAACAATTTATAGTTTCGAGGGTGGGGACCCTGAATACCATTTGTGAGAACGATACGCTTTTCAGACTTCGAGTTGGGGACAAACTTCGTAACATTCTCAGTCATGAACATCACTCGGTATCGGGTAATTTGCCGATACTCTGGGACGGAAATGTACTCGGTACCTCATAGTTCTATGCTGTTCTACCGTAGGTCGACGGAACTGGGGGCGTTCTTTAGGAGGCCGATGGCATCAATCAATGTGCGAACCCGCTGCCCATCCCATGTACTATACCGACGGATGAGGTTCAGATGTCATCTACTCTATCCATATGTCGGTACGAATTTACAAAAGTGACATTTGAGGCCTGTCCGAAAATGAAATCTTGACATACTTAGATTAAAAAGCGCCCGACTGTCTATAGTGAATCTCATCTAATGGTACAGTACAGCAGCGCTCATATACCAGCACACCTCCGCACTTCAGCAAACAAATTTGCGGACTATCGAAAATCCTAGGAACGAGAGCGTCACTTCTAGTTTACTTCACAAATCATGTTACAATACGCAAGCAGATTCAAATCATCGTAACAATGTTTATTGTCATCAACTCCTCTCTGTTATCATAAATCTCATGAAACATCTCCAAAATGAAATGCCAGTCTGATCGCTCCCCAATGCTAAAAAGAAATTCAAAGCAAGACAAAGAAAAAGTTATAATATGTACTCGAGATTTCGTGATATCGTATTCCCCTTGCTCCAGAATGCAGAATGCAAAAAAATCAAACGCTCCAAAACAAAAAAACGCCATCTAAACACCAAAAAACACAAGCAAAACAAAGCAGTCTAGAGTTAGTCGGTTAAACAGCGACACCATTCTTCGCCTTCTTCGACGAGTGCACCTTAACTTTAACCTTCTCTTTTAATAAGGACGCTCGAGTCTTCAGTCGCTTGAGTACACTCTTCTTCTTCTCCTTCAACACCTCAACGACTTCCTCTTGCTCCTTCACCGTCTCAGCCACAACCTCCTTGGCCACATCCTGCTCCTCGCCAACAGTCTCAACAACCTCGACGATCCTCCGTGCAGCCACAAGCTCATCCTCGACATCGCTCAGCTCGTGGAGATCACCAAATAGCTGGCCGATACCCTCCAACTGGTCGTCGGGGGAGTACACAACCAAGCTTCTGACCTTGCGCCTGTGAGGGCCGTTGGAGGAAGTGGTGCGTTGTCTGCGTCTGCGTTCAATCCGAGGAGGAGTGACGATGACGCCGCGGGTGAGTGGGAGGAGCTGGATGCTGCCGGGAATGTGGACATCGTATTCCTCTGTGTCGTCGTCTTTGGCACCCACGAATCCCTTGTCGGCGGGGGACATAACCAGTGGGTAGCGGATTGTCCATTGCTCGCGGATGAGAGGCATGCTGACGCTCCAGCGGAGGGCAGGGCGTTTCTTGTCGGACGAGGTTTCGGCGGCGACGAGTAGGGGCTTGCGGGCGCGGCTCGTGGGTTGGTCGCGGAAGAGCTCGCGGCGGATGCTGCTTGCGAAGCTGTCAGTGCGGCGAAGGAGGTGGTCGTTATCGCTCCAGCTGATGAGTTTGTGGTTGCCAACGGCGCTGCCGGGACGGGTCGCGGGTGGGGTTGTGATCGCCGTGTTGTAGCTCATGCGGGAGATGCCGGACCAGCGTCTGCTGAGGGAGCCGATGGAGGAAGCAGGAGTCGGAGGCCGGCTGTTGTACTGGTAGGTATACTGGTAGGAGTCGGGGTTGGTGAAGATGTCGTCTGCTGTGGCCCAGCCCAAGGGGTAGGTGGTCGAACGCTGGTTCAGACCTTCCTCTTCATCCTGTTCGTATTCTTCTTGTTCGAGGACGGGTGAAGGGAGAGTCTTCTCGAGGGTCTCGCGCTCTTTGCCCTTGGAGGAAACTGAGATCTCGGAAGCTGGAGGAGGAGAGGGAGCGGACTTAACATCTTCGTCGAGCGTTGGGATATCGCGGATGGACGGGGGCGGCGAAGGCGAGTAGATGATGGTGAAGGAAGGAACGCGTGAAAGTTCCTTTCCTTTGGAAGCAGGAGAGTCCAGAATCGATGGCATGGGCGATGACGGGGGCGATGGGTAGCTGATATGAGATCGAACAATCTCCTCAACATCATCATCCTCGTTAACCACCACAGCAGAAACTTCCACTTCGACTTCCTCTTCTTCCTCTTCCTCCTTGATTGTCTCTCCGATTCTGCGCATCCTCGAAGCGAGCGGAGAATCCAAAATCGAGTGAGATGGCGAGGATGGGGAAGGAGGTGCTGGGATGAAGTAGTGTGTAGGAGCATCTTCGGTCTGTCTGTCCTTTCCTCTGAAGTAACTCGGTGAATCCAAAATCGACGAGGGTGTGGAAGGTGGCTGCATGTACAGGGGAATTGTCATGTTGAATTCGATCACTCTCTCCCTTCCGTGGCGCATCGACAATGGGGTCTCTGGAGGCGTAAGAGGCATCCAAGGAACAACCTTCATACCATCCTTCTCGGAACCCATCACTGGAGTACCGGGCTCGGACGGAGGTGGAGAAGGTTGCTGGATCATCTGGCGAGGTGGTATAGTGTCGGCCTGGGGCTTGTCATCCTCGATCTTGTCGTCGAGCTGAAGGCTGACGGGAACCGTCTCCTCCTGCTCTTCGGCATCAACCGCTTCGACGATTGGCGAGTCCGGTAGTGCTGGAAGCGTTGCGAGATCAATTTCAACCGTGTCGACATCGTCCTCAACCTGCACCGGCTCGATAGCTGGAGATGCAGGCTTAGACTCTGGTAGAGGTGGGAGGGTTGAGAGATCAATGGCAAAGGAATCGACATCAGGATCAGCTTCCGCTTCAACTTCAGTCTCAACCTCCGACTGGCTCGGTATTCCGTCTCCAATTGCCTCTTTGATAGCTTTTTTGATCTCTGCCTCTTCTTCTGGTTTGAACTTCAAGGGAATCGGCGATGTAGCAGGAGAAGGAGGAGGTGAAGGTTGTTGCTGGAGGGGCTCCGTAATGGCGACTTCAGTTTCCTCGATTTCGACACCTCCGTCCTCAGGGTCTGACTCAAGTTCGGAAGGAGGAGAAGGTAGCTGTTGGATGGGCTCAGAGTCTTGCTCGACGGAGATGGGTTCCTCGACGGCAACTGGTCCGACACCAGATTCGGCAGCAGGTTCAGCGATGTGATGCTCGGCAATGGCAGTTGGCTTCTCGTTAAAGATAGGTCCTTCGATATCATCGTCGCGGGTACGCTTCGACCTCTGTTCGATAATTGTCACCGAAAGCTTCCGCTTTGGTTCGGGCCTTGACGACAACTGCGATGGCTGGAAAACGAATTCGCTCTTTTCCGTGTATTCTGGATGGAAAACACTCCACCGCAGGCGCACTGTGTCTCGGAGAGGGTTGCGTCTTCTAAACACGAGACAATGTTAGTTGATGCATAAACTGGAAGGAGGCGGAAAACTTGCCTTGGCTTGGAAGGAGTGCCGACAGTCTCGGGACTCTTGCCGACCGACCTTGGATCATGGAAACGAACATCGTACTGTTGGTCAATCACCAAAACCACGCTGGAACCTGAGGGAAGCCCTCGCTGGTCAACGTCGGTTGGATCCTGATCCGCATCGGTGATCAAGACGACCTGACTTCTTGGTGGAAGAGGCTGGGGAACGATGCCATGGCTGCTGACTGTGGGTAGAACGCGTCCGGGTGCTTGAACAGCCGCTGGTTTTGTGGGTGGTTCCTTCTTGACTGGATGCTTTGTCCCACCAGGGGGCTAAAATGCCATATATTAGCATCCATTTGATGATCCATAGATAGGCACGCATGCACGATGCCGTTGATGCAGGTAAGCGACTATGGGGAAAGGAAGAGAAGGGAAGAGAAGGGAAGAGAAGGAAAGCCTACCAGTCGAAAGGGATACCCAAACTCCAGCCGGCCGAGACCCATCTCGTTCGTTTTCGAATCTTGTGTGATGCCACGCAGTATCTGGTCAAAGCTCTCCTTCAAGTTCAATTGATCTTTGTGAGAGAGCTTCGAGCGTATTGGTATGTCCTCGGTCAAGTCTGTAGCAAAGAGTTGTTTGTCTCCGGTCAGATACCAAAAGAAGAAAGAGTAAAAGACAGATATAAAACATCAATGGGGATAGGACTAATTGTATGTACTCACCCTCGTCGTCGAACACGTCTGCACCCGCGCTATCCCTCGTCACACGTGATGACTTAAGTGACCCTGCATCTGCACCTGTGAGGTGGCTTGCGGGCGATTGGCTGCAGGCATCCTCGCTCCAAGCACTCGTCGCTACGTGTCGAACGCTGGTGTCCCGAGCGTATTCCCTGTTTCGAACCGACTGGCATTCCGGTGATGATATCGATCCATTAAGAAATTTGCCGTCCACACCAGCGCCGCGCGATTTCCGCTTACACTCGAGTGAGATATCGTGCTGCGCCCTGTCATCGCCCGCAATTGTAGATGGCGATGATGGATCCGGCCCAAAATTTGGTTGCGAGCTTTTCCGTTTCAGTAATGTCTCCCGCTCCAAATTGTCGAGAAATTTGTGCCCCGCCGGAGAATGAAGATATGACAGAACGCTCTTTTTTGTTGGTGTTTTCGTTGGTGGTGTTATCGCAGCTGCTTTTCGTCGCGTCGAATCATCCTTCAGCATTGTTGGTGGGGTTGGTGGTTTCGGGAAGAAAATAGGATTCCACTGATATGGGCGAACCTCGTGCCCTTCCTGTGCTTTTGTTCCTGGTCGTATTTGGGCTCGTGATGGCGATAGTGTCGGGGAAGTAGGATTGATTTTTGTCGGTATCGTTTTTGTCGGTGAGCAGCGAGAGATGACCTTAGGCACTAACTGCTTGTTCGTTGCTGCACCGGCGCCAGCAGCATGGGTTTGCTCAGGAGCTGGTGTTGAAGTGAAAGAGGAAGTAAAATAAGAGACGTGGATTGAAGGATGATGAGGCTGGTTATGTGTGGGGGAACTCGATGCGTGAGGCGCTACCTGTACATGCAGATGTACTGGTGGCCGGAACAACGCAAGTGTGTTCGACAGAAACATGTCTCGTTGTGCATAGTCTATATAGCCCAGACGCTATTGTATCCGTGTCCCTATACAAATCATCAAACGCAGGGGTAGAAAAGTCAGTTAGGCTGTATGGTTTAGGGTCATGTTCCCGTGCCAAAAAGGTACTTGGAAACAGGCGATGAGGCAAGTAGCAGTAGCAAGGGCGGGGTTCTTCCAGAAGCTGCACTAAATTGGGAACAAGAGCACGCTTCAATCCAATAGAGATCGGGTAGCTATGTCTTGCAGAGTGATTGGTTGTACCACATCAGACAAAGAAGAGGAGATCTACTTACCGGTGCGAATCTTGTGTTTGCCGTTCGATGAACATTTTCACATAGAAAAGCAGCGAAAAGCTACCATAAATTCAAATCAACTATTCCAACTGCAACTGCTGTCGTCATACGGGTGCTGTGCCCGTCAATCCGAAGACCCATTAATGGCGGCCGTGGAACTTCATCCGACCGGTTTTTTGGTTGCAAACATGGAGAAACAGCAGCCCTCCACGCAGGAAGTCTCGCTTCTATCGGATGCACCTATGAAAAAAGTTTTCACTATCATCGTGTGGGGTGGCGGTAAGAGGAGGTTGGTCAGAAGGGACAGCTCATGGCTCCACGCAACGTGCTGCAATTGGCGCTGCATTCTGCATGGAATGCGCATAATGCATCGTCTATCCGACCTTAGCGGTGATCCCCCAGCCAGTCGTTTGAAGATACGATTTCTTTTCGCCAGTAAAGTGCTCTTGCAAATTGAACGATGTCGATGCGCTTTCGATGAGACTGAGAAAACACGATAGGTAGAAAAAATATCCATCTTTAGAAGTCGGCCGGCGCTTTCTGGAGCCATCGCGAGACGTTGAAAAAGTTATCTCGCACAATCTGCCCAAAAAAATACAATCGCGCGCCTTGTGGGAGGACAAGGGTTAGGTTCTTATTTTGCATGCGCACTAATCCCAATCACATCGAATCTGCATGGCGTCTTGCAAATCACCGCATAATCCTCGCCTCTAACCGTCGATCCTTGTTCCCGTCGACGTGGTCCTCATCCAAACCTTGACGTGTTTAATACTTGGGCTGGGGGAGCCTGTACGCCCACTGATAAGTATCTGTTCCTCCAAGCCCCAGTAGCTAGTACTTCATCCCAGCGATTTCCTCGCCTGAACTGAGACTGAATCTGTGGCAAACTGATGTGACGGTCGATCCGATGTGTTGTCAGCAAGCAAAACGCACCTTGCATTTTTGTTTGAATTGATCCCGTGCACTCCAACGTTACACTGGCGGAGTACACGAATCAACTGAGTGAGTTGTTCATACTTACTTCGCTCGGTTTCTCAGACTCACCGGAGAGCTCCGAATAACGAAAGCGATGAGCTGTTCTTGCACTCCTGAGGGCCATCGAAATCAGCTGAATAAGTTGTCGGCCGGTCGGCGGCGGCGGATAATATATTTATCCTTCGTTCGGCTGGAGAATCCGGGGTGGCTAAGTTCATATTATGCACAACTACGGCCGATCAACAACCGGTCGCATTAGTTGTATACTGGCAAGATCTAGCAGCACCGAAGGCCAGAAATAGGGAGAGACAACGGGAAAAGGGGCCGGTATATTTTGAATTCCGGGTTCACAGACGTCCGCTGGCGTGATCGGATAGTCGGGCCGGTAGATCATACTTGATCTCGTCGTCGCAAGGCTTCCGATGACTGCCGCGGTACCGGACATCTTGTGTCTTCCCTTTACGCTACCGAGGCCTCCGGGCACATCATCGCCAGTTTGTGGAGAGGCTGGGCGTGAATGCCGGTAGTTAGGGTACGCGGATCCCATACACGCACGAAACGTCCGCCAGAGAACGGATAGTCGCGGATCGAGAGTTGTACATCCATCTGCCGATGTGTTATAGCCAAAAAGAGAGAAGTCAATATAGCGTTGTCGCAGGTTAGATACGGTCGGCGGTTCAACGGTTCAGCGGATAGGAGACCAGTTTGCCAGTCAGGCCTTGCGGCTGAGGTTTCGTCACGCGAGCTGGCGACAGATCCAGTCTAGGAACGGGGGAGGAAATCACCGGCAAATCGCTAGGCAGCAATAGCAGGTGACAGGGGATCTCTTGTACTAGCCACGCGATCGTAGCGCACGGCCGTCGCATCATGTCAATCGAGGGTTGGGGTACTTAGACTGCGAAGGAGATATGGGACGAGAGGAGGGTCAGAAATGTGTTATGGCTAAGATTCAATCCGGCATTGTTTTCAATTGCTTTCCTCAAGGATCACACACGGACTTGCAAACGCCAGAGTGCTTAGTAGTGATCACAGTGTAGGGGGTTACATTCGATACGGCATCAGATAATAAGTACCTTTAAGAAAACCCTCCCACTATTTTGCTTAACCTGCATGCACAGAGCAGTTATAAGAAAACAAACTCCGACCAACATTACTCTGCCCATCCGTTTCCACATAAAACCATCAACACATAAGGCTATCATGTACAGTCGCGTTAAGAAAGTGAGTGGCCACGGAATGTGGGATCGGCATTCGGCTTGGCCACTCACTTTCTTAATGCGCTGTATAAGCCGCAACTAAACCTCCACCTCCTATTCCTCCACCAACTCCCCTCTCCCACCACCACCAGCACCACCAGCACCACCATTACCACCAGTGCCCCCCCTATCCCTCCTATCTTGCAACAACATATTTGGCGAATACGGTCCAATGCCGGGCGTAATTGGGTACCCGGTGAGTGTTGGATCATTGTCGATCCCCTTCATAAACTCATCCCATTCATCCCACTCGTGGCTACCAGGCATCATATCGAATGCCGCGGCCCCATTCCACAGCGGGTTCCAACCCGATGGCAGCTCCGCCATAGGCTGCAGTGGCTGGGGGTTATCAGGTGCTGATACGTCTCCAAGATTCATTGTTCCGCCGGGGCTGGAGACGACTGAACGATCGAATATCGAGGCGTAGGTAGAGTTTGGGCTGAGGTTACCGCTAGACATCATTCCGAGTGTTATCGCGGCGGCTTGGTCGCTCTTTAGTACGGGGAGGTCGGAGATGACGTTGGATGATGAGATCGCCGAAAACTCTGGGGGTCGAATTGCGGCGGCGGCGGAAAGACTAGTGAATCGTTGGTCAAAAGATGAGGGTGGTTGTTGCTGTTTCCGGACCGCTTCTTCGTATGCTGATTCAGTGCGAGCGAGTTTCTCGAGCATGACGGAGAGGACGCCGTGTGCTCTAGACGCGTCGATATTATCCTGGAGGCTGCGGTGGAGGTCGCGCGATCGGTACAGCGCCGCGTACTTCTTTTTCCGCTCCTCCAGGGTGTATTTTTGCGGAGAGGAGAGGTCGAGGCTGATGATCGCCGCGGCCTGCAGGTATTCGTGGGTAGCATGTGTGTCTATATACCATCTTACATAGCGGAGGTCGGTCGAGCTTCGCGAGAACAAGTCGTCTTGGTGCTTTAGCACTAGCATCGATGCATCTATGCATTTCCGATAGGAGTGAATATATTTTGGGTTATAAGACGCTCTAACCGCGTATGGTCGGTGGATAGCCAGAAACACTATCTGACGGATAAGATCCAGATTGTGGCGCTGGACGACGAGCCATGCTGGGTCGTTGATTGAATCCTCCTTCGATTTGGCATGGAGAAAGCTCGGTATTGCTTCGTAGCGACTATCGATCTCAGCTTCCAGTTTTAGTACCTCCTCATATGGTGGCCGTGCATTTACCGAGCTCACTTGCCGGATAACCTCCCAAAGCGTGTGCGACATCGAAGCTTTGTGGATTAAGTAGGATATGGTAGTCGACTCTTCTTTCCCATGCTCCGGCGGGAGTTCAGTGATTCCCTCCCCGATCTCATTGTCATGCAGGTTCATTGGTAATTTGGTGTCGCATGCATCTGGCCTCACCATGCACGGCATTCCGATCCGTATAGAGGTGAGTAGATCCAGGCAAGTGATCAGCGTCCAGAGTCGTCGACGTATCTCGCCTTCCCCGGGAGAGATATTCGAAAATTGACCGGAATCACGATGTAAACCCATAGTCATTGCTATCCTGACCACACTACCGAGCAAAAGCCAGCTATCTTCTTGGGTTGTTGAGACGGATAAGAGGATGAGACATTGCACTGTATGGAGATAGAGCTTCTTGGTGTAATCGCCCACCACCAGACACTGCTCTGAGGCACCGCGGAAAGCATGCCACATTTCTGTACCGCCTCCAACAGACAGCTCAGCAAGAGGCTCACCTGAGAGGTAGAAGATTTTAATAGCAATTGACATCATAATCATCAAAAGACCAAGCCATAATACGTCCACTTCCGAGGGGTCGCGCCAAAAGTCTTCGTATTGCTTCCAGAACGACGGTTGGTGGAGAACACCCGCTTTTGCAAGTCAGTTATCAGGTTGCTCAATTCTTATCATGAAGGTCCTAGGTAGCATACAATGTAGACGATCATGGTGTGTAAAGAAGCAACCCATGAGCTGATCCACAACAGGTTTTTTGGGGACAAGACTCAGAAGATCTTTCTTCGTCGGGGGTGGAGTAGCTGAGAATAGGAATCCGGTCGCTTGGAGTTTTGACATGGTGGTTTTAGATTTCATCGCAGCAAGCTCGTCCTCATACTTTTGCTTCGTTTCTTCGAAATACTTCTTAACCTCTGTAATCTGTCCAATCACATTAATCTACAGTGTCGGGAAAATTCTGGCAAACCGGAACATACCTCCAACAGAATGGCTGCCCAGTATTCCCCTCCCCGATAAAACGACTTTCCGCCATGCACCTTCATTATTCCCAGCGCATTTCTGACTTCTTCCACGTCGTCGTCTTCCACGCTCTGCCCTCCCTGATAATCGCTGGGCGACTCCTCCTGCTCATCATGGCCCATCGCATCGTCATCCTCTTCTTCATCGCCATCATGCGACTCCGGATAGGAAGTACGTTGTGAGGAAGAACTCCGACCGTCACGCTGTCTTGGCAATTGGTGGTTTCCCGACATAAGCGAGAGGACCAGCCCCTCCAGACGGTCGATGCGCGACTGCATCTCATCGGACGACGATGTTGAGCCACCAGAACCAGCCTTGCGATAGCGCGCCGAATGAGTGTTCGTTGCGTAAGTACATGATTGGGCGTCGTTGCGGCGGACACAGTTCTCGCAGGGTGTTTGGCGGTTGCATTTGAGTCTTATCGATCGAATCGTTAGCTAGCTAGCTCTCAAACGATAGCGCACAGTTTGTTGAGCTAAGAGTAAGCATACTTTCTATTCCGGCATGGCCCACAACTCAAAGGCACACGGTTTCGTTTGCGCACGACGCGGAATGAACCACCGCCGGACGACGAGTGAAAATCTTGTGGGGAGTGACCACTGGACGACGGTGATGTTGGCGTCATGGCGACAAGAAATTCTAGTGCAGAGCGATAACTCGAACGCTATAGTCCGCACACATTCACCCTGTTGCTCAAGCTTTGTGAATGAATGAGTGAGTGAGTGGTGGTTGTGGCGGTTTGGAGCTGTGATATGATGTGATGGAGCTTGATGTGATGGAGCTTGATGTGCTGCGATGCGATGGGGTTGAAAAGGTAGAAGTATAGTACATGTAACAATAACGTACCGGGATAGAGATACTCTCATGCACGTATGAGTAATTACCGCTCATCATCGCCGTTGGTCTCAGAGCTTACGGCATCGGTCATCGGTATGCTTTGAGACATGGATCGTGTCCGCCACTTTCCACTTTCCTCGGATCTGGATCAGAACTCTAAGCGTTCGGCATCCTCACAGATCGGTTCCCGAGAAGCTTATCCGGTTTATCCATCTGGGTTTAGAACCCGGTAAAGTCCAAATGAATGTTACTCCGGGAAAGTCACTTCTGCAATTCCGATTTACAGCAAGTCCTAAATTCGCTTGTGCCCTTTCTACAAGACAACATAGCCTGAGTGATTGGTCATGTTAGAACAGATTCGCTAGCATTAAGATTTATAAATGCTAACTAGATCCTAGACTCTGGTCAGTTGGCCAACGAGAACCATACCGAGCATTCATCCTCCCTTGTGCCATGGGGGGTACGAGGTATTTCCATGATATCATTGTCCGGTTGGGGATGCGGTTTACGACGCGAGTAATTAGGTGAGGGTGTTTTCGAGGGTAGTTTCGTAGCTGGGAACAGTTATTTGCCGGTCCCAGGCGCGCTTCTAGACGTTTTAGTATTTCCCTTTGTAGCTTGTTGCGAGTCGGCACGCGGGCTAGTACGTCGACTGGCTGTTTTTGGTGAGGGTTTTCGCAGACGTCGACCATGAGAAAGTATAGTGCACCTAGCCTCAATTAACCTGGGTGACGATAAGGATTTTCCATCAAAAAAGGGCATTTGTATCAGAGCAGGCGTACAAGACTGCCGCTCTGCGGTATTATAGGACCAGTATCTGGTAGCAAATACACAGAGGGTATTGATGACAGAACTGAAACAATACGCGACAATCGAGTATCACGATAATGCCGTTAGATACAGTTCTATATAGCGCCAGCGGTAGCGTTTATACTAATATTTCACCACTGCCAATGGCTAATGAAAGACAACGGATTTCGGCATAAACAGTCAACGGCTGCCTCAGATAGGAGACAGAAGTAGATGCGGTTCGTGTCACATTAAACTCTAGCTCATGACCGCACTCATGCCCGTGCGTTGAGCCTTCCTATATCTTTGGCCGTGCGCTGAACCTTTCAACATTCGACCGCGTATACAATAATTATATTCTTTCCAAGTTACTCCCATTTATGCCAAATTCAAAGGTAATGCTCTTTTTTAGTGACGATCAAACGACGAAACTTCTAGGGCTTTTGTCCTAGGATTGTCCCAAGATAGGTATGGCAAGGAAAAGCAAAATCACTCATATATTAAGTCCTGGGACCATCTTCTAGAAGTTCAAATTATAACTGACTAGCTAGCGCTGCGGAATATGCCGAACGAGTTTCGTCTCGTCACGCCTCATCACAAGTAGGTATTCTTGCATCAAATTCTCGCCGTGCTGCTCGTTTTCTCCGCACACTTTCGATTTAATGCCCCTTGTTCCCATATGCATGCAACAAAAAGTGTTGGTCATGGGCTGAGACCGGACAATACTTGAGATGGTCCGTCTTTATGGAAAATAGATCTCGTGGGTCCTGGTCGAGTCCGGGACTTTTTGTCTTTCTTTGGCAGGAATTGAGTTAACTTTGATTATTATATGATATTAGATGGAAGATTTAAACTAAGTACTTGATATCTACATGCTTGTCTGCACAAAAAACTCCCTCGACCGACTTAGATTACATGTTCATACTCAGATATGGACCTAAAAATCGGGAAACCACTGCGGCTCTTAAACAGTGGGAGGTCGGTCTGCAAAACAAAAGATGGTTGATTAAAGCTCCCATACTAAACTGCTACTTCAGCCGATTTCTGTCTTTCCTTAGAGTAGGATCTATTCTAAGTAGTCAAATTTACCTTTCCAGATCCTTTTCTAATTTTTGCTTCTATAGAACCTCCGATACTTAGATGAAGGATTTAAACTACTTGACACTTGCATGCTTGTCCGCACCATAAAGGGGCTCCTGGATGCAGTATACTATCATAGCCTCTAGAAACACACTGCCCATATACCCAGGCAAAAGTATATCACGTCTAAATCATGGGATATCACTCAATCAGGGTTCCGGGGAATCCCGAGACTCGCCAATCTCTTCAGCCCCAGGCTCAAGTTCTTGATCCCTAGGATGTCTCGTCTTGTAGTGTCACTGAAAATATACATCACTTACCAACAGTGCTTGCACACTCCGCTAACAGTCAGAAAACAAAAACACGCAACATTTCCGAGACGTACGCAGGGCTCGGGTATGGAATACGGTGGTATAGGGGTATGGGAAGCGAAAGCGGGAGTGTTAATCCCTGCCCTCATAGGAATTCGTATGGATCGCCGATCGATTTCGCCTTCCATACATTCCTGAATACCAATAATAACACCATTAAAAGTTAATATCACAAGTAAATAAAATACATGCAATAATCCATCAATATATTGAATTAGTTTTTATCGTATACTGAATGGCATCACAGATTCTTACACCACCCTCTAAACCATTCTATACCGAAAGATGAGGTTGGAACATCGCCCTCAAAATGCCAGATTTTGCTTATGAACGGCAGTGAAGTTACCGTGCTGGTGAGTGAACCTAGGTAAATGACGGCTCGTGTGGGCGAGTGATATTTAGCGTGAAATGTTTCTTATTTAGGGGAAAACGTACCATAAATTGTCAAAAAGTACTTGGTAACGTGAAAGAATATCAAAAAAGTTGTGGCGAGACCGCCCACAATCTCATCACCCTTGAACTCTACCACAGAGTGGGTAGCGGAGGGGAGCTCCGCCATCTACCCGGCTAGCCCGGAGGCGGAGGGGATATCAGGTCCTGTCATACTCTAGTAAGAGTGAATACAGTATGAATAAACAACAACAACAACTCTACCACAGAGCGAGATGACAAGATGATAGAATAATCTTGTTTATGAACCAGCCTGACATGTCACTTCCTAGCTAGATCATGGCCGATGGCCGATGACGTTTAAATATCACCCGTCAGAACAGTATACGATGACAGGGTACGAGTACGCGAATCGCACCTTACCAGCGTTCAACCGACCTCAGTGAGTCCTTGGAGACTATAGTAACGAACTTGGCACTGACGATAGGACTTGGTGCTATAGGGAATGAGTGTTTAGGGTGTGGTCGTGAGTTAGATTGACAGTGTGGAAAGGTGCCATGTTTTAAATAGAATTAAGCCACGATATGGTGTATTATGCGTGATTGTTAACCTGGTGGTAGTATAAGATCTGTAGGATCTTTTTCCCTCTGTAATACATAACACATTCCTAAATGTCTCATTAAAAATCCAGGAGTCACCATCCACTCATATCTCCCAAAAAATAGCAAAACTCCCGGATCACCCCAACTGGATGAAACTCGTGCGTCGACAGAAGAAAAAATGGGGGCTGCTTGACGCCCTAACCATCGCTAGAAGTAAGCTCCTCGATATAGAACATAGAGTCCTCACTTCATTGCCCATCGTACGACCATAGCATCATGCACACCCCCACCTTGTGCTAAGCTTCCAACAACCGGGAAAACTTAAGATAAATACCCGCAGGTGGCATGATTTAGGAGTGTTTTCACTAGATGGTGGGGGTATATACCATATGTTGCCTGCGAATCTTGTGGGGAGTGTGTTACGTTTTGGGGCTTTTGGTTGAAAGTTAAAGATGGTGAAACCAACTGTCCCCCGTAACAGCTTGAGGGTTCAATCTTCTAGAATTGATATCAAGGGCCTGTGCTGCTAATGAGTACCCAGGGGCTAATGAGTACCCAGGGACTCAGAGTTTCTTGATTGGGGTTGATCTCAATCAACGTCACCGCGGGCCGTTGAAATCCTTGAGGGTTCGTACCAGCCACGGACCTATACCATATCCATTAACATGACAAGCTTAGTAACATTATAACATACATCACTCAGGTAATATAGATTGAACTACATGTATCCGGCTTGCAGACTGCAGCCAGTTCTCAAACCCCTTGTAAGCCATATAAGTTCGCGAGCTTTTTAATTCTTCAGATATAGCTCTCTCGGGTCTGTCAAACGGTTGGACATGGATTATCCCTCAGCTCACAAAGTCTCTTTTTGTACACGGGCAGGAAATTTTTCATCAACACTGCTCCTCACCATCTTATCCATAGGTAAACCTCCTGGTTTATATCCCCGACTGATTGGTGCGATACGGTACGTACGGTCTAGGGCTTATCCAGCGAATAGCCGCGCAGTCGGGTATTTGTTCTACCGGTGGAAAGCAAGCGTGAGTATTTTCTCTTTCTCCTTTGTACGCTTTGGGAATCACTATCTCTAATACCACTACCATCTTTCATGCATCATATGTGCGGTAATATCACTAATCAACTTAGACATACTAGCCAACGATGTGGTGATTTCCCTCAATCCTCATATCAATGAGAGGTCTGGGCTCGTCGTCACTGGCCCAAATCCCCCATCAACCCACCAGGAATCTTAGTATAGCTATTCCAAGTCGTTGGCATCTACAAAGACGATGGACCAGTCATATTGATCGATGGTCTTGTAACAAGACACCATGCACTGTCTCCTTTTCCGAATAGTGCATAAGCCGTGAATGTAGTTCGTTCAATAAGTAAATGATTTGGCATTACTGAGTTCGTCATCAGTTCCTGTAAAAAGCGCCCCTTTTCGATAGGCTGTGTAAACTGAAGATGAATGAGTTCGTGCACGACAGTCGTTATCCCTAAATAGTATCATTTTGGGGATCGCGGAGGCCAGAAACCTTTCTCTCAATCGTTCAACACATAATCCGGTTGTTGATCGTTAAGAATTCAAGGTTCTGCTATAGTTTAGGAGGTAGTTATGATCAATACCTGCAAGGAAGGAATGTTAAGGCTTTGGACTTCATATGCGGTTGGGCCTGTCGCGTCGGTATCTTAGGCTGGAATGTCGACGAATGCAAGTGTTCGGGTGAGGATTAAATACCAATCGTCGATGTATTCTTCTAAGTGCCCACAGGACGAATGTCTTCCGGTGCTGAGTCTATCACGGATACCCGAACGCCTAAATCGTCTGCCGTAGTCGTTGCTCTGAGTGGCTCAGCATGTATGGAAGATCGACCAGGAGCCACTGTTGAATAGAGTAAGTAGCTGCAGCCATAGTCGTCGCTCTGATGGTCGAGAATGTAAGGAAGTTCGATTGGGAGCCATTGTTTACAGTAGTGAGTAGCTGCGACAGTGGGTTTCGTCAGCCTCTCGCTGGGAATTAGTACTGCACACGGGATGGATTGACCATCTCGAGGCTTAGATGGTGTAGACTAGTGTTATACGCGAACCGACTGAGACGATGGGACGGGGTGGCTCGTGAGATTTCGTCTTGTTAGTCATCTCGGTCTTGTAATCTCGGGATGGAAGAGGTCTTGTAGCCATTGTACAATACCGCCATGGAGGAGGATGAGGACGAGGGTGAGTGGTGTTGCACACGAGGCGTCTCGAGGCGTCTCATCTCGTTAGCTATCTTAGTCTTGCAGTCTCTGGACATATGAGAAGCCTCGCTTGGGATCTCGAGATCTTGTAGCCATTGCATAATATTGCCACGGAGGAAGATCAGGAGGATGAGGAGGAAAAGGAAGAGGAGAACGTGGTGGCGGTGATAGTTGTGGTGGGAAATCGCCTTAGAGAGCTAGCGAAGACATCCTGCCTTGAACTATTGTAGAAGCTGTATTTGAGGCGAGATTATCTCTGAGCAGGCTGTGTGGTACGTACGCCAGCCCACAACATTTGATATTCCAACACCACAAGATAGAGAAAAAAGGAGAGAAAGAGAAGGGGGGTCATTAACCACATATACTGACCTTAGTACAGACTTTCCCATTTTGCGTTGCGGTTTGGAGCGTGTAAACGGTTACGTACTTAGGTACAGTCGTACCATAGCTAGCCCGTAGCCTGCCTGGATAGATAATCTCGCCACAAGAAAAGGTATCGGTAACTATAATAACTGGTGAAGAGGATGCATAACAAAAAAAGAGGAGACGAAGTTAAGACTTCAATCCGTTGGCAACTCTGCCGATTGGGTCATGAGCCATCATTCACGGGTTCGACACGTCTTGTCTCGTTGGCCATCTAGGTTTCGTTCAGGGTCTCGAGGTTTTATTATAGCCATAACATTGCCATGGGGGAGGAAGAAGAAGTGGTTATAATTGTGGCTATGGTGGTGGTGGTGGTGGTGGTGGTGGTTATGGTTATGGTAGTTGTAACCGTTCAGAATTTATCAACTTTATCAACCAGGGGAGCAGCTGGCGAAAATATCCTTTAATATTTTAGATACTACAGAAAAAACGCCATTTTCACTATAATAACTAGCTTGCAGAGTGAAACACGAAAAAAAGAGGAAACGGAGTTAAAGGTTTCCATCCGCCGGGCGAATGCTATCTCCGGCCCGTTCGGACCATGTGATGTCACTCACAGCCTCGAGACGGAATCTCGAGCTAACTCCTTAGTCTGACAGACAGCTTAGTAAGATTTTTGCGGGCTAAGCACCAGCTTGAAAGAGCCATTTGAACAGACTACCAACTCATGTCGGTACTCTGAAGACGTTCAGCTGGGAGCCACTATCAATCAGGTGTAAAATGGTGTTACAAGAGCTCAAATCAAAAACCAAAAGTGTCATGGCGAAACGCCCAGCTGTACAAATCTTGACACTTGGTATCCCTTTGCCGGTAGCGGGCCCACGAAAGGGCCCACTTTCGCATGCGCTGCGCCTTGTCGCTTATAACAACACAGCCACCCACTTAAACCCCCCTAGAATATTAGGAATTGAAAGATAACTAGTAGAAGCTTCTATTTATGAATT
>Ga0307515_10008602_pt1 | contig 19873 bp, 9 predicted proteins | sample 17_EM_MG_FD_194513 | JGI IMG/M metagenome (GOLD analysis project Ga0307515, IMG submission 194513) | Populus trichocarpa ectomycorrhiza microbial communities from riparian zone in the Pacific Northwest, United States - 17_EM | ecosystem: Host-associated > Plants > Roots > Unclassified | place... | reverse complement strand
TCTCATTTGAGTTTTCTAGAAATTAAGACCATCAGCTAGCATTTATAACTAGTTAAGCGAAAAAGTTTAGAATGTAGTTGCTAGTAAAGTAACAACAATTATCATATTAATAAATTTAATATAATATCAAAATCAATCCACCAAACTCAGGTAAAACCATATTATTTTCGTGCAATATCGTGAGGCAGTTTTAAAAATCAATTTTGATTTAGTTATGTTGCAATTTAAATAGATTTTTATAAGAAAGACAACAATTTAAATTATGGGAATAAATATATTTTGTTAGGCAAAATTTTATTTTCTTATTCGTGGATTTTTTGATTTTTTTTTTTAAAAAAACTTTGTTTTTTATTAGTTGCAAGTTATTTGAATAAAAAACTACAGGAATTTATGATAAACATTCATAAAAAATTTAATAGTTTGAATTAAGAATGAAAAAAAAATCTATTCAACCAAAATTGTCTTTTCTTATTCATGTATTTATTTTTTGTTTTGAAAAAAAAACATGTTTTCTTATAAAAAAAGTATTATCTTTTAAAATAGAAAATTATCATAATCTAAAAAGAAAATTTAAAAAAATATTCAAAATCATGACTCGATAATTTATATGTGATAGAATTTAAAAAAATAAAAGAATAATTAAACTGAGAAAACTATGAAAATAATTGTAATAAAAAATAAAAATAAAAATATTTTATTTTTATTAAACATTGATGAACATTTTTTAAATTTTATATATTTGGTTCACATATATATAATAATTCATAAAGCAATTCTTAATATTACCATAAAAGCTATAATTTTATTTGAAAACTATGAAAAAATTAGTAATATTTAAATATCATTTTAATTATCTTAATTATAATGATTTTTATTAAAAAATAAAAATAAAAGTACAATATAAAAAGAGTTTAGACGCTTGGACTTGAGAAAATGAGTCAACTAGCCTATCTAAAATAATAATAAAAAAAACTTTACAGGTGCATGAGTCTATAACTTTTCATGGTCAGAACGTGTCCGATGGACACCTCTTTTCTAGCAATTTTTTCTCCTCCCTCCACGTACTCAAGAACTACAACAAAGTTGCTAGGACAAGATGGTAATTCACTCACTCCAGAAACTGGGCCTCGATTCATGGGCCAGACCGTATGGGTATGTGACTAGCAATAATTTTATTGAAGGAAGTGTCAAACAAAAAAGCCGTCCAAGTTTGTTTTTCTTTCCTCTCATTGGCTTCGTCCACTTTGTTTATTATAGCAATTGTTCCTGAGCAGCCATTTTTATTTTTTTTAATATCAAGTTTAATTATTTTAATTCAAACAGTTTGTATACGCTCTCTATTGAGTACACATACCTATGCTAATTGCTACCTTGCACAAGTTTTGTAAGATATTCATACTCTATATCCTCTTCTTCTCCTTCACCTCATCCACCTTTTTCTTTTTCTTTTTCCTATCAAAAAATTATTTCAACCTAAAAATTTAAATTTTTAGTTAAGATCCCAAGATATGATTTATATTATTTTCTAACACTTTTTTTTTGTTTTTTTATAAAAAAAACACCTCCAACTTTTGTTTTCTATTACAAAAAAATAAAAAATAAAAATGGAGTCTTCAATTTAATGTTGAAATTGGTTGTTCTATACTTTTGCTGTTAGCAAATGAGGTGGAATTTGTTTTTTAATATATAGAGTATTTCGGACTGGTTTAAACACATTAAATTAAATTTTTATATCCTGAATAAGACTACTTGTTTTTGTTTTGACAATTTTATCTTTGTTAATACAATGAGGATTTTTGTTTTTGCACTGTTTTTTTATTGAGACAACATTGGTTGGTCTGCCCTCTTAAAACTATTTAAAGATAATATTTAATTTTGATTAATGTAAAAATAATATAAAATTATTTTTTGCCATCCAATAAAATCCTTTTTATCCAATTTAATTATACATGCCTGCTCATGAGATTAACATATCTCAAAAAATGCTTTGCAAGAATTAATTATACGTACTGACTAGCAATCCCCAACGGACCTTAATGATTTTACAATCCATATATATGTAGTCGAATCTGAGAAGATTGTTCACCAACCTCAAACACGAGTGCAATAATAATAATAATAATAATAATAATAATAATCAATCTTTCACAAAGTGTGATTTTGGATTAGTGGTCTAAAATTAATTTTTGGATCTATCGAAACAAAACAGGACGAGCAAAGGATATCCTCATCACAAAATGTAAGTTTTCCTAGTTTTGTCATGTTCATATGGTTTAGCTGTGCTGTGAGGTATTCTCTGTTCCAATCAAGTAAGCAACAGTCCAAGCTTTCAAAAGCTTATTATATATTCTTACACTGTTCTTTGATGTCAATAATTGATTGGATGGTCAGCACTCGCTGTCACAGCTACGATTTTTGTTAAAGAGAGTGCCTTTGACCAAGAGGAGAAAGAAAATCAAGCGATTGCCGTTTTGTTTTGTAATAAATTTTGGATTATGCACCAATGGTTAGCACTTTAGACATATATTCGTGTACTCTCTCCATAACTTTGATGGAGAGCTACGTTTTTGTAGACATTCAAAGATTATTTGATTAATTAGCTTGTACAAGAACTAGCCAGTTGCTAATTAATTATCTATGAATGGCAAGTAGTCATCGATCACATAGACCAGTCGTGATCATGGCAGCTTGAATGTTGCCATGTTTTCATATGTGGCAATATAAAAATGGCGGCTCAAGCTAACTGGTGGCAGTGCCAGTTCAAATAGAAAGGATCAACAAAAGCTAACTAGTGTCTTGTAACGGTATCAACACTTTTAGAACAGGCTTGAGCTGTGGAAACAGACAAAACTTTTAATCAACAAGGAATTTACCCACATGGAGTTTACTTGCTTGTGTATATATTATTAATGCAGCAGTATTGCTGTTTCTGCTTTCAGAGTAAAATAGCTAGCTGCAACTACAGCTCAAGGTAAAAAGCAGTGTAATTTTCAGGTCTTGGTTTATGACCACTGTTATAACCCTTTTGAACTCCTGTCACTTAACCCTCAGACACGAAGCAAAATGAGAAGGGTTGAATAGAGTGAAAAACCAAAAGTCGACAAGTTCTTTCGGATTGAAGGGAGTCGAGAGAATCGACAAAAAGAAAAAAAATTAAGAGAAAGAAAAGGGAAATAGGTAAATGGATATGTTCGCAAACACAGCACAAAGTTGTAGATTTCTTGGACTTTGTCCATTTACAGGCCGTATGAAGGCATTGATAAACAAACAAGCAAACAGGTACATTGTATTCGACAAAATCCTCGAGAGTCCAGTTAATTCATTAATAATTTATCTTCTACTACTATAACAAATTACCTTGATGTTTGTTTTTTTTCCCTTCTCAAACTCCGAAATGATCTCTCATCATTTTCTTATTGCAACTACTATATATATATATACGGTGACTCGAAAACAAGTTAGAGATCCTTTCAAGTCAATGGCGCATCATCTCCTAGATGCTAAAGCAATCTTCGAGCCACACAATAGAGAAAAATCCCATATCATTAATCCTGATGTTTTCTGGTTTCATCGAGAGTAATTAAGCACATCCCAACAAGTTCTTAAACAACTCAAGAAGCACTGTGACCTAGACACCCTTTGTTTCTAGCTAAGATTATTATTACATAATCATAACGTTTATGAAACTTGAGGGAGAGGGAGAGTATCGTGTTTCCTGTTTTATTTCGCCATGTTCCTTTTTTTAACAAATACACCCTCCAACCAATCTTTCAGTCTCTTAGACTAGGCATTAACTGATGCATATTGACACAGGTCCACAGCCTGACTTATGGTCATAGATAACTTCACTTTTTCTTTTAAAGGCGAGGAGCTTACAAAATGAAAGTTTTTCTTTTTTATGATCCAACACGCAATTGAGAGCGTTAGGAGTAGGATCATATTTACCACCTAGAATCTTAAAGGTTAAAACTCACGGGTATCTATTATAAAAAAGAATAAATTAAAGCATTGAAATTAATATCTTTAATTCCAATATCTTGTTTTGTAAAAAGAAAAGGATAGTGTTAAATAAATATATTTTAGCTGTAATGTATAGACAGAGTACTCGTTGCCCGAGAGATACCAGTCAAGTTCATAAGAGGAAAAAGGAAGCAGAATAAAGAATCTCCTGTGGCAGGCTAAATGTTGGATTGTAGTTGAAAAGTGGGTGCCAAGCCCTCAAGTCCCGGCCGGGTTCGGGTAGGCAAAAAAAAAACCCTAGTTTTCTTCTGGGTTTAATTATATCCTTAATTGGTAGGCACACAGTTTTCTTCAATTGCTATATATATATATATATAATAAGGCACATCAATAATGTTGTGAAATTGTCAAGTTGTGCTTGAAGGTATGTTTGACAGAGGTAGAAATAATTAATGGGAGCTCTTCACTCTTACCACAAATTAAGTCTTTGGCTATATATTAAAGAGCAATTAATCCTTTTTTATACTATTAAAATGCAAGGACTTTGCCAGATTCACAACAAACAATACCATTGCTCTCATTTATTTCTTCAAATTAATTAGTAGTCGCATTGATGACTCTGCATCTTGATTTTAATGCAAGATGCAAGGAATAATTTCATACTCATTTTAATCTATATTTTATACAGTAAAACTATAGCATTCTTTTTTAATTCATCAAAAGTGAACATCTCATCTCCTTTTATATATATATATATACACACAAACACTTTTTTTTATTATTATTGTTCATCTAACATTCTCCAAATGGATGCAATTCAAAGTGGTGTTATGATTGTGATATGTAATTAATTACTTATGTGTTTATATATCTAAGTTTAATAAAATATATTATGTCGACGTAAACCTAAATTCTAATTCAGTTTCTTAAAAATATCATTATCTTTTAATTTTAGCTTACGATACAGATTGTATATATTCAACGTAAATTAATAAAAGAAATTTAAAAAATGATATTAAGTTGAAGAAAAATAAAACTCTATAATACCTAAATATTTTTATCGGTACAAGATTTATTAATAATATTATTGTTCAAATACACATTATTATTATAACGACTGTCATTCCCAACAGGTTGGGCATATATATAAATAGATTAATCCTAAGACAAAGAGTTAATTACATACAGTAATCTAATCAGGTCACAGTACAGAATTGAGAATAAACTAAAAAACGAGTAATTATATATCAATAATCCAGCAATCTTTAAGAAGATGACTCCTTGTTAAACCAAAATTTGCTGTTGAGATTCCATGATCCCGACTTAATCAAGTACTGCAATAAAGTGAGAGGAGTTAATGAAGTCAATTGAACATGCCTGCCCACCCAAACATAACCTCTAAAGGTCGCCACTAGCAAATGTTCAGCAAGAAAACATAGATATCTCGCTGGTCGAATGATTAGAAGGATTCATGATGAGAGAATGATGTATCTTTTAGTCCCATAATTTATTTATTAATACTTAAAATCAATAAATTCCACATATAATTTGCAAGCATGAGGCGACTCAACAATGGCCACATCATCCACTAGTGAGTTATTTGAGTGGGGGTCAGCTTGTTTTTGCCACCCTTGTCTTCACCAGAGACAAACCCTAAGCACATAAAATTTTGATTAGTCCAGGAGTTTGGAGACCCTGAATTTAGGAAGCTAGGCTGGCTTTCCAACTCGATCGTGAGCACGATTCCTTTGCCGGGGCTTAATTTGATTTCCTTTTCATGCATTAGGGTTTATACGTGCAATTTTCAGATCGAAAAGGATCAGATTGAAAGCTATATATGCACGCCTCCCATGTTTGAAATGTTAATAAATACCAACTAGTTTAGTTTGATTAAAAATATATATCTCCAGATACAACAACGCTACACATAAAAAGACACGGGTCACAGTGCCCCATGGAAATACAACTAAGCTTCATTTGCCTTTTTTTTTTTGTTTGTACGGGGAAGGAAAAAAATAACATCTTATTAAAAAAATAGTTAGGTTAATCTGTTATTAGATTATAAGATCAAAATAATTATATAGAAAGAAAATCAAAATAAATTATGAAGTTCATTTCTCAATCAATTAAATATTGAAGGATGAGACTAAAAAAAAAATTAATTAAAAAAAAAACATAAAAACTAGCTAAAGTCAATCCGCCAAACCTATAACTTGGATCATGAGACCGAGATAACCTCATATAAAAAAATAAAAAAATAACATGATTTAACCCGAATTAACTTACTAAATCCGTAACTCTAGTCATAAGACTGAGATAATTCCTTAAAGAACATATTAAAATAAATTATACAGCTCAATTTACAATCGATCCTGTCAGATCTAATGTTGAATAATAAAATTTGTAAAAAAATTAATTAAAAAAGTGACACAAGAAATGTGCCAAGTCAATATAGGTTAAGCTGTTAAGCAGTACTATTCTCGGGTCATGAAGTCGAGATAACCTTATAAAAATCAAAACAAAATAAATTATGAAGCTTAATTCTCAATCAAATACAATATTAAATAATGAATTTGAAAAAAAAATCAATTAAAAAAAAGAAAAAGAAACTGAGTCAACTAGATTATCCTGCCAAACTCGCAATCCAGTTCATGAGACATGAACAACCTAACATAAATTATAAAGTTTAATTCTCAATTAAACACAATATTAGATGACAGAATTGAAAAAAAAAACTCAATTAAAAAAAAGAAACCGAGTCAACTAGATTAACCTGTCAAACCAACAATCCGGTTTATGTGACAAGAACAACCTAGCATAAAGCAAATTCAATATTGAAGGACATGATACCGAGATAACCTTTTAGAAAGAAATAAATAACTTGATTTAAAAGGGGTTAAAATACAAAAACGCATGACCCTGATCATGAAACCAGGATATCCCAATAAAAAACAAATCAAAATAGATTATGAAGCTTAATTCTCAACTGATCTAATATTAAATGATAAAATTAAAAAAAAAACTCAATTAAAAAAAACACAAAGAACAACCCGAGTCAACTCGGGTTAACTCGTTAAGTATTGTTATCAGGTTATAAGACTTGAATAACCTAATTAAAAATAAATAAAACAAATCATGAAATTTAATTCCCAATTAATCCATTATTAAAGGATTAAATTGGAAAAGAAAAGTTAAATGAGAAAAGAAAATCTAGTCCACTGGGTTAATCTGTCAAACCCGCAATCCATATCATAAAAACAGGATAATTCAATAAAAAAATCTAATATTAAAGAAAAAAATTAAAAAAATATATTTTTTAAAATTTAATTTTTATATCAATATATATTAAAAATTATAAAAAAATAATTTTTAAATAATTTTTTTTAAAATTTTAACAAATTTCTGTTTGATTCACACTCCTAAACGGAGCTATATGCTCGCTCTAAACGAATAATTCGAATAATTCATCACAAGCTAAACAAGATGTTTGTTCTGATCAAATGGAATAAAAGATCTGGTACTGTTTAATGCATATGTCGACTTGATATTAATCATTTTAATTTTCTTTTCCATGGAACAAAAGAAAAAAGAAAAGAAAAAGAACGTGCATGTATGAGACAACATGGTCAATATATATTAATGGGTTCGGCAGTCATGAATAGTTTTTGGTATGGCGAGGATGCCAAGTACTATAACTTAAGGGCTGGCATCTAAATGCGTCACCGACCCTTCATTAAGGCTAATGGCTAAAAAGAAAAATTTATCTGTACAGAGCTGGCTGTGTTTTCAACAATGGAAGCCATGGAATCTTGAATTTATTAAAATTTGGTGGCTTCCTGGGGTTCGCTAAACACATCTTTTATACGCCCCAACAATAATAGAAGCCAGCTCCAACGAGATATGTCCAAGAAGGAGGCTCCTTTTAATTAACTGTATAGGCCTATATATCTCTTAGGTTTCTAGCCCACTGCACACATATTTTCATGGAAAGGGTCCTCCTTTCTTCTTCTTCTTCTTTTGGAACATTTTCTCAACGTTCTTCATGTTTTTGGCTCGCTCAAACAAGAAATTGTCGGGTGGCTGCGACTCTGTTCGTGCAATTAGATTTAAGAAAAAAGCTATCATTCTTCAATTTTGTTATTGTCATTGTTGCTATCACTATTTCAGTAAATTGTACAGTAAGGGCAACAAACAATGGTGCTCCCATACAATATGAATTCATGAAGGTTTACAACTTCATCTCCTTGTAATTAGAAAAGAAAAATGAAGAAACAAAAAAAGTAACCCAATTATCAAAATGTGCTTTGAAGTCGTTTATTAGTCATCCTCTCTTCAATCTTTCTCTCTTCTCCCTTTTTTTCTTCGAAGCCAGGAAAAACTTCTGAAATATATTGTTTTTTTTCCTCGTTGGAGTCTCTCCTATAGACCTAGTCCAGGCAACGTTATATAAAGCTACCCCATGGAGGCCTCTATCAGTAGGAAGAGCCTATTAGCATGTTTTCCCATGATCTGAAGCTTTGGAGTTGAGGCCGAGGTCCACGGACAAAGGCCTGTCTTAATAGCAGGTTCTGCTACCCAAATCGTGAAACATATAGCCTGTTGCTTTATTGATTTTGCTGGTGCCTTTTGCTCTTGGTTCCATAGTCTCTGTTCATTTCCTCTTCTTTTTTTGCATGTTCCTTTTGATATAAAAAAAAATATATGAAAAACAATTATACTAAGCGTTGCAAAACCCTGTTTTGAGAACACAACTGAATCTGCTACTATTCCCATGCAAAGAATCATCCATGGTGCATCTTCAAGTTCAAAGGTAACCCTGTTCCTGGACATCAACATCTCTTCCGGTAATGGAAGAAAGAAAAACTCTGCAATCACTCATGGGAGTTGTGGATGTAACATGGAGGAATGCAGCTCATCATCCTATGGGGTTTCTGAACATGGTTTTTGAAAATAGGGATACATTAGGATACGTAAAACAGGTTTTTCAAAGTACTAAAGGCAATTTCTCATACAAACAATTAAATCAGCAAATGTATATCAGGAGGGCAGTAATTGATCATCTCCCTATCACACAGATAGCAGCACATCAACCCATTGCATACTTCTGGGTCCAGCTCCTTGCAGTTGTCTCGTATTTGCTCCTGTCAGTCTTGTACATGTGGGCAATCTCAGGCACCAGAGGGTCATCGGGATTTGGATCCGTCAATAAAGAACAAATCGAAAGCAACACCTGAAAATAGATGAATGAGAAACTTTCTCCTTTTGCATAACACAAGCAAATAAACCACAACTAGCAGAAATCAAAACCGAGAGCACATCAGAGTATAATTTCAACAACTTAACAAACTGACTGCTCTCATGTCCCAAGCAAACATCTAACAATATAGGATGGAATAAAAAAAAAAAACAGAGCCACCATGACATCATCTACATAACTCATGACCAAAAACTTTAGGGAAAACCTTGTTGCATTTGACAAATGCGTTACAACGCATTTCAGAAGCTTGATTTCAACGTAAAAAACGGAATACCAACCAGCAACAATCTTATTCATTTAAAATTTTGAAACTTCTACAAAGTGTTCAAAAACTCATGCAAATCAAATAACTACCACTCCTTTGTGCTCTAGATAACATTTAAAGACAAAAAACATCATTATGAATGAGACCTTCAAAATGATCAGAATCTATCAGCAAACTGTGGCAAGTGATCAATTTCATGACTATATAAACTATTTTCTGTTGCTGCAATGCCCCACTAAGAATATAAGACATGACAATGAAAACAAAAACCTAAGCAGGTAAAATAATTTTCCATGTGCATGCTAGCACACCCCAAAAGCACATGCAAAACTCAAAAGTGTATTTTGCCTTATTTTGATTGGTAATGTCTTTCATCTAAGAAGCACAAAAGTGCTAGGGAATATTAAAATTGAAAATAATTAAAAAAATGTAAATATTCATTTTTATACAGCATATTTAGGTTGCTGCTAAATAACAACCTTAGATATAGTGAGGGCAGGGCTCCACTGCTCCTTCAAGATATCAAGGCAAATGCTACCATTGCTGTTGATATTTGGGTGAAAGACCTTTGTCCTGAAAGCAACCTGCAAGAATATCCAAAAGAATGGCAACACAGTAAGTAAAATAGAACTGCAAGAAAATAAAAAATTCACCCATTCTATGAAACTTCTCAGAACGTTAAAACAAATGGTGATAACCAACAAAGCCATTTCAAAGACATCAAAGAAGAATGGGAAACCTCTCGCTTGTTTTAAGTTGGCTGTGATGTCTAGCACAGCTCTTCAGCAACAGACATATCAGCTTACACATAGCATCTCAAGATGAAAACAAAATCCTGCCATGTTTGTTAATGGTTCGGGCTATAAATGTTCATGCTAGTATACCAAATATGAGAAAGTACCATTATTCGGAATGTCCAATCACATAATGGTAGTTCAAAGAAAGTGACAAGTCAGGGAGGAAAATATGAAACTGCTAAGCGATGATGACCTTGTTAAGTCAATTATGTACCTTAGGAGGTTTAAATGGATAGTCTGGAGGAAAATGAATTGTAACCAGAAAGACCCCCCCTGCATATGGACTATCAGCAGGACCCATAATCGTAGCTTGCCAATGGAACATGTCTTCAGCAACAGGGCCTAAAGATGCATATCAATGAAAGCAGAAAAAAATCAGGGGGGGGACTGTTCTGAAACTAACCTAAAACACCAGAGTTGGAAGTTAATACATAGTAAAAATACAAATAGAAGAAAACAAAGCAGATAGCGCTGTAATTCTTGCAACAGAAAAAAGAATTTCCATGAATTCCCAATCAGAATTTTGGAATAGAAAGACAGAAAATGACCACTACATTTGTGGGCAGAGCATTTTGCTTGCCCACCATCATAGATTTCAGACAAAGAATTCTTTAATTTTTAGATTTAACAAGATTTAGTACAATAAAAACTTAAAGGAAATGGTAGAAGAAATACTACAGATTGAGGTTCGACCGAAAAAAAAACACAATAGCTCATGACTTATATTGCTCCGTGTATATAGAACATCCTTAAAACCAAACTCTTCTTCACTCCAAACAATGAATATCCACAAGGCCCTAATCTAAGTCTTTTCCTTCCAACAATAGCAACCCCTTATTTTGAATAGAAGGTCGTGTATGTTCAAACCATTGTTTACCACTTTCCATCAATAACAAATGCAGCCCTGAACTTGTTGAAATTTCCATCCACAAACAAGTTTTCCCCTCTCTGATCATCACAAACATAGACCGAATCGATCAAGCTAAAACTCCATTTAAACATACTCATCTCGCAACCACAACTCTCAAAAAAGAAATAACCTTTTTTCTTTCAAAACAACTTCAGAAGGACACATCATACACGTAAAAAAAAAAAACAAAACTTATAAAACCTTATTTTGTCCAAAAAAAACACCAAAAACCAAACCATAACAAAGACAGCTCCTTTCTTACACGAAAGAAAACGAAAACGAAAACGAAAACCCAGAAATAAAAAGCGATTAGATCTCGATTTCAACCTGCGCTGCAAGAAGTAGGAGGATCTTTCTGGAGATCCTTGAGTTCTTTCAAGATCCGTTTCGATGCCATCACTTAACAAACCCCCCCTGCAAAATTCACCAGCTCTTTCAATCAATCAATAAAAACTAATAATAATAATAATAATAAAAAGGAATTATAGCACAGTTGCGTGTGATCAAAGAAATAACGTGCAGTACCTGAGAGATCCCCCCCCTCCTGGTTACACTTGTTATTATGGATTGAAGATTCTTTGAGATGGGGAAAATGAAAAGGGAGAGAGGGAAATCTGATGAAAGGACAGAACAGTTCTGTAAGACCAGAGAGAGGAATTAGGTGGTGTTATTATTGTTAGTGTGAATTGTCTTTGTGGTGATTGGTTGATTCCTTTTTATCCTTTATGGGGGGACCCACAGTCCACAGATTCCTTCAAATCCATAGACATGAAGTGTTTTTGTAATAAAGATGGGGTAAATTACATGTCGGTATGTCAAGCTTTTGACTCTTACCATTTAATCCTTATCCCTTTACTAAAATCTTGGGTACACTTACCCTTACACTTCCTTCCTCTACCGCTCTACGTGATTCTTTCAGTATCTTGCATTTGATGTGGACTAGATTGATTCTATATTAATGCCACTATAGAGCCTGTGCTGATTTCCTACAGGTATACATACAGAAATGATCTTGAAGTAATTATATGGACCCCGTGAAGCTTTAGATTGCATATTTTGTGAGATAAAATCTTGAGATCATATAATTAAAGCGGATGGTATCTCATAAAACTAGCCCAGACATCATTACATTGTGTGGTAACACGTGAAGATTATTAATTAATTCTGCCAGTACAGGAAACCAAGTAAAATCACTAGTTACTCTTTCTGAAGATCAGTTTAGCACCAAAGCAAACTGATCTTCGGGGAAGACCAACTGAATCTTGATAAAGAATGCCTGTCCTTCGAGCTAATCCGACTTCACGCTTTTCAATAGCAGTCACAGTGGGGCGTCAGGGTTCTCTCTGCTTAAGTATTCGTTCATAAAATATGCAACTAGCATGATTTTGCATTCAATCAAGAATATCAGTTGAGAGAAAATGCTTTAACATTTACATGGATCAATAAGCTGCTGATGCACAGAACCACTTTCTCAGGCATCAAAAGTCCACTGATATGCTGATTTTGCTGATTTGCCCAAACCTTACCTCTCTCACTAGGTTCTAGATGACAAAAGTTTCATCAGAAACAGTTCACTGGAACAGTTCGGAAAAATTGAGATGATAAAAAACCACAGGAAAAAATAAAGAAAAAGATTTAAAAAATAAAGAAAAGGGTAGACCGAATGGATCAGCTTGCTCTTAAGGAGATTCAGGATTCTCTTTCAACCACCAGAGGTGGCGGTGTAGAACTTTCAGATCTGCTTTCAGAAGGTTGATGATTCTCAGTATCGATCTGCCGGACATTCTCTATCATTTTCACCACCTCTGTCATTTTAGGTCTTTGGTCTGGCATTCTCACCACGCAGGACATTGCTATCTGCAACATCTCCACCATCTCTTCCTCGATGTTTGGATACCTCATCAGCTCAACATCAAACACTTCAGCTGTCCACTCCTCCCTAACAACAGAATGAACCCACCTGACTAAGTGGATAATCTCATCACTTCCCGTGGTATGAATGGGGGACTTTCCAGTGAGAAGCTCCAGTAACACCACTCCAAAGCTGTAGATATCAGAAGGCTGTGCTGCTTTCCGGGTGTCTGCTACTTCTGGGGCACGATAACCAGCAGCACGAGCAATAGGTGGGGCTAATGAGCTTGTTATAGTCACCAAACCAAGATCAGATACACAACCATAACACCGAGAATTAAGAAAGATGTTGGAGGATTTGATGTTTCCATGGACAAATTTCCCACCATTCTCTGCATGGATAAGAGCAATGCCTCTTGCTGCACCTATAGCAATTCTCATTCTGGTGTCCCAATCAAGAGGGATTCGCTCACCTCCTCTTTTTCCTGCAAAGTTTCCCAATGCATCAGATGATATATGCAACTCCAAGTCATTAACCAATTTACACACAAAGAAAACAGTATGGAGGAGATCAACAAGCATCCACCACACAGTATGTCTTACTAGAAAATTCTCAAAGTTGAGGAATAGCCATACTTGATCACAAGATTTGACTGTTCCTCGGACAGCAAACCTTACAGTTCAATTATGGCTTACATGACCAACCAACCTTCTCCTGCACTTGGATGAATCTTCATGTGACAAGTATTCAACTAAAGAGCAAATCAATCCTTTCTGGAAAATAATGGAAGCATTTGTTTTAGAAAATTCAATTGTAGTAAAGATGTCATAGTTTTTCAGTCGTGTATCACATTGATCTCACCACTAAATTACAACTATCTGATATCATGGATTTCCTGCTAAAAATAGATACTCAAACTGTGCAGAGATCACATATGGGGAAAAGAAAAATCAAGAACAGACTCAAAGATTATCTCAATAAGTCCATCTACGAAACTCTCTTTCCATTTCAAGAATCTCAGTAATTCTCAATTCAACCACTAGCTTAACTACAATTTAGGAAAAGATTCCCCTCTTGATTGCACTTAAGGGCCACAGTTTCTGTTAAATCTTACAGCTTTGCCTAAATATTCCTAAATAGGACACAAGCATATACTCCGCCATCAATATTACTTTCATGCATTCTTTTAGGCAGTAAGAGTTACAACGCATAGATGATGAAACAAGTAGTCCACCTTTACTTTTCCAAAGTACACCACACCTAGCAAGGCCAGCAGGGCATATCATGCATGAACCGAAGCCCATTCAAAGATAGCAACAAAAGTTGGCCGCCTTGCCCTTGAGTAGGGGTCCTTAAGGAGATCTTTCAACAAGCATGTATCAGACATTAAGCAAATATGTATTAGAGTATTACACTATCAGAATCATCTAGAGGATAGGTGCGGTGAATTTCCTCCAGTTAAGTTGAAACAGAATTCACACATGTATAATGTATGCATGTATGCTATGGCAAGAACTCAAACAGAACCTGCATGTATGCTGAATGAGTAGTCTTTGAAAGCATCTAGTTCTGAAATTGAAAATTACAAATACTGGCATTTTATTTTTGCTGTTTTAGAAATGGCAAGCATAATTGAACTCCAAGAATATAAGCAAAAAAAAAGAATATTGAAAAAAGGCAACATACCATGTAGCATGGAGGCAACGCTCCCCTGACTGTAATAATCATACACCATCAGCTTCTCATCTTTGGAATAGTAATACGCCTTCAGTTCAACCACATTCTCGTGCCTAATACTTCCAACAACCTCCATCTGCTGCTCAAAGTCTCGCTTCCCAACACTCACTTCCTTCAACCTCTTCACAACCACTGTGGTTGCGTCCTCCAGAATAGCCTTATAAGCCATACCAAATGTACCTTTTCCCAGTATCTCAGCAGAAGCCCTCAACAAATCTTCCAAATCAAATGCATAGTTACACCCCTCAAAGAAAGTCAATCTATTATTAGCATCCTGACTCCTTGACACCACTTTCTCTGGTGACATTCCTCCTTTCTGCAACTTCCCTGAAAACTCATCCTCGCCCTTCTTTCTCGAGCAACAAACAACTATCAAGTAAACAAATGCTACAAGCCCCAAAACACAAGCAGCAACTATAATCCCTAGCAATGCTTTTTCACCAAGTCCCCTACTATTCCTAGATCTTGGATAGGGTGTGGCAGATGGAGTAACAACCGGCGGAGCATGAGGAGGAAAAGCTTCAAATGGAATGTTGTTACCAGAAAACACTGAATTAGGGAATCTTCTAAGTGACCTTGGTACACTACCAGTAAGATTATTATTAGACATGTTTATCTGCTGCAGATTTGGTAAATTAAAATCAGGGACTTCACCAGAAAACGAATTGTTCGCGAGATTCAAAACAGCAAGGTGACTCAAATTCGAAAACGAATAAGGAATACTCCCATTAAACCGATTGTTGGACAGATTAACAATGGTAAGATTAGGCCAAACAGAAAAATCAAATGGCAATGACCCAGATAAATTATTATACTGAAGATAAAGAAAAGACAGATTCTTTAAATTAGAGAATTCAAAAGGGAACTCCCCACTGATACCATTGGATCTAAGGCTCAAAACCTGCAATGCTGAGAGACGACTGAGAGTGTTTGGTGGAATTGGGCCATGAAATCCAACACCAGGCAACCTTACAGAAATTACACGAGTCCCATCTCCACTGCAAATGACTCCACTCCAGTTATTGCAAACTGGGGAGCTCTCTTTCCAGTTTAAAGACCGAGAATGTGGCAAATAGTTAACAAAATCAAGCAATGCTTGCTTATCCTCAACTGGGTCTGCATTTACTTGAAACAAAACAAACCCCACCAGTAAAATGAAACACAAAATGTGCTTCGCTTCCATGGAAGCAAAAAAACGAGCTGTTTCTTGCTTTTTCCTTCGAGGGTTTTGTTTCACTTTCTTTCTCTCTCTTTCCCTGCAAAATGGCGTATATGGTTTCAAGCCAGGACAAAAATAAATGAATAAAATAAACAAGTACGAATTTTTTTTAAAAAGAAAACTGAACACAGAATGTGAATAAACGAGGGAAAGAGAGAGCAAAAAAGAAAAGGGCAAATTCCGAGATAATTGTCTAGAAAAGTAGAGATGAACTCTGGGTTGTTTTACACATTAAAGAACGAAACTTTTGCAGGCTTTGAATAATGGGTTTTGGTCAAAAAGTGGACTCATTTCAATTTTTAAAGCAAGAATTTCTTCACCAGATTCATGCTCTTCTCTTTTTGTTTTTTGCTTCCCTAACTTTTCTGCTCAATTTCTCAAAAAACACACACATCACAAAACCCAACACAAGGTAAGCCAGCACAAACAATCTTACTCGCTCTCTTGCAACATAGTACACACACACTTAACAGTTGACTCATACCTTAATTTTTCAGATCTGTAACACTAACAAACCAACCTCAAGCAAAACCCAGAATTACAAATTAGTAGCATACTAAGAAAATGAATTACAATGAAATGACACATTGCATGACAAAGATGATTTAGATAAAAATAAATAAAAAATAAAAAAGTGAAAGAAAGAAAGGTGAAAACATACAAGTTATGATTTCTTTGAAGGTTAAAGTAGCTTGAAAACAATAGTGCTCTCAGTTCTGCAAGAGTACTATAAATAAAATCTGTCAAGATTTTTCATGCTAGAGAGAGAGAGAGAGAAATAAATAAACAACGGCTATGTTTCATGGGTTTTTTCAGTAACCGATAGCAGAAATGTGTGTTTTTTTTGTTTTTGCTATAAATTATTACAGTCCTTTTTCTTCTTATATTTGATCAAATCAAGTACTTTTTAGTCAAATATGCTCTTCTATCTCAAATTGAAATCAGTTTGAGGTCCTCCATCCAGTTCCACATAGTAATTGGCATTCGTATAGATATCAGGTCAGTTAAAAAAAAAGCTGAATAACATGATTGAAAATAAAAGGATTGATTTGGCATGATTTAAAATATAGGGTTTAATAAAAACAACACTGAAGGTATAGGGATCGTGCATGATTTCTGCATATGCTGTGGTGTGGTGGTATGGGGGTTTCGTTTGAGTAACTGGCGGGGGAGAAAAATAACGGTGAACGGGGAAACTGGAGGCGACGTGGAAGAATGAGGGACGCACAGGTGGGGGCCACTATTAAATTTTGGCCGAACTGTATGAAAAGTATGTCTGATCATTATGCTATGTCGTTTTGTTTCTGGATTGAAGTGTGTGGGGTCTATGAAATTTTGTGATTGATGTGGTTAGAATGATTTTGGCCGTTGATTATGGTGCTAGGAAGTTGGGTGACGTTAGTTTGGGCCGTTGGATTGGATAATATAGGAATAATGGTCTGGTGTATGCGTCTCATCTTCTGTCTTGGCAAAATGCTGGGCATGGCTAAGATAAGAAAATATTTGTCTGTTCCAAGTCCACAGTGTAGTTTTAGGGTTAGCTAATAAGTGTGAAATGGGGACAAGTCAAGGATTATAATCATACATTCAAAACTAAAAAATTTGTTATGATAAATAGGAAATAACTAGTCATTTTGCTCGCGTTTTACCACGGACTAGATAAATTTTCTCTTAGAAAACAATAATATGCATGCTTTTTTAACATGTATTTTTAATAATAAATGTAAAAAAAATCAAGGAAAAAATTAGAAATAAAAATATTCAATTTTAAAAAATACAAAACAAATCTCGAGTTAACTAGAATCAACCTATTAGACCAATGATTCGGGTCATACACCCCATTTAATTAAACATCAACCAGGTGTATGGAACTTCTTTTACATCAAACAACATATTAAAAAAAAAACAAAACTAGGGGTTGAACATGGAATTGAAAAAAAAAATAGTCCTAGTTTATTTAAAAATTGATAACAAAAGAAGGGTTTTTTATAAGTCAAATAAAAAAAGACCTTTAAAAAAACAAACAAACAATGAAATGATGTATTTTTTATTTTATTTTAAGGGGTTAAAAATCCATTAAATAAAAAAAATAAAAATACAAACAGGTCAGGGTATGGCCTACTCATGTGTCTAGCCCATGAAAAGGCATGACCTTTATTTTTTCCAACAATAGAGCGTAAAGAACATATTGTCCGCCCATCTTTTTTTAAAGGTAAACGATGTGTTGTCTGCTCTTTAATTAAAAAAAAAAACTACATATAACCATTATCTACTGGCCTAGTTTTCGACGATCAAGAGTTGTCAAAAAATCAAGTCCTGGGTTTTTTTTGCCTGAAAATTAGATTTTCAACCCATTTACTTACCCAAAACACCTATAACCCCCTATATACTTGATAGATCCCATCAATGACCTTAAAAATAGTACAAAAACTCAAAATCAACCTTAAACTAATAATCTTTCCCAGTTTAGACTTGTTCTTTTAGGAAATTTGAATGTGACATTAGAATAACTCTTATCACCAAATAAAACTCATTGACATTAAGAATGGTTATTCTAGTAGTTGAAATTAGTGTCAATGATGATTTTTTCTCTACCGTTAGAATATGACGATGTTCTCTCTCCTCTCTCAAACCATGAATTAAGAAAAGAATGAGAAAATAAAGTTTTGGATTAAAATTAATTTTTTTCTTAAACTTAAAAAATTAAGGGAACCCATTTCCTCCGCCTTTTTTTGTAAGGGTAAAAAAAAAAAAAAAACCATGAACAGTGAGTCCACAATGTTTTGTGAGGGGATCCACAACATATTTTTGCATAGTAAATCCCCATGCCTTTTAAAGTATTGTTAATGTGTCAAACACATTTTGTGCAACAACAACTAATTTTATTTTTATGATCAGCTATATATTATATGTGGGCCTGTGTTATGTTGCAGGACTGTATTATCTTTTTTTTTTCCATAAAAAATATGTTTAGGTGCCACTAGCGCGCTTTAAAGAAATAAGAAAAATTTACAACTCGGGTTATAGTCCTAATTGATCATATAAGTTGGTTTTTATTTAATCAAATGATAAGAAAAATAAGCTACAATAGTAAAAATATATATATATATTTTTAATCACAAGAACTTAGGAGAAAATTTTTTTTCCAAAAAGGAAAAAACAATATACTCCAACTTTCAGCCAAATAAACATGGAAGAACAAAATTAAGTAAAAAAAAAATTAAAAATTTTAAAAAACATTATTTCAACCGTGTTCTTAGACATTATTTTAAACATACCTAATTCTTTCATTGCATAATATAATATAATAAATCAACTAATCTGTTATGAAATTATGAATTAAATAAAGTTACATGAAAAACTAAAGACATTCCTCTTCGTTTTTGTCAACACCAAGTCATTCTAACTGCAAAGGGAAAAGAATAGAATCTGACTCAATTAGAAGAATTTGACTCAACTTGACCCACTGTTGAAAGAGTTGACTTTTAAAAATCCAATTAGTTTTTCAGTTTTCACTTGGTGTCCCCCTCATACTCAACAGCAACGTTCCAATTCAGAAGTGCATGTCGCAATCTCTGTACTCATTTAACTTTATAGTAATTAAAAGAAGATGAAAATAAAATAAAAACTCTCGGACACCGCTTAAATAAGTCTTTGTTTTTAAAGATAATTTACTTTTAAAATGCAAAAAAAACCTACTGATCCGAATCTAATAATAACCAAGGTACCTTATGAAAAGTCTATTTTACCTCAACAGGTAATTCCCTTCGGAATTAATGCTGTTGTCACAAAGCAATTAAATCACTGGCCCCCATTGCTGTCTGTGTAGTTAGGTCAAACCATACAACACTGTGTACAAAGTTCCCTGTAAAGGCC
>Ga0307515_10008601_pt1 | contig 19874 bp, 29 predicted proteins | sample 17_EM_MG_FD_194513 | JGI IMG/M metagenome (GOLD analysis project Ga0307515, IMG submission 194513) | Populus trichocarpa ectomycorrhiza microbial communities from riparian zone in the Pacific Northwest, United States - 17_EM | ecosystem: Host-associated > Plants > Roots > Unclassified | place... | reverse complement strand
ACATACTCGCTCCCACTCCAACTCTGACATGCTCACTTTCACCACTGATCTGCTCGCTCACACAACTCTGACATATTCACTTTCCAACCTCTGATATGCTTTGTCTCACTGCTCTGACATGCTCACTCTCACCTCTCAGGCAATCAGGCTTCGCTGGGAGGAAGCTGGTAGTGGTGGAATGATCACTGTCACCTCTCTGACAATCTGGCTTCGCTGGGAGCAAGCTGGTAGCGGTGGAATGATCACTGTCACCTCTCTGACAATCTGGCTGTGTTGGGAGCAAGCAGGTAGGGGTGGGTCTAGCTTCGCGGGTAGCAGTCGATCTGGCTTCGCAGGGCACAAGCTGGTAGCGGTGGAATGCTCACTCTCACCTCTCTGACAATCTGGCTTCGCTGGGAGCAAGCTGGTAGCAGTAGATCTGGCTTTGCAGGTAGGGGTGAAACTAGCTTCGCTGGTAGCAGTGGATCTGGCTTCGCTGGTAGGGGTGAAACTAGCTTCGCTGGTAGCAGTGGATCTCGCTTCGCTGGGAGGAAGCTGGTAGCAGTGGACTGATCACTCTCACCTCTCTGACAATCTGGCTTCACTGGGAGCAAGCTGTTAGCGGTGGATCTGGCTTCGTTGGTAGTAGTGGATCTGGCTTCGCTGCTTCTGGACGTGGATCTGTCTTCGCTGGCAGGGGTGAAACTGTCTTCACTGGGAGCAACATACCTCTCTGACAAGCTGACTTTGCTAGGAGCAAGCTGGTAACGGTGGATTCTGCTTCACTGGTAGAAGTGAAACTGGCTTCGCTAGGAGCAAGCTGGTGGAGGTGGATCCGGCTTTGCTGGAATGGGTGAAATTGGCTTCGCTGGGAGCAAGCTGGTAGCGGTGGATCTGTGTTCGCTGGAAGGTGTGAAACCAGCTTCGCTGGGAGCAACTTAAGTCTCCGAAAATCTGAATTTGCTGGGAGCAAGCTGGTAGCCGTGGATCCGGCTTCGCTGGTAGGGGTGAAACTGGCTTCGCTGTTAGCAGTAGATCTGGCCTCGCTGGGAGCAAGCTGGTAGCGGTGGATCTGTCTTCACTGGTAGGGGTGAACTGGCTTCGCTAGGAGCAACTTACCTCTCTGACAATCTGACTTCGCTGGGAGCAAGCTGGTAGTAGTGGATCCGGCTTCACTGGTAGGGGTGAAACTGGCTTCGCTGGTACCAGCAGATATGGCCTCGCTGGCAGCAAGCTGGTAGCTGTGGATCTGTCTTCGCTGGTAGGGGTGAAACTGGCTTCGCTGGTAGCAGTAGATCTGGCCTCGCTGGGAGCAAGCTGGTAGCGATGGATATGTCTTTGCTGGTAGCACAGAGTCTGGATTCGCTATGAGCTGGCACGAAGCTTTGTATCAGGCCTCGCTCCCACAACTCTGACATCCTTGCTCTCACCACTGTGACATACTCGCTCTTACAACTCTGATAATGTGGCTTCGCTTGGAGCGAGCTGCTAGCAGTGGATTTGGCTTCCCCAAAAGTGGGCAGAGATGTATAACTTACCGCTGATGGACGAACTCGGTAAGAGGAAAATACCCGATTGTGGTGATGGTAATGGTGGTGATAGCAATGATGGTGATGGTGGTGGAGATGACGATTGAAAAAAAGGGGTTGATAGAATGCATGCAGTATGAGAAATCTGATTCGTTCTGTAATTAGATATCACACATGGTAATACTCATGTAGCAGTCCCACAACACTCAGCTAATCGCCAAAGTACATGGTAGACAGCCTTAATCTACAGTAAGCAACCGTAACACAGTGGTAACAGGGATATATTATCTCCGTTATGGTTGCCCCACAGCTTTTCCCGACGCATGTTCAAAATCAAGGTCGGTCTGAAATGGGAGATATACTAGAAGGGGAAGGATTTATTTGAAAATATATCTGGAGTATAATGTTCCGCAGATATGCAACTCACGATCAAAGCAACTATCATTGCAGAGGACAACAATGACTTTGGAGAGCCTCTTTCGCAGGGCATCTGCTGATTGGAATGATTCAATTTTGAAGTTGTCCTGTCCACCCCACAGATGTTGATCTATCCACTTTTGAATTTACTGGCTAAATTATGCAACCTGTTGAAAGTCGTGTATGGACCAAAATGGATGGCATGGATACCATAGTTCTGAGTATATACAATGCTTGTTATATAATCCAGTTGCTGTGCCATAGGCTTTCACCCCCACATTGTCCACTGCGACTACCTTCCGATGAACAATTGTCTTCATTGGATCAGGGATACATGTTCGATCAGGTTATTGGGAGTCTATAGTTTCTTTGTCGGGAATATCTTCAGGTGGTGGTGCACCAGGTACATCGTCTCCAGGTATATCATCAGGTGACAAACTCTTCAAGAGGCAATCCTGTGCACCAACGGAAGTTGAACCATGATGTGTCTGGTCAATCCCAGATTGCTGTGGGTACAATCCTGGCGGCTATGAGCCTTTCATTCAGCAATAGTGGGTGATATTGTTGATTGTAAGCGTCAAGTCAGTTCTCATCTAATAAATTCTTTTCACAGTTACAGCACATAATGTATTTCCAGTGAGTATCGACCATATTCGTGAAATGGTCAGTGATCACATATTCAGATACATCCAGATAATGCCTGTGGGGGTAAGTAAGAGCCTCAGGGATATTGGTTTGAGAGCAAGCTAACTCAGGTTGGTGTATCACATTCACAGTTACATCGCACCCCACCACATACAGGAGAGGGGGCAAATAATCTCCACGTTACGATCATTTATCTTTATAAACCACGATATATATATCAAGTCCTACACAATCATCATGCCCATCATCTGCTGAAGATAGGTAGCCAAGGACAGACGGTTTCCTTGGTCATCACTGCACTCTACTTCAGATTCATGTTCATCAACTGCCGTTTCAATCACCACAATGGGTCATATACTACCTCATTGGGCAATATGGATTATACTTATGATCTAGCCTCCAGAGCAGCTGATAATGAAGGTATATTGCCTGAACAGAATGACTAGGGGAGTTCCTACCTACGGTATACCTGCACAATATTCATTGTGAACTGATTGGCCGGAAGATTGATTGTTTCCATAACAGCACATAACTGCAATGTGGATCCTGAGGAGATCAACACTATTTAGACATGGAGCTAATAAGAAATCAATCACTGTTGCTGCTCGAATCACAGACGTTTTATTGACTGAGGTCGCATGGTCATACACACACTATTTATATGGAATATCCCTCCTTGTGCTGATTTTGAAACTGTGTATAGTTCTTGTTGGGTTCCTGGAAATGTGAACTCTTATCCCTTGTATGACCACTAATGTCATCGAACACATACAAAGGTGAGCATCTATCCATTATCCTTGCATATGAATTCAAGCATGTAATAAAGAAATGTGTAATGTGTATGATTATGGTTTCTTTTTCTGAGCCAGATTTCATACATCAAGAATGTAGCGATCTGCCACAGTTCATGACTACAGAATGGGATAGCAGAACACAGGCATTCTACTGAATGTCACTGCTACCAGCAATATACTCAACCATACTAAGACTTGTTATACATCACATCTCCTATCGATAGTTTGTTTACCACCAACTTTTTGTTCACATAGCATGCCCATAAATCAATTACCACTGAACACAGTGAATATGGCTGCACCAGGTGGCCTAGTTGGCTCGCAACAAGGCCCTGAAGACAATTTAGAATCATCAGATATTAGTTCAAAAACTGCCACTGGCACAGATGGACGATTTTGGAAACAGACCAATCACTGTCATCTGCCACATGGGTATTGCTACCCTCCTTCACAGCAGCCATTTCCAAGCACTCCACAGTGTCACCACCATTCTCCATCCAATATGAATGACACCTTGTTTGCAACATATCCCCAGTGCAAGCCAAGGATTTCCAAGTTATTGGCCACAGTGGCAAGGATATGACCACTACCGTGGCGGTTATTTTACACATAGTCGTGGTACAGTATGTCCTCACGTTGGTGTGCGTTACGGGTGGAAGCTACTTTATAGTCTACATGTCAACTTAAACTTGGACTCAATCAATCGATTGTCTGGACAGGTTCATCACTTCAGGGTATGAGCTCTGGCGGAGCCAACATCCAGACACCATACTTGACAACTATCAAGTGAAGATAATTGTCACATCAAGATTATTTATATGAGTGATGCCACAGGGCTCTGGATGCGTTCTGAATGCGACAGTGATGAAGACACCCTACAGACTCCAGATAGCAATTCAATGGTGCAAATCATCATTCTGCATGAAGAAATCTTACTTACCCGCTTAGCAAAGCGCAATGGCTGGGATGGCAGCGATGACTCTGATGGCTGTGATGGCTGTGATGGCTGTCATGGCCACATTGATGAGTTCTATGAGGACATGGGAGTGTGGCAACCAAACGATAAGTAGACTGGACACATTCCATTCCAGCACGGAGTTCAGTTTGGCATGAGATTGACTCAAAATTGTGTCGCCACCCTCACAGCAGCTCCGGTTAGCACCCACGCAGTTGTAACGGACTGCTGCTTGCTGGATGGCACCATACTCCACAACAAGTCATCAGGATGTGTCTCAAGCAATTTTGTAATAGGTCAACCGGTGGCTAGCCAAGCGGATCAACTTACAGTATGGCATTAGGGTGGTCTATGAGAAATGGGTGGGTAATGGACAGCCAATACTTGGGAGAAGTTGGCAGAAACACAAACCCCCCAGGGAGTGCGGTGATTGGTCCACAATACTGTCCTGGGTATGTGATGTGTGACAATAGACTCAAGAGACTGGCAGGGGCAATTGTGTTCATGAATCCACAAAGTTTTGTGGACTCCTCTGCTGTGAAGATGACGAAACATTAATAGGACCTATACAGGGTGTACCTGAGACGCTAAACGTTGAATGATGACAACCACATTTCTCCAACCGGGAGGTGGTGTACGGGGATCCATGATCTTCTGGAATGAGTTTCCTAGTGCTAGTTGAGACATATGTCAACATCACAATGCAGAAGCATCCCCAATTTTTTCTTCGACACTGACACTGAGTTATACTCCAGTACAGGAGCATCCACCACTGCACAACTAGCTGTGAGCTCTTGGGATTAAAAGCGAAATGACTATCAACACTGCCACCACGTATATCAATTGGAAGGCCACATTACCATGCGGAACCGTCTCCACATCCAATACCAACAGAAATACACCTTTGTGTACATATGGACATATCTACCACAATACATCAGTATATGAGCACCTGCATTCCAAAGGGAAATGATAATGAACACTTCCACTTCATTTGTCAAGTGGATGTTGAAAATGCCACAGAGGTGTGTCAACAATGTCGAGACAGACACTGACGCCAAGAAACACACTGACACCAACACCGACAGCACACACTATGATTGGGACTTACACGCTGCGGATGGAGAGTCATGACGCTTCAGCTGGTCTGTGTGTCACCTTCGGAGGAGTGGTTGTCTTCAGGTCAAGTCAGTTGAAGCCAACAGCACTATCAACTACCAAGTTAAGGAATGAGTTCATGATTGACTCGTCCAATGGCAGGAGCAGGAGAATGGTCATTTGGGAGAATCTCACGGCATGGCATGGTTTGGCATCTGCTTTTGCCTTCTGTCTTCAGTATGTTTGCTGTCTGTTTTTCTCCATGACTTAGTGTTTTACAGACATGATAACACCCTACAGGAGTGTTAGACCAAGTCTTTGTAGAGTATGTCATCACGTGGCTGTGGGTTAGGGCTGGCAGCTACTGCATTGGCTGCATATAATCCTGGACTTAGACTCAAACAATCAATTGTCTCAACAGGTTCATCAAAACGGTCTTGGCAGGTCTCAAATATTCCCCCATCCGCTGTGTTCAGGACATGGGCCATCATCTCCAGGTGCAGCAAGAGTGCCTCAAGGACTACCAGGAAACAATCGAGTTAGTCGGCGAACATCTTCCACCTCTACTGTACCGGGACCTGCTTCTGGTGCACCTTCAAGACCCCCCATTGGCTTCATAACAAAACCATTGATGCCGGTAGTGGTACCACAAATGACAGAGGTTACAGAGATTGCAGATTAGCCCTGATCGCCGGAGCTTTTCTACGATGATCATGATGCTGATCCTGACAATGAGAGCAATGATCCATCCGACTTGGGCAGTGCAGAAAGCGCCACTCTATATAACCTGAGGCAAAGCGAATTCTCCTTGAAGCAATTTACCAAAAAGTTGGGGCAGCCTAACTACAGCGCTTTCAACAAGTGGAAGAAAGTAGGGGTGGCTACTTATCTGGAGATAAGACATCAGTGCATTACACAGGGGCACAACCATATGAAACAGGTTCGAGAGTAGCCTCTGCACTGTGAGACTGCTGTGGCAGAACTTTTGACTACATTGAAAAACTGGCTGGGGTTGGAAATGTTCAATCATACCGAATGGATTTGATGGCATTGGATCGGGCTGATTGTGAAGAAATGTGCCAGTGTTGTTCGAGTGCAGAGAGAAAAGAGAAGGTGAGGTAATATGCGACTGGTGATAGATTTGGGAGAGCACTTGGGCAATAAGGTGTGAAATCACCATCCAAAGTTATCAAATACAATGTTCGTGGTGGTGATTCAAATGGTATCGAATGGCAATGGTAACATTATATTGCTAACACTAATCCAAGCCTCCTTCTCTGATGTGAGTCACCGGGAGCAGCTGATTGAATTCATCAACATAAACAGAGGCCCAAAAGAGCCATACATTCTAACATAGAGGTTCAAGTGCACCTTGAAGCAGAACTAATTGAACGAAAGGTATATAGGATTATATACAAATGCGCAAACGATGAATGACCCCATACATGGGCAGATTTTGTCCAACTGATGCAGTTCAGAAACTTTCAAGTTGAAACCGGGATACAAGTTGAAGATATTGTTGAGAGATATGAGAAGAACTGGAGGGAAGGAGATTGCTGGGCACGTAATTAGATGAGCAACCGTAATCCTCATCAGCCGTGTTAAGGCTGTGTATGCCTAACAGCAAATCAACAAACATAGACTTCAGCAGATTGTGAAGAGAGCGGAAGAGTGGAGGATAGTGGACAAGAGAATGATACTTGTATTACTATGAGTTGTGATTGAAAGAATAGAATTGATTTCACTACACGCCTATATATATATTCCTTCCCATCCTGGTTTCTCCCTGCGAAATACCGGAAATCCGGATAAATAGCAGAAGCGGGGGAGTATGAGCCGAGTTCATTATGTGAACTGGGAGCTAACCAAATATCATGTGGATCATTTGGATATATTCCACATGTATGCCAAAATTGGCAACAATGAATGCACAGATATTCAGCTCAAATTCCAGATTTCACAAAATCCCTTGGTATTTGTAACTACACCTAAAGTGGGCGGGACTGGCCTATCTCTTACAGCTGCAAACCATGCAGTAATAACTGAGAAGTTCTGGGTATTGAATAAGTAGTGGCAGGCATTTGCATGAGTTGTCTAGCTAGGGCAAAAAGAGTTCCACAAACATGGTTTCTGAATACATTTCCTGGTGGCTATGGTTTGTGCATGTGTGATCTTCACCAACACTCTGGACTGGCCCAAATGGCATTCCTGCACAGCTTGATAAGTCGATCAGACGTTATGAGATCAATCATGTACCACATTGCTGAGTCTCATGGGACTCACATGAAGAAGCTGACAGAGAATGGACACATGTTGCAGTCTGATGAACCATCCTCTTAGATTGTTGGGACAGTGCATCAAGGTAAGCCACTTTAGGCATTCAACAGAACTAATCATCTTAACTGATGCAAATGGTTAAAAAAGGTAACTTGCAAGGCACACTCTATTGTATACATAAATTATTTCTCTCTGTCATTTTGAAATGAATCAATATTCAGATGTTGGAATTGTTGTTTCTTACATCAGTATTGGCTAGAGTGGAATTTGATTAGCATTCTCCATTATTATTAATCACAAATATGAGGTGAAGTTCATTGATAAGCTACAAATGGATGTTCCAGGCTCACCTTTCTCATGAAGAATAGCCTAATCCTAATTATGAGATATGTTTGGGTGAATGTCTTGGAATCCATTCATCAGGTACAAATTTGAGGTGCCCCAGAAACATCAAGCTAGGTATCAATTTCGAATTCATAAGCATGAAAAAAGGGTAATTCAACAACTTTCAGATGTACTGGAGAATTCTCAGCATATGACGTTTTCCCCATTATGACAGATCCAGCATTGAATATTTACCAATGGCATTTGGAAACTCATGGCAGTCAAGGCAATATTGAGTACCTGTGTCAAAATATGAGACGTGGCTCTCTAAATTGGGGCAATGCTGCAGCTTTCGCTAGCATCTGTGTGAAGTTCAGGTGCACCAGAGAGTCCATGGAATTTCATGTTGAGCCTCATTATGTCAGATCCCATACAGTATATTTGCCAATGGCATTTGCCAATACGCATAGTGTATACGATATTGAGTAGCAGTGTCTGAATCCGACACACTGGCTAGGTCATTCAAGGTGCAAGCTTCAGTATTTGGTGGCATATGATCGAAGTTCAGGTGCACAGGAGATTCTTCAGATTATCTCTTGAGCCTCATTATCACTAATCAGGCACTGCATATATGCCAACCCCATTTCTAAATACAGACTGTCTAGGTGACATTGAATACCTGGGTCAGAATATGAGACAGCACTCGCTAATTCTTACCAATGCCCCAGCTTCGTCTGGCAAATGTTAGAAGTTCGGGCACGCCTCAGAATCCCCATCCCAGACAGTCAGGTGATGGTGATGCACAGCTCACATATTGATGGCTTCAGGTGCCGCTGGGGCAGCTGGGTACTTCCTGTGCTATGATTGCAGTTCTGATACAACTGAGATCTGCAATCGAGTACAGTATGGGGTTCTTGGATTTGTATGAAGCCAATGTTGACCAGCTGCAATTCATTATGGATATATTATTCCAGCCCAGGCATGCCTTAAGAGTGACCAATACACCACCAAAGGGCAAAGACCCCAGTCTGAAGTGCACTTTATATTTCCATTTGCATCCTTCTCATCATGTTTTCTTTGACATCAAACCACTGGAAGTAGTGCACAAAGATTGTCGACTATCAATAAACATCATGTTTAGGTGCAGGGAGCTCATACCGGTCAGCTTCTGCTAATCAATAAATGTATGCTCGGTCTGTATGTGAAGGCTGCCACTTAAATGCCTTGGCCTGTTGTCAGCTTTGTGTCAACTGTCCATTGGAGGAAGGTAGCCACTGCACCCCAAACCATAAAACCACAGCCCTGGGCAATTACTATCCTCACTTGACTCAATATGGACTAAGTAGTATGTGTGGACCTATGCTTCCAAATCCTAAAATAGCTTCTGCAAGTTCAGACTCTGTCAAAAGAGCAGGAGCTTGAGGGTGACAATCTCACAAGACAGATTCTGCTCGGCCACTGCAGATGGCTGGCAACCATGCTCATCCATGGAATACAATTGCTCCATGAGTTCTAAATTATTGATGCATCTTGTGCAGACCATACTGGATTCTGACTAAATGTACATTTGGGCCACTAAAACTGATATGTGAACATTGATCAATTGAACCGATTTCCATGAAGAGTGAGTTCAAAGAGAGACAATCTTAAAAGCTCGAGTAAAGAAAAGACAGCTTCCTAGAGTGCAAATTAACTGTCAGTGTCAGGTAAGCCTGCAATCCCCATCCAATGAATTCAAGAATAACCATTTAAATCCATGGTCCACCTTGGTTAGCCTGAATGTCTATGCAATAATTCCTCTGCATGCGGTAAGATGACATCTCACTATGTATTTATACCTCTGCACACTGTAAGATCACATCACACTACACATTCATTTTTCTACCCACTGTGAGATGATATTCCACTATGCCTTCATACTGTTATATATAGCTTTCAACCCCATCATTTACTTTAAGTCAACATTGTAGTAGCGAGACTCATAGGAAATGTGTGATTGAATGGTGTGCAATATATTAGATATTTGGCACGACATCTGACTGTGAGTGAGTATTTTTGAACAATTTGTTAGCAATCTGGCATGGATGAGTACTTGAATAAATAAGATAACCCCTGAATCATCAATTGTACCTTACCATTCCTGCGGTACACCTGTATCTCACCTTTCTATACCAAATTCTCTCTCGCTGGCATTAACTGCTACATTGTTGTGAAGGTTATTCTGCGGACACAATCCAGCTGAATGCATGAAAGCAAACATATACTTACAGTATTGCCATATCAACCGCTAACATGGCTGCCGAGTCCAAGTTGAATTGAATATCATGTCAATATGTGTGTCATTCCAGCGGATATACCACACTCAGAGACTCATCTTTCTCCACTATAAAGTGCATACTCGCTATGAACCCTTGCAACTCTGCTGTCACCCTCTTGCAGATTCTCAATACTGCAATAATTCTATGCCATATGATCACCCTCATTGCCCAAACTTTCATGCATAACTACTACATTTAGATCAGTCATATGCAGAGGCACATATTTTAATGTAGGTTATCAGTACTCTATTTGGCCACCACCAAGTGTTGGTAAATGATACAAACCATGTTAATGTCGCAAGTTTTCATCCGGTGCATTTGGTTTCAGTGTGTCTGGTGCTATTCCATGTTCATTGGCTTAGACCAACCTCCAATTTTGCATTCATCAATAGTGTTATTGTTCAGAGTGCTTAACATTGGGTAATAGGAAACTATCCAATCTAGTGCACTGCACTGCCATTCACAATATAACTATGTACCATTGAAGTCATCTCTCCTGGACCCAGTCAGCACACAAGTTGTATTGCATCCTCCTCAACCTTGTGTATCTTCTTGCCCCAGTTTATCCCATATTCTGTTGCACTTATATCTTATATTTAACACTTATACTATGGTCTCCTACAGACCCCCATTATTCTATCGTCATATTGGCAAATGCAAGGTACACCCTGCTAGGTCAGGAATCACTATTTACAGAAAAATCAAGAAGCACACCTTGAGAGAGCACTTGTATTCAACAAAACAGCCAATCGTCATTATCCATCGAACATCAGCCTTGCAACCATCTGCCTTCATGCATCGTATTGCAGACGACTAAAGTCCACACTTTCATTACTGACTCAGCATTACAATACTGATCAGAAGATTAGTGATGATGAAAGTGTGTATACTGGAGAGTCCACCTGGATATGCAACAGTGATCAAAACGATTTGGATCACCAACAGGAGGTCCTACTTTTAGCCGAGTCATATTAGGACAAAATAGTAGGAACCACAATGGTTCCACGGCTGAAGAAACAGAGTTGTGCCGACACAGTAATTGCATGCCATCAGCATTCAAATTCCAGATATCAATCTGCTGCAATGACACAACTACTCGAATGCCAAAAGTGACCTCTCCTCAACAAGTTTTCTGATTTGGACAGTGCGCCATCCTCCCTGATGCTGCTACTCCCCAAGTCTAGTGAAAACCAGAATATTCCACAATCCAAGGCCAATGGAGATCAGAAAGTGCCCCAATGTGGAAAGGCTACGGTGAAGGAAGCGAAAAGGTGCCTGGAGGTAATCGTATTCAGAAAGACTCCTGGGCCAACATTATCAGATGACCAGTATCCAATGGTGGAAGGAGCTGGGGAACTAGCTATTGAAGCTCCAGATTGTCAGCTGGCATTCGCAGATGTGCCTGTAGATACACTCTATTTGTGGCAATTACCCAGTTTGCCATCTCTCGAAATGAATCCACAAACAGGAGAAGCTGTAAGTCCTGAAATCTATTTGGCGCGCCACCATCTGACTAACGATATTGACTATACCTCGACATATACATAACTCACAGTGAAGTAGGGGACCAATCTAGCCTGGTTGGGAGATGGGGGACGTGGGCCTGTTGTCAGCAGTTTCTGCGGCGATTTGGGTTCAGAGATTGAGCTCTGTATCCATTTCACTGAGCACCTGTCTGACAATGCTGACCTTTCGAAGGTCCCAGATGATCAGATATCAGCGTTCACACAACTGCCCATGCTTGATCTACTTTAACATCAATCAATCTTCACTGCTAATAGCTTGTTGCGCCAGCCTACTACATCACAGAATATTCAAGATCTTGCTCCGCAGACTTTGGGGCTGGCAGCCGCCGCTATTCATCGTACCCTGTTCAAATATACATGTTGAATGATGGCCATGGATATGTGTTCTCATGATGAATATCAAGGTACGTCTTGTGCATCCCCTGTGATAAATTTTACTCTGGAAGCCACTGCACTCATCAATCACACATTTGTGGGCCACTTCATACCCCCCTTGCGGCGCAACTCCGCTAGGATAGGCACTCCCCGATTCCCATTTGTGCTCCTCAGCCCAGATTGACAATCCGCAAGTTCATTCCACACTAAATCCCTCCCTTGCGGCGCTGCTCTGCTGGCATAGGCACCCCTTAATCCCCTCTGGCTGGATTGGCCCTCCTCAATTTCATTCCGCACTCCATACAGTCCCCCTCACTAGTGTGAGCAATGGTTCCGGATCTTCACTTCGGGTCCGGGTCTGGGTCCAAACCAAACCGTTGCCAAATCGGCTGGCATGATTGTGAATACTCCCAAACCGTCAACTCTTGTACGGATCGATGGAAATCTCTGAACCCATCAGGACTGGGCAGGTTGTCAACGGGTCGCCCAGCCGGTCCATCTTTGGATTCATATAACGCTTTTGTTGTTGCAGTTTGACAATAGTATGTTATCAAAATCGCATATTCAACAGCCAATATGTTGTTATTGCATGTTTTGCAGTTTGCGATATCTATTATTTTGGAATCCGTGTTGTTCCTTTGATATATTGTATTTTCGCCGATCAAGGTGGTCGATAGTTCGGTTATGCGCTCGAATATTCGCGCAATTCCTTCATTAGCAATTATGCAAGCCCCACAATTGTTGATGTTTTGTTGACACTCATTTTCAGGATGCGGCAGGGAGCATGTCACTGTTGTTTTCGCCCCTAAAGGATGCCAATTTTTCATTAATGGATGTCTTCAACCAATCGGAATTTCGATTACCCAAGCGGTACAGCTAAAAATGGTTGATGCTCGATTGATACTCATTCTCAGAATGGGGCAGTGGCTATGTTGCGGAGTCTTTTGCCAATAAAAGCAGCCAATACATCGAGTATGCATAACAGCAACCAAATCACTATTCAATTGCCATACTTACCAGACCAAAAATTGTTGACGTTTGGTTAACACTCATTGTAATGTATTGTCCAGTCATCATCTGCGGCCATCGATAATTGTTTTCGTACTGTTTCGAACTTATTGGTTGTCTCTCTGACAGATTGAGACTCGGCCCTGTGGCAAAGCCGAGCCCAGTAATATTCTTGCACTGTTTGCTCTCATACTGTGAGAATTTATATATCTGGCCAAATGATTCATTGCGCCCGCAATATATCTTATTATCAACTGATATTCCGAAGAGGCTGCTCACCATTCGCCCATAATATATCCATAAATGTAACTTTCGCTCAGGCTACATCAAGACACTGGTGAAACATAGTGACGCAATCTGTCTGACTGGTTCTTGATTCCCTTATTCCGCCTCGTTTCCATTGCATTGACTGGCACCAAAACATTTGCAGCATGTCTCTTTGGCTTCCATATTGGCCAAATCATTCCAGGAATGTTTCAGGTAGCACTCTCATCCCGCTGCTCTGGACTTTCAGTATCCTCCACTCCATTGTGTTGCTCTATGTCAGATTCAAAGTCTGCCGCGTAATTGTCATCTCTGTCAGTTGGAATATCGAACTCACCATTCCAGTTTAGCCAATCTTTGGTGTCGGAAATGTTTTCTGGTTCGCAATTCACATCACCCTTGACTGAATCACAGTCGATTCTTCGGATTCGGCGGACATTTAATATTTGAGTTCGTCCTCCAGGGTGTTCCTTTGGAGACATAGCAAGTGGCTGAGGTGATCTTTCCAACAATTTAATTGCAGCCACACTATCATTGTGAAAGAGTGACCAGAATTCATTGACGATCTCTTCTGTATCAGAAATGTATCCTATCGCGGTCATCTGTTTCTTTTGAGCGGGAGATTCCTTCTTAGTAGCATTTGTGTTTCGGCTGCCCTGCCACATCTCCAATATGTCATGAACCTTGGACATTCTGTGCCATTTTCTTTCCTCTACCTCTCTGTTCATTTCCGAGTCATTTGCTGTGATTCTTGTATCCAATGCTGGGTCATCGCATACCAATATCCCGTTATTTGCTGTCAGAATCTTCCTTACAACAACTATCTCACCAATGGTCTCGCCTGTGGTGTTTCACTACCAGCAGCCGATAACATATCTCCCAAGGGAAACACTGGCAATCACTCAGTCACCATGTGGTATGATCGAGAATATTTTTCTTGCTATATTGGAGAGATTGGCACACATTAAGTGCATATGCACTTGTTGGCGCCACCAGTCGGTGATATCCAGTGTCCAAACTGTACTGCAAATCACCATTAGGTCGGAGTGGTAATCGTTCACATCTGGATTTACCTGCCCCCAGTCCTCTGGTAATTCAGGTGGTGAATTCGAATAGAGCCTTGCAACGGTCTATAAGGATGCTGTGCGATTGCTTCATCCGGGTGTCATTTCAGCCTCATTGTTAGACGTTAAGTATTCTTCATCATCGCTGGAAAAATCATATGGATCAAAGGAAGATTGACCAGATCCTGAAGCAATTGCAGCGAGGCAGAGATTGTTACTCAGTACACTTTCGGGTTTAATGGTTGGCACACATCTACATTTCACACAGTACTGCGTCTCTATGTACACCAGAAATGACTGTTGGTCTTGGGTAGTATATGAAGTCTTGTCCTCAGGATTGATATCCATTCTCTTGTCCCACTTCTTAAACGATCACAACTTACAGAAAGGATCGAAGAAATGTGCTGAAATGAGATGCATACCCGTCGTTGGAGTCACTTCAGCATACTATTTGACAAGCTTCTTTCATGCTATCTTCATGGCGAAGTACAAATCTTGCTTCCATTGAACGTTCTTCTTAGCTAAACCTTGCATAACGCCATCCAGCAGATCGAACATGTCATGGTACACTGGGTTATCATGATGGAATGTAACCGTATGCCTCTGCGATATCGGCAGGATCCAGTATCAGAATGGCCTCAAAATTTCCATGACGTGCTAGGCGATGGTCCATTCTTCCTGTGTTATGAAGAGTGGCCGTGATTCACTGTATTTTGGATCCTGAAGCCACTCTTGGGTGAATTGTTGTAATTGATAGACTCGCTCAAGCGACTCCAGTGTTGAATTGCAACATGTCTTCCCATCCATAATACGGGGTACCAAGATGCGGACTCTACCTTTTCGACCGTCAAGCAACTCCTTTCAACCACCAGGTATGAGCGTAATTAATAAAGCATACATTCTCTGCTATATGAAGGTTTCTTTCAGGATTTCCAAAATATCTTGAAATACATACTTTCTCGATGTAACAGGCGGGGTCGGGTGCAGGTGATACTGGTAACAGTACTGTGATATCGTAGTTGGGACAAGATGCTCTGAAGTTCGTATCGAGGGAATCAAGACAAGACAAGAATCAGAGCTGGTAAAAGGTCGTGCTTGCGTTGCTATACAAGAGAACGAGTAAAGAGAGAAGAGCGGGAAATCCTCCAACACCAAACGACCTCTCTTGATATACACCTCGTCTGCCACCCTCCCATCATCTCTTGTGCTCAAATGTACCATCCGAATATCCTGCGATGATTTTACACACCATCAACACAATTCCTTGACAATATCGCCACGCCATGTCGGCTGACATCACGACACCTCAAACCACTTCCTTATCGTAACAAATAATACTGCCACCATCTTACAACATTCCTACACCATCTCCATGTCAATCGACGTCTCCGCCTTTCTATAACACCAATTCCTTCCATACACCTGATATTATTCCAAAGTACCTTCCGTCCCATGACTCATAACCTGAGCCGTCACAGTATCCCCCTGCTAGGTTCCAGGTTCTCTGAGAACATCCTCCAATGGCCCTGGCTTCATAGGATATTGTTGATGAAGTTCCCCTATCGCCTGAAACCCATCCACAAACATAGCAGGCTCCCATGTCAAAGAATCATACCCAGTCCACCGTATAAGATACTGTAACTGGTTCCGATATATCAGGCTATCCTCAACACTAGAGACCTGATTCTCCTCTTCGCAATCGACCTCCACTGGAGGCGGTGGATCAATTCGTTGTCCTCTAAGAGGATCATTACTCACTGGGTCCAAAAGGGATACTGGTTGTACTCGATGGATCTGTATTGACTCAGGCAACTCCAACTCATGAGCATATGGGGATATCTGATGAACAACCTTAAAAGGCCCCAAGCATTTCCCATCAAGTATACGTGTAGGCATCGTAGTTTGACCATGTCGAGAATGCAACCACACCCGGGTGCCATCTTGAATATTCGGGGCTGGAATGAATCCACGATGTGCTCCCTCCTCTTGCACTGCTTGGCTTCACCTCATTTCTTCTCGGAGGTGTTCATGAATCTATTGCATTGTTGCCTGGACTTGATCAGCATTTAGACGTCATTTTTCTCATTCCTTCATTGGTTTTCCTGCTAACGTCATCTGGGGGTCCCCGCCCTGAACCGCATACAATGGAGTGCACTTAGTTATCTCGGAGACTCCATTATATTGCATGATAGGTCTCTGCCATCTTATGGCCGGAGATGAGTCTCGTATGACCGGAGATTACTGTCGGCCTGAAGGGTCTATACATAGATGGGTACGCACGCATTCACACTTGTACTCTCATATATATATGGCCTTGTGGCTCTCTTAGATAATATACAATCAAGCTTCTCTAGCATCACTATTTCAACAGGTTATGAGCCCGGCGCCCACTGCAATCTGTACTCCAAAAATACTCTATTTATATCTTACGATCAAGAGCCTCAAAAACCCTAAACCACCCACGACCATCCCTGTTTGTTACCGTAGCAACAGCCGCACATAAACACACTAAAACTCAACACCATCACCGCCGTCACCACCTCTTTTACACATCTACCATGCCCACATTCACGATGTTTGCAGAAACCTTCAAGAACCATTACGGAGTCATCGCAAAACCTACCTCACTTTCGTCCATACCATTCCCAGCAACAAGCATCTACAAGTGAGATATCACCCCACCATCGCAGAGAGCATAGATGAGTCAATACCGCACACATAAACGCACTCACCTCCGTATCAGCAAGTGCACTCACTATTACACCAAAAAGTGCCATCATCATGGTATTCACAGCGATGACTACAAATGCACCTACCACGATCCCTTCACCTACAATAACCAAGTTCCCTTTGAACAGGAGACAGAAAAGCATACGAAAGCCTACTCACCACGCGCTGACAACTGCACTCAATACCGTACGAAAGCACACTACCAAATACACCTATGATTAAGAAACTTCGTCAAGCCAGTAGTCATTGAGCTTGGAGATAGCAACAAAGTTACAGTAAGCCACCATGGACTCGTTAACGTTTCACAGGAGTACGAAGTCAATACTCTCTACACTCCTACGTTCCGGCTCTCTCTTCCCTCTATCAATCAATTGGACATAGCCTGATACATATCCACATTTGGACGCGATAAGTGCTCCATATCATCTCCATCGGTCACGATCACAGGCGATCAGTACCAAGAGTGTCTACGAAGTCCACTTCAAGAAGGAGCAAATGGAAGAGAGAATGAGCATTATCGAGCATACATTTCACCAGAACGAGCATCATCGAGCGCACATCTCACCTTACCATCAATCACGCACTCCACTGAGCCTACTACATGCTCACCCCACACCTCCTCTCCAAGTGCAGCCAGCACCATGTCCACCTGCCACCGAATTTCCAAAGCCCACTCGGAAGCCTCTCACAATCTCAGAATCACGACTGTGGCATCACCATCTAGTTCACATTCATCCTGCTGCCCTATGATCTCTCATTGATGGGTATACAAAAGACGACTCAATGTGCACCGCATGCATCCAGGCCAAGCACAAGCACAAGATCATCAAAGTCAAGACTAAGCACACAACAAAGCAATTGGAACTTGTACATTCGGATGTGTGTGGACCATTCTCCACGCCCACCCGCGCCGGCCATCGCTTCTATATCCTATTAATCAACGATTACACACGCTACATCTTTGTTTGGGCCCTCCCAGATAAGAAGTCGAAAACATGCACCTCAGCCTACCATTCAGATATTAAAGAGAAAGCGAGATAGAGAAAGCGAGATAGAGAAAGCAAGAAAGAGTGATACGATATAGAAGGACTACTCACCGCCAGATCTCGAATTCCACCTACAACTACACCGATAACAAAGTCTACTTCAATATACACTCACCGCCAAACCTCCATAACGCACTCTCACCACTGTACCTCCTGCGGAGAGAAAGGAAGGGTTGACATAAGGTGCGGCTCTGCGGAACGCACGGGCCAGAAAGGGAAACACTATCATCACTTCATACTACTACACCTCCAAGCATATTCACTACCACACTCCACTCCCTAACGCACCCGAAACACACTTACAACTGCACATCCAAGTGTATTCACCTCCATACTTAGAAGCACATTCACCACAATACCTCGAAGTATATCCACATGGGTACCGAGTACCAAGTTCACTTCGAAAGGGAGAAAGGGAAAGAGACAAAGCGAAGAAGAGAGCATACTCACCACCGAACCTACGAATGTATTGACTTGCCACCACACTCACGAATGTACTCTCTACCATATCTACCAGTGTACCTGCCATTATTCTTCCGAGTCTACCTCCAAGCGAACATACAAGCTACTGCACTACAGCATTATGAGCCTACAGCAAGAGCATCATCGAACCTACAGTTACAGCATACTCGAATCTACAGCCACAGCATAAAGCGCACCTACAAGTCTACCTACCATCACTTCTCCAAGGCCTTGTACCCTTACCACGATGCCAAAAGCCACCCGGAATCCAGACACTATTCCTGAGTTAAGATTATGGCACTAGCACCTACGCATATGCATCCTACCAACATACGACCCCTGATCACCAAATACAAGCACCATGACTGTCAAGTGGACTATGGGGCCATTTGAACTCGTGCATTCAAAGCTCTTCCGGATATAGATGTTCCAAATGATTATCAAGAGAGATCGCGATCAAGGCACCGACGCCTGGCACACACATGGACTCAACGGCCATACCATCACTGATTCACCACGCGAATGATATGGACAAAGACTGCAATAATGATATATTCACAAACACCCAACAAGTTCGGGTAAGAAGCAGTCAGACACTACAAAGAATGCGATAGCTACCAAGCACCGATCACCAGGCTTCTGTTTACCACCTACAGCAATTCAGACAAAGCCAGTTATCAACGATAAGGTTCAACAGACAAGACAATGGGTAGAGATGGATTTCTCAATAACTGCATAGATATCGGAGTTGGATTTCTCAATAACTGCACAGATACCGGAGATGGACTTCACTGCGTACAAGACAAAGAAACAGGTGGAGATGGACTTCTCCGAGTACAAGACAAAGAAACGGGTGGAGATGGACTTCTCCATGACCACGCAGGAACCAGTCGAACGGGTGAAGGCTACGGACGTAGTACTCATGGCCGTACTGATGATGATGTTACAGATGGCCACTATCCTCTGCCCGACGCTGACAAGACGTCGAAGTCTCCCTGCATGTACAGGTGTGAGATCACATCCTTCTGACGAGGAGGTTGCACCACCGGTGTCTAGAGAAACC
>Ga0307515_10008600_pt1 | contig 19876 bp, 12 predicted proteins | sample 17_EM_MG_FD_194513 | JGI IMG/M metagenome (GOLD analysis project Ga0307515, IMG submission 194513) | Populus trichocarpa ectomycorrhiza microbial communities from riparian zone in the Pacific Northwest, United States - 17_EM | ecosystem: Host-associated > Plants > Roots > Unclassified | place... | reverse complement strand
ATTAAGGTTCACCCCATTTTCTTACCGGATAAGCTACGGAAAGCTATAAACGACCTATTGCCTGGATAAAAGAATGAACCTCCCCTACCGATTTAAGTCAATGGCGACAACGAATGGGAAATTAAAGAAGTACTAGCCTATAAACTAGTAAGGAAAACGCTAAAGTACCGCGTTAGTTGGAAAGGCTATAACTTAGATCCTACCTGGTACCCTATATAGAACTTTATTGGCAGTCCCTATAAGCTTTAAGAATTCTATAACTGCTACCCTAATAAACTAGGACCCCTAAAGTACCTAGACAAGTAAATGGAGTGCTAGCATAGCGAAGACAACAAGCTACCGGAAGAATATAAAGATAAGAACGCCCTATAAGCATAATACGGACTATAAAGCCTAAGGACAGGCTTTTACGGAGGGGGGGGTAATATTACGGCACTGGCAGAACTTGGCAGAACTTGGTTGGCAGAACTTAGTAGAACTTTACGGTTACGTGACTAAAGGACCGCATAAAAGAACCCTACTTTGACCAGCGCTGCTCTTCTTCTCCTTTCCTTTCTTTAGCTTTAGATCCTCGTTTATAGACTACTAATTATACAGGCTTGCGCGTCCCTCTTGCCGTGCTCGTGCCTTAATTGACTAAGTCGCTAACAGATAACGCCTTTAAGGCTAAATTGCTGTATACTTAATTTGGTGGCTTTATATTTAATTGTTAAGTACTAGCCCTCTACCGGATTTATATCCTTAATCTATATAAGGATTATTAAATATTAACGCGCATAGCTTACCCAGGTATCGCTCGTGTCCCACCACTCCTTTATAAGATAGTTAAGCTTTTTATAGTCCTTTATACGCTCCAGAATCTTAATTACCTCCCTTATACTATCGCGACATTTATATATACTTAATCAAAACTTTAGGGCGGTAATTATATAGTATAGAACTTTGGCGTACTTTTTACTAGCGAAGTTATATTTAAGCGTCTGTTCTAAGTGTACTATATAAAGTAGATGATCTATAATAATATCTGCATCTATAAAAGGCTTAAAGGCTTATCAAACTGCTGATATCTTAGCAGTAGAGTCGTTAGTAAGCATATAGCGAAGTTACCAGCCTCCGCGCCTACTACACTATTGCTTAAACACCTTTAACGCTTTAGCTATAATATCGCCGTCTTCCTTTTTAGTAAGAAAATGTCCACCTAGTACCCAGCAGCCGTGTTCATTACAAACCATAATAGTATAGAGCAGCCATCTAAGCCAGTTCGTCTCATGCGTAGCATCCATAAGTATAAGGTGGCCACGCAGCTAAAGGGTCTTAATTCAATTAGGATGGGCGAATATAATACCCCAAGACTCTATACCATCGCAGGAACGGTTTATAGCAATTCTAGCGGATATATACTATTCTATTAATAGTTAGATTTTAGTATAAAATGCTTAAATAAAGAAGTTCGGCAAGTCCCATATACAACTAATTTAACTTTAGAGCCACTTACCAGGCTAATTATTAAGCTAGCTAAGAGCCTCTAGCTCTTATATATTAATAGGAAACAACTTACCAACCTAACATATATCCAGATTTGCCTTCTTCCAGTATCTTCCAGCGTTCTTAACGTCTTACCAGTTAAAATATAGGCCTCCAGCGTTATAGAGTTGCTACTTAGCTTTAGGTATATTAGGTGCTTTAATCGCGGTAGCAACCTCATAGTACTAATAGTTTTTTAATACCTTAGTAGCAGTAGCTTATATAAGAGCCTCTAGCCATTTAAACGCATTAATATCCTCTAAGGAATAATTATATTCGGAGTATAACTTCTTTATTTTAGTAACAGTAATTAAAGACGGCGCCCTACCTTCCGCTTACCCAGCTAGATAATTATATACTACCTTACATACTATACCACACAGATTAGCAACTCGAATTAAGCGCGAACGAACACCTTCTCCTTTACTTTTTATCTGCTACTCACGCTAGAAGCAATATTTAAAGATATGGTTGACGGAATACTTGTTACGCGTTTTACCCTAATTAGATCACTAATTTGTTATATAAGGCTAGAGCTAGTTAAACTGTTCAACACTTAAATAAAGGTCCTACTTGAGGGTAAAGAAAGCGCGTCTCTAACCGGTAATATCGTCAGGTGTATAAAGGATTGGGTAAGCGCTACTGCCGGTAATAGCAGTAGGGGGGGTAGGAGCGGGTGCATGTCTATAAGGCATTGTAAACTCCTCTAAGATTTAATCGCGATAGAGGATTTATATGAGAATCAAAAGCTTTAAATTCAATGGCGAGGATAAGGTATTGTTTTAGTGTTGTTTTGACATCCAACGCGTCATGGGCGCGATGCTACGCACGTACCAAATTACTATGGGGCGGGCATATTACAAATGCACGCTAAGATTTAGTTCCACAAGCAACGTAACCGACACCCTTGATTTGGCGTGAGTAGCTGCGCGAAAAAGTTATTTTCGATTGCAAGTGTTTTGTTTGAACTAAAACTATTTTAATTTGAAATCAGATGCGCTGCAGCTATATCCACGTTTCCCAAGGAAAGGGGTGCAAAAGAAAAGCTAGAGAAACTGTAATATTTATTGCGATTAATAGGAGTCATGATCGAGGAAAGGCGATGACGGAGTTGAGAGCGCGCGCAACGCGGATAATGAAATTTAATATATAGTAGACCTAAAGCATACAATGATCATGCCCAATTTCCTAGATCCCATACAATATTATTCTAGAACTGCTCGATTACACGCTTTACAGTTAAGGGCCCAAAACTCCAAGATTATTATCCTGGTGTAATAACCCCCTAATACACAAGGCATGCAGGCCGTAACCATGCTATGCAAATCTTGCCATGCCAAACGCCAGTACCAATGCAAATGCTTATTTTGTTTTGGCAATCTTCCCAAGTGCCATCCTAGTGCCCGAGTATAGTCAAGATGTACGCCGGGGGGCGATGCAATGCGCGAAATGCTTCGAGGCTGATCCCTATTTTCTTTGCGGAGCGAACCGTACTCTGAATGCTTTATCTGGAATGTGTTAGGCTTATATCGCATAAAAGGATGATTAGATTTCCATACCTTGTGTCTTGACTTTGTACAATAAATCTACAATGACCTCGGTCTCGTTCACGGCGAGCGCATTGAAATTCTTCCTCACAGCCAGAGCTAGCTGGTCTTTGTTCACTCTCCGTTTTAACCTGTGCCGTGCCATTGTAGGGGAGTATTGGCCGATGCCGCTGCCGAGAATTATGTGACTTAAAGGGTTTTTAAAGGATGATGGCGTATCGAGACGATAGGCGCGGCGGTAGCCTTGTAAAAGTGGACTGTCTTCGGATGTCCATAATATCTACGACATCGAAACCCATATATTAGCATCAGAAAGAATAGAAATATTAAAATGCTTGTGATTTGGGTTGGCAGCTTACTCCTGATCCACCATTCTGGTTGCTCTGGGCTCCTCCATTCGTAGAAGTGGTATCTGCGGTGGAAGATACGACATCTTTTAAAGAACTACCATTCGTAAGAGGTGGGGCACCATTTCGACGTGCTCGAGCAGTCGTAGCTTGTAGTGAATTGAGCTTTTCCTTCAGGGTGGTACTTTGGTCCTCCTGAAGCACGCGAGTCTTAGTCGGAGGCATCTTGAAGAGTATCAGAAAAATGAGAAAACGCGAGATAAAATAACTAAAACACAGGAAACAAAGCCCAACGCCTAGCCTGTGTCGTAGAAAGGATCAACGCGGCGGCGTAAGACTTCATTGAAGCTTGGTCGGTCGGCTGAAGGTCTGTTCCTGCAGCCGACGAACGAGGACCCTTGTCATCCTATGACGAAAATGATACAGGGTTCATATCTGATCGTAGGCGGCACGAAGCCACCGAACCTTTGGTCTTTCCAACGATCTCGACAACTTCCGTCACCAGCAGAGGATTCTCCATCCGCTAGAAGGCCTCCAACTACAAACACATCATTTATAATATCCATAATACATCGAAGGGCTCTTCAGAGTTTGAAAAGTTAACTCATAATACTCATCTGATCTCAGCAGCGTAGCAGCTTGACAATAGACTTTCCGTTCCTCCTGGGATCATAGTTATATGGGAAGTTTGGGTGGAACACTTTGGGTAACGCTAGCGATGGGGGGTTGCTTCGGTTTTGGCGTTCTCGCGACACTGCTGGACCTTTCGCATGAGAGGTCTGCTATCGAAAACGTTCGAATATATGGGAGACAACACTTACATCTCATATTGATGGCTTGTTCCCCCTAAGGACGGGCTTATTCTGAGAAGCGAAGGCCTTAAAGTAATCAGTCTCTTGAATCGTATTGAGCTGTTTTACTGCTTCTTTACCTTGTTTGATACGATTATCCACATTCAGTCTTCACATTGCGTACTAAGCACTGCATTTTGATGGCAAGGGGTGGTCCGTATAAGTGGTGATTATATGTTACAAGCAATTTGCTGCCTATCATGGAGGCCTTAAGCACTTTCATATCACTGAGGTGGCATTGGGTAGCTGTTATAAAGAGATTACATAAAAGGTCAATTCACCTTTATAAGCCGTGAACCCGCTAACGTAGGTGATAGGGTTATGACGGTTTGCAAGTTTTGCACCCAAATTTTGTCTATACGCCAGTTGAAGTTCCAAACCGTCATAACCCTATCGCCGTCACCTTATCACCCACGCTATGCAAAGAAACTTGCACTTTGACACGTTGGTAAAGTTCCGTTCAGAAAGTCTAGGCCGACCTTATGCCGGTTGCATTGCTGGCCACAGCCTTCCAAACTTGCGTCTAAACTTGCAGGCTTGATTCACTTTATTTCTAGTGATGCGATTTGCGGACATATTCGTTGCTCTAAAATCTTTCTCAAGACGTCAATAAAAAATTGACATATGATATCAACCCTCACATCACTTCATACCTCATATTCTCCTCTCTAGGGAAAAGATTCCTACCACTCTGATCCTTACTCTCCCATTTCAAAATCTTTCTAAAACTTTGGTGTAACCAGATCCAATATTGATTGATGCTAGTGACAACGGTAGTTCGAAGCTCTCTGCGGAAGTGAATCCTCTCTTCCGGTTCTTTCATCTAACTTGACTGCATACCCTCACATGTAGATCACTCGCCGCCCAGCCCCACTAACCAACTTGCTCTATTGCTCTAGTCCCTTCTTCAGCCTTTCTTTCTTTTAACTTTCACTTGAAAGGCTGTTTCTTGGCTCAAGCTCACAATTGCCCCTCGAGATCAAAGCCACCATATCTACTCTAATCGGACTTAGTTCATTCAACAAGCCTTGACCCTAAACAAACAACACCATCTCGTAAGCTACCTACCTGTCGCCTTGGTTCTTTCCACAGGTAAATCACATTTATAGCTAATGCGAACACTAGACTTCACTCTTAATATTTTCTTGTCTTCGAATTAAGATGGACGGTATCGGGCAGCACAACGCGATCTTTTCAGCTACAACAACAGGGTATATGCACGGCGGTGTTTGGTATCCGAATATGCTGAATCCAATGGCTGATCAATTTCAACCGACCCATTCCGCTGGTACTCCTGATATACGCAATGCTCTCGCCACTGCGGGTGTTTTGCGTGAAGGACGCTCTTCCGAAGTTGCGCAGATGTCTGCTAGGCTGAACAACGTTACTGAAGTGATGGTGTCTGAGATGCATTCATTACGTACAGATATAGAAAAACTTAAGCAAGGTGGATGGACTATGACTGTTGGGCCCTTCCAGCACCAGTTTAGCCACAATCAGTCCTCGGCTCAGCTCACCAAAAAAACCATCGAACCAGAAACCCAGCACACGATGATTGGCGCTGTAACACCTGGTCCAATCGCCCACTCTCTTTTCGACTCAATTCGGGAAACACTTGCCGTTGAGGGTTGCGCTACAGGCTCTGCTAAGCGCCCACGAGACGGAGAAGCGCTATCCAATAGGTTTGTCATAGCGGACCTGAGATCAGCAAGGGAAACTGACCATTTTACAGAGCTCTACCAAAGAGTACTCAGGCACCCAAGATTGACTTACCCAGTTGTGACGCAGGTTTTGAGCCGTCTATCAATGGCCAGAACAAGGGTAACCCGAATTTGGATTGTATTGGCCGACCAGCTACCCGTGAAATCATGTCGATTGAGAGTTTGCCGACTGATGCAAGCGGTCGCCCAATGCCAAAAGCACAGGACGTTAAGTATGTCGCTTTTACTGTATCATTCCAACAGGATTCCTCGCTCACAGTTGTTAGGCCGAACTCTGCCAAAGTCGCTCCTCATCTCCGTGGTAAACCAGCCAATATCGTCTTACCAAAAAAAGAGAATGAGGGTAATAGTAACTCTAAGCCCCAGAGGTGAGATACACCTATGAAGATTTTTGCCTGCTAAAAATATTCCACTTACAAAAATTCAATAGTCAGGTAGCTTCACCACCTAAACTAGCTCACATTTCCACCGTGGTTATCGCAAATCGAAGTAACGGAAATGGAACCAACCCCGATGAACCAGTCCCTTCCGTCGAGGACCCATATAACCAGTCCAGCGGTACCTGGAAGCCATTGGCCATAAGACGCCTTGAATCATTGCCGAAAGAGAATCTCTTAAGAATCCCACCTGCTACGAAGACGGTCACTTTCACTTGGGACTTTCTGCGCTCTGCCTTTGGAGGCAGCCAGTGGAGTCCAGGTCTCTATTATATCCCTCCCTCGCATGGACCTTGTATACTCCCTGGCCGCACTTACTACGCACTGGACGCAAGCTACGAACCGTATCTTCCAGAGCAACCTGGAGCGCACGGTGCCAAATTGACAGCATTCTTCAACTCAAGCCCCGAGGAAGTTGATGGAGATGATGCTGGTGCCGCGTACAGTGACGTTCCACTGTTTATTTGCGCTTCCCCATACTCTGTTGAGAAGAACACTCGTCGATATACGTACTTTGGTACCTACTCACAGAACCGTTGGAGTGACAAGCTTGACTACGACCGCATGGTCGAAGAAGTTCCGAACAAAGTGAAAATGTACTGGGCTGAGCAGTTGAGTGAGATTGGCCGCCCTAGATGGGTCACGGAGGCCTTGAGGAAGCATTTCTGGCCCAAGCCGGAGTATGAAGGCACTATGCTCGGCAGCAGCGTCTCGACCGGAAGTGTACCGAACGAAGACGAGGAACGCTCAAAGGTCCTTGAAGATTTGGAGGCCTACATCAACGAGCTTAAAGACTGGGAGAAAGAGTCGGGCATGAAGGTCAAGTTGCTCAAGATGGAGAACATCTTGGAAGCGTTCGAGAAAGTAAGGGGAAATATCCCTTGGTTGGATAGCTCTCGCAGATTTACTAATTCGATAATAGGAGGATGTTGCCGACCCGCCTGGACTTCGCCTCTGGTGGGAGTACCTCCAATGCGTCTGCTGGGACGATAAGTTCTACGCTATGCTTGTCAATATGCAGGAAGGTTTCCCGCACAAAGGTTGAATATTTCCCTTCCGATGTAAAGTCTTGTGCCCCTTTCAGGATCGGAACTCTGAACATAATTGGTTCTAACGTCCTAGTGCTGGAGGGGTGATTTCAAAGACTCCAGCTGCCTGAGATAGAATGCTTTCAAAAGTCTAACTGCTCGGGAGGCCCTCCACATTTCAGCAGCATCTGCATCATTAACCCTGGTTGTGTTTCCCATTATTTTATGCTAGCGGTCGGCATTGCAATCATTCATTTTGCTTTAGCTCAAAGCTTATCTACGAGAATTGGATTTATTTTCTCGATTGAGAGCTCAAATCCATTCTTATGCTACTGGAGTTCTCTTTATATGCACAATTTTTGTGCATCGTGCTTGAAGCGGCGGAAGTAGGTCTAAATTGGAAGTTTTATGATGGCGACGAAAAGCTCAATACTTCAGCCGTATCACCTCTTAAGAGGTGTAGCGCTCAGTAATCAGATTCGCATACGGATCTGAAGGTATTTCTAGATAATAAAGATCAAAATACAATCTTCAAAACCTTGATAACACGTCAGGGTCTGAGATGGTATATCTTACCCAATGTATGACCACTCAATTGAAAACTTTGTGATGAGTCATTTCATAAAACATTTTGATGGTTAATTCATCCGATCATTTACAGCCGCGCCGGTAGTCAGAGTGGGGATGGCGCTGACCGTAAACATCTGGTGCCTAAAGGGTGAATTGTCCAACGACAGTTCCTACCAAGCTTGCGCTTGGTGTTAAACAGGATAATAGTTTCACCGATGCTTTGTATGTGCCGGAGCTTCGGAGCCGCAAGACATGATGCAGCCATTTTCGGCTCGAGTAGATTGGTAAGAACGAGATTTGAACATATCTTCACCATCCCTACACTCCTCCATTGCCACCGGAGTGCTTTGTCACCACGCCTGTACTGGGCATCTCATCCACTTACAGTTCCATCCAACCCTCCACCCAGCCTCCCTGACTTTCACTCGACTTACAATAACGTTTTCACAACTCCCGAGGTCTTCTCAGCATGCTCTACGGCCAAAACCTGCCATGGAGGGCAGTTCTTCGACGGGCCGCAAGATCGGGCCCTAGTCTTACACAATTTACGACTTCGAATTCATATGTGATATCTCGAACGTATAGTATATCCCTTACAAGACGACCGACACCACTCGCGAGATGCGGCCACCAATCCTTTGCATCAATAAACTGTCATAGCTTTTCAACTTCGTCTGTTAGGCGGAAAGAAAAACCGGGAAAGCCAACCCAGGACTCACAAGAACCTCATGAGGAGAAAAGCAATGAGCTGATAGAGGAGTCGAAAGAGCGTCGAGATGCGGAGCGCGAAGCCGAGGGCCTAGGAGCCAAAGCTAAGACACCAGAGCCAATACCCTCAAGTAAATCTTCGAATGGGCGAGGCGCATCTTCTGGTGGCAGTGGGGGTGAATCTGGGGCTGGAGGCGGCGAGGGTGGCGGGAAGAAGCGCAAGACAGCGGATCGTTCATTGACGAAGCCGACAATACCTGAAGTCTACCCGCAAGTCATGGCGATACCAATCGGCAAGCGACCACTATTCCCAGGGTTTTACAAGGCAATAACCATAAAAAACAAGGAAGTTGCGGCGGCGATCAACGAGATGATGAAGCGGGGACAACCTTACATTGGGGCGTTTCTGTTGAAGGACGATGAAGCGGACAAAGACACCATTGAAAGTATGGATGATGTGTATAATGTGGGGACTTTCTGTCAAATCACAAGTGCATTTCCCGTGAACCAGGGAGAGGGCTCGGCGATGACTGCAGTCCTGTACCCGCACAGGAGGATTAAGATGTCTTCCTTAATAACTCCTAACCGTTCCGAGACGGATGATGTGGCCAGCAAAGACGAGACTACAGCTGTCGAAGCCACGCTTGGTGAATCTGCAACAAAAGAGCTAGAATCAGACGAGAAGAAGGGTGATGTGGTTGCAAGCTTCGAGGAGAGCGCCATGGAGTCGCAAAAGCCAGTTTACTACTATGAGCCTACGTCTTTTTTGCGGGATCGCTTAGTTAGTATCGTCAATGTGGAGAATCTGGTCGAAGAACCTCTGGATAAGAAGAGTTTGACAACACGGGCCCTTGTGAGCGAAATAGTCAACACATTCAAAGAGGTTGCATCGCTCAATCCTCTTTTCCGAGACCAAATTTCAACATTCTCCATGAGCCAGAATGCTGGCAATGTTGGCGAGGACCCAGGAAAATTGGCGGATTTCGCAGCGGCGGTGGCACAAGCCGACTCGAATGAGCTACAGGAAGCGCTAGAGTCGATGAACATTGAAGAGCGATTAAGCAAAGCGCTTCTCGTCCTCAAGAAAGAACTTATGAACGCCCAGCTACAGTCCAAGATTGTAAAGGATGTCGAAAGCAAGATTCAGAAGAAGCAGCGGGAATATTGGCTTATGGAACAGATGAAAGGCATTAAGCGAGAGCTTGGATTGGAGTCAGATGGGAAGGATAAGCTTCTTGAAAAGTTTAAAGAGAAAGCCAACAAACTTTCAATGCCTGAAGCTGTCAAGAAAGTTTTCGATGAGGAGATTAATAAACTTGCGCATCTGGAACCCGCCGCGTCTGAGTTCAATGTTACACGAAATTATCTGGATTGGCTTACACAACTGCCATGGGGCCAGAGAAGCGCGGAAAATTTTGGGATCCAGCACGCTATGAAAGTACTTGACGAAGAACATTACGGACTAAAGGACGTGAAGGATCGTATTCTTGAGTTCATCGCTGTCGGGAAATTACGAGGCACTGTGGAAGGCAAAATTCTGTGTATGGTCGGCCCACCCGGAGTCGGAAAGACCAGCATTGGCAAATCAATTGCTAGGGCCTTGAATAGGCAATATTATAGGTTCAGCGTTGGCGGATTATCAGACGTTGCTGAGATAAAAGGACACCGACGAACATACGTCGGTGCACTACCAGGCAGAATCATTCAAGCTCTGAAGAAATGCCAGACAGAAAATCCGCTCGTTCTTATTGACGAGGTAGATAAAATTGGCAGGGGCCACAATGGTGACCCATCCTCAGCTCTACTGGAATTGCTAGACCCCGAGCAGAACAACTCATTCTTGGATCACTACATGGATGTACCGGTAGATCTGTCCAAGGTTCTGTTTGTCTGTACCGCGAACATGACAGATACGATTCCGCGACCTCTCCTCGACCGTATGGAGATGATCGAACTCTCCGGATATGTTGCAGACGAAAAGATGGCTATCGCTGAAAAGTATCTCGCTCCAGCAGCGAAGGAACTTAGCGGCCTCAAGGAAGTTGACGTTGAGCTACAAAAAGAGGCTATAGTTGAACTAATCAACAAATACTGCCGTGAAAGTGGAGTGCGTAACCTCAAGAAACAGATCGAGAAGGTCTACCGCAAATCCGCTCTAAAGATCATTCAAGACCTAGGGGAGGAAGTCCTGTCGGAAGAAAAAGCCCTCACCGAGGAAGGCAAGGCAGCACAAGGCGAATACGGGAAAGACAAGATGGATGTCAAAGAGACATCTCAGAATATCGAAAACGAGACGACTGAGAAACCACGCGTTGCATTGAAGGTTCCAGACTCAGTGCACATCCGCATCAACAAAGACAACCTTCAAGATTATGTCGGCCCACCAGTGTTCACTTCTGACCGCCTTTACGATACGACCCCCTCAGGTGTGGCTATGGGTCTCGCTTGGACACAGATGGGTGGTGCTGCTCTGTATGTCGAATCGATTCTCGAGAACGCCCTTAGTTACTCTTCTCGCCCTGGTCTCGAACGTACTGGTAATCTTAAGGCGGTAATGAAAGAATCCGCCCTTATAGCGTACAGTTTCGCGAAGGGTGTTATGGCTCGTGGATTTTCCAACAATCGCTTTTTCGAACACGCCAGGATTCATCTCCATTGCCCAGAAGGCGCGGTGCAAAAAGACGGACCTAGCGCCGGTATTACGATGGCAACAAGTCTTTTGAGCTTGGCTCTCGACAGACCTCTTGACCCTACGATTGCCATGACAGGTGAGTTGACTGTAACCGGAAAGGTTTTGAGAATCGGCGGACTCCGAGAGAAAACGGTGGCGGCAAGACGGGCGGGCGCGAAGATGATTATCTTCCCTGAGGACAATTTGAGTGACTGGTTGGAGTTGCCTGAAGTAAGTCATGTTGTATTTTCTGTCTAATGTTTCAAATGCTAAAGGGATTGCAGAATATCAAAGAAGGCATCGAAGGCAAGCCTGTTCGCTGGTACTCCGATGTGTTCTCAGAGGTGTTCCCCAACCTGGACCGCGAAGCTGCTAGTTCTCTTTGGAAGAAGGAACTCAAAAAGCCCAGGGATGTCAAAGAAGAGGGACGAGCGATTGCTGATCTAGATGGCGAAGAAGTTGAAGAGGAGGACCGCTAATCTCACAATTGAATTTTCGACATCATTCTAGCCTACGCAACGGGGTGCATGTATTCACTTTTACTTTCTGATATATACTTCTTGCATAAGAAACGGCGTTCTTGTCGCGTGCTTCCCCGTACTAATTTGTACCGGACGGCTCATGTACATGGCCATGATTGGGGGAGTTGGTGGAATATACTGCATACGGAGTGGAGAAGCTCCGGCTTTTCATGTAACGGAACGCATACTACTCCGCTCTTGTATATAGAGATTTTTGGCTCGCCATATTAGACGAATTAGAAGTCTAGCTGGCCTATCAACATAGAGTCGATGGCAAATAATAGCCGGGATCACATCCTTGAATTCGTTTAAACACGTGAATACTTTCGACAAGGGTTCATTCACACCCATTGATAACAATACGGGTACCGCGGGGTTTGTATTCCCCAATCGTGGGTAGCCAGCACTTTAAGTACCCACACGACGATCATATACGTAGGACATACTGGCATAATCCCGACTACACACAAACCGTCCGAACGTCCGAACGTCCGAACGTCCAATAACTCAAACGACACATTTAGTTACAGCATTGGGTGGGCTGACCATTCTTTCCAGCTGAAGTCCATATAAAGATTGGCACGACCCTTCTCTGTTGCATGTTGTGAGCTTCGTCAAAGTAGAAGGGTTTGGATCTTGAATACATCCGTACCCCGAGGTTAATACCAAAGTACTTTCGCGCATCCCAAAGACAATGGGTAAGAGCGGGGCTGACGGGACAGGCAGGAATTAGTAGCCGTTGAGTTAATTGGGCTGGCTCAGCACCCTGTACGAACTAGATGCACGATGCTGAGGCTCACGGGCCACGGCAGCTAGGAGGAATAAAGACGCACAACAAAGGGTCGGGCCTCAAAAGAAAAATGAACTATTGCCCATGGCCACGGCAATCGAATTGGACAATTTGATGCTCTATTGACCGGCCCCAGCGCTCATGAACTGCATTCGTTGCATGATTCTTCATGTACGCCAAGCAGCCCGCTTGACGTGTCCATAGCAATGACGCAGCAAATGCCAGCGCAGTCTCAGGGCTGAGCGGGGGACTTCCCAATGGTTGAGGGCTTTGTACCGTGTTGGAAAAGTGAAGCAAAATGTGTTCAGAGCTGTGCAGCTCCGAAATGGAGCGATTGGGCATTTTGCGTGGAAGGTGAGGGCTAGCAGCATGCACGTCGCCCAGTGCACTCGTTGATACCCGACCGAAGGGATTGTACGCTGCAAATGAGCACTTGGTAACTCTCGCCGTGAAAGACGCGAACGGGCATTCGTATCCTGTTCCGCGCAGGAAGAGCTGGAGGGGCGAGGATTGGCAGGGTGGGCGAGGAAGGATCAAGTCATAGTTCCGCTGTCGGATAGGAGGAAAAGGGTCAAATTTCATGTCAGCCCTTGGGGAGGGAGGAGGAGGTGGCGGTCAAGAAAGTACAACCAGCACACAGTCAGAGCTACAGGGAGCCCCGAACGCTGAACCTAGAGAGGGGGCGTTGGCAGCCACCTCGCTCACTTTCTCACAGTCGCACCGCCGGCGACCCGCAAACTACTACTGCTGTTGCTGCTCTTGCCTGTATACCCTTTGCATTCTCTTTGCTGTGCATCCAGGGCACTTCTATGTTGGTGTTAGCCACTGATCTGGCTTAGCCTCGCGCGTCGTGTCTGTCTTCCCGCCCGATGGGAGCCTTGTCGCTAGCACCCAGCCTCATCGAGTCACGCCTAACGGCCTTTCTTCTCACCACCTCAAGTAGCCTCCTATTCAGCTCATAATCCCACCTCGCTCCTCCAGCCTTCCCAATAATTCCTCGACACCTTCCACCAAGCCGTTGACAAGGCTGTGCACCAGGGACCATTCCACTTCGCCACCACACGCTGCCGAATCTGGCTCTGAAGGCATGAACTGATGGACGCGCGCAGCTCACGTTACCCAAATCGTCACCACGGCATGAACTCAGCACCTCCATAACGGGCCCCACACACACACCCATCAAAGCCGGCACCGTGTCGTCTTGCATTGCTGTTGTTTTTGGAAGAGGGAAAGGCATTTTTGAATCTGCCAACTGCTGCCGCCTTTTGCTCCTTCCAGCCCGCGTATGGCTCTGACAATGCCGCAGTTCTTTTTCTCTGTGGATTCTGACGAGCATACAAAGACAGTGAGGGGAAGCAGCCAGGAGCCCAGGCAGAATATGTGGAGCAGGTTGTCCTTTCAGAAGATTGGGAATTGGTTGAAGAGGGATGGTGACGAAGGTGGCGAACCACCTCCTGGAGGATGGGAAGAAAAGCAAGATCCTTTTCTGGAGAAGCCGGAGGGCAGGCCAGGTCTGATGCATAGGAGACCAAGCAGGAAAGTTGTCCCGGGCCTGCCGCGGCCGATTACGTTTAGAAGAATGAATTCAGAAAAGAGGGATAGGCTGTGTCCGCACCCGCAAGATCATCAGGAGAGGAGGGCTGCTTCTGCTGATAGGAGGGGTTCGAATAGCAATGGGAAGAGAGCACTCTCCCCCCCCCCAATATCGATTCCATCCATGTCGGCACCAGAAGTTCGGAATCCGCATCAAGAGCCTCCCTCCAAGCCAATAGGTGGAGGAGAAGGATCATCAATACCTCTTGGTTCTAGACAAGTCGACTATGGATCTGACGACAGCGTAGGTCAGTTGCCGCTGGGTGAACCGCCTCCTCTCTCCACAACAGGTGGGATGACTGAGCATGATGGTTCTTCGGAAGGTATAGACGAGCATCTTCTGCAGCAAGAACTCGAAGCGAAGTGGATACTGAATCTCAGTATGCACTTCCGCGACATGTCTGACCGAGAAAAATTCTTCATCACTTACGCCGAAGAACCGAATAAGTGGCGAAGGGTCACAGTCTCCTGTGACTATCGAGATGTACCACCCGAATCTTTAGAGGCAGATCTCAAGAGCCTCCACTACCAGCGTGACAAGAGCGCACGGATATACGAGTCCATCCGCGACTCTCTTCCAGATATTCAGTTCTATGATACCGTTACGAATCTGAAGCTTCAGACAGCCGATGGCCGACTTCATGTCCATGTCACTGAAGACGCTAATGAGATAATACCTTATCCACCCACTCCCGCCGTAGATCATCTATCATGTCCAAGGTTCCGGGAAAGCGCGCTAAGATTTGAGTCGCACATTTCGGGTTTCGTCTACAAAATCACCATCGGCGGTAAAATGTACATCAAGAAAGAGATCCCAGGTCCAGATGCAGTGGAAGAATTTCTGTATGAAATCAACGCTCTGAGCAACCTCCGGAGTTCCAAGAGCGTCATCAAGTTTGAGGGAGTCATCGTTGATGACAAGGACGAACTCATCAAAGGTCTGCTGATCAGCTACGCGGATCAAGGCGCGCTTGTAGATCTCATCTATGACTGGAAAAATTCAGATAAGCTACCCTGGGAACGGCGAGAGCGATGGGCGAAGCAAATCGTCCAAGGTCTTTCGGAGATTCATGAGGCTGGATTCGTTCAGGGTGACTTCACGCTGTCCAACATTGTTATCGATGATAAGGATGATGCAAAAATCATCGACATCAACAGGAGAGGCTGTCCTGTAGGATGGGAACCACCTGAGTTAGCGAAATTGATCGAGAATGGTCAGAGGATATCCATTTACATAGGAGTCAAGTCCGACCTCTTCCAGCTTGGCATGGTCCTCTGGGCATTAGCAGAGCAGCAAGATGAACCAGAACGTCAGGAACGACCCCTTATCCGGACGTTTGATCGCTCGGATAGTATCCCGCAGCATTTCCGCGATATCGTCGTCGCATGTCTGAGCAACGATCCTTCCGACAGACTCTCAGCCAAAGATCTCCTCGCTAAATTCCCGGACAGTATTTCAGACCACTCAAGACCACTCCTGAATTCTCGCCACAGCATCTCAACGCACAGATCAGACAAAGAGTATATTGACCCCGCTACGGCGATGAGCATCGATGATATTTCTCACTACCGGCATCAACCTCGGCCCCACGCTCCTCGCTCTCCTCGCTCCTCCTTATCTGCAGGAGGCATTACTTTTGCCGACGGTGCGCCTTCCACAGAATATCAGTTCGGCTCCTCAGGCTCCTACATTGTCCCAAATCCTTCACGCGGTCGCTCCACCTCGTATGAAACTAATAACCGACGTCGGTACGAGCACGCAGCTCCAAGATCGATCATGAGTTTCGATAGCGAGTTAGAGAACGAGCTCGAGAGCCTTCCAGCGAGTAGAGAAACTCGATGGGAGCAAGTCTACGTTGATGGGGATACACGACTTGTGCAGAGAAGAAGCCTTGGGATTGATGGACATGGTTTCGGAGGCCAGGATGGTGCTACAATCTGTCTCACTACACCGCCCGGTGAACTCGAAAACTCCCTCGCGTCATCACTCAAAAGCTCCGACACGCCGCTACAACTTAGTGCTGCTCTCGCTGCTGTGCCAGCCGAGCTTCACCCGCCTGCTACACCACCATCCAGACTCAGACATATGCGGAATGCGAGTTTCAGTGACCGTGTGCATCGACTAATAAGGGCAGAAGATAGCACACTTGCAGAACTGGAGGATGAGGTCGAAAGAGATGTATTTTTGAGTGAGCCGGAGAGTGTAGACGCAGGGATGAATGAAATCCCTCGGTTCAGCCCACCTATTCATCAAGATTCTGGGTTCAACGAACCAATTGTAGATGTTAACATTTTCGCCGCCCAAACAGCGAATATACGGCAAAGTTTAGAAACTACAAAGATCCCGGATACTCACGGGATGGAGGAGACAGTGGGAGGCACAGGCTGGACTAAGGAGTTACCGGGAGTTGATGATGCTAAGAGTGTAGGACATGGGGGGGAGAAAGTGGCAGAGGAGAGAGTAGAAAAATCTACAGAGGAGAGATTTTCAACGGCTGGGATTCGTCCGCCATCGATCATCATCCCGGAATTCCACCATCAGGTCCCTACGACAGTGGGCTCAAACGAAAACAGTGAGAAACATGGGACTAGTCCTACTCTTTCCTGAAACATTTACTAGTCGTGCAAAAATGCTTTGCGCTTCAACATCCTCAAGAACGGATTCGATACAATCTATCACATCAACCGCAGTCACATCTTGACCTCGATCAACTCTGGGCTTTCTCCACCGCCTCTCACAACGCCATCCCAAGCCAGCAATAAAAAAATTTACAGAAGCAGGCGTGTCAAAAACTGCCCACGCAGCTCGGCACCGTAGCATTCCTAAATATGCTAACTTTTCGTCAATGCGATTTTCTCAACTATAGAGAATTATTTCAACGCACTCTTCACGAAACTCCTACGCATTTCGTCAAGCATTGTTTGGGGTGGCCAAATCACGACAAATTTTTTTTTCAATCTTCGTTTCAGCACTTGATGTATAAGAAATACCATAAAACCAAATATGCGCGTGCGTTCACCACATGGATGGGAGGTAAGGGAGGCTGTTCTGCTGGAATTTGGGGAGCTTTGTTTGCATTTGTTGGCACTTTTACGTTCGAAATGACTGAAATGAGCATTTTTCAGAGCCTTTTGTAATTAGTACGCCAACCGCCGAGTTTTTGTTTAGGCCTAATTTGGGAGGCTGGATATCAGAGAGAAATGACACGATCATATCACCGTATTCTAAGCTAGATAAAACAGTGACTCGATTCTACATCTGGCTATATGCCCGGATGGTCCAGACCGCCTGGCATGCGTTATCTGTGTAGGTGACAGGGAGAGCTCAGCGAGGCTTTCCCTGCTTCTCTGCGGGCGAAGGGGTACCCAGAGATTGCGTGTATCCACATGGCACGCGGGACGCCTGGGGCACCTTCGATCTACTAGCGCTTTTTGACTCAATCTTAGTAATTTGGCTTTGGGGGGCCTTTAGTGAGGCTAGCGTAAAGCAGGAGGCCGCAGAGCTTGGTAGGTCCCTTAACTGGCCTTTTTAGATATTTTGTATCCTTCTCCGACAGCTAATGAAAATACACCAGAATAAAAGGCGCAAATGCAAGGCGAAAGACGCAGGAAGGGAAGAGGCCTTGAGATAGATCCGCCAGATCCGATACATAGATAAGTGTTGGACGGACAAGTAGCTGAGAAGAACTCTGTCCATTGAATGTGGCTCTAGGGCCTCTATATATACATGAGGAAGGGGTAGTAGACTAAGTCGGTGACCGAGTCGGTGACCGAGTCAAGGGGCAGGTAAGATGGCAAGAAACAGGGTGGTGAGTCATAAGGTGTACCTGACAGTGACCTGACGGTCGACAATAAGCGCATCACGTCCCTTCTATATCTTAAGCTAACTACGGGATAATAGTATACTACCACCTAGGAACTGTTGATGATAAAACAATCATTTCGGAAAGGATCAAGACTTTGCTACAAATTCTTCGGCCCTCTGCTTGAGCATATGTTTGAAGCCTCAGCGGTTCTAGTTATGTGTGTCTCTGCCATTTTAGTGGCCCTATTGGAGTATATCCCTGATGCCTTGGTGGCTCTAGTTCGTCCCCGTTATCTTGACGCCGCTAGTTGAGCATCTCTCTAACAACTCAAGATCACCGATTTTACTCCCGTCAAAGGCGGTTGATAAACGGCCAGTTTTTCCAAAGTCTCCAAATTGTCAAAATGATTTCCTCTATCATAGGCGGCTGTAAGGGCCAGTATTGGTTTGGCTGTGTGGAATAATCAGGGCGCCTGGCTCTATCTGCAGGGGCGGACAGAATCCGGACAGTAACTCTTGGCGGTAACTTTGCTGTCCAAATCGTTTGCCAAGTTTAATTCTGCCGGTATTAAATTAGTGGCTTAAGGCTTATTTTTTAGAGTTGTAGATTAATTAAGTACAGTCTATCTTTATATACGCCTCTTTATTTCTACTCCTCTACTTCTCCCTATACTCTATACATCTCTCTCTCTATATTCCTATATAAGAGAGACACGAGCGGGACACGAGCAGAGATATGGGTAGAGACGCGGGCAGAGGCGTGGGTAGAGACACGGGCAGAGACGCAGGTAGAGACACGGGCAGAGTTAAGAGAGAGCCAGGAGGTGGGGGAGGGAGAGAAGCAGTAGAAAAGGGGTAGCCAAAAGAGAATGTCAAAGCTTAAGCACCGTTTACCTAGACTCACCTTCCTACCTAGGTCACCCCTTTCTACTGCTTCTCCTTCTCCCTCACCTCCTGCTTCTCTCTCAACCCTCCCGTATTTCTGCCTCTCTGCCCGTGTCTCTACCCGCGCCTCCGCCCGCGTCCCTACTACCCGCGCCCCCGCCCGCGTCTCTACCCATATCTCTACTTGTGTCTCTGCTCGTCTCTCTTGCATAGGACTATATATAGAGAGAGACGTATAGAGCATAAGAGGGAGCAGAGATAAGGGTTAAAATAGAGGTGGTAGGGCCGAACTTAACTACACATAGATAAGAGGTAGGTAGGGGAGGCTAAAATAGGTTCTAAGTAATGCCTTAACTTCCCTTATTGCCTGCTAGGCCGCTGGCTTGGTAGAAGATTCGGACAGTACAGCTACAATCTTAGGGGTCTGGATTTGATTCATTGTCATCATAAACGGGCACTAACTTGGAAAATATTAATTGCCACAAAGCTACTCTCTCCCCATAAACCGGAGCCTTTAAAGATGACAGATTAGTGCTCTCCTGCTTACAGCTCCGGCCTACTCAATAATACTATGCGGGCTTCAGACTATATCTAATAGACCACTACGAGAATAGCATGGAATCTGGGGAGAAGCTTTTTCACCGCTGGTTTGGTTAGCAACACTAAGGTACGGCATTGAAGACCGGGCCGGTAACAGAATCACACAACTCTTTTTTTTTGAGGGGGGGGGGAATGTGTCGATCCGATGCAGATCAGAAGAAGATGAGGAAGACTCTGTCTATTCAAACTATCAAGAAAAGAGGCTATATATACATGAGAAAGGTATAGGCAACAAGGGGGGGGGTACAAGGGGGGTGCAGGCAACTGGAACAGGAACA
>Ga0307515_10008599_pt1 | contig 19878 bp, 16 predicted proteins | sample 17_EM_MG_FD_194513 | JGI IMG/M metagenome (GOLD analysis project Ga0307515, IMG submission 194513) | Populus trichocarpa ectomycorrhiza microbial communities from riparian zone in the Pacific Northwest, United States - 17_EM | ecosystem: Host-associated > Plants > Roots > Unclassified | place... | reverse complement strand
CTCAAGATACGAGACAACTGAGACATAGTTCGTATAGACGATCTAGGTCGTCAGACAGTATTACGATGGTAGTAAGGAACTTCGATTCAGGTCGACACATATATTGCCGGTTTGCCTATGTATCAAATGGCTCGGTTAGAGGGCTTGGTAGGTGGTAGGGGGTTATTGTGGCATTTACTAGGTATTTTACTCAGACCTTCGGACTTCGCGTCAGATCCCCTTGGACTTTGGTATCGACCTTAGAAGATATCCTCGCGGCGCTTGCTTTAAACTCAGGTGTCGCAAATTCAAATGAGGCTTATTTTTTAGACTACAAACAGTCGGGATTTTTAAAAATTAATTGTATTATTTGCCCGTGAAAGTGGCAGATCGTGCAGCACCAAGGCCGATAACTCTCCCTAAATTGAGTTCTAAGCAACTACAGGACCTTGAAGTTGATGCTATAAACGCGCCCCAGTCGCATAGTTCGAATAGCATAGCATGTCAACTTGACAAAGCTTGACACAGAACCAAGACGCTGATGGGTATCAAACTCAAGCCTCTTGACCTGCGAAACTCCAAGCCCGGTGGCTAAAGATCCAACAGTACCCACCAAAATACTAAAACCCGAAGCCCTTGCACCCATCATAGACAAACCCTACGATGCGCGAATAAAGAGAAAGCTGTCATAATCGTGACTATTCATGCGTCATGGTTTCGACGCCTCGACGCCTCTTTAACCACTACACGTCCGCAGGCCCAGACCCAGACGCGGCATGCATCCCATTCCTGCTCCTCTTCCCCTCGCCTTGCCTGTCCAATGCCTCGCCCTCCCTCTTCGTTCCTTTTCCAGTGGCAAGTCTAGAAGTGGGCTTAACACGCTGCCATGAATCAAACGGGCTGTTCTTCTTCCTACGGGTTGGCGGAAGTGGAGGCGTCTGCAGCTCCTCTTCCTGGGGATTAACGCGCTCATCTATATCCATCGCACTAGCAGCATGGAGAAGATCATTCACGTCCTTCTTCCGGCCTCGCTTGACACGCTCTGTAGATGGCGGGGTCGCGGGACGGAAATTCTGCTTGACGGGCGTGATTGCTTCGTCGGCCTTCCCATTTCTCTTTCCGGCGGGGCTGGGGACTGGAACCTCGATATCAGTCAGGGCCTCCTCGTCGGCCTCATCAGCTGCAAGCTCACGCTCACGACCCTGATTTTCATTAGGGAAGAGCAAGCGCGGCTTGATGGATGAGCGGGTAAAAGGGCGATGAACGTCGGCGCCAGCTCTGCGACGAGTTTCTTGTTCGGAGAGGTGGGCATCGTCCGAGGAGGTGGATGGGGGACCGTCATTGAATTTGCGGAAGATCTTACGACCTCGGCTTCGGCGTGTTAGTGGTTGTTTGAATACATGGGAGAAGGGAAAGGTAGCTTACAAGACATAGATCATTCCCTCCTCATTTCGCGCTGCTTCCTCCATCCGTGCCGTCCGCTCGTCGACTTTTCGTCGCTTGAGCTCCGGCACGCCATTCAATCTCGCCTTGCCGTTCTTCTTGGATGTGACGAATGGGTTATCTTCGTCTTGGTCAGGGTCCGGTACCCGCTCTTTGGAATCGGTATAGATCTCAATTTTGCTAGAGCTACCTTCATCCTCAGCCTCTTCGGCAAAGCTCTGAAGAGTGAATGCGGAATGCTTCTTGTTTTTGCGCGATTTGCGTGGCGAGGGCATAGCATCGTCAATATTTGCCGGACGATTGAGGAACAGTACGCGAGCCGTGGAGCTTAGAGTAGCTTGGGATTGAATTGCGCGTTTGCGAGGAGTCTTTGCGGGGGTTGGGAGCATGGCTCGTGGGTCAAATGCTGGTAGACGGTGTGAGGCTGATGTCGCGATGTTGTCAGAATCCGAGTCAAGAGCAGCAGAAGCAGGAAGTTGCTGCCTGTGACCGTTTGAGACGCGTCGGCGAGTCCCTGATCTCGGGCTCTTGGCTGTTGAGTGCTTGATTGGTGACGACGGAGAGGAGGGAGGAGAGAAAGTCTGGCTGGACGTGCGGGTCAATGTTTGTTTTCGCGAACTGGTCGGTGTAGAGGCGCGAGCAGTCCGGGGAGAGCGGAGTATCTTCGGTGGAGTATCTTCGGTTGTAAGTTGCTGCTGTGAATAATGCTTGCGCTGCGCAGCTACGCGGCTAGATCGACGAGGAGAATAGGGCTCGTAGGCGTCGTACCGTGCGCCGTGGAGAGGAGTTGGCGGAGTGTGGGCACGCGCTGGAGGTGGTGGAGTAGTTGCCATTTTGGCGAGGTGAAGCAGACTACTTCACTTGCCTGTCTGGATGGTGAGAGAGGTTGCGGTCGAGGCCACGAAGTCGGCTCAGGAACCAGTGGTGAATAGTGTGATTCGACACCAAAACAAGGCGAATTGTGCAAATGACAACAGCAATGCGACGGTAGAACGGCTTTGAGCAGTACCCTGAGGCAGAATAATAATGTAGATTTGCAGTGGATGGTGTTGTTGTGGTGGTGATGGCGATGGGGGTGTGAACAAAAGAAAGCTGGAGGTTGAGGTTGTGGTCGATGCGGTTGATGTTGTTGGCGAAAGCAGGTGGCTGGTTGGTCGGAAGGAGGCTGAACGCCCTGCAGGGAGGGGGAAAGAGAGCCACATCAAGAGCCACATCATCACCGCTCAAGAAGCCCGGGCAATTAATCTCGCGTATACATAAACAATTGTTTTTTAGTGCCTGCCGACGATATCAACGCCTTCAATTCCTCCCCACCATGGACAATCCTAGTATCGACGATTTAACTCGCTCGGACTCTGACACGGACGCGTTATTTGATTCTCCAGCGACGCGAAAGAAGAAATCCAAGGATGCAAATGCCAATACCACGTCTTCAGAGGGCTCTGCGCCCTCAAAAACGCGTCCTGTAGAGTCCCGCTACAGCACTGAGGAAGCCCGTAATGCTGCCTTGCGAAAAGAGCTAGATAGTGTTCGCAACGTCAATAAGGTCATAGAAGACGTAGTTGAAAGCCTGCAAAAAGCAAAGAACAATATGGATGTAAGAAATTATACATTAACTGTTCTCTTGTTGCTGAGTTCTTTTGCTCCCTTTGCTTTGAATATGCGCCATCTAATTCTTACCTCAACTCAGACTGTCTCACGTACCGTTCATAATGCTTCCACTCTGCTTCAAACCTGGACCCGTATCCTTTCGCAGACGGAGCATAATCATCGCCTAATTCTCAACAGCTCCTGGCAGGGCGCAACCCAAGATCTTGCCGATATCGAAAACGAAGCCATACAACGTCAGCATGCCGCTGAGCGACGTGAAATAGAAGAGCAAGCTAGAAGAGAAGCAGCAGCACGGAAAGCCGAGGCCGAAGAGAGGAGAAGGCAGGAGGCGGCTGCGAAACCGGGCACTAAAGGTAGGGGTAGGGGACGAGGTACAAGAGGAAGCGTGACAGCGAGTAGTAGTGGATATGTTAGTGTTGGAGGTCAAGGTGGGCGAGGTGCTGCAAGGGGGGGGAGTACTGCAGGCAGTAGGGGTGGAAGTGGCATCGGACGTGGACTAAGAGGGCGTGGTCGAGGACTAGGTTGAGACCTGGAGCAAAACGGCATGATTTCCAAAATACTTGGTGGAAATAAGCTACGCCAGGCCCTGTTTTCTCCTAGTTGCACCAGCTACTTACGAAAAGCGATGAATAATGATACCCATGTTGTTCGATGTCCATCATGATTGAAAACTGTGGCGTCCTCAAATCGTTTTGGAAGCTACAAAAAACTCTCATGAGCCGGCCGAAACTCGAACCGTTCCATTAAGACCTTGGAGCGCTTTACGCTGGGTATCCGGTACTGTTAGGATCTAAAAAAGCTTTGCTGCAATATTGGTATCATAGTTTCTCCAGAGTTTTTCTCTAAGCGTTAGTCCTCACCGCGACTGAAAATTGAACGCCGAATCGTTGATAGTCCGCGGACTCTGTTCTGGAACAAAGAATTCTTTGTCATCTTGTGTTACCCCTTGGCTGTCTTAGTGTCATTGTCCTTGTCCATATTCACGAGAGTCGTATTTGACACTGAACGTCGGCGGGAGATGGGTGTAGTATAAGTATTCCTCGGTTTAGTATGAATTTCTCTAATTCCCTAGCTTGCTTTTATCTCAAGAAGTAATGTGTTGCTTTACTCTCACATTTTTTAGCTGCGGCCATACTGGGATGATTTCTCCCTCTCTCCATCTGCTCGCAACAATGCCCCGAGCGGCGGCTCTTGTTGTCTTCCGACCGGGCTTGACCTTGAGGCCGTAACCATCGCAAAGCGTGTGATAAAGCCGATGCAATGCTTAGCTTGCTCTAGCGGCAGATCGTATGTGGCGCCGTAGATTCTTTCATGGTTTCCATTCAGCCGCTGGCGTGCTTGCTTACGTTCCACTTGAGGTTCCTGAAGGGTCGAATGGTACTTGCTGCGAGTGCACTGGGAATGAAGCACTTGGCGAGCAAAATTAAACGGTTGCTTCAGGAGCTTGCTAAAGACCTTGAATTCGATACTAGCGAAACTGAGTAGAAAGCTCTTATCGAGACTTCAGATATAGTGACTACGTTTGCGCGCCTCGCGAAGGATTATGGCTCCTGTAGCTACTCACGACCGTCGGGCGTCGAGATGTTCAAGATGGTGAGTGTAGTCGTTCTCAGGACAAAGCGGCTAGGGGCAGCAGTTAAGAATTTTGAGAACCAACGGGACGATAAGAAGGATGTGTTCAAGAGGGCGATTTTAGCTAAAGTAGGCGGCATTTTGCGAGGTGATATATGCGCCTCGACTACATGCCTGGCCTCTAATGAACAATATTCTGGACTGGTTATCGGCAATTCTTTCCTCATGGAAGACGGGGGAAGAGTGTTGATCTGGGGCTAGACTGCCCTGAGAACCTTTCCTACTCGCCCGCCGTTAGAACACTAAAGCCTTCCCCTGAGATCGTGTCAAATTTGTACTATCCCCGTGTCGTGTTACAATGTTAGACGGCTTTCCTGTCTGGCCATGTTTGCGACCGCTGGATTTGTGAATTCTGCGGCCCAGAATGTTTCTGTTCTGGTATGAGTGACTAGTTATCTATTAAAGACTTTACCTGTTATTCCGGGCTGATGTTCATCAATAGCAATACTAATACAATGATTGATTGAAGAATACAGAATGGCGCAAGTGAAAACTGCATGTATAAGCTCAAAGGCGCAAAGTTAAAATTTGGTAAAACAAATGTCAACATTCTCATAGAACAAATTCCCTAATAGACTACAGTGTATATATGGTGGGATTTCTCCGTAAAGTCATGAGTGGTGTGATATCCCCTACACTGATCCTTTGCAATACGATCGATAGCTCCCATCCTCACAATCAAGCTCACTCACATGCAGTCAACCGGCTCGTCCCTGGCTTTTACGTACGGACGGCTCGTCTTGGTTTAGCCCACAGTTCAAAGGAGCAGAGTACCAAGGGATGCTCCGGATGGCTGTGTGCATTGGGGAGCGACCGGCGATGGCTGGAATAGCTCAGCCCAGCACAGTCATGTTATTTTCCCCCTAAGGCCTGACTGACCACGGGTTCGTCTCCTGCAGAGCGACGTAATAGCAATTATGGCTGAAACCGCCATGTTAATTTTTATTCCCAGCTTTCCCAAAGAACGTGCTCAACTTTTTCATCCCAGTAGTGTCGACTTTCTTGAGCTGCTTGATTCCTCTACTCTCATTTTTCTTCCTCTTCTCATCCTCTTCTTTCTTGCGCTTCTTCTCAGCTCGAGCCTCGGCCGCTTCATCATCGCCCTCAAAGCCACGTTTTCGACTGATATTGTCGGAAAGTGAACGCAGCGCTTGTGCTTGGCTGCGCATAGATGCGATATGGGAGAGGTGTGCATCAAGGGGCCAAAAATCAGGGGATTTGATATCCTGGAGCAGTGTTTGTAGTTGCTTGTGGAGGTGAGGGGGTATGTATGAAGAGAAGATGAAAGTGAGAGCTGTGCGTATGCGGAGGAGATAGGGTATATCTTCTGGTGCTGTGATAGACGGTTTTGACAAAGCTATCTCAGGTGGAGTTGAGAGAGCAAGGCTAGACGCGGCCGTAGAGATGGAGGTGGTAGAAGCCTGGGAGTCATTTATAGCGGTCGAGGGAGTTGTGGTGCCAGGCGACTGTGCTGAGGACTGTGATTGATATTCTGTAGGCTTCTCGCCTTCAATAACAGGAACTGGCGCTGTTTCTGTGGCGTTGTCGAGATCGCTTGTTTCTCGTTTTACACTCATTATAGGAACTTCTAGCACCGCGCGTACATATTTTTCTTCCATAGACGCTGGCAATCCTTCTGTTGCCATCCTTTCAGCTTTGGAGAGCAACATGGCAAGGAGTTTCTGTTGGGATAGCCTATACATCTTCTCGTCTCCAGCATCAACTATGTCGCAGATGGCCGCCATACGCCTTGATATCCTATCTTGGAGCTGAGAATGACGTAAGAGTCGCTTGATATGTGGAGATGTGGCACTGAGGGTGTCAAGATGGTCGTCTAGAGAGAGAAATAGCTGCTTCTGTGATTCTCTGGAGGTTGAAGAGATAGGCGAGAGCGCTGGGAGAATAAGGAAAACTATATCGAGAGGTGTGGCAATGAACAAGTCTGCTGACTTCGTGATATAGCCTTTTGATATTGAGGGGGTGTCTGGTAGTTTCTCTCTGGAGTCATGCTTGTCCGAATTGCCTGTCCTCTGATTGCTTGGGTCTTCTGAAGGAGATATTGTTTCACACGGCCCATCTCCAACAGCTTTATGTGGTGCTAATAGCCAGCTCCGGGGCGCCTTCTTAGGTGCAGCAATCTTGGTGAACTCATAAAATCCGGTTTCGGGACAGAAGAAATATCGGTTTGGAGAAGCGGTCGCAGGGTTTGACAGTGTTACAATCCGCGATGCGGGCGACGCCTCTGTGGGTAATATGAACAGTTTGGGAGGATTGATAGCGCTGGGAGGTAAAGGGGCGGGAGCAGCGGAGGTTGGATCGGGGATTGGGTCTTTGGCGGCTGGTTTGGAGCGAGTTTTTGCCATTGTTACTCAGAGCAAGTTGTTCTCTTTTATGAAAATACAGGATTATGCGACTGGAATAGTTGTTAAGGGATTGAGCAGCGTTTGGCGGTATATTAGAACTCGGGACTGGTTAGGCGTGGTCGAGACGCGTCTGTCGAAGTCGAAGGCGCGTCTCCCCAGGACTCGCTTCGTTTCAGAATAATCCGCCGACAGCAAAAACACAGCGTGCAGCTTATCCTGCCCGTATACGCGCCCAACGAATCTTGAACCTGATCTTGCAATAGCATTGGACCTTTCAGGAGCGCGAGCGCCTTCCAAATTTTAATTTTGGCCAGATATGGGCAAAGCAGCAGTAGCGCCATCGACATCAACGGCGTATACTCAGCTGCTAATCCGTAAGACCGCACTGTTATGATATTGAGGAAGTCCGCTATGTCTGCTGGTACTTTTGTCGCTATATGTGCCTACTTTCTGCTCTGTGAACATGATCTGACCAGTTATTTCAGTACCCTCCAAGGAACCAAACTGGCCCCCAAAATCACCTCACGAAGCACTACTTAGCTCCCCTAGTGGCAGGAGGGGGCTACAAAGCCGGCGTGACCGAGACTCCCCCTCACCATCTCCAATTCGAAGGCTGTCCTCTGTGAAGAGACCTGGATCAAGAGCGCAGATCTCATCTAGCGATGAGGATGAGGATGAGGATGAGGAAACATTGGAGCTCCAGCTTAAAGCCATCGAAGCACGATTGAAGCTAAAAAAACTGCGGCAAGCGAAGGCAAAGCAACTGGCAGACCAGGATAGTGATAATGGCAGTGCACGAATATCTTCAAGAGCGAGCACAGCGGCCAGTTTACGGAAAGTCGACCTTCCTCGCCCACAATCTGGAGTCCAGGTACCAGTTTCACCAGTTCATGTCAAGAGAGCGCCGCAAGCTCCTAAATCGCCTGCGCGAGTGGTGTTGGGTATTGACAAAGGATTGAGAGCGCAAGACGTCTCTTTGAAGAGGGCCCCGAGATTTCATGCACGAAGCCAAAATGGATCGGGTACGCTCTCGGCCTCCAGATCGCAACAGGGTTCTGGGACCGGGCAAGTTACAGAAACTGGAACATCTACTCCGCGAGGAAAAACGTTTAGTGAGCGCATTGCGGAAAGCCGGCTTAGTGATAGAGAGCGACAGCAGAAAGAATCAAGAATACAGAAAGCTCGGAGCCGTGGGTTTGGTTTTGTTGCAAGGGCCTCAGAATCATCCCAAGATGGAGCGAGCTCTCGTGCGGCATCATCACTTTCATCCGGGTCAAGTTTGATGGGAAATTTGGAGACGACGGTTATGCTACCCTCAATGAAGAAAGCCACCCCGCAGCCTCTCCAAAAAAGCCGCTCTCTAGCCAACTTAGAGACTGCGCATACTCCGAGGAGCCCATGGACTCTCTCCGCACGATCGGAAACTTCTCACGCGACAGCGAAATCTTCTCTCTCCAAATTTTCCACTAGCACCCTTCGAAATCATAACTCTGCGGCTTCAACTGAACCTACCGGAACTCCATCAAACAGTGATGAAGCGCCTTTAGAAGCGACCACCATCTTTGAGACCTTTTCTGGGTTCCATTTATCTAAACGACTCATTCCACACAATACTCTAACCCGGACTCTCGACTCTAAAGACATATTCACAATTCCCAAACTCCTTAAAACCGTGAAGTCGCCTAACTATGATGCGCCAGATGTTGAAAGTGACTATGTCGTCCTCGGTATCATCGCTTCTAAATCATCTCCATTGACTCCCAAAAATGTACGCCGTACTAATTCCACTGGAGACCCCGATGACGACACCAAGGGTCCTGATAAGTTCATGGTTTTGAAACTTACAGATTTAAAGTGGGAGGTCAACCTTTACCTCTTTGACACCGGCTTCTCCGCCTTCTGGAAATTATCCGTGGGCACTGTCATTGCGGTCCTTAATCCAGACATCTTGCCTCCACACAACCGTGACTCAGGGCAATTTTCGTTGAAATTAACAAGCAGCGAAGACACTGTCCTTGAAATTGGTGGGGCAAGAGATTTAGGATTTTGCAAGGCTGTAAAAAGGGATGGAAAGGAGTGTGGCCAATGGATTGATAGTAGGAAAACCGAGTATTGCGATTTCCACGTCTCGTTACAAGTCGAGAAGAGTAAGAGGGGGAGAATGGAAGTAAATACTATGACGGGCTTTGGAAAAGATCTTGCTAGCAGGGGTAGAGGCGGTGGCTATGGCATGTTTGGCGGAAGAGGTGGTGGTGGTAGTGGAAACTCGAAGAATGATGGGACGCCCGGAGCTGGCAGGTACCACGACAAGTACCTTCACGAGACGGTTTATATTGCACCTGGCACTCGAAGTGTAGCGCAGCTTCTCGATAATGATGACGCATATGAGAGGGGTTTTAGTCGTGCGGAGTTGCATAGGAGACGACTGGCAGAAAAGGAGAAGGAGAGAGAATTAGCAAGAAAGTTAGGGGAGGTGGGGAAAGGTATGGGTAGTGAGTACATGAGACTAAAGGGTTCAGACACGCCTAATTTACCTGCTGGCGGAGAAGCGAGTGGAAGAGAGGTATTAAGTATGGACAAGGAGAAGGAAAGTGGCATAGATGGAACGGCTTTGGGACTTTTGGGACGGAAGGCCGGTGATGTCTCGTTAAGCCCTGTCAAGAGAAAAAGAGGTGGAGGTAAGGTCACTGCAAGTGAGCCAGTGGGTTGGAGTGGCGCATTCAAAAAGGGTTTGTTAAGTCCGAAGAAACAAGAGCAGAGAGAGACGAGTCCGACGAAGAAAAGGGCAAGATTTATGCTCGCTGAGAAAGGCATCAGAGAGCCAGGCAGAGACAGCCTAGGTGGTCTTGATGTAGGGTTACTGGCAGCTATGGACGAGGATGATGATGACGGATTGGATATCATTTGAAGTGCTCAACTGGTGTTCAGGTATTGTGGTATGGGACCTTGGTTACGGATGGTTTGGGGTTCAGGACTGCAGGGCGATCCCCTCGAACCTCAAAGGATACCCAGGTGTGGATGAAAGTTTCTCCGCCGAAACTCTGGGACTCGAAATTTTGCTTCTTCAAATAGAAAATCACACGAGATATGGTCTTAACCTTGGAGAGGGTCACTCCAAAAGAATCCAGAAATGCCCTTTCTACTGCATTCAAATCGATCTATTTAAATCGATAGTGACAAGCGGTTATTGGCAGCTTCATATTTGACATCTCTATTTCGACATTCCTTTCTCTCCATTAGTCTGACTACTCAGAGTAATACCTTTTTCTTAGTCATCTACTGATGATTCTCCGACAAAAAGGATATTTTACTTCCCCTATATCGCCTTGGCTTTATCCATTTATCCAGTATGGCATTATCCGCAAAACCAAACGTCACCGTTTCCCTACCTTCAGCTATGAAGATATACTCCATAATTCAATATGAGGATCCCTACGTCCAACCTCTAATACTCTCCGCACTCTCGGCTAAGCTCTCATCATCCTCGTACATGCTTATAGACTCCCTATCCGATTTGCCAACTCCGTCCGCCCCGCTCCTACAATTCCGTTCCTACGAATCACTAGAATTTGATCATCTGCTTGACCATCCTGACACGTCGATCTGCAACGCTTATATTATTCGGAAAGCGCTGATTAGAAAGCACTACCTTTCTACCACTATTGCGAATTGGGTTACTAAAAACTCCGGCAGTGTGCTAAAGAAGTGCGTGAAGCCAGCAGTTGACTTTGAGGTTGACTACGCTGAGTTCCTAGATGAGGCGCTAGTTGAGGCATATGAACTTAAAGATAGCTTCGAGCGTAATGAAGGCAAGGAGAAGAAGGAGAGGGAATGGTGGATTCTAAAGCCGGGTATGAGCGATCGAGGACAGGGAATTAGGTTATTTAGCACAGAGGAGGAATTGCTTCGGATTTTTGAGGGGTGGGAGGCTGATGCGCCCGATTCAGAGGAAGAGAGCGAAGATGAAGAGACTGCTGCGAGTGAAGATGCAAACTCTGGATCCAAAGGGCAGACTAGCAACGAGTGGGATTCAAATGAGAAAGACTATATCGCCACATCGCACCTTCGCCATTTCATCGTCCAGCCATATATCCACCCTCCTCTCTTGCTCTCAACTAGTTTGGACCCAAACCCGTTAGGGCTCCGTAAGTTCCATATCCGCACATACGTCCTTGCTGTGGGCGCTCTTCGGGTGTTTGTCTACAAGCCGATGCTAGCGCTGTTCGCTGCACGAGCATATGCAGCGCCATGGGAGGTTGGGAATGATGAAAAAGGACTTAAGGCGCATCTCACGAATACATGTCTGCAAGAGACGGGTGAAAGAGATGGTAGCGTGGAGCTATTTTGGTCGCTACCTGACGTCCTACCCAATGCGGACGCTGGTGTACACGCTAAGGTGAGACCGCAGGGTGAGCGCGTGGAAACATGGAAGGACAACGTCTGGAACCAGATCTGTTCAGTGACTAGCGAAGTTTTCGAGGCTGCTGCTAGAGGCATGATGGTGCATTTCCAGCCCTTACCAAACGCCTTCGAACTTTTTGGGCTGGACTTCCTCATCGCTCAAGAACTAGAGGGTCAAGAGGTGACGACGTATTTGCTGGAAGTCAATGCATTTCCAGATTTTAGACAGACAGGAGAGAGGCTGAGAGATTTAGTGGGCGGGCTGTTTGGGGAGGTTGTGGATGTGGCAGTCAAGCCTTTTTTTGGATTGGAAGGGCCAGGTAGAGAGGGTAGCGAGAGAATGAGGTGCGTCTTAGATGTGGATTTGGGCAGGAGGTAGGATGATAAACGAGGGTTGGGACAGTCATGGTATAGAGTGCATGAGCGCATCTTTTCAGGTGCTTTTGTATCAAGGCAAAGTTACCAGGGACATTTACGGGGGCATTCAAGTAGTCCGCATCGTCTCAGAGCACGAGCCTTGGTACCTATGAAAAGTACCCAAGATATCTGACCTATGGTGATGGCGGTGATGGAAACATGCAAATGAATCGAGAAACAAATTCATAATAGGATTACAAAGTTTACACCAACAATGCCCATCTAACTCATGACAGTGCTCCCTGTTCTACAGCCCAGTTTCGTTGAGAGACATTGCGACGTAACAGTTTCTGTGAGTAACCACACCTACAAACCTGCTCCTCATGTCCATCATCCTAGCACGGGCACGTACTTAAGTAGTTCGTCATACTCCCTCCCTACCCAACCCTCCGTCCTCCCTGCTCTTCCCACCACCACCAAACTACCTGCTAGCCATAGCCCAGACACTAATGCTGCAACCCCATTAACCCCATACCACCGCCTTTTCCTCCTCAGTTGGCCTTCCGCTCCTGCAACCCCAACTTGCTTTGGCGCCAGCTTCAACCATTTGGCCCAGCCCCACATAAAATGCCACACACCTACACCTACAAGGGCAGTGAAACCTGTGAAGGAGGTGAAAGGGCGAAGCGCAAAGGCATGGCTTATATATAATAGATTTACCAGTGCGCTGTCTCCGTGCAAGTACAGGGGTATTAACCGCGTCGTGAGCGTATGGAACCCTAGTAGTGGGATGAGGGCGTACCCTAGCGTGCTAGTACCGCTGAGTGCTGGCCAAGCTATATGTTTGCGGTCACGATGGGTCTCAGCGCCATAGTGATATAGGGTCTGGCGCCGCCGGTAGAGACGTAGGGCAATGCCGGAACTAATATGGGCGGCGAGTGGGAGGGCAACAAGAAGCGGTTCCGTAAGAGCAGATTGGTAGTACGGGCGAGTGAGGAGGAGATAAGGGTTGCTAGCAGGAACGGAGTGCGTAAGCAAGGGCAGGAGAGATGTATTCATTATGTGGAGTGAGGCGAAGAGTGTAAAGGTGTAGGAGGAGTATCGCTGAATTCGGAGGACTATTGGAACAATTAGTGGACCATCATATAGCTGTGTAGCTAAAGGAAGTATTTAAATGGGAATAAGGGGCACTGTACGGTAGTATGCTGGGCCATGATTTCCTAGGCCGAGCGTAGATGTGCGAGCATGGCTAGGGAGTGGGGAGGGCGACGACGATGATGGGAAATAGCCGTCTTTTGACGCTTCAAAGGGAGTTTCGTCTACTGGCGAGGGATCGACCTCTGCGAGGCCCATCACACCCGCTTTCGACTCCAGGACTGAGGGTGTTGAGGGTGTCGAGGGCGTTGCAGGCGTCTTCTCGTCCATGTCGAAGGGTGAAATGAAGATATGTGCTATGTCGAGTGGTCGGCGACATCTTCGCCGAGGCCTGGCGGAGCTCTAGGTGTCAACGTCAACTTCAATATTAGCGCCTCTTTGCCTATGCTTAGTATAGTCGATTCACGTTAAAATAGAATTACTTTCAGAATGCCTCCAGTAAGTTGTAGAAGACCGGTAGCATACCAAGCCAAGGGATGATACTTGCTCAGACTTTACAGCGCTCTTACACCAACCCTGCTCCCAAGGTTAGTGCCTTCAATAGCAAGCGCAACTGCAGTTGCTCATATAAAACATGCTAATAAAAAAATAGACGGAGAGTGCCCGTGCAGCTGCGCGATCTTTCTTCTGTGACCTCTGCCAGAAAGGCTACGCCCGCATGAACGAGTTAGACGCACACCTCTCATCTTACGACCACGCGCACCGCAAACGTCTTCAAGATATGAAGAAAATGCAATCCGATCCACGGGCGGCCGAGAAAGCAAGGCGAGCAGAACGCAAGGAGGCTGAGAAGACGGGGCTTGTCAGTATAAAGTTGGATCCAAAGACCAAGAAGAGCGGCGGCGGTGGCGGGTTTACAAAGATTGGCAGTGATAGCGGCGCCACAGGGAAGGGTGGGACTAATGGCTTGGCTGGATTCACTAAGATTGGCGGAAATAGTGAGCTGGGGAAGAAAGTGGCTCTGGATAAGCTGGAAGATAACGAGAGTGATACTGATGATGAGGAGTATGAGTACTATGATCCTAGGAAACCGACAGATTGCGACGGCAATTGCCCGGGAGTCGTTTGAATGGCGAACTCTGCGTGATGCATGAGTGGATCTAGGAGTTTCAGGGGCTACCGTGAGCATTTGCGGGCGTTTGCTAGGATCATCTATAGTGCTGAAATGGATAGAGGAATCGTCTGGAAGGGAAAATAATTCTTTGAATGTGACATACAGTTGTCCATTGACTATACACGGGCCTCTATGAATTATTGTGAGTTTTTTCTCTTCCAGTACTCCTTCGTTTTACAAAGTCCTCTCCCCTCGGTTTCGACTTGGGGTGACGCGGTTAAATAATATAAAGAGATCTCTCGGCGCTTCCCCTATCTAAGAGCTATTATTAGATATATTCAAGGTTACTTATTTAATGATATAGTTTACCAATCTGATATTTGTGAAAAGGCCTATATAATCGGCTACTTGCTCTTCGGATACCTCTAGATACTAATGCAAGTCTCAATATACCTGCCAAAAGGTCGGTTTCAGAGCGTTATATTCTATTATTGCCCTCAGGCATAGGGTCAGCTGCTTTGTGGATAGATTTATTACTGGTTTACTGTTTCTACAGGAGAAGATTCGGATTTCTTATAAGGTTACATTAATACATAGGCCTACAAGGTCACTCCTCGGTGCGGAAATAATGGGTAGGATGAGAATTTTTATGGATGTGGTCCTTAGGACACTCAAAGCTATATATATGAGTACTTCGCTATGTTTTTGCCTTTGGTTTAACGCATAGTCTCTATTTATAATCTTATATAGGGATTTCCAATTACCGTTTTAGCACGACTGTAGAACGCCTTAGAATCTAGTGCAGACGAAACCACTAGAAGTATACTAGCAGCATCTAGGCCACCTCCTAAACCTTAAAACGATTAGATATCTATAAACGCTAGAGACTAGTTTAACTTATATACCTAGGCTTAATAGGAGCTTAGTAAGGTTACTAGAGTTTTACCTAATACCGCTAATATAAAGGAGCTAGATAAGCTAGCTAAGAAAATAGCTAACTTACGGAGCATTATCGATTTAATAAAGCCCTTCTATTACCTCTTTAGTAAAGAGTATAAGTTATATAACAAATATATACGCTAAATAAACCTTAACACCCTAGTTAAGAAGTCACTACTTAATATTGGCGGTACTACTTAATATCATTTTAATTAGTAGATTGCCGTAATTAAGAACCAATTTAAGGTTAATGACGCTAACTATAACTATAAGCGACGTACGCGCTAGGCTATTAAAGGTCTTATAAAAGAGAAGATAATTACCTAATTAGTTTATCGCCGGTTAGGTACTAGGGGTAAGGGTCCTTTACTATAGGATAAGTTTAAGACTATAGTCTAAAACTAGATCAGAAACCCTATAGTAAGACGCTTTAATAACGCTATTATATACTATATAGCCGATATAAAAGAGAACTAGAGGTTTAACATTTTCCTAGCCTATATATATAGCTTAGAGGGCCTCTTCTTATATACCCCTTTTATTAACCCTAAGTAATAGGTAGACGTTTAGTTCTTATATCTTTTAGCCTACCTATAAGCAGAGCTCTTCCGCTAGAACTTTACCTAACGGGTAAGAACTACTAAGGATCTCTTTAATAAAATCTGCTATATAAAGCAATTGATTAATATAATAAAGCTTATAGAAGATCGCGTAAGTAGTAGTAGTAAATTATTATATATAAAGCGCGGTCGCAGTATAGGCTCTATAAAATTAGGTTTATGGAATAAAACCTAAAAAGGGTAATACTTTAAGTAAAATCCTAGGCAGACTACCTAAAAGCTAGATAGCTTAGGGGACCCCCTAAACGCTAGTACTACGTAGGCGAGTTAAAGGACTATAGGCGGCTATTATAAGGAATACTAGAAGTAAGCTAATAAAGAGAAGCTAGCCTAGCCTTTAGAAAACCTAAAGCCCTAATAGCGTATCTCTTTTAACTATAACTAGGGCCTAATATAGAGGGAGAAAAGAAATGTATTATAGTATATATTGTAATAGATACGCCTTAGGGTAAAGCTCGCCTATATACTTTATATAATAATAGGTATTAAATTAACCTTATTAATTAAGACGTTATCTATAGATTTAACCTGCCTATATACTACGCGCTATATTTATATAAACCTATTATATATATAACGGCGCTAGAGCGCGTCACCTAGTTAGGGGTTCGCGTAAGACTTGGCATATATATATAGACGTCGCCTCACCACCTTCTCTTGCTCCTTAGCTTAATATCTTTATAATATAGCATTCGTTCACTTAATCTTATAAGCATTTGTTTAAGTCTTTAGTAAGATATTTGTTTAATGGTTCGAGCCGTTATAATATATTTCCTTAATAGCAACTAAATAATAATCTAGGATGCTTATAATCTAACGGTTATTACTAGCAACTCCTAGGGTACCCCTTACACTATTAGCCTACAGATCTTTTAGGGTGGCTTATTTAATAGTTATAATATAGTTCTTAGATAGAATTAGCTTACGGAAGTAGATTTATTAATTAGCCTTTATTCTAGATAGTTTATCTAGGGCACTTTAGACCCTAAACGCCTTTAAATAGTTACCCTTAATACTCTCCTAATAGATATTAAGGCTAATAAAATAGTATATTCACTATAGCTAGAAGACTTCTTCTTTACGCCAGTTATAAATATAATAGAGAACCTATTATTACTAGTAGTAAGTACCTATATAGACCCTTTAGACATAAAAATACTAGTTATAAATATAATAGAGGACCTACTATTACTAGTAACGAGTACCTATAGAGACCCTCTAGTGCTAGCGTAGATTACCTATAATTAAGGAGGAGGTAATTAAAACCCTAAAACTATTAAGTATACTACAGTAGAGCTATATATACTCTTAGTACGAGTATACCTATAAAACGTATATTAGCTATACCCCTCTCTTTACTAGCTCCCGGAAGCACACTACTATATAATAGTTGGTTTAACCTTTGTAGCCCCTAGTCTACTAAATATATATAAAGAGGAAACTAGTATTTTCTCTAATAAACTAGCAAGTATACTATCGCGGAACTCTAAATATAACTATATAATCGACTTAAAAGAAGGTAAAACGCTACTATAAATACTCCTCTATAACCTCTTATAGAAAGAGTTGTAGATCTTATAAGAGTACCTAGATAGTGCTCTTAAAAGGGGCTAAATTAGGCCAAGTAAGTCGCCTATTAGAGCGCCTATCCTCCTTGTACTAAAAGTAGACGGTATAATATGGCTATATATTAACTATAGGCGCCTAAATAAGATTATAATTAAAAATTGGTACACCTTACCGTTAGTTAGCGAACTCTTTAATAGGCTTAGTTATGCGAAGATATTTATAAAGCTAAATGTTTATAATATGTACTATAGGATTTATATTAAAAGGGAGATGAATAAAAGACTATATTTAAGATACGCTACGGTTACTTTAAGTACTTAATAATGCCCTTTAGTTTTACTAACGCCCCTATAACTTTCTAGAGCTATATTTATAAAGCTTTAAGAACCTAGTAGATACTATCTACGTAGTTTATATAACTGGCTACCGAGGCTTACATTACGTCGTGACTTACTACCTCGTATGTCTTACTACCTATGTCTTACTACCTATTTTCATTACCTATTGCCGACTGTAAGCGCAGTCTTCTTGCCACTATTTCATGTATATATACCACTTAATTTCCATAGATTTATAATTAAGTCGCTTATTTAATTCCCATACACTATAAAAGCTTATAGTTTACCTAAATAATATTCTTATTTACTTAAATAACGAGGACAAGCACGTTAATATCACGGTGCTATAATAAAGTAGACTAAATAACTACGTTATGGTATAAAGAGGAGAAGAAGGTAAAAGGGGGTATTGTATATAAATAGTAGGGCCAGCCACTAAGGCGCTAGTAGTGGGCTAGCTAATAGTAGGAAATAATATAAGATAGTATAAGACAGTATAAAACAGTATATGTTAGGTTAATGCTATAACAGTACTCCCCTTTCTAGAAGGTTTAGTCACTAAACTAAATAACTTATTTTTACTATAAAGATATTACTTTTACTTACCGCTCTTAACTAAGCTAATAGTAATTTTCTATACTAGGCATAAAAAATCCTAATTAGTTAGTTTAATAAACAAAGTTAGCAGAACTCTACACTGCTACTATGTAGCGCTTCTTAGCAAAAAACTAACTAATTAGATAACTTTAACCGGCGGTTAAAGTTCTATAAGTTCTTAACCACTATAAATTATCTTTATAGTTGGCTATAGTTTTAGCGTAACTCTCCCTTATCTTATACCTAGTCTAGGGGTCCTAGCTTCTTAGGGTATTATTTATAAAACTTTAGTAGTACACGCTTATACCCTTTTAAGGATTTCTTAGATTCCTAGGTTTCCTTATTATAATACTTCTACTTAATATAATATATTAAGCCGTACTTATCTATTTATTTATTATATATATTAAGGATCTTTTTAAATTCCCACTTATCCGTAATATTGCCGTCATTATCCCTTTTAGCTATTCTGCCTATAATATTATAGCGTTCCTCTTTATTAATATATACTTAACTAGGGATCTCTTTAGGGAACTAGAGGCGGACTTTTAAAGTATAAAAAGATTTATTAACATAGATATAGTTTAGGAGGTTAATTATAACTACTCCTTTATAGGCAGCTAGGATGGGCTAGGGTCCGTCCTAGTTATTATTCTACTTCCTCTTAGACTGGTTAGTCTTTATATTTTTAAGGCTGACTATAACTATATCATCCTTTTTAAATATTATACCTTCGTCTTATTTTATATTAGCGTTATCTTTATAGCGTCGCTAGGAGATATAAGCTAGGGCTTTAAGCTGGGTTAAGATACGCTTAAAGCGGTTAGCAATAGTATTAGCTTATAGGTACTCCTTTTTTATATATATAGATAGGGCTAATAGCTAGGGACCTACTAGTTTAATACCCAGACGTGGGTTATAGCCATAGTTGGCAAAAAATGGTAAAATTCCTATAGTCTTATTAACCTAGTTATTTATAGTAAACTTAGTAAAGGGGAGCCAATCTACCTAGTTATTTTAGATAAAGCTTACAAAGGCACATAGGTACTTATTTATTGCTGTATTAACAATCTTAGTTTAACTATCTATTTTAAGGTGCTATGCGAAGCTAGGGCTTAGGGTTACCTTTAGGCGCTAGTTTAGGCAACGCTAAAAGTCAGAAATAAATAAAGAGCCTCTATTAGAAACGATGGTATTTAGAGCGCCATATAGCTTATAGATAGTGTAGATAAATACTTTAATAAGCTCCTTAATATTTAGGCTAGTAACAGAAATAAAGTGTCTTATCTTTATTAGGCGGTTAATAACAATAAAGATATATTTATATATTTTGCCGTTATAAAGGCACTTAGGTAGGTCAATAATGTAGTTAATAGAGATATTGGTTTACGGGCGGACTAGCAGTTTTAGTAGTTTTAGGAAACTAGGCGGTATTAAGTATAGGGTCTTTATATAAAAGTAGAGAGCGCAGTCTCTTATAAAGGTAGCTATAAACTATAAAATACCTAGCTACTAATACGTTTAATTAAGGAGGTTTAGTGTCTTAACGCGGCCTAGGTAACCCGTAGGGCCCAAACTATATATATAGTGTACAACTTCTAGTTAGAGTTTAGGTAAATTAGGGACAAATACTTAATTCCTATAGTAGATTAGGCCGTTAACAATTAAACATTTAAATTTATCGCAGCGGAGCAGCTTCCTAATCTACTTAGGCTAACGGTATACTTTATAGTCTTCCCGTTTATATAGCGCAGCTAATATATTCCTAGCGAGTTTATTCTCTATATAGGCATTCTTAATAAGCTCCTTAAGGGGTTTTT
>Ga0307515_10008598_pt1 | contig 19879 bp, 5 predicted proteins | sample 17_EM_MG_FD_194513 | JGI IMG/M metagenome (GOLD analysis project Ga0307515, IMG submission 194513) | Populus trichocarpa ectomycorrhiza microbial communities from riparian zone in the Pacific Northwest, United States - 17_EM | ecosystem: Host-associated > Plants > Roots > Unclassified | place... | reverse complement strand
CACACCCAACTCGATCAAAGAGTATAAGACATTACAAGTTATTTTAAGCCTTAACGTCCCCGCCGTCACAGAAGGAAGGAGGTTATTTGGACAGCAAAGAAAAGAAGCGAGTGTGGGTATCTTAACGGCTAACGATATAGAGGAAATTTAGATAAAGACACAACATAATTGTACGGCATTAGTGACCCTGTACGCCAATGACCTTGCCGGGTGGGTGAACAATGACAACTTCCACAGAAAGTTGTGAAAGAAAAAAAAGAGCTCAACCACTCGCTATGCTCGTTCCGGCCTACTTGTCTGACTTCCCCCTACTCATTAATCTTAGACTTAGCCTCTTCTGCTTTACCTTCGCTCTCTCAGTCGACTCAGGTGGCAACCGGTTTGGCATTTTAACCACTGGCGACGGTGCCGCAGCGTCCTCATCATCAGGCAGCGGCTGAATCCCGTTCAGTCCGGTGCCTGAGGTATGTGCGGGTAACATCTTAACCGCAGAATAAATATCCATCTCGGCATTCTTCTTTACTAGCGTAAAAGATTCGACCGAGAAGCTTTTTCGGACTAAAATCCTTGATTTCTCCTCCGCCATCAATTTTTCGTTGGCGAACGTAAATTGCACCTCTCCAGGAGAGGCAAGAGCAATACATATGTCCGATTCTCCAGTTGCTGGTTCAGGCCCCGTCCGCACTTCGGCAGGCACATCACTGAAACTAAACCTTGCAGTCCCTTTTCGGCTCGTGATAGGTGAAGCTATATGAGAGTGCTTGGAGCTAAGGCTATCCAGTAGCACTAGGCCACCCAAGGCTCCCACTGCCCCCCCGTAACTCTCAGTACATTCAACAGGCCCCGCGCTACTCGCCGAGCTTGTTGAGCTAGCTCTTGAGCTCCAAATCGGTGTGAGTGACATGCTGGCAGAGCTGCTCGAGCTCTCCTCTGCTAGGTCAGATGAACTGGGGTCATACATCTGATCAATTTGGAATGCTTCCAAGATAGGAGTGCGCGCAATCTCAGGTATTGGATCGAAATGAAGTCCTAAATTTGCGGGACGGTGAGACAGGTTATGGCTACGGTTTGCTGAAATGGGAGTCAATTGTTGATTGAATTTTTCAGGTACTCGTGATTCCTTCGGTGGGACAGGAGGAGTTAATATTCGTAGAGGGGAGCCAGAACCAGGAGAGACAGTATGAGAGGGTGGATCAAGTATGGTTTGGTTAAGGCCATTGCCGTATCCGTGCACAATGATTTCGCAAAATGGTTGTGTGGGTGGCTTGACCACAACGCTATTTCGGCGGGAGCTAAATGGAGAAAAGGAGAGCGCTTTGATAGAGCGGATGGATGCATTGCGGAGTATTGGGGAGGAGATGCGTAAAGGTGCTGGAACCTCGACAGAGAGCTGGCGTTGCAGAAAATTTGCATCAGGGCTGCTGCTCTTGTGTGTGAAGTAATCACCGGTTTCGCAGTCTGGTTGAATGTTTATAGGAGTTGCTAGCTGTGGTATTTCCACAATTTTCGCAGCTCTAGACGGATAGGGTGAGGCCTCCTCTGGCGCATTAATTGAGGGAATAACGGGAGCTTTGAGAGCTTTAGTTCCAATCTTCCAGGGAGGAGTACCAGTCACAAGACAGCAAAGTGGATAGGTGGGCTCTTCAGTATCTCGGACCTCTTTCGGAGCGCGGATTGCTGAAATGAGCATCTGGAGAACACCATAGATCAGCAGCCAACGAACTTTGCGCGCGTCGGCAATAGAGACCTTTTCATCCCGTTGTCTCACAGCGCACTCTCGTTCGAAGCGCATGTAAGCTATGACTAGTGGAGAGCTTGTTACCGAGACATCATGTGTGTTTGTGGCTGCAGTCAGAGCTGCTCGAGTTGTCATATAACGATCTGTCCGCGCTTGCTTCGAGCCCAGCTTAAATGCCACTAGCGCACGCTGCGATTGCGTTCGGTTGCGAGGAGTAATATCTTCAGGTATTCGTGGGAGCGGATGCGGGAGAGGTGCGTTCTTGTGCCGCTTATTGAATGCCTGTACGTTCTGGAGCACACAGATACCACCGCTAGCCGGCTTTTGACTTTGTATAGATTCAGTAGACTCCATGTCGACCAGATAATCATATAGACTTCGAAAATCGAAATACATGGATCTGTAAAGAGCCTTAGAAAAGCACGATCCTTCCGGAGGTGGCCAGTAACCGAATTTTCCCACGTAGAAGGAGTGAAGAAATGAACGAAAGCGATCGAGGTGAGCTCTAGCCCCTTGGCCCAACCCCAGGTAGGCGGCAGAAAAGTCATCCTCGAGAAAATTGCTTAGTGCCGCCATAACACGCCCAAGGTGTAGATCCATCTCAAGATATGCTCTCGTTATCAGAGCTTTAGTGACGCGACATATTGGCTAGCAAGAAGTTAGTTGAGTGATCTGCAGGTGTGGAGTCCAAGATGGTGCATACCTCGAATTCTGTACTCAGGCAGAGATTGTCGTTCATGCCCACACAGTGAGCAAATGCATCAACCCACAGTTCCTGTAGCTGATAATGTTCAGCGTAATATAGCATTGCGAGAGCATAGTCTGGACAATTCACGAAATTTAAATAGCCTAGCTTTTCAGCATATACTATAAAGTCTTCATGGTTGTTAATCTGGCCCGAACGGAAGAGATGCATCCTTTCCTGCAAGTCGATCAACGACCTGCCCAAATGTGTCCCAACCAAAGGTTTGCCAAAGACAAACGCAAAGAAATTTCGCGTTGTGATATGCCATTGGAAGGAGTCTTCCCTCGACGAATCATCTAGAGCCGGTATGTAGAGCTCACAGGTATTAGGTGTGTCAACAGGAGTTGCAGCTCCGCTAGAACCTCCTTGCGGCGTGTTGCTCCCCGGTGTTCTGGGTGTCATCTGTGCAAAGCAAAGACTGAATAATGCGCCGCAATGATTCTTCCGGAGAGTTCTGAAGGGGACACGAAACGAAGGACCTCGTCGCGATTGGCCTCTAGCGTAGAGGTGGACTAGGCAATCGCCGTCCTCAAACCACAGCTCGGAATCCTATGTTAAACAAAGTCAGCCGCGACATCGAATCACTTTAGGAAAACACCTACTCTCCGCAGACCGTCCCAGTTGCTAACAGTCTTGGTTTTACCCTCCCATCTCTTGACCTTTTCTTGTCGTGTCGTGTTCCTCATGACCCCTGCGCGCCTAGCAGACCTGCTCCTAGTCCTGGGAGCCATTGGAGGATCGTTCGCAGGAGAGAGGACTCTGGAAAAATTGGGGATGCCAGTCGTTTGCGTAGATCTCGCTGCGGGGACGTGAGCGGCGATATGTGTCTGGTCTGACGCCAGAGGTTCAGCTGGATGCCCTGTCGAGGCTAGAGTCCGGCCCTCAGTCCTCGCCTCGGCCTGCATAAGGCTGCTGGAGCAATTGCTGTTCTCGTCCAGCGACGAATTGCAGCGAGGGGTGTAACACAGCGACGAGGAACGGCTGGGTACTTGAATCCTGTCAACCAAATTTGGCACACGGGAAGCTTGCGAGTCCATGGCCACAAGGTTTCAGTAGGAAGCACGAACCGTAGCAGGTCCCGGATGGGTGAAGTTCTTCTCTCCACAGGCTACCCGCCGAAGCTGCGAGCCTGAAGTACTTGGCTCATCGACATGCTAAGACCCTGTCGTCTTGTCCAGAGCGATTACCGACCAGTCCACGGCATTTGTATGTCCCAGCGGGAGAAGGAGAGTCGGTCGTGTTGGCGCTGGATCGGGTGGTGTGGCTGGCGCGGGCTGCAGTTTGGTAAGCTTGGCAAGGGCCAACAGGTGTCCAGATTCCACAGATGAGCGAGGTAGATCTTGCCCTAGTAAGACTCAAGAGGACACACTGGGGAAAGCGAGCTGCATCGCCGCTTTCTCTGGAGCCTATCTAGGCCCTTTCCAGTTTTTCTCCGGGCGCCACGACCAGATGTGCTTGCCCACACAGGCTGGTGGCTTGCTGAGTCCTCTAAGCCGTCCAGTCAGGGTTGAGGAGCAGACTCGTCGTTTTTGGTTCTAGCGAGCGAGATGCGGCACATTGCTGCAGTCCCCAGGCTACGGTACGATCGGCGCGCGATACCCAGGAAGGGCGGACAAGTTTCATTATGCTGGTGGACAGACGCGACGTCGTCGTCAACAATGCCGCTTGCCTTGGTTGCGGAAGGAATCCAATGGATCCCCCAACAGGACGCCGTGCTGCTATCATCTAGCACTAAACACGAGTTTCTCGGCTCATGATTGCGAATACTGCATTGATAATCGCCCAGGATCCAGTACCATCATCGATCTGCATGGACCCTCGCTGCAAGTAATGCTTGGCTTTCTTGACAATAACTACCCATCACACAACACCATCCCTCGACCCTCGTCGCAACGGGCTCTTCTGGCGTGTAAGGTCGGTTGTGCTCCCGGCTGCGGGACTCAACTCCTTCCATATCTCTAGTATGACATTATGCTTCCTCATTTATGACGGATTTTCTCAGCTACAGCGCCCAGGGCCCGTTTTGGCGCCGTTCTTGCTCTTCCCGGTGGGGGAGGCCGAACGCCTCCAAACCGGCTCTCCGTCTTCTACTGCGGAAGATCATTACGGTTTGCATCATCATTAAACCTCTTTCTGCCTTTCGTTGGCCTTGATTTGCTGCCAGAAAAGTCGCACATCCAAAGGCCCAAACTCGAATTTCTCCGAATGCCCTATTCTCCGAATAGCTGCTACGTCAACGGCTTCACCGGCTTCGCCATCCGTGGATAGCTTCCCGCGCGTGTACATCGTAGCCGGATAATATGAGCGCAATCCATCCTAGATTGTCACGAAAACCTCAATTCTCCCTTTGCGCCCGTACCTACTAACCTCTTTTGCATATGATTTCAGATGCTAGCCTCTGAACCGTCGCTATCAGGGCCTACACATCCAGATCGGTCTCCGAGCCGTCTCTCGTTAATCGAAAATCTAACCTTGTAGGTATAATACAAGTTTTAGTCTACCTGAAAACCAGCTTTCCAAGCCCTGAGGGAAGTAAGCCAACAAAAGTGCCGACTAGCAGCCAGCATCGCAAACTCCATCTACCTCGTTGTCACTGTGTATCTCCCAACTCGCAGAATACACCGCCTGTGCCAGCCAGCATGCTGGGACTCAACATACGCGGCCTTAGCGGCGCTACGGCGACTCACCTCTCAAGGCAGTCGGCATGTCGGTCTAAAGTTGCCCTGGGCAACACATTGACCAGTGCGACTAGCTTATCTGCAACGGACAAGATGAATTACGACGACGATGACGGCTCCCCTGATCTTCACGTTGAACAAATCGCGATCATGCTTGCATTAATCTACATATTCCGCTAAGACATGTGATCCTTCTAAAAGAAATTAGTAATTCATTCTTCATGGTCACCTTTGTCGAGATTCACGAATCCGTGCTCTTTCCTCCTGGCTTCTTCGGCCTGTTTTGCCATATCTTCCTGTTCCTTCTCCACTAGCTTTGCCGCTTCGACCTTCCTCTGTTCATCTTCAACTTTCCCATTTAGCTTCGCATGTGCTGTTTTCAGGTCTTCAATTGAGTCTTTCAGCTCATTTCTGTGCCATGTCGGCTGGACAATCTTATTCTTCAGCGTTGAGACCTTGGCCTCAACATCCTTGACTTCCGGCTGGTATTTGGGTGATTCTGTATTCGCGAGTGTCGTCTGCTCCGCGGAAAATATAGCCTCGTGAGCTTCTTTCATCAATACCTTATTAGCCTCCTCAACCTTTTCATGGAGCGGTTTGGCAATCTGTTTCGCGTATGAATGTCAGCTGCTAGCCAGCTCGAATCTCGCAAGGGCATGATCGGATTCGCATAAACGATGAAGACACAACTAGTCCAAAACTTACGTTTTTCAAATCCTGAAACGCTTCCCTTAGCTTTTGCACCTTCTCCATCGCTTTCGGACTCTCGACCACCATTTTCACGTTCATAATCTCTTGCTCGACATCCTCGACCGTTTCTTCGCTCAACCTTTCTCCATACTCCTTCAACTTATCCTCCAACTCCTCCCAATATGCTCTCATCTTCTCTCTCACCTCTCCCGCCTCCCTCCTTACACCTTCCCTCTCCCTCTTTTTCTCAACCCAGAAATCCCTTGTCTCCTCTGGATAACTAGTATGCTTCAACTCGACCTCCCAGTCTGGTGCATGCTTCTCGGCCCGATTAAGCCAAAATCCCATTCTTTCATCTCGATCCGAGACTCCAGGGAAATGCACCAGCAAGTCCCCGCGGCGGACTTGGAACGCCTGAAGAGTCTCGCCCTGGTATGCGTTGAACCATCTCTGTGGTGTTCGGATAACATTTGGTGCAAAATGCTCATCCTGGACCAAGAAATCCATAGCAGATTGATCCCGAAATTTCAAATTCTGTTCAGGTCTGTAAAATCTAAACGAAAGTATTGCAGAAAACAACTCCACGCTCCAGGTATTCACACGCACGGGGAAAACACCATTGTTTAGCCCATTCCAGTCATAGCTGACAAGGAGATGCACGTCATCCCACTCCGGATCATCCTCAGGCGGGAGCAATGCTTCGATGGGAACGTACGGGTTGAGTATTATTGTGTCACCGTCAACCCAAAGAAGCCATTCCAGACGCTCGCCTTCAGGTTTTGCCAACTCACGGAGAAGGATCGAAAGGATATATGCGGGCTTAGTCCAGACATTATCAAGGAGCGAGTGGCGTAGGACGTGAAGGGGGTAGTTGTTAAGGCGGTCGTGTAACTCATGTGTACGCAGGGCACGCTCATAGGCTTGCGACAGTGTGCCAAAAAGTATTGTTACTTTTCCGATCCGCGAACGCGCGCCTAACGATGGTGTATCAGGGGCCACAAGCAAGTCGGAGGTTTGCGCATCTGTTGGTGATGACGAGAGGAGATCGGTATTCGAAGCAAGCGAGGCTGGATCGGCTAGCTCTTCATTGTTGTCGTAGTCATCTGGACTAACCTTATTACCACCATTCATTACACCAGCTATATTAGACTTGTATCGATTACTTCCACCGTACTCTTGGCTATGCGCTTCATCAAGCATGGCATCGTTTCCTACAACTCCCGCTGGATTTGTCTCGATCCTCCCTTCCGCCTCGAATAGCGTCACGACCATATACCCTAGCATGATACACATGACCGCGAGGGTTATCAGTTTCAGTCGTGCGCTGTTGAAGATTGCATGGCGCCGTTTATGTATCCGGGACGTCTGGAAGTGCGGTTGCAGCCATGTTGGGGCTATGTTCAGCGAGGGCATGGAAGCGGAGCGTTTGAAGTATAGAGCGTAAGCGGAGCGAGTTTGGCTGGGTCAAGTTTTGTTCTTTTAAATTGCGGGCTACTGGATCGTCGGGTTTTTGCTGTCGTTTCCGTGATCAGAGTTACGGTTTCAAGCTATCTGTTCATTTTTTGAATAACTTGCTGCAAGGTTGCTGATGATTATTTGGCTGCTTATGCGTTTGCTTAGTAGCTTGTTCAAATAAAGTATACAAAGAGTTCACCTTTGTTGAGCAGTGTTCCTTTCAGGATAATATGGATGAGGGGGATCCGGCAAGCATTTTCAGTTCCACGCCTGATGGAAGCTGAATACGTGTATATGTAGCTAAATTCCAACTCCGTTCATTTAGGAGTGGCTTTAAGGAAGGGCTGCCGTCATCTTTGCTGCACCCATGAATATTAGGTATTTACATTCTTCGCGGCTTCAAGCTTGCAAATCAATCAACTCAACTCAACTGAGGTTTCAAATTGATTGAATTGAAAGCTTTGTATGCAGAGAGCTCAGTTAATTAAATTAATTAAATTAATATTAAAGTCTTGGCAACTAGTTCAACTAAGTTTAACTGGTATAGTAGTTAGTAGCTATTACAAGTTCTTAGCATAGAGCTAATATAGGACGGTCTACCTAGTAATACCTAAATTATTTCCTATTATCCTTTCTGTCGCCCGGCTCTTAATATAGGTCTATTACGAGTCTTAGTATAATATTAACTTACCTTCCCGCCTATTAATATTGTCTCTTCCTTCACCGGCCGCTTTAACCACCTATTTACTATATTAATAACGCCTTCCCTATCCTATAACCCTAGCGCCATTAAAGCTCCAATTATATTAGATTATAGTCGTGCAGCGATGGCATCTAATTTCGCTTGAGCTTCGCCTAAATTAGTATGTAGAGCTAGAGGAGGGCCTCCTTGCACTTGAAGCTATTCGCAATTTCTCTTCCTTACTAATATCGTAATATTTGCTCTAGATCTTGGTGTAATAGAGCCTTCCTCTTATATGAGCTCCAAACGCACTGCCGCTGCCGCCGTTGGAAGTCCTTCCCGTCCACCCCTTCAAAGGCCTTGACTATTGCTAATACTATCCTTATCTACTTAACCACCTATCTTAACGCAGAGCTTGAGTCTAAGTACGGTTATAATTCTACTGCCCGTATTTAGTAGCCAGATTAGCACGCAACTTAACTTCTCTTTACTAACAGCGTTTAATAGGCTGCCTCTATTACGGTAGGCAGCTACTTTTTCTGACGGCAAGCTTAAGGAAATATTGAATAATCCTAAGGCAGCGGAGGAGGTAGATTATAAGGAGGTTTAACGCTTCTATTAGTTTTAGGATTATAATATAATAAGGGCTCCTCTGCAGGTGCCGCGTTTTACACGGTTTTTAAATATAGGTTCCTATTATCTAAGTTAGTAATAAAATTATTAGTCACCGCAGCTCCACCTAGAGCTTAATTTAGATGATATTAGCCACTATATATAAATCTTGCGTTAATTGTGGAGACACCCTATACTTCCTTTGCAAGTATCTAAGCCAATTCCTAAGGATTTAATAACGGAAAGTAAAGAGGAGGAGCTACCACTAAGGATTTAATTTAAGCATGAATTGGAGCAAGCGAAGCCGAGCGGTAGAAGTGTCTTCTTTAACTATCGTCTTTTACTGTTAGCTAGGCTTAAAAAGGGCGTACGTGGCTAGTGATTACGTAATATCTATATATTAACGTAGTCTGCGGGCCAATGGGTCATGCGGGCCTCCGGGTCTGTTGGTTACACAAGGTGATATCACGTAGCTACGGTTCGTAGATAGTATGATGGTTGTTGTTCTTCTTTAATTGATCTAGAAAGCAAAGGATCGTAAGGATCGCAGTGCCTAAGTAGGGGGCTGATGAGTCACCATAAGGGTGACTAATTAGAGACAATATAACCTGTCCATACATTCCGACAGGGTCACCACTAAAAATTAAAAAATTCGTACTTTAATATCTTAACGACCACTTAATAGTAAATTCTAATAATTTAGATTTAGACTTTCCTATATACTCTGCAGCTTCTATTAAAGTTGCATAATAATTAGTTTAGTAGTTTTTGAGATATTATAGTTTAGGGGCCGAAATAAAGCTAAATTACTATATCTTAAAAACCACCAAATTAATTATTATGCAACTTTAATAGAAGCTGCGGAGCGTGTATAAAAATCCAAATCCAAATTATTAGAATTTATTATTAAGTAGTTATTAAGATATTAAAGTACAAATTTTCTAATTTTTGGTGGCCCGCATAACCCATTAGCCCGTAGACTACGTTAACTGGTCGAAATATACCGGAATTATTAATAACTAAAAACTGCCTAGAATAGTAAAGATTACTATAGTACTAATATAGTAAACTTTAAGGGTAAATTAATTAACGAAGTTCCTAAAGACAAAGCTTTTAAGGCTTCTACTACCCCTACCTAGACGGTATAGAAGAAAGATACCCTGATATACTACTATAGAGACGTTTCCTAGTTTTAAAGTTGTCCTTATATTAATAAATTAGCTTAACTAAAGGATTGGAAACTAGATAAAGCTATAGCTAAGAAGGTTAAGAAAAGGATTACTAGCGCCGTTAGGAAAAAATTTACCAGCATTTAATTTTACTTTTCTGCCATTTTAGCATTTTCTAGCATTTCTAGCATTTCCTAGCATTTAGCTACCAAATGCCGCATTTAGAATTAAGTGTTAGCATTTAGCTACTAAGTGCTAACTATAAGATTACTAAGCATATATAAAAGTATAATTTTTATAATTTTTATATTTTATATACACTTTATTAATATTACTAAGTATATATAAATATATAATTTTTATAAATTTAATATTTTATATACGCTTTATTAATATTACTAAGTATATAAAAATGTATAATTTTTATAAATTTAATATTATTAATAAAAATTTTATATTTTATATTTTATATATATTTTATTAATAATAATAATTCATTGCTTAACGTCCGATTTGGATCCCTATTGGGCCTACGCGGACTACTCCTTATATATATGTGGGGAGAAAACTCTATTTAAGAAAACCCCGTGATCTATCTCTCCGCCTTATAGGACTCGCCTGCGAGGCGCCTACGAGGCGCCTGCGAGTTACCTATAGTGCTCCTACTACTTTACTTTTTAACCTCCTTGGGAACCACTACTGCCGTAATAAGCCTACGGACGCGCTAGTATTATAAACTTTACTCTACTGCTATAGAGTTATTAGGGGGCACCCGTTGCTCGCCCCCCTGCTTTTTATTGCTATTTCCTTTATAACCTAAAACTAGTTTAGTATATTTTAGCTAATAAGCTACTGGGTAACCGCCTTAAGGCCTTTTTATATTAAGAGCAGTGTCTTATAGTTCTCTATGCTAGCTACTAAAAGTATTACTTCTTAGTTAGTATGTAAGGGGCATAGCAGTATTACGTGCTTTAGTGTCTGTCTTAGCTAGCTATATTTATATCTTAGGCTACCTACTAGGACACCCACCTAGTAGAGCTAGTCTTTTAGTCCTATTACTTCTATTCTTAAAAGTGTTACTATTATATTTTTTGCCTTTATTAGGCCTTCTTAGAGCCCTAAAGTGTTTACCCCCTATAGCGTTAACTATGCTACAGCTTGAGTTCTTCTTACCTTAGTTAACCTCTGTACCTTTAACTCCTATACGCCTCTCTAGCGTTGGTCCAGCTAGTATTATATTACAGTAGTTAGTTTTCTAGCGTTCTTTTATACTTTATTTTGGCTCTTTTCTCTCTTTTGCTGTTATCCTTACTAGCCTTTTACGCGTCTCCTTTTCTCCTCTATATAGGCCTAGGCCCTAAAGTAGTACTATTTTTCCTCTATTTTCTTTACCTGTTTCTCTAATATATCTTCCCTACTTTAGGGTTGTTAGTTTATTCTCCTATAAGGCGCCCTAGAATCCCTCTATAGTTTATTTAGGCGTGTTTTGATATACTTTATAATATTAGAGTTGCGTTTATTTTGCGCCCTTTATATTACAGCGGCTTTAATATATAGTTATAGGGGGGGAATATTAGCTTCCTTCTTAAGCAGTGCTGTGGCCGTTCGCTTATATCCGCCTATTATACTCTAGAGGCAGGCTGTTTAGACCTTTTAGAGTGGTTTAAGAAGTGATTTAGGGGGGCCTTTTTTAGATTCTCTAATGGCCCAAATACTAGACCTATACGTTATGGTTAGCTAAACAACTACTGTATATAGTAGGCGTAACCTCTAAAAGCATGGGCCCTATATAGAATTAATAATCCTAAATAATGTAATATACTGTGCTTGGCCCTTACGGGCCGCTTAGGCCGTATATGCGCTTTACTAGAGCTTACTGTCTACCCATACTTCTAATACTCTTAGGCCCTAAACTGGCTAACCCCTAAAGCCTTAGATGTGAATTATATGCTAGAGATCTATAGATTAGTTGCGTTTTCTTATAAAATGGATTAGCTGGTACTTCTTTAGTGAGAATTAAACTCTATATTATCTTGCCTATTTTATATAGGTGTTATAAGCTTTCTCTAGCATTCTACAATTCTTTACGGCTGTTGGCCCGTATATAATTAGGTTTATGTTGTTAATAAAGCTTATCCCCTAGGTTGCCCCTTTTTTAAAGGAGTTAAGTAGGTTACTTATAAAGAAAAGGAAAAGTATAGGCGAGAGGGGTGATCCTTATAGTATTTCTATTGCAACTGCGATAGGGGGGCTTTAGTATCCGCTAAAGACTAGTGATGTTTCTTTTTGGCCTATAAACCCTTAAATAAATTATATAATCCATTCTAAGAAGCCTTTTGCTTTAAGGATATATAGGAGACGCTTATAGGGTATGTTGTTATAGGCGCCACTAATATTTAGGCTGAGCATTAATACTATAAAGTCCCTTTACATCGCCTATACTGATTTAATAGTAGCAGTAAGTAGCGTAAGTGCTAATAGTGTTAAGCGGTTCTTTCTTGCCCCTATTTGGCTTTATAGTAGTAGGGCGTATTCTTCTGCCGTGTCTACTATATGGTCCGCTATTACCCTTTCTAAGATCTTACTAAGGGTATTCTCTAAGGCAATAGGGCGGTAGCTCCCTAGAAATGAGTAGTTTACTTTACCTTCTTTATATAGGATAAACGTTGTTATAGCTCTTCCAAGTCTTAGGTAGTAGCCTATTATAAAGTATACTCTAGCTATATCCGCAAGCTAAGGTGCTATTAGTGGTCTATAGGTCTTTAGGGCTTTATTTAGAATCCTATTTAGTCCTAGTACTGTATTATTTAAAAGGCAGCTAATAGTTTTGGCCATTTCTTTGGTTATTATGTTACTATTAACCCTTAGGCGAGTTACCGGTGCTTTGCCCGTAATATCGCTAAGGTCTACTAAAGCTAGTTAGGGGAAAAATCTTTTTATAAGGATTTTTGCCTTTTTATTATTATTGTTTATGGCTAGTAATTTACCTAGTCTTTATAGGGGCGGAAGGTATAGGTCTTCTACTAGATGTCCTGCCTTTCTCTTTATCTATTTCGCTATCTTTTAAAGACCTTTATTATAGGGGAGGCTTGGGTTAGTAGTATACTTATTTATAAACCATCTCCAGCTATTCCTTACTTCTTTTTTTAGGGTATTCTTTAGCTAGTTTCTTATATCTTTATAATATCTCTTATCTTTAGAATCGTGGCTACTTATATATTTTCTTCTTACTCGTTGTTGGCTAGTGATAAAAACTGCGCATTATACGGACCATGCGTGTTGCGTATAGGGGCCTACTTTTAAGACTAGGCAGTGCTCTTTTAACCTATTTTTAATTGCTGCCTAGATCCTTTCTAGTCTTTAGTTAATTTCCTTAGGGGTAGCCACTAAGCCTCGCTTATTTGGTATTAGGTAGATTTCTTCTAGGTCTTAAAGTTGTTATTTAACTATATTAAGGAAGCTGTCTATCTTAAGCTTTCTTATTATATATCTTTTACTATTTAATTGTGCCTTAATGTCTAGATCTAGCTATATTTAGATAGGGATATAGTTTAAAGCGAGTGCCTATTCTTCTTTAGGGTTGTATTTTTTAAGTCTCTGGTATAGGCCTTTATTTATAAATATAAGGTCAATTATGCTTCTGGCGGTGCCTTATTGCCATATAATTACTCTTAGAGGGGTGGCTAGCTTAAGGCCCTAGGTATCTATAGCTTTTAGTAGGCACTCTGCTTGTTGTTTGGCAGTAATATAGATACCCCCCTACCGCGGGTAGTAGAGGTTTATATCTCCTAATAGGATAGACTTTATATCTTTGGTTTTTAGTAAGCTTATTACTAATATAATGTTCTCTATTTATGGGACCCCTTTAACCCTAGGGTTATATACATTAATAATTTAAACCAGTCCCCTATATATCTGGATTGTTATAACTATAATATTTAGGTTGACTGCCTGCTATAACTATAAGGATAGGCTGATAGCCTTGCTAATTATAAAGCATACGCGTATAGCTACTTTTAGTTTATATAGGAGCTGGAATCCTTAGGGGCAGTATATTAATTATATATAGGTATTATAATACGGCTCTTATATAGTAAGGATGTAATATTTCTTTAGGTTTAAGCTATCTAGTAAGGGCCTTATAAGACGGTAGTTTATGTTACCGTAGTTATACTATATAATAGATAGGTAGCGGACCCCTAGCGGGGGTTTTTTGCCTCTCCTTTATTCCTCGCTTCCTCTATTTCTACTTTCTCTAGGATATTTAGAGCTTCTATCTCTTATATCTATATCCTGGTTACTACTTATTTTATATAAAGCTTTTTATTCCTATATCTTGTGTTTTTAGTAGCGCTTCTATATTTAAATCTATTATTGTCTCTGGTTCTTCCCCTATTCTTACTAGTTAGCTATATACCCTTTAAGAGTTAGCTATAAATGTTATGTTTACCACGTTAAGTTTAATTCTTAATTGTCCTGGTCTTAAGCTTACTATAGCTATTTATAATAGTCTTCCTACAGGGCGTTCTCTCCCTTATGTCCCCTATAACCCTTATATTCCTATATAGTCTAGTAATATTGCGCGGTAACGCTTCTAGCCTATTAAGGCTTGGGATAGCTAGCCTAGCCCCCCGGTATTAAAGGTAGGAAATGCTAGAAAGGCACCTACGCCCCCCTAGCTTATTACCTGTTATTTCTATTTATATAACCTAGCGTGCAGTTATTCCCGTAGCTATTAAGCCCTTACCTTCCGTCTCCTATATTTAATACAGTCTCCTTTCTCCTACACCTTATATGTGCTTCGGTGGCAGTTTACACATTTTGTTTAGTCTTAATTTAAGTAGTTTCTTATATTATGGGGGCCTACATAGTGGCCGTAGTATACCTATGCTGCGCATATAGATTAGGTATATCCCCATTATGCGTAGCGGTAATATTATTCTAGGCGGAGTTTATAGTTATAGAGCCTTGCGTTGTATATAAGGCCGTTTATAATAATACCTTTTTAGATAAGGAGTTTTTGCATTCCTAGTGTATATGTGCTAATAATGAGGGAGCCATGCGTTTAACCGGCGTCTCCCTGGCGAGTCTCTAGCGACCCTTATATTCTTTTATTGTTCTCATTATATACTTAGTTTACATTTTCCTATTAAAGCCATTAAATTTGGGTAATCTTAAGTCCTAGTATAAGGCGTTCCGTTTGTTTTACTATCTTATATATAGTTGCCGTATTATCCGCCTAGCGTCCCTTTTTTACCCTAAGGCTTAGGGGAACCGCTAGGACTTTAACTAGGTAATCTTTATAGAGCACTTTTATGCCAATACGTTCTCCTAGCCTATCCCCTGCCCTTATAGCTTATTTCTTTGCCTATTAGTCCCTTAGGGTGACTCTAATGTCTCCGCTCCTAAGGTATTGGACTACAACGGCGTTATAGACCTCTTTGCGAATTTCTGTAAGGACTTCTGTTTCTAATTATCCCCTAAGCCCCTTTGCTTTCTCTATATTTGGTTATATTATAATTATATATCCGGATGTTGTCTTTAGGGGGGTAGGCTCCCTATGCTATAGAGGCGCAGCTATGGCGGCCTAGGTACGGTTCGCCGGTAGGGAGAGGTTTTGTTTATTTTCGATTTTGTTTAGCCGTTGGAGGATTTAGTTAAGGGTTTGCTAAAGGGGCGCCTAAGGTACGCTAGATTGGCGGAGCTATTCTATTAGCTATATTAGTTTGTTATAGCTAACGGTCGCTCCCCCGTAATTATAGATACTAGACACGTCTAATAGGCTTTGTATTTTATCAGATACCTTTTTAATAGAGGTCTTTCCGTTTTGTAGTATAGTATTCGCCCATTCTTATTATAGAGGGCTATTATTAGGCGTGGTTCTAGTGAGCGCGCGCGAGTGCGAACCACCGTCGTTTAATATGTGCCTCCCCTACGATGTATGTATCTTAGGGGGATTTTCTGGGTGTTTTTTAGGGTTCTTTTGGTTGTTTTTGGTCTTTTTAGGCTAGGTGCAGCAAGAGCTCCTTTTTTCGCTACTTTTTTATATAATATATATATATAGCTGCCTAGATGCTGCTTATATTTTATTAATATTAGTAAGTATAGGGGGCGGGGCGGCATTATAAAAATTTTTACTAGTATCTTAAATTAGGTTTATGCTAATTAAGCAATTTCGGCATTTAGCCGCATTTAGTTATATTTTGCGGCTATATACTATACCGCTAATAATAATGCTATAATTTATGGATAAACGCCGCCTTAATAATAAAAGTGCTGTAAGCTGTAGCTTAATACTCTCTTAGAAATAATAATACTAGAAATATTTTAATTGACTAAGTTTACTATATACGCTATACTACTACCTATAAGTTACTAAAAGACACGTCTCTTAGCCTACGTATACGCCACTATATAATTATAATAGGTTTTGCTATATAGCGGCTATATATAGTGTTTAAAACTATCTATAATTATATTATACTCTTATAATCGTTACCAGTATTAGATAGTCTTAGTGTCTTCCTTCTTACCTTAGCCTGCTTTTAAGCTCAAATTAGCCTTCTCCTTATATACTAACTTGTGCAGTAATAACGTAAATTTAGTTAACTTTAATATCCTCTGCTTAATACTTGACTTTTGATTGGCTATAATAGTACTATAGTAGACGGGCTTAGTTTATCCTTATTAATCTATCTAAGTAAATAGTTACTTTACCTCTAAGAGCTTATGGCTTAGCTTAACCATAATAGTGTAATTTGCGCGCTATAGGTTAATAGATAGCCTAATTAATACGAAGGTATAAAGTAGGATCTACTTAAAGTTATTAGTATCGAAGGTTTACCTAGCCTCGGCCTTCTTAATATTGGATATACTAGCTATATAGCGGAGCACCTTATCTTTACCATATTCTTTATATAGCCTATTAAACCAATAAGCTAGTATAAGAGGTAAGTAAGTAGTAATAATAATCTTACACGCTAAACTATCTGTTTATTTTTTAACATAAACGTAATTACAGATTTTTTTAGCTTAAAAGAACTTTATATTCTGTTAAAAATAGCGGTTAAGTATATTAGTGAACTCCTTACTAAGCGGGTTAGTAGTTTACTTAGTAATAATTAGGTCCTTAAGTATACAACTCTAAGTTTTTAGGTATTTATTATTGGACTTATTAGATTTATTAGACTTAATTACAATAGGGGCATACTGGTCCCAGTATTGGATAACCTAGGCTATACTTGCTACCGTTTTCGCGTTAGTGTATAACTTGGCTTAGGTGAGTTTCAGTATCTTAAGTTTAGTATTTAGATCGCTGCTATCTTCCTCCTATATAGCCAGAAGTTCCTTATATTAGCGCCTCTACTTTATCCTTACTCGGTCCTCTATAGCTATAATTATAGCCGCCTTAGTATTATTAGGGTCGGCCTATAATATAACTAATTTAAAATAGCTATTCTTTGGGATAAGCTTTTACTAGTTAAACCAGAGTATTAACTCCCCTTTACGTATTTAAAACGTTGGAATAACTATACGGAAAAATATAACTAGTTCGCCGAATTTCCTATCTACTATTACTCTAGTTAGGTTGGTCTTCGCATCCTTATAGAGATGGTTAAATTCCTTCTTCTTTAGCTAGATATTTTCTTCTTTAAGCTTAAGCAGTACTTTAAACTCCGTTCCCTTTAGCTTATTAGCTTCTTCCTACTCTAGCCTCTTTAATCCTACTATAATAAACCGTATTAGTTATATTAGGTTTCTATTATTAGGCGTACTAAATATACCCTATATAGTAGGGCTGCGATTATATATAATGCGGTACTCCTTAACTATATCCTTAATAAACGATATTAAGACTCTACCGGTTGCGTTTAGGTGGTATTTATTTTAGAAAATACGCCTAACCTATATTACACTCTTTAATTTCTAATACGTTCTAGGGGATTGGCTATTTAGGTGTTTCTATATATTAGTTTATATAGTAATAAACCCGCATATTAGTTATATAGTAATATAATTTTGTATAGTAATTAGAAGGAATTAGGTTAAGTATCTCGGCGCTAATAGTTCCGTTATATTAGGGGTAGGGCTATAATTATTCTTAAACCTAGCTTTACCCTATAGGTATAATAGGAAAGCCTTGCTAACTAGATATATATTATTGTTGTTCTTTTATTATTCCTTATTAGTCCACTTAAGAGCCTTACAGATTTACGGCTATTTGTCCTTTTTTAGTTTACTAAATATCTTAACTTTATTATAGCTAGGGGCGAGAATTATAATCTAGGGTGGGTTAGGGCGCTTTATAATCGCGCCGTCTTATAACATTGTACTTACGTTCTTTAGGAATTCTAGCAGGCCTAGGGTTGGTATAAGGATAACTAAGTAGCCTCGCTGTGGGTCTATAGGGTATAGCTTCTTAAGGTTATTTTTGCAGTAGTATATAATTGGCTGCTTTGCTACCTATAGGCATTTTAAATCTAGTAGATATATCTTAGGTAGGTGGCGGGTTATATCCTTAGCAGCTTAGGCCTCTTAAACGTCTATTACGTTCTAATAATAAAAGTAGTTTATTAGCTATTAAGTGATTATTTATATAGTCTTGCCCGCGCTAGGTTTATCTATATAGATACCGTCTTTTTTAATTATCCTCTTTTACTTAAATGCCTAAGCTATATATACTACTTAGTATAGGCTAAATTTAAAGCCTAATATAAGGCCCTAATTAGGGAGTTTAATTAGGGTGGTTTTAGAGAGTGCTTTTAATAAGATAAGTGGGAAATACTCTAGAGTAAGCAGAAGATCCGCCTCCGTTACGTACGCTAGTGCGCTATTTAGGTTATTCTTTCTGGCCTTATAGAGCTAGGCTAAGAAAGTTTGCTAGTTAAGTTCTTCCTCTACGTCTATATCTTAGTTATTATTATTAACCGAATCCTTGTCTTGGTTGCTATTATTAACTAAATCCTTATCTTTATCTCTACTCTCTGTGTCCTTAGAGTTAGTATAATATAGGAACTAATTATTATGTCTACTAGCACATTACGGCAATTTGCTGTCCTCTATAGTAACATCTTAAGAGATATTAATAGTTAGTAATATAGTAGTAGGGTCGTCTATTATATTATTAGGCTAGTATATACCTTTAGGTTTAGTAATAGATTGCGGCAATTTACTGTTATCTACGGCAATTTCTTTAGTACCACTGTTACTTGCTAATGTAGGCTTATAGGTAGATAGGTTATATTTTCCCTTTACTAATTACCTTCTACGTATAACTAGCTCGTTATTACTGTTTTTTATAAGGGTGCCTGCCGTTAATTCTACTTAAGGGCATTTCCTACTTCTATTTAGGTTGGCTTTATAACTGTTTAACTTTCTAGGCGCGGCCGGCTTACTTTTATTATCCTTTACTAGGGCACTTATTACTAATCTTAGTTAAGGCCACTTATTATATTTACCTAATTTAGTCTTACTATTGTCTAATTTCTTATATCTAATAAGCTCGTCCTTACTATCTTTATTAAAGCTATATACTACTAATTCTAAACAACTTTGCTTCTTACCTTTTCCTAGTTTGCTCTTGCCGCTAGCCTTATATAGCGTTAGGACTTATTAGCTGTTTTTTACGCTACGTTTATCACGTCTAGGCGCCTTAGATTTAATAGCTAGTGGTGTATTATTAGTGGTAGCGACTTAGGAGTTTAAGCTAGGAGGTAAGAGTAATGCTATAAGCACGGCCTCCTTTATGCTATTTCGCGCTATTTTACTAAGAGCTATAATAAATATGCCCTCTAACTATATTATAAGGTTTTTATATCTCTATAGTAATATATAGATGTTCTTTTTAGGCGGACTGTTAATATTAAGCTCTATATAGGCTTGCAGTTCCTTTTATAGCTTACCTAGAGCTATATATAGGTTTCCGCTTATTAGATATAAGACTTAGACTACCCTAACTATTAACCTACATATTAAGCCTGTGGATTGGATTTTAATCTTAATATCTCCTATATTAATTATATTGCTTACCACTAGGGTTACTAGCTAAGGCAAAGGGATACTATATAGTGGGGTTATAGTAACGTCTATAGGCTATATTATATATAGTAG
>Ga0307515_10008597_pt1 | contig 19880 bp, 3 predicted proteins | sample 17_EM_MG_FD_194513 | JGI IMG/M metagenome (GOLD analysis project Ga0307515, IMG submission 194513) | Populus trichocarpa ectomycorrhiza microbial communities from riparian zone in the Pacific Northwest, United States - 17_EM | ecosystem: Host-associated > Plants > Roots > Unclassified | place... | reverse complement strand
TAGTAAGCTAAAGTATTATATTAAAGCTATAGTTTCTACCCGTAATATAGTCGTAATAAAATATCGCCGCCCGTCCCTTTAATATAATAGAGAAAGCGTAATAGTACTAGTGGCCTTAAATTTTAACTTTATTGCAACAGTTATAAAAGACCTGTAGTTTTGTTCCGAGTATATTATATAATTCTCCTCTAAACTTCTTCTCTTTGTCCAAATATACCTTTATTAAATTCGTAACTTCTTATAGTAGAGGCTTGCTAGTTAGCTAGGATAGAAGAGTTAGAGGCAGTAGAGAAGGTAGAGGAAAAGCACCTCCTAATAGGAGAGTACCTTTAGGTGGGGGATTAGCGTTTTAGGGGTTTTAATATAAATTAAAGTTGCCTTCTAAAGAATATAGGTTAGTTTTAGGTTTCCGTAGTTAATATATAATCTTAGCTTCTATCTATACTAGTTCTTCTATACTAATAATAACGGCCTAAATATTACTAGCAATTAGGTTACCGTTCTTAGCAATATATACCCTATTTCTATAGAGGAAGTCTTAAAAATCCTAAATAATATTAACGTTACCAAGTGCCTAGGTATTGGCAGTCTATTCTATAAAATCCTTCCTAAAATACTCCTATAGTTATAAATCGGCGTAGTATCTATTTTAGTAGAATATAATATAGTATGGGAGAAAGCCGTTAACCCGTTTTGCGGTATAAGTTATTATATTAAAGGCGAATTCGTCCTAATCTTTATTAATAAGTTTTGCGTACTTAGCTACCCTTAGTAGTAAGGAGTCTTTCTAGTCGTTTAAAGTAGCTATATTTTCAGAGAAAGGGATATATTGTCGGTATAGGAATTATTATTTAATACGTGTTTGTAACGAGAATCTGCGATTATAGGGCTTGGAACTAGTTTTGGCGTTAAATTATAAGGACTTATAAAGCGTGTTATTCTACGTAATAAACGCAAGAATCTATAATCTAGGAAAGGCTTAGGACTAGTTCTAGCCTTTTAGATTCTTAAATTCGTGGAAGAGTCCTATTTAAGGTTTAGGACTAGTTCTAACCTTAAAAGATAGCTTCCTCTAGCATAAGTAGCACTAGTATAGTAGCTTATTTCTTCTTAGTGGAATACCTAGCTATTTTATAGTATAACAGTAAAGTTAACCACTAATTAGTATTGGTAACATAAGGTAATATTACGTATTTATAAGTTATAGGTAGTATAATAATTGTTATTCTATCTCTTCTTACTTAAGGAAGGTAAGGAGCTTAGGGCTCCTCGCTACGCTAATGCCGCGGCGACACGTAATGGCAACTTGCCTCGCGTGACGGCAACTTGCCTATATTCCTAACAATAACCTAAAATATTATTTTATAACCGCTCTAACCCTTACCCACTTTAACCTAGACCTTAAATGCATTATTAAAATAGACTTATCTAATTATATACTAGGAGGAGTGTTATTATAATATAATAAGAACGGCGAGCTACGCCTAGTAGCCTTTCTCTCTTAAAAACTTACCCCTACTAAATTAAACTATAAGATATATAATAAGGAACTGCTTATAATTATTAAATGCTTTAAATAATAGCGTCTAAAACTTAAAGGATTATTATTTTTAATATACGTGTTAACGGTATAACGGAACCTTATAGCAGGTACTATAATAGGCTTATTATTAGGCTAGATGTATAGGTAAAGTAAGTTAAAGTTAACAACGTAATAATAACTAGTGGAGTGGTTGCCTAATAGATTAACTCTAATTATATTCTAAGAATTACTATAAGGAAGGAACTATCTAGGTAGGGACTAAGGGTCCTTAAATACACAACTATACTCCTATAAAATCCTTCTTATACGTAATAAACGCGTACTCTATTTACTCTATTGCGGATTATATAGATTACACAAATTATATAGATTATATTATATGACTTTAGCTACTATTCCTTATTATATAGTTCTATTAGCTCTATTTTAGACCGTACCTAAATTAACTAACTAGCTTCTTCTAACTCCTCTTTAAGTAGTCGTAATATTATACTTAAAGCGTCTATAACACTATCTCCCTCCTCTTTATTTTCGTCCTTAAAGATTCCTAATATTTCTAAGTTGTTTATTAGAGGTATAGCGTCCGTCTAATTAATTTAGTTAATATCCTTACTTATTATACCTAAAGTAATTTCTTCTTCCTTAACTATTCGTCGTATTTACACTATTACTGCGATACTATCCCTTAGTAAGATTATACTATCTCTATACCCTCGCTGTTTAAAAGAGGGGTTAGTTTATATTATGCTAGCGAACCCATCTTTATAATAACTATCCTCTTATTTAAAGTGCACTAAAGCGAATATTCGTTCGTCCTATAACGTTCGCTCCATCTTTAATACTAAGTATTTGCGACCTATTACTCTTAATAGTTATCTAGTTCCCTAATTAATTTATCTTAGGGTCTTATATTTAATTTACTGCTGCGCAGCTAGATAATAAACTATCTATTACTCTAGTGGAGTTACGCCGTTCTTATAACGTAGAATAGGAGGCTACCGATGCTTAGTAATAGGCCCTTAAGTCTTATCTTACAGCGTCCGCTTAGTTAATCCGTCTTAAGAAGGTCCGTAAGAAGGTCCGTTTTAAGAAGTAGAAGCTTATAGAATAGGGTTTATAAGAACTTAGTAATAAAAAAACGGATTCTCTTCTAATAAAGAAGGAAATAGATCTGAGTAGTTTGGCAACTGCTTTTCTTAAATCCCCCTTAGGTAACTTATTCTTTAGCAATCCTTTTTTATTAATGCTGCCTAACCTAATCTCTTTTAATACTCCTATACCTTTCCTATAGCGTTCTTTAGGTTCTCTAGTAGTTTCTAGGTAGTCTTATTATAGCCTATTTACTTAACCTTATACTATATTTTATTATTAACGTCCTTATAACTAATAATCTTTAAAACTTACTATTTATCTTCTTCTTATCCTCTATACGTGTCTGCTTTATAAACTAGTAGCTTAACATTCCTATATACTAGCTTTAGTATTATAATATGCTATATAGGGTAGATCTTTATTTTAGCTAGTAAGTCTAACTTAAACGTAACTAGTGAAATTCTTTATATAATTTTAAAAGGTCCTAGTCTAATATAGTTTAACTTCTTACTTAGTTGTTAACTCTTAAAATTTTTATATAGTAGCTATACTTTATCTCCCTCCTTAAAATCTAGTCCCTTAGATCTCTTAGTATTATAGTACCTTTTTATTCTCTCTTATACTATTCTTACTAATTCTATAAGGTTTACATAAAGATTTATTAGTATCTTTATTCTTTCTTTAGCTGTACTACTTATTTTCTTCGCTTACTATAGTAATAACGATATTCTTGGCTTATATCCATAATTTGCCTTAAATAGTAATATGCCTATTCCTTCTTATAGTGTTGTATTATATATAAATTATATAACTGGTAATAATAATACCTAATTATTCTATGTATAATTAATATAGTGTCTTAAATACTGCTCTAGTATCTAATTTAATCTTTCTATTTAACTGTCTGTCTATAGATAATATACGGTAGAAGTTACTACTCTAACTCCTTACTCTGCTAAGAATACCTCCTAAAATGCTACTATAAATCTTAGATCTCTATCCGATATAATTTTACTTAGTACTCTATATCTTATAAACACTTCTTTTACGTAGATTCTAGCGATATCTTCTACTAATATTTCTTCTATATATGCTATAAAGTATCCCTACTTTATAAGCTTATCTATTATTACTAAGATTACGTTATAATCTTATCTAGTAATAGGATTTCTTAACTTTAGTAACTTAATAATAAAGTCCTATAATATGACTTCCTATAGTCTTTTTAGTGTCTTAATAGGTTATAGTCCTCCATATAGCTTATACCTTATTAGTTTATTTCTTTAGCAATCTAGATATTCTTTTATAACTTTACGCGCTAAGCCCTAGATTCCGTTAATAATATACTCCTCTTAGAGTCTTAACACTAAGCCTTTAGCTCTATTATATCCTTAAGTTATTCCCTTATAGAAATTCTCTATAAAATGCTCTACTATACTTCTTAGGATGTACTTCGCTTCTCTATACTTATATAGTATTTCTTCCTTTAGATATTCTAATTATTCTTCTAGCTATACTTTAAAGATTCTTTATACCTAAAAGCTTTCTAGTGTCTTATAGACTCTTTCCAGTTTATTATCCTCTTAAGTTGCTATAATTTTTGGATAATTGTACCTAATTAATCCGTCTATATCTTTTCGCAGTAAAGCCCCTAATAGCTTTTTATTGTTCTGTAATTTAGCCTTTTAACTTAAAGCATCTACTTACGCGTTGTCTGTACCCTTAATATACTAAATCTTAAAATAGTATTTTATAAGTATCTCTGCCCATCTAACCTATCTTTAGTTAAGTTCCTTTATTATTAGGAATCCCGTTAGGTTCTTATAGTCTATCTTAACTATAAATAGTTTCTTAGTACCTTATAAGAATGCTCTCTATTTCTTAAGTACTATAATTATATCTAATAACTCCTTGTTATAAATGTCATAGTTTAACTCTAGTAGTATTATCTTCTAACTATAGTATACTACTAGGTGCTATCTATCTTAATACCTTTATATAAAGTATGCCCCTAGTATATAGTCTAATATATCTATTTCTATAACCGTCTCTAGCCCTAGTTAATAGATCTTAAGAACTAGCTCTTAGGTAAATAACTCTTTAACTTTTCTAAAGAGTTCTTATTATTCCTCTTCCCATACCTATAGTTCTTCTTTCTTCGTTAATTACGTAAATGGCTTAATATTCTTTAACTATTACGCTATAAACCTTCTGCAGTAATTACAACCCCCTAAAAATAATCTTAACTATATAACGTTCTCTAGTTCTTACTAATTTACTATAGTTTTAATCTTCTTTAAATCTATATTAAGTTGGCCTAGTTTAATAATAAATTTAATAAAATTAGTCTTCCTAATAAAGAACTTGTATTTCTTAATTACTACTAGTATCTGTTCTTCTTATAGTCTTTTTAAAACCCATTTAATATATTCCCCGTATTCCTCCTTAGTTATTAAGTAGATAATAATGTTATTAAGGTATACTATAATAAATTCATCTAAGTATTCTCCTAATATATTATTAATGCGCTTCTAAAACGTTGCTGGTGCGTTTATAAGCCTAAACTATATAACTAACGGTTTATATAGTCCTTCCTTTAACTTAAAGGCTGCCTTCTATTTATCGCCCTCCTTAATTCTAATCTAATAATATGCCTATCTTAGATCTATCTTTATAAAGATTTGCGCATTACCTATCCTGTCTTAGATTTTGCTAATTAAGGGTAAAGGATACATAGCCTTAGTTTACCATTCTTCTTTAGTATAAATAGTACTAGATAACCTACTAATAACTGCGATAGTCTAATATATCCCTTTTATAAGTTTTCCTAGATAAACTCTTTTAACGCTCTACCTTCTTCTTTAGTAAGATTATAGGTTAAAAAGAACCTTAAACTTATTCCTAGTTTTAACTCTATCTTATAGTCCTATACTATATATTCTAACAGCTTTTTACTCTCTAGTAACTATAGTTTCTTACTATACTTATGGTATCTCTTTAGTACGTAACTTAAGCCTCGCTTAGTCTCTTTATATATTACTCTAACTTAGTACTATACTAACTTAGTTTATTATTATATCTTATGTTATTAAGTATCCCTAATATCGACTTAACTTATAACCTAATTAATCTTTAGATTATATTCCTGTAACTAAGGCATCCCTAGTACTACCTTATTATTCTCTAATAGTAATATATTAAAAGACATCTTAATCTATCTTCCTTTAATAGTTAGCTAAATAGGTCCTATTTTAAGATTAACAACACCTCCTTTATAGGCTATTAGATCTCCTAAAATTGTTACTAATAGGTAAGGATACTCCTTTCTCCTATATAGTAATCCCATTCTTTTAACTGCTGCTAATAAGATATAGTTTCTTATTACTCTACTATCTATTAGTGCTTTAAACTATTAATCTTACTACTTAATTTATAAATTTAGGTGTTGTCCTTAAATTTCTTTAAGGGTTTAAGGCTCTATTACTGGTTTCCTCTAGTTTTATAGGCTTCTACTTTTCCCAACTATTAGCTACTTAATCCTATTTATACTTAGTTTAACTTTAACTAATACTTAGTTTGCTTTTTATCTTTAATATACTATAAACACGTATTCTCTAGGCATTTCTACTACTATTATCCATCTAGGCATTCTTCTATAAGAAATCTTCCTGGCTAAAGTATTAAGTCTCCTAACTCCTAAACTTTTACTAGATATCAGCTATATATATATTTAGTATTTTAGTACTTCTATTCTTCTCCTATCTAATATATTCTTATAGGATATTTTTAATACTTATCCTTAGGTGCTCTATATATATTACATACATTATCTATATACACGATCTACGCTAACGTATAATATACTTAGTGTTTTAGGTTAACTCTTAGCTCGTCCTTATCCTTAAGTTTAAACCTCTATTATATTAATCTAAACGTTATAACTTTATTCGCAGGTACTAAGATATATCTTTTACTTCTCTAGTTCTTTAATTATTCCTCTAGATCCTTTAACGTTATAATTAAGGCTCCTTTAATATAACTTATCGCCTTTTCCGTAATAGGGTGGTCCTAAATAGCTTTCTCGTCCAACTATATATAGAAATCTTCCCACTTATTATTATGCCTCTATCTATACCACTTTTAGTATAGCTACTAGAGTATATACGGCTCGTCCGTAAGGAAGTATCTTCTTATTACTGCGTTATAATAGCCTTTAGTATATTATTCCTTAAACCTAGTTAGAATCCCTAAATCCTTTTCATTTTCTAGTTTAGTAAGCCACTTAGCTTATAGTGTGCCTATTCTCGGCCTATTAGTAATTCTTCGTACTAGTACTCTGTCCTTTATACGACCTAATATACTAAATCTCTTATCTAGTTTCTGTTCTTACTATACGATAATTCTTACTCTAAATTCTTTTATAGTTTCTTTTGGTTTTCACCTTGCGAGTAGATTCTTAAAGTCTTCTTACTTCTTAATCTCGTTAATAGTCCTTATTTATATCTCGAAGTTTTAGTTCTATAGGATTCTTAATCCTAAGCTTGCTTTTAACTTAAGCTTTACTTCTACCTTAGTCTAACTAGGCTTACTTAGTATTCTTATCTCGTTTTAAGAGTCTTAAATCTCACTTATCTTATCTTAAGAATCTTATGCCTATGGGAAACTTTGTCCTAAGCTTATTTGTATATCCTTAAACTAAGCTATTACCCTACTCCATCGGTTGCTGTCTATTATAGGTCCTTAGGTCTGCCTTATCTCGTCTTAAGAATCTTAGTTATCTCTTATCTTGTCTTAAGAATCTTAAGCCTTTAGCTTTTTGCCTTTATTAAGAGCCAAAGTAGTTCACTATCCTACTTCTCTTATGTCTCGCGAAGCGATAGACATCGTGTCTAGTAGGGTTTTAATCCCTACTAATGTTCCCTATTCTATAGTGGAATCATCCTCTACCTTTATTATAACATCTCTAAGGTTTATATACTTCTAGTAAGCTACCTTTATTACCTTATCGTTATAAAATGTTTTGCCTATATTAAATTTATTATCCTTAATATCCGATCTATGAACTAGTTTATTAGTTCCCCTATACTCTAAGAATTTTGGCTCCTATAGCTAATAGCTTACGCTATATTTAGCGTCTTTATAAATCTGGCATACGTTATTATAATAAAACGTAAAACTTCTAATTAAATATTCCTTGTTCCTTGTAGTATACTATTATCCCTTTATATATATATATCTTTTACTAGTCTAGTTCCCTTTATTATATAGTAACTCTAACTATCTTTATAATCCCTTATAAAGTGACCTTATTTTCCGTAATTTATATAAGCTCCGTCCTTAAACTATTAACTTTGCTATAAAGTCCGCCTAAACGTCTTCTGCTGCTAAGATCCCTAGTTTAGCCTCTGCTCCTTAGTCCTATAATTACTAAATCCTTAACCTCTAGGTTTTTATAGTTTCTTACTCTATCTTTTATAGGTTTTTTTAGTACCACTTAGGTCTATTAGCTCTATGCTATACTATAGTTTTTAACTTAGCTTTAGTTATTATATACTTTGCGCTTTATATAACTATAGAACTCTATCCTAACCTCTCTTAGCCTGTTCCCTTTAGTAGATCTAATTATTAATCTTAATTACTTAATCTATTAGTTCCCTTAGGGTATCCGTATCTTCTATTAGGATAATTACGTCCTAGACTTTAGCCTTAAGTCCCTACTTATACTATGCTATAAGCGCCTTATTATTCCACTTAACTTATATAGTTAGCGTCTAAAACTACGTTATGTACTCAATTGCTAAGGTTTACTACGTAATATTTTAGAGTTTTCTTTCTGCTGTGGTTACCGCCTCTAGGTCTCTAAATATTTATATAAGTCGTTCTATAAACCCTTTCTAGCTTAAGAACATAAATCGCACCTCTTAATTAGTGGTTATTATTCCATTTACCTATATTTCCGTAAGGTAAGGCTTAAACTACTTAAGTGCTCTTCCTAATAGGAATAGTCCTATATAGGCTATTCGATCTATAGGTGTAAGCAGTTTCGCTCCTTCTTATATAACCTTAAAGTGCATCTATATAAGAAATCCTTTAAGCTTTAATCTTTCTCCTAAGTACCTCTTAATTAATAGTAACTTAATCTTTACTGCTCCTATCCTATTAACCCTTTCTTTTAGCGCCGCATTGTTTGTTATTAACTAGTTAACTATCTCTTATAACTGTCCAACTATTACAGGTTACTAAGAGTTAGTATCTGCTATACTAGTATCTCCTCCTAACCTTAAAGTAGTTGCCGCCGTTAATAGCGTTGTGGTGGCTGCTTTTAGTAGCATATTATTTAACTTTCTATACTTATTACCGTAATTAGGTAGTAATTATGTAATAAAACCTTATAGTAGGTTCTAAGGTAAGCTTATTATTAGGCTAGGTATATAGGTAAAGTAAGTTAAAGTTAATAACGTAATAATAACTGGTGGAGTAGTTGCCTAATAGATTAACTTTAATTATATTCTAAGAATTACTATAAGGAAGGAACTATCTAGGTAGGGACTAAGGGTCCTTAAATACATAACCGTACTCTTATAAAATCCTTCTTATATGTAATAAACGCGTATTTTATCTACTTTATTATGGATTATATAGATTATATAGATCACATAGATTACATTATATGACTTTAGCTACTATTCCTCGTTATATAGTTCTATTGGCTCTATTCTAGACTGTGCCTAGATTAACTAACTAGCTTCTTCCGACTCCTCTCTAAGTAGTTATAATATTGTACTTAAAGCGTCCGTAACAAACGGACTATAAAAACTTATAATACTTTATAACTATAAAGTAGTTAACGCAGCACCAAATTTATTAGGCTAAATACCTCTTATAATTTAACTTTAAGATTATATACTAATTAGGCAAACTTAATTAGAAGCCTAATATATTAACATAATAATTATAAAACTTACCCGTAAATGCCTCGGATAAATAAATTACAAATTAATTATAGATCTTATTACCCCCTAAACGTTTTAAAAAAACTACGTCCTATATTCCTAAATATGGAACTTAATAGAAATAAATTAGAAATTAATAAATAGGAAATAGAAATTAATAAGCTAATAGAATATAAATATAAGAATGATATATAGATTATAGATATAATAAAAGTAATTTAAATAGGAAAACAATAGTATAAGGATATTACACTTGCCGAATGCAAAATTTGTAATAATTAATTATACTATTAATAGAAGATAGTAGTTCCAAACTCCAAACCCTTACAATTTAAGATACTTAAATTTATACACGATTCCCCTATATTAACTCTTAACTGTATTTTATTTAGAGATAGATAATTAAACTAAAATTGTAAACCTAATTATAGAACAATACCTATAAATATACTGCTCTTACCTATAAAATAACTAGGAAAAGTGGCTACCTTTAGCTAAGTTTACTATAAATAATATAATAAACAAATTAATAGGCATAACGCCGTTTTACGCAACCTACAGACAAGACCCTTAACTTAGATTTAAATTATGGCCTAAATTAATATAATAGGACCTATAATTAAACAAATTTAGTTAATTAATATATATAACTTTGCTAGTTAAATAAAGCGGCTAACGGGACTATTACAAAGTAAATTAGTATACGCTTAATTAGTATAAGAATAGCACGTAAATAAAGGACGAGCTCCCGCGTGGGACTTTAAGGAAGGAGATATAGTTTACCTAAATATATAAAACCTAAAGACTTAATAACCTTTAAAGAAACTTAATTAAAAGTTTGCAGGTCTATACTAAATTAAAAAGAAACTAAGCCCGTATACTTATAAGCTTAAACTACTAACTAAGATAAAAATATATCCAACGTTTTACGTAAGCTTACTATAACCTTTAAAGGGTAAACCCATAACTTATAAAGTACTGCTACTACCTCTTATAATTATTAATAATGGTAATAGTTTTTACTTTATTAACTTAATTAATAATATACAATAGAAAACACAATTTAAATAATTTAAACTTTTTATTAAGTAGAAAGGATATAAAATATAAACCTAGGAAACCTATAACCAGATTAAGGCCAACGCGCCTTCCTTAATAAAAGAATTCCATAAAAACTATCCTTTATGGCCTACTTTAGCTAAATAGACATAATATAAAGGCAAATAACTACTACCTAATATAAATATATAAAATATAATAGCAGGAAGCTCGAAATTAAAAAGAATTTAAAATATATTATAACATTTATAATACAATTATGTAATACACAAGATGTTAAGGAACTTTAACCGCCGGTTAAAGTTATTTAATTAGTTTAATTTGCCTTACTAAGACCCACTATAAAGATATTAGTTCCGCTTACCGCCCTAACTAAACTAATAATAATTTTTTATACTGGGCATAGAAAATCCTAATTAGTCTATTTACAATTAGAACTGGTAAAACTTTATATTACTACCTAACGTAAATATATAAAACCGCGATAAGTTATAAAGTCTTAACTAAATTAAATTATTTTAGACCTTTAGCTAAAGGGGGAGGTACTATAACGGGACTAGCCTAGTTACAGTAGGAATGTCTTAGTAAAACACTTAATAGATAAATTCTAATACTTTAATCAAATTCTACTAAACTTTACTAGCTTAATTAACTTCTGCTAAGTTCTACTAGATTAATTAAATTCTACTAAAGTCCGTTAAAGACCGCGTGTGTATATACGCATATATTAACCACTAAGCCCCTAACTATTTAATTATATAATTCTCTTGTTATTCCTTTCTCTTCTTTACGTAACGTCTTGTTCCTAGCAAGAGCTATATACCTATAGATTTTGATAGAATTTACATTATTCCTTTAAATCTACCCTAAAGCCTCTTCGCGCCCTTATAGTAAACGCGTCTTAGATAAAAGAGGATGCGTGCTTTATAATCGGCCTTACTCTATTAAGAATTAGTAATAAAGTTATTTAGGATAAAAGAGTTTCTCTACTAGTGGTAATAGTCGCCTATAAGAATAAACGCTCGCGTAATAGCGAGATTAAAGTGCTAATTAAATTAACCGTATAGAATTGCTTAGCAGCCGTAGTTGGCTTCTATAGGTACTTAGTAGCGTTCCACTATATTTAAATATTTGCTAAGATATTCTTAAATATTATTTTATATAACTTTATAATAGGTGCGGCTAAAATATATAATAGGAATACTTTAGATATTACGGACGCTTTAAATACAATGTTATAACTACTTGGAGAAGAGACGGAAGAAGCTAGTTGGTTAATTTAGGCACGGTCTAGGATGGAGCCGATAGAGCTATGTAACGAGGAATGGTAACCAAGATCACGTGACGTGATCTGTATAATCTGTAGGATTTATATAATCCGTAACAGAGTAGATAGAGTATACGTATATTATATATAAGAAGGATTCTATAGGAGTACGGTTGTGTATTTAAGGACCCTTAGTCCCTACCTAGATAGTTCCTTTCTTATAGTGATTCTCAGAATATAATTAGAGTTAATCTATTAGGCAACCACTCCACTAGTTATTATTACTTTATTAACTTTTATACTTATATTTCCTATATACCTAGCCTAATAATAGGACCTACCGTAGTTTCTGCTACAAGGTTCTATTACACAATTACTACCTAGTTATAGTATTAAATATAGAAAGTTAGACAACATGCTACTAAAAGCAGCTACTATAACGCTATTAACGGCGGCAACTACTTTAAGGTTAGGTAACGTCACTAGTATAGTAGACACTGACTTATAGCAACCTGTAATGGTTAGATAGTTATAAGAGATAGTTAACCAGTTAATAGAAAATAATGTAATATTAGAAAATAGGATTAATGGGATAGGCGTAGTAAAGGTTAAGTTACTATTAATCGAAAGGTACTTAGGAAAGAGATTAAAGCTTAAAGGATTCCTTACGTAAATGTACTTTAAGGTCGCGTAGGAAGGAGCTAAGCTAGTAATACCTATGGATTAAATAGCGTACGCAGAATTGTTCCTAACAGGAAGAGCACTTAAGTAGTTTAAGCTTTACCTTATAAAAGTCTAGGTAAACGGAATAACGACTACAAACTAAGAAGTAAGGTTTATATTCTTAAGCTAGAATGGATTTGTGAAACGACTTATATAAATATTTAGAGACCTAGAGGCAGTAACTATAGCAGAAAAAAAACTCTAAGATATTACGTAATAAACCTTAGCAATTAAGTATATAACGTAGTTCCAGACGTTAGCAATATAAGTTAAGTGGAATAATAGGGCGCTTATGGCATAGTATAAGTAGGGACTTAAGGCTAAAGTCTAGGATATAATTATCCTAATAGAAGATATGGACACCCTAAGGGAACTAATAGATTAAGCGATTAAGATTAATAATTAGATCTACTAAAGGGAATAGGCTAAGAAAGGCTAGGATAGAGTTCTATAGTTATATAAGGCGTAGAGTATGTAATAACTAAAGCTAAGTTAAAAACTATGGTATAGCGCAGAGCTAATAGACCTAAGTAGTACTAAAGAAGCCTATAAGAGATAAAGTAAGAAACCGTAGAAACCTAAAAAATAAGAATTAAGTAATTAAAGGTTTAAGGAGCAGAGGCTAAACTAGGGATCTTAGTAGCAGAAAACGTTTAGGCGGACTCTATAATAAGAAAGATGGTTTAAAAAAGAAGCTTATATAAATTACGGAAAATAAGGTTACTTTATAAGGGATTACAAAGATGGTTAGAGATACTATATAATAAAAGGAACTAGACTAACGGTAGACGACATATATGTATAGAGGGATAATAATATACTGCGAGGAATAAAGAAATATTTAATTAAAAGTTTCGCGTTTTATTATAATAACGTATACCGAATTTATAAGGACGCTAAGTACGGCGTAAACTATTAGCTATAGGAGCTAGCACCTATAGGATATAGAGGAACTAATAAACTAGTTTATAGATTGGATATTAAGGACGATAAATTTAATATAGGCGAAACATTTTGTAACAATAAGGTAATAAGGGCGGGTTACTAGGAATACGCAGCTATCGGAGATGTTATATTAGAGGTAGAGGATAATTTTACTACGGAATAGGGAACATTAGTAGGGATTAAGACCCTACTAGACACGATGTCTATCGCTTCGCGAGATATAAGAGAAGTAGAATAGCGAACTACTTTGGCACTCGATAAAGGTAAAAGGCTAAAGGCTTAAGATTCTTAAGACGAGATAAGAGATAACTAAGATTCTTAAGATGAGATAAGGTAAGCTTAAGGACCTACAACGGATAATAATCGATGGAGTAGAGTAATAGCTTAGTTTAAAGATATACGAATGAGCTTAGGATAGAGATTCCTATAGGCATAAGATTCTTAGGATAAGATAGGTAAGATTTAAGACTTTTAAGATAAGATAAGAACACTAAGCAAGCCTAATTAGACTAAGGCTGGAGCTAAGCTTAAGTTAGAAGCAAGCTTAGGATTAAAAAATCTAAGGGATTAAAAATTCGGAGTATAAATAAGGACACCTATAAGCAAGAAATAAGGGATTAGAGAATCCGCGATATAAACAGCAACTAGACTAGGAGATAGATATATGGACTTAGAGGACTTACTAGGGGAACATAGTATTTAGCCTAAAGATTAAAAAGTTAATACTAAGATTAAGAAGTAAGAAGACTTTAAGGATCTGTTAATAAGATAAAAACTAAAAAAAACTATAGAAGAATTTAGGTAAAGAATTATTGTATAGCAAGAATAGAAACTAGATAAGAGATCTAGTATATTAGGACGTATAAGGGACAGAGTATTAGTACGAAGAATTACTAATAGGCCTAGGGTAGGCATACTAAGAGCTAAGTGGCTTACTAAACTGGAAGATAAAGAGGATCTAGGAATTCCTACTAGGTTCAAAAAATGACATATAAAGGGCTGTTACGACGCAGTAATAAGAAGATACTTCTTTATAGATAAGCTGTATATACTTTAATAGCTATACTAAAAGTAATATAGATAGCGACACAACGACGAGTAGGAAGATTTCTATATATAGTTAGATAAAAAAAGTTATCTAGGACCACCCGATTATAGAAAAGGCTATAACTTATATTAAGGGAGCCTTAATTATAATATTAAAGGATCTAAAGGAATAATTAGAGGACTAGAGAAGTAAAAGACACATCTTAGTACCTGCGAATAAAGTTATAATATTTAGATTAGTATAATAGAGGTTTAAACTTAGAGATAAAAATAAGTTAAGAGTTAACCTAAAGCACCTAGTACACTATACGCTATTATGGATTGCATGCGTGGACGATATATATAAAATGTACAAGAATCTAAAGGAAAAGAATTAGAAATACCCTATAAGGATATATTAGATAATAGATAAGCAATAATATAGAAATGCTAAGTATATACATAGCTGGTATCTAGTAGAAGTTTAGAAGTTAGGCAACTTAATACTTTAACTAGAAAGATTTCTTACGGAAGAATACTTAGACGGATAATAGTAGTGGAAATGCCTAGAGAATACGTATTTATAGTATATTGAAGACAAAAAGCGAATAAGGTATTGGCTAAAGAGTGAGCTAAATGTAGTAGGATTAAGTAGTCAATAGTTAGGAAAAGTGGAGGCCTATAGGACCAGAGGGAGCTAGTGGTAGAGCCTTAGACCCTTAAAGGAATTTAAGGATAACACCTAAATTTATAAGTTAAATAGTAAGATTAGCAGTTTAAAGCGCTAATAGATAGTAGAGTAACGCGAAACTATATCTTATTAGTAGTAGTTAAGAGAATAGGACTACCTTATAGATAGAAGGAGTAATCTTACCTACTAGTTATAATTTTAGGAGATCTAATAACCTATAGAGGAGGGATTATTAGTCTTAAAATAGGACCTATTTAGATAACTATTAAAGGAAGACAAATTAAGATGTTTTTTAATATCCTACCGTTAGGACGGGATAAGGCAGTATTAGGTATGCCTTAGTTATAGGAATACAATCTAAGGATTAATTAGATTATAGGTTAGGTCGATATTAGAGATACTTAACGCTATAAAATGTGATAATAAGCTAAGTTGGTATAGTACTAAGTCGGAGTAATATATAAAGAGACTAAGTGAGGCTTAAGTTATATACTAAAGAGATACTATAAGTACGGTAAGAAACTATAGTTACTAGAAAGTAAAAAGCTGTTAGAATATGCAGTATAGGACTATAAGATAGAATTGGAACTAGGAATAAGTTTAAAGTTCTTTTTAATTTATAAGCTTACTAAAGAAGAAGGTAGAGTACTAAAAGAGTTTATTTAGGAAAATCTACGAAAGGGATATATTAGACTATTATAGTTATTAGTGGGTTATCTAGTACTATTTATACTAAAGAAGAATGGTAAGTTAAGGCTATATATTAACTATAGACAGTTAAATAGCATTATTAAGAAGGATAGGTATCTTTTACCCTTAATTAGCGAAATCTAAGATAGGATAAGTAACGCGTAAATCTTTACGAAGATAGATCTAAGATAGGCGTACTATTAGATTAGAATTAAGGAAGGCAATAAATAGAAGGCAGCCTTTAGGTTAAAGGAAGAACTATATAAACTATTAGTTATATAATTTAGGCTTATAAACGCACTAGTAACGTTCTAAAAGCATATTAATAATATATTAGGAGAATACTTAGATAAATTTATTATAGTATACCTTAATAATATTATTATCTACTTAATAACTAAAGAAGAATACGGGGAATATATTAAATGGGTTTTAAGGAGACTATAGGAAGAACAGATACTAGTAGTAATTAAAAAATACAAGTTCTTTACTAGGAAGACCAATTTTATTAGATTTATTATTAAACTAGGCTAACTTAGTATAGATCCTAAGAAGATTAAGGCTATAGTAAATTAGTAAGAACCGGAGAATATTACGCAGTTAAGATTATTTTTAGGGTTTTGCAATTACTATAGAAGGTTTATAGCGTAATAGTTAAAGGATATTAAACCATTTATACAACTAATAAAGAAAGAAGAACTATGGGTATAGGGAGAGGAGCAGTAAAAACTCTTTAGGAAAGTTAAAGGGTTATTTACCTAAGAGCTAGTTCTTAAGATCTATTAACTAGGACTAGAGACGGTTATAGAAACGGATGCATTAGACTATATACTAGGGGCGTACTTTATATAAAAATATTAAAACGGATGGCACCTAGTAGCATACTATAGTTGAAAAATAATACTATTAGAGTTAAACTATAACATCTATAATAAGGAGTTATTAGGTATAATTACAGCATTAAAGGAATAAAGAGCATTCTTATAAGGTATAGAGAAACTATTTATAGTTAAGACGGATTATAAGAACCTAATAGGATTTCTAATAATAAAGGAACTTAACTAAAGATAGGTTAAATAGGTAGAGATGCTTGCAGAATACTATTTTAAGATTTAGTATACTAAGGGTATAGATAATATATAAGCAGATGCTTTAAGTTAAAAGGCTAAACTATAAAACGACGAAAAGCTATTAGGGGCTTTACTGCAAAAAGATATAGACGGATTAATTAGGTATAACTATCCAAAAATTATAGCAACTTAGGAAGAACTAGAGAGAGTTTATAAGTTACTAAAAAGCTTTTAGGTATAAAGGATTCTAGAAGTATAACTAAAAGAACTATAAATAGATATATATAAAAATCGAGAAGTAAAGTATATCCTAAGAAGCATAGTAGAGTAATTTATAGAAGAATTCTATAAAGGATTAACTTAAGGATATAATAGAGCTATGGGCTTAGTATTAAGATTTTAGGAGGAATACATTATTAACGGAATCTAAAATATTATAAGAAAAGTAATAAAGGAGTGTTTAGATTGCTAAAGGAATAAACTAATAAGGCATAAGCTATATAGAGGGCTATAACCTATTAAGATACCAGAAAGACCATAGGAGGTTATATTATAGGACTTTATCGTAAAGTTGCTAAAGTTAAGAGATCCTATTACTGGATAAGATTATAATGTAATCTTAGTAATAGTAGATAAGCTTATAAAGTGGGGATACTTTATAGTATGTATAGAAGAAATATTAGCGGAAGATGTCGCTAAAATCTATGTTAAAGAAGTATTTATAAAATATAGAGTACTAAATAAGATTATATTGGATAGAGATCTAAGATTTATAGTAGTATTTTAGGAAGTGTTCTTAGTAGAGTAAGGAGTTTAAGTAGCAACTTTTACCGTATATTATCTATAGATAGACGGTTAAATAGAAAGACTAAATTAGACGCTAGAGTAGTATCTAAGGCATTATATTAATTATATATAGAATAATTAGGTATCGCTATTACTAGTTATATAGTTTACATATAATACAACACCTTAAGAAGGAATAGGCATATTATTATTTAAGGCGGATTACAGATATAAGCTAAGAATATCGTTATTACTATAATAAGCAAGGAAAACGAGTAGTATAGCTAAAGAAAGAATAAAGACGTTAATAAATCTTTATATAGACCTTATAGAATTAGTAAAGAAGGTATAAGAGAGAATAAAAAGGTACTATAATGCTAAGAGATTTAAGGGACTAGATCTTAAGGAGGGAGATAAAGTATAGCTACTATACAAAAATTTTAAGAGTTAACGACTAAGTAAGAAGTTAGACTATATTAGACTCGGACCTTTTAAAATTATATAGAGGATTTTACTAGTTACGTTTAAGTTAAACCTACTAGCTAAAATGAAAATCTACCCTATATAGCATATTATAATACTAGAGCTAGTATATAGGAATATTAAGCCACTAGTCTATAAGGTAGACATATATAGAGGATAAGAGGAAGACAAATAATAAGTTTTAAAGATTATTAATTATAAGGATATTAATAATAAAATATAGTATAAGGTTAAGTAAATAGGCTATATGTAACGGAACCTTGTAGTAAGAACTACGATGGGCTCGTTAATGGGCTAGGTATGTAGGTAATATAAACTAAAGTTAATAATGTAATAATAACTGGTGGAGTGGTTGCCTAATAGATTAACTTTAATTATATTCTAAGAATTACTATAAGGAAAGAACTATCTAGAGTAGGGACTATGGTCCTTTAAATATACAACCGTACTCCTAAGAAACCCTCCTTATACATAAGGTACGCGTGCTTTATCTACTCTATTGCGAATTATATAGATTATATAGATTATACAGATTATATTACATAACTTAGTTACTATTCCTTATTATATGGTTCTACCGGATCTATCTTAGACCGTACTTATATTAACTAACTAGCTTCTTCTAACTCCTCTCTAAGTAGTTGTAATATTATACTTAAAGCGTCCGTAACACTATTTCCCTCCTCTTTATCTTTATCCTTAAAGATTTTAAATATCTCTAAGTTGTTTACTAAAGGTATAATATCCGTCTAATTAATTTAGTTAATATTGTTACTTATTATACCTAAAGTAACTTCTCTTTTTTCTATAGCTTGTCGCGCTCGTACCGTCGCCATAGTACTGTTGCTAGGTAAAATAATGCCTTCTTTATATTCTTGTTGTACAAAAGAGGGGTTGGTTTATATTACGCTAGTAAATCCTTTATCTTAGCAACCTTCCTCTTATTTAGAGTGCACTAAAGTAAATATTTATTCGTCCTACAACGTTTGCTCTATTTTTAACGCTAAGTATACGCGTCCTATAACTCTTAATAGTCTGCGAGTTCCCTAAGTAATTTATTATAGGGTTTTATATTTAATCTACTGCTATAAAGCTTAATAGTGAGCTCTTAAGCGCTTTTAATAAATTGTATTAATTACGAGAGGCGGAATAAGAGGCTGCGGCTGCTTAATAGCGTGCTCTTAAAACTCGTTTCCTAGCCTTTACTCGTCTTCTGCGTCTTAAATAGGTTTGTAAGAAGGTTTGTTCTAAGGAGTAGAAGCTTATAGAATAAGGTCTATAGGAACTTAGTAATAAAAGGACGGACTCCCCTATAAAGGAAACAATTCTAAATAGCTCGGTAGCTGTTCCTCCTAGGTCCCCCTTAAGTAACTCCTTTTTTAATCCTTTTTTGTTAATATTACCTAACCTAATCTCTTTTAATACTCCTATACCTTTCCTATAGCGTTCTTTAAATTTTCTAGTGGCTCCTAGGTAGTCTTATTATAGCCTATCCACTTTACTTTATACTATATTTTATTATTAACGTCCTTATAACTAATAATCTTTAAAA
>Ga0307515_10008596_pt1 | contig 19882 bp, 16 predicted proteins | sample 17_EM_MG_FD_194513 | JGI IMG/M metagenome (GOLD analysis project Ga0307515, IMG submission 194513) | Populus trichocarpa ectomycorrhiza microbial communities from riparian zone in the Pacific Northwest, United States - 17_EM | ecosystem: Host-associated > Plants > Roots > Unclassified | place... | reverse complement strand
TCGCAACTGCCATCAGCCCGGAATATTTTGAGCTTTTCTTCGCCACAAATGATACATTGGATAGGTGCTTGAATTCAGCGCTTAGAATAGTTCGTTCAGAAGGGTTTTCAATGATCCACACATGTTGCCACTGCGCAAAGTAGTCACGCGTCATAAACTCCCGAAATAGCGCAAGCGGATGGCAGATCATTCCTGCACCGGCATGGGACTCCCAAACAACAAGATTCTCTTGTATGGGAGTCGCTTCGCGCTCGCGGACGTAGGTCTCCAAGATACCTGGTTTCGGGAGAGACGGCTTTGCCTTCTTGGCTTTGTCGGACTTTTTTTCGCCTGCCGTGGAGGTTTTTTTGGGAGCGGCGGAAGCAATCAGGTTTGGAATTGGAGGGACTGGCAGTTCCTCTGCGCTTTTATCCAGTGAAGCGGGCCGTTGCGCCTTAACTGAATCTCCCAGCAACCGCCCCCTGTACTTAAACAAGAATTCTTTGAAAGCTACGTAACGGCCTTGCTTGGATTCCATATTGCTGACTCGTCTTCCTCAATTGGGCGGGGTTTTGGTGACGCACCTGTAAATGTCACATCTCGGTTTGTCCACTCGCCCGATGATAGGCCCCCACTCCATATAGCAGCACTTCGATCACCCCAAAAAAGGCCAAGCCTCTGCACAAATCGCACAAACTTGCTTTCATACGCCTGAATCGAAGGCGCCGGGCGATTGGGTGCAGCTATCCCCTTGTACCAGAGCCGAAATAAGCGGTATTTTTTGCATTGGATCGTTTGAAATTTCCATTTTCGCCCGAATAAATGACTTGCAGCGCCGCGGCGTTAGTGTTTAGAAGCAATCCCAATCTGAGCGCGTTCCATTTGAAGACGGTGATTTTTTACAAATCCCGGAACGGGACGACATCTTGGCCGGTTGGGTTCAGGATCGTACAGCGAGCTCTATCGGGTCAAAAAAATGACCGGATTGCATGAAATTGCACACTCGCCCCCGAGTGTTGCTACGGATTTTGGTTCAAGGTTGGCGCTTTTGTGCGCCACCGATGTTTAGAAGAGGTCTGCTGGTGTCCCAGAATAAAAAAGTTTACGTAGCTATGAGTGCGGATATTGTTCATCCGGGTCACCTGAATATTCTTAAAGAAGCCGTCAAGCTTGGCGACGTGACGGTCGGTGTTCTGACAGACCGCGCGATCGCCAGCTACAAGCGCGTTCCCTACATGACCTACGAGCAGCGCAGCGCTGTTGTTTCGGCGCTCAAGGGTGTCGTCCGCGTCATTCCGCAGGAAACGCTCGACTACGTTCCGAACCTCGAAGCCGAGCGCCCGGACTATGTCGTCCACGGCGACGACTGGAAGGAAGGCGTACAGCGCGTCACCCGCCAGCGCGTCGTAGAAGCTCTGGAAAAGTGGGGCGGCCAGGTCGTTGATATTCCTTACACGACCGGCATTTCGTCGACCCAGTTGAACAAGGCGATCCGCGAAATCGGCACGACCACGGATACGCGCCGCGGCATGCTGCGTCGCCTGCTCGGCGCCAAGGATTTCATCCGCGTCATGGAAGTCCACACGCCTCTGACCGGTGTCATCGTCGAGCATGCCAAGGTTGACATGGAAGACGGCCCGCGCGCATTCGACGCCATGTGGGGCTCGAGCCTCACGGAATCGACCGTGAAGGGCAAGCCGGACATCGAAGCCGTCGATATCTCCTCGCGCATCGCAAACCTCAACGATATCTGCGAAGTGACGACCAAGCCGATCATCTTCGACGCTGACACCGGCGGCAAGATCGAGCACTTCAAGTTCACCGTGCGCTCGCTTGAACGTCTCGGCGTGTCGGCCGCGATCATTGAAGACAAGGTCGGCCTCAAGAAAAACTCGCTTTTCGGCACGGACGTTGACCAGCAGCAGGACACGATCGACGCGTTCTGCGAAAAGATCGCCGCCGGCCAGTCCGCCAAGGTCACCGAAGACTTCATGATCTTCGCCCGAATCGAGAGCCTCATTCTCGACAAGGGTATGGACGACGCAGTTGCCCGTGCACGCGCCTATGTCGATGCCGGCGTTGACGGCATCATGATTCATTCGCGTCACAAGAGCCCCGCTGAAATCTTCGAATTCTGCGAACACTTCAACAAGTTCCGTGGCGACAAGCCGCTGGTCGTCGTGCCGTCGAGCTACAACTCGGCGACGGAAGAAGAACTCGTCGCCGCCGGCGCGAACATCATCATCCACGCGAACCACCTGCTGCGCGCTGCCTACCCGGCCATGCTTTCGACTGCCCAGTCGATCCTGCGCCACGGTCGTTCGCTCGAAGCCGATTCGCAGATCATGTCGATCAACGAGATTCTCTCGCTTATCCCGGGTACGAAATAATGCAGCCCGAAAGCTTCCTCAAAACCCTGAACGATAACGGCATCACCTTCTTCGCAGGGGTGCCGGATTCGCTGCTCAAGGAACTGTGCAAGTGCGTCACCGCAACAGTTCCGAGCACGCATCATGTCATCGCCGCCAATGAAGGTGCCGCCGTCGCGCTTGCGACCGGCTACCATCTCGGCACCGGCAATTACGGCTGCGTCTACTTGCAGAACTCCGGCCTCGGCAACATCGTGAACCCGCTGACATCGATCGCCGATGCAGAGGTCTATGGCGTGCCGATGCTCCTGATCATCGGCTGGCGCGGCGAACCCGGAGTCAAGGACGAGCCGCAGCACGTCAAGCAGGGCCGCGTCACACAGGCCATGCTGGACTCGCTCGAGGTTCCCTACATCGTCATCGAGCAGTCGACCGATGCCGAAGCCGTCATCAAGCAGGCCGTTGCCATGATGAAGGAAAAGAACCAGCCGGTCGCACTTCTGGTGCGCAAGGACGCGTTCGAAACCTTCGACGGCAAGGGCGAGGCGCTTCCGTCGGGTGGCCCCCTGTCACGCGAGGAAGCGATCGAGATCGTTGCCGAAGCGATTTCCGAGGATAGCGTTATCGTCGCGACCACGGGCTTCACCTCGCGCGAGCTTTATGAATATCGCGTTCGCAAGGGCCAGACTGCACCGAAGGACTTCCTGACCGTCGGCGGCATGGGCCACACCGCATCGATCGCCATGGGCATCGCCATCGCGCAGCCAAACCGTCAGGTTGTCTGCCTCGATGGCGACGGTTCCGTTCTGATGCATATGGGCGCAATGCCCGTCATCGGCAAGGCTGCTCCGAAGAACCTCGTCCACATCGTTCTCAACAACGGCGTGCACGATTCGGTCGGTGCCCAACCTACGGCCGGTTTTACCGTCGACCTGCAGGCTGTCGCAAAGGCCAGCGGCTACACGTCGGTTGCCGGCAGCGATAACCGTGAGGGTATCCTTGCGGCCGTCCAGCAGGCATCCCAGTCGAACGGTCCCGCCTTCATCGAGTTGCGTATCAAGCACGGCGCCCGCAAGGACCTCGGTCGCCCGAAGAGCACGCCGCTCGAAAACAAGACCAACCTGATGAAGCAGATCGGCACTGCCTGATATGAAACTCAGCGAGAATTTTAGCTTCGGCAATCCCACCCGTATCGTTTTCGGTATCGGCAAGGTTGCCGAGCTATCCTCGATCATCTCAGCGGAGCGCATCTGCCTGGTGACGTCTGCCGGGTTCACCCGGCGTGGCGTCACACAGCGTATCCGCGAGATGTTCGGCGCACGCCTCGTGCATGTCGTCGATAGCATCGATCCCAACCCGGATCTCGACGGTCTTGACGCCATCATTCGCGACGTCCGCGCTATCGGGCCGGATGTCATTCTGGCACTTGGTGGCGGCAGTGCGATGGACAGCGGCAAGGTGATCGCCAAAGCGGTCAGCGCCCCGGAGGGATGGTCGCTTGCCGTACACTTCCGCGATGGCCAGCCGGTCCACAGGAATGCACCTATTCCCTGCTACGTCGTGCCGACGACATCGGGAACAGGCGCCGAGGTCACCCCGTTTGCAACGGTCTGGGACCAGACGACGAACACAAAATATTCCCTGGCAAACGACGACATGTTCCCGATCGTCGCGATTCTTGATCCGCAGTTGACGGTCGATATGCCGCGTGAAGTCACGCTGTCGACCGGCCTCGATGCCATTTCGCAGGCGCTGGAATCGGTGTGGAACCGTTCCTGCAACGCGATTACCTTTGGCTGGGCAATCAGTTCGCTGCGTTTGTCGCTGAAGGCGCTGGTCACGACAGCCAACATGCCGGACGACCTTCAGGCACGGTCCGACATGGCGCAGGCCAGCCTTCTGGCAGGTCTTTGCATCAGCCACACGAGAACGGCTCTGGCGCATTCCATGTCCTATCCGATCACGGCGCATTATGGCATGCCCCATGGCTTTGCCTGCAGCTTTACGCTGCCGGCGCTGTTCGATTTCAATATCGAGGTCGATGATGGACGCCTGACGGCCCTTGCGCTCGCGCTCGGTTATGCCGACGCGCAGGCACTCAAGGCCGTCGTGGCACAGCTTCTGGTTGATGCCGAGATTGGCTCGTATTTCCTGAAATACGTGAAGAACCCGACGGATATCCTCAAGCATGTGTCGGAAATGATTACGCCCAACCGTTCCGGCAACAACATGCGCAATGTCGACTTTCCAGATATTGAGCGGATCGTCAGCAATACGCTGGAAAACTACATGATCCTGTAGTTCCGAGGCATTCGGTTCCCGAATGCCTCGTTGGGGAGGCGTGGCACGGCAGCAGCGGCCTTGCTTCCGTTTGCCGACCCTGCCGGTGAGCTAGCGGTCGATCGTGGGGATCTGACGTGGATATTGCCGGCTTTGCAGCTCTTCTCGTCCTATCGGCGCTCGCCGCCTATATGCAGACGCTGACAGGCTTTGCCCAGGGCCTGATCATGATGGGCGGTATCGGTCTATTTGGCCTCATGCCCCTGCCCCAGGCGGCCGTGCTGGTCAGCATCCTGGTTCTCGTCAACGCCGCACAGGTTCTGGCAAAGGGCTGGCGCGACATTGCCTGGCGTGAGTTCCGGCCCGCCATGATGGCCAGCGTGATCGCGCTGATTGCCGGTTATGGGCTTCTGGACATCCTTTTATCGACGGCGGTCGAGTGGCTGAAACTCGTTCTCGGCCTCGTCATCATGGCCTCCGCTCTGCAACTGATCCTGAAGCCGGAGGCCTTGCCGCAACGGTCATCGACCGGTTCCTTCGTTACATTCGGCGCCATCGGCGGGCTCATGGGCGGTCTTTTTTCCACGGCCGGCCCACCACTCGTCTACCATCTCTATCGCCAACCGCTTCCGGCGGTGAAAATCCGGCAAACACTGGTCGCGATTTTCGCGATCAATGCCGTCCTCCGGCTCATGATCGTTACCGCTTCCGGAGCCCTGCCGCAGGGGGATTTCTGGTGGAGCCTGCTGTGCGTTCCGGTTGTCATGGTCGCGACATTCGTCGCCAAGCGGTGGCCCCCACCCCTCTCGCAGACATCGATGCGACGCATCGCATTCTGCCTGCTGCTCCTGTCCGGCCTGTCCCTTGCGGCCTACGCGCTCTTGAAGCTTGCGGCGTAAGAGCGTCAGGATCTGCGCGGTCGGCGGCGGGTCTTTCGGAAAATCTCATATCTTCCCTGAGAATCGATGGCTCACTGCGGTCTTGATCAGGATCACCGAAATCACGACGACGATGAGGAGCACTGAGATCGCGGCAATCGCAGGGTCGATATTGTCGCGCAATCCCATCCACATCATCCGCGGCAGGGTCACCGCATCGACGCTGGTAATGAACAGCGTGACGCCGATTTCCTCCCAGGACAAGACGAAGGACAGGAAGAAGGCCGTGAGGATGCCGAAGCGGATATTCGGGAGGATGACCTTGAAGACACGCTGGCCGACACTTGCGCCAAACCCCCGCGCCGCCAGATCGATGCGCCGGTCCACCTGCGACAGGGAAACGGTGACCAGCACGACGGCAAACGGCGCGATCATCACCGCATGGGCGATGGCCACGCCGACCCAGGTATCGTAGGCGACAATCGAATTGACCTTCGACAGTCCGATCAGGAAGAAATACAGCGTGATCGCCGAGACCACCGGCGGCGCGACCATCGGCAGAATCACGAAACCGAATAGCAGTCCTGCAAACCACGGCCGGAACATCCAGATGCCGAGGCTGAACATCAGCGCCAGAATGGTCGCGATCACGGAACTGAGGATGCCGATGCGGATGCTGAGCCATGTGGCCTGCAGCCAGGCCGGGTTGTCGACGAGCGCCTGATAGTGGCGCAGCGACCAGATATTCGTCGGCATCGACAGGAACCGCGCCGGCGTGAAGGACACCGGAATGACGGCAATCAGAGGCAGAAGCAGGAAAAGCGCTACGGCGAAGGCAAGGACGATGGCAATGGGGCTGGGTTTCATCATGATCGGCTATCCCAACATCCTGTTGGGACGCACGAACCGGATGAGCAGGCCGAGCAGCAGAGCGACAAAGACCATCAAAAGCACGCTGACGGCGGCCCCCAGGCCCCAGTCCGGGCTCTGGAAGATGCGCAGATAAATCAGCTCGGCAATCATCACGCTGCGGCCGCCGCCGAGAATGGCGGGCGTGATGAAGAAGCCGAGCGCAAAGACGAAGACCATCAGACCGGCGCCAAGAATGCCAGGCAGCGTGATCGGCACGAAAATCGTCCAGAACGTCCGAAATTGCGAAGCCCCCATGCCGCGTGCCGCCAGAAACACCCGCTCGTCGAGGCTGCGCATGGCGGACGCGATCGGAAAGACGGCAAACGGAATGAGAAAATGCGTCATGCCAAGCACGACGCCGAATTCATTGCGCACCATGGTCAGCGGCTCGGAAATGATGCCGAGGAACTGCATCCATGTGTTCAGCAAGCCGCGATTGGAAAGCAGCGCCACCCAGCCGAAGGCGCGGGTCAGAACCGAAATCCAGAAGGGGATGAGAATGCAGAGTTCGGTCAGCAGACGCTGCACCGGCGTACCGCGGACCCAGACATAGGTGATGGCATAGGCGCAGACCACAGACGCAATCGTGACGATCAGGCAGATGCGGAAGGTGCGGATGAACACCGACTGGATCAGCGGATCGCTGATCGCCTTGCCATACTGCCCGATACCCGGCTCCGGCAACGTCACGCTCCACTGCAGGACGCCGAGAAAGGGAATGAAATAGGCAAGGCCGAGAAATAGCACCAGCGGGCCGAGCAGGAGGACCGGTTTCAGTTTGTCGAACGTCACTCGGCCTCCTTTCCCGTACCAAGTTGCGTTTTGAGAGAACGGCAGGTTCTCTCTTCCCCCGCCAGGGAGAAGAGAAGGAAGGCCTCAAGCAGAGATGATCTTCGTGTATTCATCCAGCGCCGGGCCGTAATTGGTCTCGTACCAGGCCATGTCGAGCGCAACCTGCTTGGCCATGTTGGCGGGATCGACAGGGTTGAGCTTGGCCTGTTCCGGTGTCAGCAGCGCGTCGGTGGCCGGGTTGGCCGGTCCCTGGCCAAGCATTTCGAACATGATCACCTGCTTTTTCGGATCCTGCGCCGAAGCGATGAACTTCATCGCCGCATCCTTGCCGCCCGGGTTCCCCTTGATCACGCCCATGGCACCAGGCGAAATCAGGCCCTGGTCCCAGATGAACTTGATCGAACCACCGGAATCCTTTTCGATCAGGCCGGCGCGGGTCGACCAGATCAGCGCCATCGAGGCCTCACCATTGAGGAGAACGGACTGGCTCTCGGCACCGCCGCCCCAGTAGGAGACGATGTTGTCCTTGAAGGCAGCGATCTTCTTGTGGGCGCGTTCCAGATCGAGCGGATAGAGCTTGGAAGGCTCGACGCCGTCAGCCATCAAAGCGGCTTCCCACATGCCGGCGCCCCACTTGTAGAGCGAACGCTTGCCCGGGAACTTCTCCACGTCGAAGAAATCTGCCATTCCGGTCGGCACCTTGTCGCCGAATTTCGAGGCATCGTAGGCAATGATGTAGGAGAAGAAGTAGGTCGAGGCGGCATATTCCCAGGCAAAACCTTCACGCATCTTGGTCTTGTCGACGACCGCGTAATCGATCGGCTCCATCATGCCCTTCTTGCCGAGCGCCTGCGCCGAAAACGGGTCGGCATCGACGATATCCCAGCTCGGCTTGCCGCTTTCGAATTGCGCGGCGATCGCGCCTTCGGTGGGGCCCGAGCCATCCTGCTTGACGGTTACGCCCGCTTCTTCCTTGAAGGGAGCGCCATAAGCCTTGTCATAGGCAGGGCCGGCATCGCCGCCCCAGTTGACGAAGACGAGTTCGCCTTCGGCCGCGCTCGCCCATGAGGCGTTGAGCGCGATCGGGCTTGCGGTCAGAAGCAGGGCTGCCATCTGCGTGAAGCGTCGGCGGGACAGACCTTTCGGATCGAAACTATTGGTCATGACGTTCTCCTCTGGTTTTGCGGCGGCTTCTTTGGCGAGGCCACTCGTTTCAGGCACTTACAGAAAGAAACCCTGGTTCGCGGGCCATCCGGCCCAGACCGTGCGGCCGGGCTGGAAAGCGGTCGTCACCTCACGCGTCGGCATCTGCAGGACAAGATCGATGCCGCCCGGCGTCGTCAGCGAAAACCGCGTTTCGGCGCCCAGATAGGTAACCTCGCCGATCCTCGCCTCCAGCACGTTGCCTTCGCCGGGCGCATGCTCGAACAGGATCATATGTTCCGGGCGGATCGCGAACTGGTCGCTGACTGCCTGGTCCGGCGCCGATATTCGCATCGGTCGGCCTTCGAAAAGTCCTTCCGCTCCATCGCCCGTCGCCTTGACCGATGACAGGTGGAGAAAATTCACGTCTCCGAGAAACTCCGTGACGAAGCGGTTTGCCGGACGCTCGTAAACCTCTTTCGGCGTGCCGATCTGCTGCAGCCGGCCGTGATTGAAGATGCCGATCCGCGTGGAGAGCGCCAGCGCCTCCGACTGGTCGTGGGTCACGAAGACGAAGGTGGTCCCGGTCTCCTGATGCAGTCGGCGAACCTCTTCCTGCATCGCGCCGCGCAGGTTCTTGTCGAGCGCCGAGAACGGCTCGTCGAGCAGCAGCACGGAAGGTTCAAAAACAAGGGCACGGGCGAGCGCCACGCGTTGCTGCTGGCCACCAGAAAGGCCGGCCGGGCGCTTGTGCTCATGGCCGCGCAGGCCGACGCGTTCGATCATGTCGTCGACGCGGCGCTTGATGTCGGCGCCCGAGCGCTTCTGAACCTTCAGCGGAAAGGCGATGTTCTGCTCGACAGTCATGTGCGGAAACAGCGCATAACCCTGAAAGACCATGCCGAAGGCGCGCTTTTCCGCAGGAACCCGCGTGATGTCGAGGCCGTCCTTGCGGAGTGTTCCGGAGGTGGGCTCCTCGAACCCGGCAAGGATCATCAGGAAGGTGCTCTTGCCCGAGCCGGAAGGGCCAAGCAACGTCAGGAACTCGCCGGAACCGATGGTCAACGCGATATCACTGAGCGCATGGAAATCACCATAGGCCTTGCCGATTCCCGCTGCTGTGATCTCGGCCGCCTCGTGTCCGCCGTGCATGGACGCTCCTCTGTGAAGAAGAAATCGTAGGAGTGTTTTCAGGGGAGAACAAACGAAATCTTTTCCCGTCTTTCACAAATGAAATTTGCTGAAAGCCTGCCGGTTGAAGTGGCGAAACAGTCGCCGGCATCAGGCATCTGCGTCATTTTTAAGCATTTCCGCCCGCAGCCAGGTGCTGAAGGCGACGACAGCCTGGCTATCGGCCTTGGCTTCGGAAACAACCATGTAATAGGAGCGGCTGGACTTGATGCTGATGTCGAAGGGCTGCACCAGTTGGCCACTGGTCATGGCGTGCCGGCAGGTAAAGCGATCGCCGACTGCGACCCCCTGACCGGAAAGGGTGGCGGCAAAGACGAGGTTCATGTCCGAGAAGATGATGCCGGTCGAAGCATAGCCCTGATCGACGCCGGCCAGCGCCAGCCAGTTTTCCCAATCCTCGTAGTCGCCGAGATGCAGCAGGCAGACCTTCTTGATGTCGTTCGGATCGTTAAGCCCGCCGATCTTGTTGAGCAGAACCGGGCTGCACAGCGGTGCAAACTCTACCTCGACAATGCGCTCCACCTGCATGGACGGCCAGTTGCCGGTGCCAAACGCGATGAACAGATCGACGTCCGGATTGCTGATGTCGTCCAGTCGGCGGGGCGTGACGATCGAAATCCGCACATCGGGATAAGCGTCTCGGAAGTGCGAGATGTAGTTGCACAGCCAGTTCGAGGCAAAGCCCGGCGGGCAACTGACCGTGATCGCGCCGGAGACACCGCGGCTGGCATGGCGGGATGCAGAGCCGGCAATGGTGTTCAGTGCCTGCCTGATATCGGTGGCATAACCAAGACCCTGCTCGGTCAGTTCGATGCGGGTGCCGACACGGTTGAGAATCTGGAAGCCGAGTTCGCGCTCCAGAAGCCGCAACTGATGGCTGATGGCGCTTCGGGTCAGGTTCAGTTCGTCGGCGGCCTTCCAGACAGTCCCGTGGCGGGCAAAACTTTCCAGCGCCCTCAAGGCCTGCGTCGATGGGATTCGCTGCATCCTGTGTCCTTTGATCCGCACGGAAGGCTAGACCGGATTTTGAGCAATGGCGAACATAATTTGCCGAAGACGAAAAAACATTTCACTTTTTTAAGCTCCCGATCGGCGTTTAACTGCCACCACGGTCTGTTTGGCCCCTTCAAGGAATGATTGTTGCAATGCCAGTCTCTGCCGCCCAGTCTTCCGCCATGACCTTCGTCGACAGTCTCAGGAGTGATCTTTCGCTCTGGACATCGACGATTTTCGATTTCGGCGAGACCGCCTGGCGCGAATACCAATCGGCAGCATGGTATGTCGGTCTTCTGAGAAGACACGGTTTTTCCGTCGAGGAAGGCTCCGGCGGCATGCCCACTGCGTTCTGCGCTGAGTGGAGCAACGGCGCAGCTTCGACACCTGGCCCGGCGATCGGTATGTATGCGGAATACGATGCCGTACCGGGAAACTGCCAGGCCGCAACGACCAGCCGCCAGCCGCGTGAAAATCTCGGTTTTGCCGCCGGCGGCCATACGGATCCGCATTCGGCGCTGGGCATTGCTTCGCTCGGCGGGTTGCTCGCGACAAAGGCGGCGATGGAGCGCCATAGCCTTGCCGGCACCCTGCAGTTTACCGGAGAGCCGGCCGAGAAAGTGCGCGGTTCAAAGCCGATCCATGCAGCCAAAGGCTATTATGACGGCCTCGACGGCATGTTCTCGTTCCACCCCTTCTACATGCTGCCGCTCTGCAACACCGTGCGCTGGGACACCCATTGCGGCGCTGCCTATTCGATGATCTACCGCTTCCTCTGCGACCAGCCGGAAAACTGGGGCGCGAGCGACGGTGCGCCGATCCCGCAGTCGCATTCCGCGGTGCGCGCGCCCGGCGCCAACGACGCGCTGATGACCATGTACATGACCTCGAAAGCCCTGCGCGACTCGATGCTGCCGCATCAGGGCGGCTGGTCGATCAGCGAGGCGATCCTGACCGCGGGCCAGGCGACCGCCGACAACCTGCCGGCCGGCCTTGCCGAAATCCAGTACATGATCCGCGTGCCGACGCTTTCCATGGCCGAGCAGGTGACCGCGGTGCTCGACCGCAATGCGCAGGCCGCAGCCATGATGACCGGTTGCCGCTTCGAGCGCCACTGGGTCTCGAAGTCACGTCCGGGTCTTGCCAACCACGCCATGGCCGGCCTCGTCTGGCGATCACTGCAGACGGTCGGGGCACCGCGCTGGGGCGAGACGGCGAAGGCCGTAGCGCGCGAGATCCAGCGCAATCTCGGCCTGGAGCCGATGGACGAGCCCTTCATCACGGAGATGGAACAGTTGGTCTCACCGCAGGATGCAGAAGCCATTCTTCGCCGCGACCTGCCGCCCTCGCAGCGCAACTCGACCTCGGACGACTATACCGACATGAGCTGGCATGCGCCGACAGCCCGGTTTTATATCGCCCGACCGGCGCTGAAGGTGCCGCAAGGCTACAATTATCCCGCATGGGTGATGAATGCTCTCGGCGGCATTCCGGCGACCATCGATCCGACCGTTATCTGTGCTGCGAAGACGCTGGCGCTTGCCGCCGTAAGAATGCTGGAGGATGCCGAAGTGCGCGCAGCCGCCAGAACCGAATTCCTCGATCGCACCGGCGGCGGTATCGGCGGCAGCGACTGGATCGCGCCGCTTTGCGATTATCCACCCCCCATCCATTTCCGATGGCCCGAATATGCGACGACCGCGCGCGGACGCGACTGGTCGATCCCCAACCCTAGAAACATGGAGGCATGAACATGCAGTATAACGAGCCCTTCTCGCTTCAGCGCCGCAATCCGAAAGGAGGCACGGCACCTCTCACACGCTGGGGTTTCAAAAACGAAACCGATCCGCTGACGGACGTCCTGCTCGGCTCGCCGGCGTTCCTGCGGCACCTCTCGACCAGCTCGCTCTCGCGAAAACACCTGCGCGAGGCGCCCTGCAACATCCAGGTGGCGCAGTCGCAGCACAAGGAACTGGTCTCGGCCTACGAGCATTTCGGCGTGAAAATCCACTGGCACGAGCCGACGCCGGAGCTGCCGATGCAGGTCTATTCGCGCGATTCGAGCTTCATGACGCCCTATGGCGCGGTGATCACCGCCATGGCCAACTGGTGGCGGCGCGGCGAGAATTATGCCGCCATCCGCACCTATGAAAAACTCGGCATCCCGATCTACGACATGGTGACATCAGGCACTTTCGAAGGCGGCGATTTCAACGTCATCGAGGACGGTGTGGTGCTGATCGGCTGCGGCGGCGCCCGCACGCAGGAGGAAGGCGCCCGTCAGGTCGAGGATTGGTTCAAAAAGGAAGGCTGGGAAACCCGCCTTGCCTTCATCGACGAATATTACGTGCATATCGACCTGATGGTCGTGCCGATCGCCCCGAAGCTCACCGCCGTCTGCCTTGCCTGCACGGAGCCTGCTATCGTCGACTGGCTGAAAGCCAAGGGCCACGAGATCATCGACGTGCCCTTCCAGGACACGATGGCGCTCGGCTGCAACTTCATGTCGCTCGGCAAGGACCGCGTCATCGCGCCGACATCCTCACAGGCACTGATCGGCCAGCTGCGCGCCCGCGGCTTCGAGGTCGCGGCCATCGACATGAGCGAAATCTCCAAGACCGGCGGCGGGATCCACTGCATGGCGCAGGCACTGATCCGGGAGGCGGCGTAGGCAAGCATTTTCACACGAGCAAAGCTGGTCCCGGCTTTGCTGAAAGCGTTACATAAGATGCCCCGTCCACCAGCCGCGGTCGCTGGACAATCTGATGAGCACCATGAGTGCTGTTGCGACAATGCCACCCACAAAAAGCGGCGTTGCATAGCGAACGTAAATCGGGTCATCAGGACCCGCTGCCGGAACCTGTGGCTTGAGGATAAAGAGGAAAACCATCACGACGATGTCGAGGATCAGCGATACGAGGGGCCATGGCGGAAGGGCATATTCACGCTCCGGGATAAACACTCTCCACAAGCAATGAAGGATCAGGTAACCGGAAACCAGCGCCAGAGCGATCGGGGCCTTTTTCTGCGCAGGAGCATTGGTCATTGTCGATTTCCCCAGATTGCGAAACAGCCATCAACGAAACGTGCCAAGGGTCTTAAGGAAGCGCGGCGCTTGAATTTCAAGTATCTGCGGCTGAACTGTGGGACGGCATAGTCGTCACTCGCTGCAATGATGTCAAATCGTGATACGAAACGGCACCTGGCCGAGAGGGAGCGAGCTTGATCCGATGAAAAACCTCAACCGCCGCTTTCCCTGCATCCCCGACATGGAAGCCGCCGCGGCGCGGCGCATGCCGGGGTTCGTGCATGACTATCTGATCGGGGGTCTCGGGCGCGAGAGCGGCGTCCGGCGAAATACGGCAAGCTTCGATCCGATCGAGTTGATGCCGCGCTATCTTTCCGAGGCGCCTGCGCCGGACATGGGAGTGACATTGTTTGGAAAGCACTTCGATGCGCCCTTCGGCGTTGCCCCGCTCGGCCTTGCCGGCCTGCTCTGGCCGGGATGCGAGGTGCCGTTGGCGCAGGCGGCAAAGGTTCACAATATCCCACATGTTCTGTCCACCTTCGCCAATCGCGCGATGGAAACCATCGGTCCTGTCGTTGGTGACAATGGCTGGTTCCAGTTCTATCCGCCGAACGATCCGGCAATGGAAGCGGACATGCTCCGACGGGCACGGAATGCCGGCTATGAAACGCTGGTGCTGACCGTCGATATCCCCGCCCCCACCCGTCGCGAGCGCGATATCCGCAACGGCATGTCGGTTCCGCCGATCCTTGACGCGCGTACGCTATTCCAGATCGCCACCCACCCGCATTGGGTGCGCCACGTGCTACGTCACGGCATTCCCGATTTCGAGAACCTGTCGCCCTATTACCCGAAAGGCGCCTCACTCAAGCAATCCGCAGCCTTCGTCGGCCGCGTCATGACCGGCCATCTCGGGGCCGACCGTGTCCGCCGGATCCGCTATGCCTGGAAGGGGAAACTGCTGGTCAAGGGCGTACTCGATGTCTCGGAGGCGCAGGCCTATCTGGCGCTTGGCGCCGACGGACTGATCGTCTCCAATCATGGCGGCCGCCAGCTCGATGCGGCGCCCACCGCAGTCTCCGTCCTGCCAGGCATCCGCCGCAGGCTCGGCCCCGGCGTGACGATTCTTGCGGATGGCGGCATCCGGTCGGGCCTCGACATCGCCCGCATGCTGGCGCTCGGCGCCGACGCCGTCCTGCTCGGTCGGCCCTTCATCTTCGCAAGTGGCGCCATCGGCGCGCAAGGCGGCGATCATCTGATGACCATCCTCAAGGCCGAACTCTCCGGCGCCATGGCGCAACTCGGGTGCCGAACGATCGCGGAACTGCCGTCCTTCCTCCACGCGAGCGGCCAGACGGCGGAAGAGATCCGGACATGACGGTGATCGGCGATCTCATCGAAGCGCTCGGCCCGGATGCCGTACTGACAGGGGCCGCGATTGGAGAGCGCTATCGAAGCGATGCCAGCACCACGGGACGTGCCCTGCCGCTTGCCGTGGTGCGTCCGACGAGCACCGAACAGGTCTCGCAGGCGCTTCAGATCTGCGACCGTCACCGCCAGCCCGTCGTGCCGCAAGGCGGCCTCACCGGGCTTGCCGGCGGCGCCAATGCGATGGGTGGCGAGATCGCGCTGTCGCTCGAGCGCCTGTCCGGCATCGAGGAGATCGACGCAGATGCAGGCACGATGACCGTGCTCGCGGGAACGCCGCTCGAAGTCGCCCAGCATGCGGCGGAAGAAGCGGGCCTGTTATTGCCGATCGATCTCGGTGCGCGCGGCTCGTGCCAGATCGGCGGCAACCTCTCCACCAATGCCGGCGGCATTCGCGTCATCCGTCACGGCGTCACCCGTGAAAACGTGCTCGGTCTGGAAGCCGTGCTGGCCGATGGCACCGTTCTGTCGTCGCTGAACAAGATGATGAAGAACAACACCGGTTACGATCTGCGGCAATTGTTCATCGGCTCGGAAGGCACGCTCGGCATCATTACCCGCGCCGTGCTGCGCCTGCGGCCCCTGCCCGCCGCGCGACTGACGGCGCTCTGCGCCTTGGAAACCTACGGCGATGTCGTCGCCCTTCTGAAATCGGCACAGCGCGATCTTTCCGGCCTTTCGGCGTTCGAGGCCATGTGGAACAGCTATTTCCGCTTCAATACCGAGGCGCTGGCGCTCTCGCTTTTTGAAAGCCCGCCGCCCTTCACTGTGATCATCGAGCAGGATGCTTCGGGGAGCAACGAAGACAAGGAACGTTTTGAGACCTTCCTCGGCCAGGCCTTCGAGACGGGCACGATCAAGGACGCGCTTGTCGCCCAGTCGGAAAAGGAAGCCCGCACTTTCTGGTCGGTACGCGAAGGCCATGCCATGGACCAGCGTCTGCCCGGCCTCGTCAACCTCGACGTCAGCCTGCCGATCGGCCAGCTCGGCGATTTCGCCCGCGACTGCGCGGCGGCGCTTCTCCATCGTTTCCCCGATGCCCATGTCTCGTTTTTCGGCCATGTCGGCGACAGCAACCTGCATGTGGCCGTCTGGAGGAACGGGATCGACGCGCACGACCTGCATGCCATCGACACGATCGCCTATGGCCTTGTTCGGCAATACAACGGCTCAATCTCCGCCGAACACGGCATCGGCACGCTGAAACGCGATTTTCTCGACCACTCCCGCAGCAAAGCTGAAATCGCCATCATGCGCCGGATCAAGCACGCGCTGGATCCGAACGGCATCCTCAATCCGGACAAGGTGCTGCCAGTTCAGGAATTGTTTCACTCGGCAGATGTAATGCCAAGAATCGATTGATGTTGCTTTTCAACAACAAAGTCAGCGCAGGCACCACAGCCGTTCGCAAAGTATTGACATCCATCTATTGCTTTTGACGTTGCTTGATGCAACAGCTTAATTTTTAGACAAAACCTTATATGATCGTCAGGCTCAAGCTAAGCCTTGTATCGATCCCCTCATAATTTGAGACAACCTCGCTCCACAATGTGGACTGCGGGAAAACAGGGAGACACCTCATGAGCACCATCACCAAAAACACAAGTATAACGCTGAATGGCTCGACAAGCTTCAAGCTCGGTGACGACACCTACACGTGGAACAACCGCTTTGTCTTCGTGGTCGATTCCTGGGTGCCGGATAACGCGACGGCTCGCACGGTGACGTACACATTGAGCGGAAACAACTGGGGCGCGTCATTCCTGCATTTCGGTGGTAATACCAAGGCGATTATCAACGACACGACGACCGGCACGAACGACGATAACCGGGTCTATATCGATTTCATTGCGCTCTCGAATATCGGACCCAATACCATAACCCTGAAAAACGCGGAGGTTGGCGTTATCAACGGTTACGGCAGCGCAGACAATGTCAGCATTGGCTACTACGCCAATGCTGTGCTGCTGGGCAGAGGGGACGATGTCCTGACCCTGACCGGGACAGGCGAAGCTGGGGACGTCAATCTCGGCCGCGGCAACGATACTCTGACGATCGGGAGCGGTTTTATATTTTCCGCTGGTATGGGCCGTGGCAACGATATCGTGAAGGTCGGAGCCGGCGGATTTAGCTATCTCGACCTTGGCAGGGACGCAGACACGATCAAGTTTGCCGCCACCGCAAATGGCGGGATCGTCACTGCCGGCGAAAGCATATCCGACGACCTCGCCGGGGCAAAAGACTTCGACACGGTCGATTTTTCCGCCTTTTCGAAGGCATTGGAGATCGATCTGGGCGCTGGAACCGCATCTGGAGACGGTGTTTTCTTCGAGATCCGCTCCTTCGAGAAAGCCATCGGAGGAACAGGCAAGGATACGCTGCGTGGCAGTTCTGGCGCTGACGTGCTCGACGGTGGCGCGGGCCTTGACAAGCTCTATGGTGCTTCAGGCGCCGATACATTTGTCTTCGAAAAAGGCGATACCGGCAAGACGGAAGCGACGGCTGATACGATCTACGACTTCACGAGCACAGACAGCATAGATCTGAGCGGATGGGATGCTGATTCTGCCAAGTCCGGCACGCAGAATTTCGACTTCATCGGGACAAAGGCCTTCACCGGCGAAGCCGGTGAACTGCGCTACACGAAAAGCACGTCCGATACCTGGATCGAGGGCGATACCAACGGCGATGGCGACGCGGATTTTATCATCCGTCTCGACGACGCTGTCACGATGAAGGCGACCTATTTCGATTTTTAGGGCCAAGCCCTGCTGGTTCTTGAAACGGATGTTGAGCTTAATTCACCCATGGTTGGAAATCAGCCGTGGGTGAATTGCGTTCGGGGGAGAGAAGGGGATTGTCCCGACCGCTGTGGCACCGGGTTTCTCCCGATGAACTTGGGGCCGATGGGACGAGAGAATAGTGGCATTGCCGGACGTTCTCAGCAAAGATGCGCGTCAAACGTCATCATACCGGAGGACATCGCATGTCGCCCGTTGCCCAGAATATCACCCGCAATGCCGCCCGCCTCACACTCGCCTTTGCACTCGCGCTGGCACCCCTAGCACCAACATTCGCCGCGTCGCCGGAGCCGGTGAAGGCCGAGCATGGCATGGTGGTTACGGCCCAGCATCTGGCCTCCGATGTCGGCGTCGAGGTGCTGAAGAAGGGTGGCAATGCTGTGGATGCCGCGATCGCCGTCGGTTATGCGCTGGCGGTCACCTACCCGACGGCCGGCAATATCGGCGGTGGCGGTTTCATGACCATTCGCCTGAAGGATGGCACGACGACCTTTCTCGATTTCCGCGAACGCGCGCCGCTGGCATCCATCAAGACCATGTATCTCGACGACAAGGGCGCGATCGTAAAGGGGCTCAGCACGGATGGCTATCTGGCCGTCGGCGTGCCCGGCTCGGTCGCAGGCTTGGAGGCTGCCCGGATCAAATATGGCACGCAATCGCGGCAGGACCTGATGGCACCGGCCATCCGCTTTGCGAAGGACGGGTTTGTGCTCGAACAGGGCGATATCGCCTCGCTCAGAGGCGGCGCAAAGAAGCTGGGAAAGGACAAGGCGGCGGCAGCGATCTTCCTGAAAGCAGGCGGCAAGACCTATGAAGCCGGTGAAACGCTTATCCAGCCGGACCTTGCCGCAAGCCTGTCGGCGATCTCCGAAAAAGGACCGGATGCCTTCTACAAGAGCTCGCTTGCTGATGCCATCGTCACGGCCAGCACCTCCATGGGCGGCATACTCTCGAAAGCGGACTTCGAGCAATATGCCGTGCGCGAACTGAAGCCGATCACCTGCAATTACCGCGGCTACGAAATCGTCTCATCGCCGCCGCCGAGCTCCGGCGGCGTGATCATCTGCGAAATCCTTAACGTGCTCGAAGGCTATCCGCTTTCCTACCTCGGCTATGGTTCAGCCGAGACGGTGCATGTCATGATCGAGGCGATGCGCCATGCCTATGTCGACCGCAACTCGGCGCTGGGCGATCCGGATTTCGTCGACAATCCCGTCGAAAAACTGCTCGACAAGGCCTATGCAAAGGATATCCGCGACCAGATCAGCCCGTTCAAGGCCGGTATCTCGCAGGACCTGATGCCAAAGGGCATGGGCGAAAGCACCGAGACCACGCATTATTCGATCGTCGATGATGCCGGCAATGCGGTTGCGGTCACCTATACGCTGAACGGCTCCTTCGGCAGCGGCATCGTCGCTCCCGGAACCGGCATCCTGCTCAACAACGAGATGGACGATTTCACCGCCAAACCCGGCACGCCGAACCTCTACGGCCTGGTGCAGGGCGAGGCCAATGCGATCGAGCCGAAAAAGACGCCGCTGTCGTCGATGAGCCCGACCATCGTCTCGAAGGACGGCAAGCCCTTCATGGTGATCGGCAGTCCCGGCGGCGCGCGCATCATCACCATCACGCTCGAAGCGATCATCAACGTCATCGATCACGGCATGAACATCCAGGAAGCCATCGACGCGCCGCGCATCCATCACCAGTGGCTGCCGGACAAGGTCTACATGGAGCCCTATGCACTCTCGCCGGATACGCGCCGAATGCTGTCGGAGATGGGCCATGACGTGGAGATCGACAAGAACTGGTCGATCTGGGGCCAGGCGGCAGGCATCATCGTCGGTGGCAAGAGCATCGCGGAGATCGAAAAAGGCGGCGGCGCCCGCTACTCCGGTGCGATCGACAGCCGCGCGGCGTCCGGCGCTGCAAGGGGATATTGAGAGCAAGCGCAGCGAAACCCGGTCGCAGGGACGACCGGGTTCGGGGAGGTCAGTTCGTTATCGTTGCCGGCTCAGTAGCCGTAGCCGTAGTTGATGACGATCTTGGCCTTGTAGTGCTTCTTGTAGCCATAAGGCTTGTAGCCGT
>Ga0307515_10008595_pt1 | contig 19882 bp, 22 predicted proteins | sample 17_EM_MG_FD_194513 | JGI IMG/M metagenome (GOLD analysis project Ga0307515, IMG submission 194513) | Populus trichocarpa ectomycorrhiza microbial communities from riparian zone in the Pacific Northwest, United States - 17_EM | ecosystem: Host-associated > Plants > Roots > Unclassified | place... | reverse complement strand
TTCGCTTCGTTTAGAGTATCTTGGTGTAGTATTGGTTTCGTCTTCTTGGTATGCCATCTGACGATTGCGCTATAGGTATGTTTTGCTTCTAGTGCTTGGAGCCTCGCTCCGTCCTGTATGGCGGGGTCAGCGAACGTACTTGACCGATCACCATTTGCTAAGTGCGACTGGAGGGGTCATCCTCAAGATAACGTACGGTTACGATGTGAAAGACTCAAATGACCCTCTCGTTGACATTGCAGAAGCAGCCGTTGGGGGCTTCTCTCAGGCGAGCGTGCCAGGGGCGTGGCTAGTGGACATCTTCCCCACTTGTGAGCCAGAAAGCCAGCTCATGGCGAATTCTCTCCTCACACCACTCCTCAAGTGCGTTACGTTCCTCCTTGGATGCCTGGTGCTACATTCAAGGTCAAAGCTGCACAGTGGCGCGACGCCCATATGCAGCTTTTGAATGTCCCTTTCAACATGGTCAAGGAGCACATGGTGAATACCAGTTGGATTCACATGATTGATCTGCTAAATTCCAGGCACGAGGCTCGTGGAAAGGCTCGGCTGTCGTTTCTGAAAGAGCTACTAGAAGATCCTGATGTCTGCAGTGATCCTGAAAAACTCGATATTGTAAAATGGAGTGCCGCATCGCTTTATGCTGGTGCTTCTGATACGGTAGCAGTTCTCGAGACAGCACTGGTATCACCACTGAACTATTCTTAGACGGTCTCCGTGATGTCCTCCTTCTTCCTTGCCATGAGTTTATACCCAGAGGTGCAAGCTCAGGCCCAGGCTGAAATGGACCGAGTCGTCGGTCAAGGTCGTCTACCCTCATGGGATGACCATGATTCCCTTCCGTACCTCGAGGCATTAGTAAAAGAAGTGCTTCGTTGGAATCCTGTTGCTCCTCTTGGTTCGTGCAGTATGACAATTGGAGTTGGATCACTAACAAACCGAACAGGCGTTCCGCATCGTTCGACACAGGAGCAAGTATTTGAAGGCCAACGAATACCGGAAGGAACGGTCTTTATCGCTAACATATGGTTCGTTATAATCGACCTCCTGGGGTTGCCCAACTGTGATAATAATCGAAACATCTTTAGGAGCATTTTGCACAATGAGAAGGTTTATCCAGACCCACTCAAATTCAACCCTGCACGATATCTTGGTGATCAAGTTACAGGTGTGAATTCTCCTGCGTTTGGCTTCGGACGGAGGTGTGTCGTTTGCAGTGACCGCCCCCGCATTCAAGAACTCACTTGCACTGTAGAGTGTGCCCTGGGCGTGACTTGGCCTACAAAACAATTTGGATCACCTTCGCCCAAAGCATTGCAGCACTCGAAATTCGCAAGGCAGTTGATTTGAACGGTCAGGAGATAAACCCTTCATTGGAGTATACTTCTGGTACCATCAGGTGCGAAGTCTGTAGCTGCAAGTATTGAATCATGGTTTAACTTGGGCGACATCCAGTCATCCCCCTCCGTTTCAATGTCGGATCAAGGCACGTACAGTTATTGCAAGGGAGTTACTTGAGAAGAGAAACTTGAATCTGCTAACGGAGATTGAAGAGATGCAGTAATATGCACGAGGCCGGGAAAGGGAAAATGCTACGCATAACATTTGTATGGATTTAAGGGCAATAGATGGCAGCACGCTTCTAGCTAGGTCGTACATCTAGGGCTCCATCCGTTTACGTTCAGAACACGTCCGTCAAGTAACGGGCGACCTTAACGCGTAAGCTCGTTCGGGTTTATCCTAGCGCTATTCAAGCTACGGGTGCTTACTGAGACGATCATACACCGAGGCACCTTCAAGTTGCTCTATGGGCCGACCTAAGAGCACATCGAGAGCACGTGATAATGGAATCGGCATCGCTGTGCGCTAAACAACGATTTGCTCTCGCATGTGCTTATACATGTGTCGCTTACCGTGCTTGGGGTTCTTAATTCGATTGTGTTATAATAACCTCCATTATTGCTTGTGCTAGTCACAACCCGGTCTGTACTGCGTCCATCCATCAACGGTTATTCCTCTATGCACCTTGGTGATATATGACCCAAGGGAGTGGCATTCTCGTACTATGCAGGGCCCTTTCTTTAGCTTGGCCGAATACTATATACCAATGACCGTCTGTTGTTGAGCCTTTTCAAATGGCGCCAACTTCGCGAGAGGAATTTGGAACCGCCTTGATTTTAATGCCTCCCTGATCGAGATGCCACACCTATCATAGTGTCGAGAAATCTATAACACGGATAATCCACTTCTTTGAACACCTAACGGATGGCACATTTGAAAATCCATCCTCGCTTGAGGTACAAGAAGCAAGGTTCGCTTTGTGTTTGTCATTGGAAACCGGTGGCCGGTGAAAGGTGAATGAATGGCTCTTGACCTCGACCCTTCTATCTCAACATGCATATCCAAATCATAAAAAGAACCACCGTCGATGTCGAGCAATGGGACCAGGAAGTGCACTCAGTTGGACGTTGAATGACGCTTCTGAGAATGTTTGCCCATCGTCTTCACACATCACCGTCCATGCCCCGTTCCAGCGTTTATATTGCGAATGCATCGTAACCTTGGTACAAGGGTTCAAGAAAGCGCAAAACGTCCTTAATATTTGTGGCTGCCCTCCCATTACGGCACCACATCCTCCGGGCGGTTGACAGCAAAGCGTACGCAGGGCGGCGGCATTACACGATTGATCTCAAATGACGATCACTCTGTGCTTTATATCGTCCATAGAATACTCACGTGGGCATTATATTGTTTCAGAAGCCCTGGGGTGGAGGCTACATGGTCCCTAGGCCTCGGATCTAGAAGGGGATTGGATTTGAGTCCACATCAAGAATTCTGCTTAAGACATGTGCCCCCGTTTGTGGCCATACAAACGACGATCACCTATTGGTGGTTCCCTCATCCAACATTAGACGACGATGCACGCAGTACCGCACCAGGGCGCTTCACCAGTGGATGCTATACACTAACCCAAGCGCCAGCGTCACACACCTTGAGCGGTGCCCCTTTTGGCCTGTGGAGTATGTAGTCGAGACACTTTCCCCCTGGGTGGTTTTAATAGCCGTCTTTACAGAGTATTCGGCATCAAGGGTTTCCCAAGTGGATCGACAGAGGCAGGTTAGGGCACCAGTCTTAACCCACTCACACACGGTGTTCAAAAGGTGATATTATTCGTGGTTTTGCAAAATCTCCTTCCACACATTTTGAACACCGGGCACTGCCCCAGCACACGCGTATTCTCCCTCATAAGGGAATAGCTAACTAGGCTCTGTGCCATGATTGACCGCCTCCGCCTTCCCTAATGGATGCCCAACCACTAGTAGTCCCCATCCTCGCTGCAATAACCTCGCTTGTGGCTTTTGTCGCCATCTCGCGTCGTAAGGGAAGAGATTCTGTGTTCTTCCCAGGCCCTCCACGCCATTGGCTGCTTGGAAATGCATTGAGCATGCCCAAGACCAGAGAATGGCTCACCTTTGCAGAATGGGGAAGATTGTACGGTACGCGTCTTATTGACTACCGGAGTAACAGGGTCAATAATTGTTGCTCATCGTCATGTTAGGGCCTATTGTCTCGTTGGAAGTGTTCGGGCAAATTTTCATCCTCCTAAACGCAATCGAGGAGGTAAACGAAATCATGGAGAAGCAATCTGCCATCAATTCTGACAGACCACATCTTGAGATGGCCGGAGGCTTGTACGGAATTTGGCTGGACAGAGGCTCGTTTACTCACATGTCATCCCCAGGGTGCTCTGGGAGAAGACTTTGGCTCTCCTTCCTTATGGACCGCGCTTCAGGGAGACCAGAAAGTTCTTTCATCAAACGATCGGCGGACACGCTGTTCACAAGTGGAAACCACTGGTCGAACAATCCGCCGTGAAAATGATCCTTGCCACTCTTGATGCACCATCAAATCTAATCCACCACATTAGACAGTAAGCATTTACACTCCCCATGGTGCAATCTTCAGCGAATGTACTTGACCGATCACCATTTGCTAAGTGCGACTGGAGGGGTCATCCTCAAGATAACGTACGGTTACGATGTGCAAGACGCAAATGACCCTCTCGTTGACATTGCAGAAGCGGCGGTTGAGGGCTTCTCTCAGGCGAGCGTGCCAGGGGCGTGGCTAGTGGACATCTTCCCCGCTCGTGAGTCAGAAAGCCAGCTCATGGCAAATTTTCTCCTCTCACACACTACTCCTCAAGTGCGTTACGTTCCTCCTTGGATGCCTGGTGCTACATTCAAGATCAAAGCTGCACAGTGGCGCGACGCCCATATGCAGCTTTTGAATGTCCCTTTCAACATGGTCAAGGAGCACATGGTGAGTACCGGTTGGATTCACATGATTGATCTGCTAAATCCCAGGCATGAGGCTCGTGGAAAGGCTCGGCTGTCGTTTCTGAAAGAGCTACTAGAAGATCCTGATGTCTGCAGTGATCCTGAAAGACTCGATATTGTAAAATGGAGTGCCGCATCGCTTTATGCTGCAGCTTCTAATACGGTAGCAGTTCTCGAAGCAGCACTGGTATCACCACTAAACTATTCTTAGACGGTCTCTGTAATGTCCTCCTTCTTCCTTGCCATGAGTTTATACCCAGAGGTGCAAGCGCATGCCCAGGCTGAGATGGAGAGGGTCGTTGGTCAGGGTCGTCTACCCTCATGGGATGACCATGATTCCCTTCCGTACCTCGAAGCATTAGTAAAAGAAGTGCTTCGTTGGAATCCTGTTGCTCCTCTTGGTTCGTGCAGAATGACAATTGGAGCAGGATCACTAACAAACGGAACAGGCTTTCCACATCGTTCGACACAGGAGCAAGTATTTGAAGGCCAACGAATACCGGAAGGAACGGTCTTCATCCCTAACATATGGTTCGTTATACTCGAGCTCATGGGGTTGCCCAACTTTGATAATAATCGAACATCTTTAGGAGTATTTTGCACAATGAGGATGTTTATCCAGACCCACTCGAATTCGACCCTGCCCGATATCTTGGTGATCAAGTTGCAGGTGTGAATTCTCCTGCATTTGGCTTCGGACGGAGGTCTGTCATTTGTAGTGACCGTCCCCGCATTCAGAGAACTCACCTGCACTGTAGAGTGTGCCCTGGGCGCGACTTGGCCTACAATACAATTTGGATCACTTTCGCCCAAAGCATTGCAACACTCGAAATTCGCAAGGCAGTTGATTTGAACGGTCAGGAGATAAACCCTTCATTGGAGTATACTTCTGGTACCATCAGGTGCGAAGTCTGTAGCTGCAAATATTGAATCATGGTTTGACTTTGGTGACATCCAGTCATCCTCCTCCTTTTCAATGTCGGATTAAGGCACGTACAGTCATTGCAAAGGAGTTACTTGAGAAGAGAAACTTGAATCTGTTAATGGAGATTGAAGAGATGCAGTAAAATGCACGAGGTCGCGCCGGGAAAGGCAAATGCTACGCATAACATATATTTGTATATATAGATTTAAGGGCAATAGATGGCAACGCGCTTCTAGATAGGGTACATCTAGGGCCCCATCCGCTTACGTTCAGAACACGTCCGTCGAGTAACGGGGGACCTTAACGCGTAAGCTCGTTCGGGTTTATCCTAGCGCTATTCAAGCTACGGGTGCTTACTGAGACGACCATACACCGAGGCACCTTCAAGTTGCTCTATGGGCCGACCTAAGAGCACATCGAGAGCACGTGATAATGGAATCGGCATCGCTGTGCGCTAAACAACGATTTGCTCTCGCATGTGCTTGTACATGCGTTGCTTACCGTGCTTGGGGTTCTTAATTCGATTGTGTTAACTCTCTCCATTATTGCTTGTGCTAGTCACAACCCGGTTGTACTGTGTCCATCCATCACGGTTATTATTCCTCTATGCACCTTGGTGATGACCCAAGGGAGTGGCATTCTCGTACTATGCAGGGCCCTTCTTTTAGCTTGGGCGAATACTATATACCAATGACCGTCTGTTTTCAAATGGCGCCAACTTCGCGAGAGGAATTTGGAACCGCCTTGATTTTAATGCCTCCCTGATCGAGATGCCACACCTATCATAGTGTCAAGAAATCTATAACATGGAGAATCCGCTTCTTTGAACACCGAACGTGTAAGAGTCCGATTTCTCTTCGACCCTGTTTCGTACTGCGACATCCGAGCACAATCGAATCCCTTTGATACTGAAAGAGACAAGTGTGTACTAGTTGAACGTGCAGTGGTAAAAGTATTGTGGAAATCGTATGGTTACAGGGCTTGTAAGCGACAGGGTTATATAGGAAAGGGCTGTATTAGGTAATAGGATATGAGAATAACCGCAAGCGAGCCCTTACAGAACGGTTGGCCCATTTGAATATCTATATCTACCCCCACTTGAGGCCATCGACTACAAGAAGCAACGTTCCGTTTGTGTTTGTCATTGGAAACCGGTGGACGGTGAAAGGTGAATGAACGGCCGACCTTCTATCTCGACAAATCCAAATCACAAAAAGAACCACCGTCGATGTCGGGCAATGTGACCAGGAAGTGCACACAGTTGGACTTTTGAATGAAGCCTCCGAGAATGTTTGGCCATGATCTTCACACATCACTGTCCAGGCCCCGTTCCAGCGTTATTGTGAATGCATCGTATCCTCGGTATAAGGGTTCAAGAAAGCGCAAAACGTCCTTAATATTTGTGGCTGCTCTTCCATTATGGCACCACATCCTCCGGACGTGGTTGACAGCAAAGCGTACGCAGGGCTGCGGCATTGCACGATTGATCTCAAATGACGATCACTCTGTGCTTTATATATTCCATAGAATACTCACGTGGGCATTATATTGTTTCAGAAGCCCTGGGGCGGCAGCTACATGGTCCAGGTTTCGGATCTAGAAAGAGGTTGGATTTGAGTCCACATCAAGAATACCGCTCAAGCTGTGTCCTGAACATGTACCTCCGTTTGTGGCCATACAAACAGCGGTCGCCTATTGGTGGTCCCCTCATCCAACATTAGACGACGGTGCACGCAGTACCGCACTAGGGGCTTCACCGGCGCATGTTACACACTAAGCCAAGCGTCGGCGTCACACACCTTGAGCGGCACCGTTCTTGGCCCGTGGAGTATGTAGTCGAGACTCTTTCCACCTGGGTGATTTTAATAGCCGTCTTTACAGAGTATTCGGCATCAAGGGCTTCCCAAGAGGGTCGACAGAGGTAGGGCACCGGTCCTAACGCACCGGTCCTAACGCACCGGTTCTAACGCACTCTCACACAGTGTTCGAAAGGTGACATTATTTGGTGTTCGTTTCGAACCCCGAGCTCTGCCTCAGCACACGTGTCTTCCCCCTCATAAAGGAATAGCTAACCAGGCTCTGTGCCATGATTGACTGCGCCTCCGTCTTCCTTCTATGGCTGCCCAACCACTAGTAGTTCCTATCCTCGCTGCAGTAGCCTCGCTTTTGGCCTTTGTCACCATCGTGCGTCGTAAGGGAAGAGATCCTGTGTTCTTTCCAGGGCCTCCACGCCATTGGCTGCTTGGAAATGCATTGAGCATGCCCAAGACCAGAGAATGGCTCACCTTTGCAGAATGGGGAAGATTGTACGGTAAGCACCTTAATGACTACCAGATCAACAGGGTCAATGATCGTTGCTCATCGTCATGTTAGGGCCTATTGTGTCGTTGAACGTATTCGGGCAAAGATTCATCCTCCTAAACGCTATCGAGGAAGTAAACGAAATCATGGAGAAGAAATCTGCTATCAATTCTGATAGACCACATCTTGAGATGGCTGGAGGCTTGTACGCAATCTGGATGGACAGAGGCTCGTTTACTCACATGGTATCCCCAGAATGCTCTGGGAGAAGACTTTGGCTCTCCTTCCTTATGGACCGCGCTTCAGGGAGACCAGAAAGTTCTTTCATCAAACGATCGGCGGGCATGCTGTTCACAAGTGGAAACCACTGGTCGAACAATCCGCCGTGAAAATGATCCTTGCCACTCTTGATGCACCATCAAATCTAATCCACCACATTAGACAGTAAGCATTTACACTCCCCATGGTGCAATCTTCAGCGAACGTACTTGACCGATCACCATTTGCTAAGTGCGACTGGAGGGGTCATCCTCAAGATAACGTACGGTTACGATGTGAAAGACTCAAATGACCCTCTCGTTGACATTGCAGAAGCGGCGGTTGGGGGCCTCTCTCAGGCGAGCGTGCCAGGGGCGTGGCTAGTGGACATCTTCCCCGTTCGTGAGTCAGAAAGTCAGCTCATGGCAAATTCTCTCCTCACACGCACCACTCCTCAAGTGCGTTACGTTCCTTCTTGGATGCCTGGTGCTACATTCAAGGTCAAAGCTGCACAGTGGCGCGACGCCCATCTGCAGCTTTTGAATGTCCCTTTCAACATGGTCAAGGAGCAAATGGTGAGTACCAGTTGGATTTACATAGTTGATGTGCTAAATTCCAGGCATGAGGCTCGTGGAAAGGCTCGGCCGTCGTTTCTGAAAGAGCTTCTAGAAGATCCTGGTGTCTGCAGTGATCCCGAAAGACTCGATATTGTAAAATGGAGTGCCGCAGCGCTCTATGCTGGGGCTTCTGATACGGTAGCAGTTCTCTAGGCAGCGCTGGGACCACCACTTAACCATTCCTAGACGGTATCTGTAATGTCCTCCTTCTTCTTTGCCATGAGTTTATACCCAGAGGTGCAAGCGCATGCCCAGGCTGAGATGGACCGGGTCGTTGGTCAGGGTCGTCTACCCTCATGGGATGACCATGACTCCCTTCCGTACCTCGAGGCATTAATAAAAGAAGTGCTTCGTTGGAATCCTGTTGCTCCCCTTGGTTCGTGCAGTATGAAGATTGGAGCTGGATCACTAACAAACCGAACAGGCATTCCGCATCGTTCGACACAGGAGCAAGTATTTGAAGGCCAACGAATTCCGGAAGGAACGGTTTTTATTGCTAACATATGGTTCGTTATCATCGAGCTCATGGGGTTGCCCAACTTTCATAATAATCGAAACATCTTTAGGAATATCTTGCACAATGAGAAGGTCTATCCAGACCCACTCGAATTCGACCCTGCCCGATATCTTGGTGATCAAGTTGCAGGTGTGAATTCTCCTGCATTTGGCTTCGGACGGAGGTCTGTCATTTGTAGTGACCGTCCTCGCATTCAGAGAACTCATTTGCACTGTAGAGTGTGCCCTGGGCGTGACTTGGCCTACAAAACAATTTGGATCACCTTTGCCCAAAGCATTGCAACACTCGAAATTCGCAAGGCAGTTGATTTGAACGGTCAGGAGATAAGCCCTTCATTGGAGTATACTTCTAGTACCATCAGGTGCGAAGTCTGTAGCTGCAAATATTGAATCATGGTTTAACTTGGGCGACATCTAGTCATCCTCCTCCTTTTCAATGTCGGATTAAGGCACGTACAGTCATTGCAAAGGAGTTACTTGAGAAGAGAAACTTGAATCTGCTAATGGAGATCGAAGAGATGCAGTAAAATGCACGAGACCGAGAAAGACAAAATGCTAGGCATAACATTTGTATAGATTTAAGGGCAATAGATGGCAACACACTTCTAGATAGGTCGTACATCTAAGGCTCCATCCGGTTACACTTAAAACACGTCCGTCAAGTAACGGGCGACCTTAACCGACTGCAGTCGTTGGAGTGCAGTCTCTTTATCGCACCCAAGGGTTTCCATAATGATCTTCGCGCTGGTGTCACGCACCCCATGCGCAGCAGCGCGATGGCTACATAAGAAAATCTGAAGGGAAGAAGGTAGGAAAACTCAGTCAAGAACTTTTGAACAAGTCAACTCTTCACACCTTCGCGCCCTGCGTGTAAGCCTCGACGACTTTGCTCCTCTGCTCATAAAGTACACTGAAAAGATACGCAAGCACCGATAGCGTGTTATTAACAACGGGGAGTACTTAGGGCTTATGGTACTCACTCTTGGACGTATTTCTTGGGCTCTAGACCAGAAAATGCAGGGAATACCTCCAGCAGACCCGCTTCCTTCCAATCCTCGAGGTCCGTGTCGGAATACAAGTAGTTCGTTTCGGGAGTGTTGCAGCCGAAGAACAGGTAGGCTTTCCCGACGGTTTGATCATCAGTTTGGAGACAGGCTCGGTGCTGAAGCATGGAGCGTATTGGTGCTATACCCGTGCCCGTGGCGATTGAGATGAGTGGCTTTTCAATATCCGTAGGGAGGTTGAATGCGTGTGCCGCCTTGATGTGTGTCACATAAAGCCCATCCCATTGCTGGAGACGACCGAGGAATCCACTGCAGACACCTCGGTGGTGCTCCCGGAATGTCAGACTGAACATATTTGGTATATATAGGGGCGAAGACGAGATTGAGTACTGATGCAGTCTGTTGTAAGTAACAATTCATGACTGGGCAGCCCCTAGGACAAACCTGTCGCGCTCGCATTGGTTGTAACCTGCGAAGGAAATCTTCAAGGCTAATATTGATATCACGATACTTGCTGAGTAGGTCGAGAAAGCTTAAACGGTTCTTGATGACTTGCTTGTCGTAGATATCATCTGTTTCCACCAATTCGTCCAATGCGGCGTGGGTACTTTCCTCTTCAGTTTTACTCCTCAGGAACTCAATGTCGTTATGCGTCACAGGATATCGAAGGCTTGCAACGACTTATAGTAAGTCTAAATAGCTGGTAACACGATGGACAAGGTACGCACTCCACGTATTTTGACAATAAGTCGCTCAGAAGTACAGGGCGACCTGTAGGCATCCAGACGAAGTCCGCTGTGATCTCGACCTATAAACGACATCCTGAGTGAATCTGCGACTGTGAAAAGGAAGCTCAGCCTACCTCTTGTGCGGCACTGATATAAAGAAGTTCCAAAGCGAGTCTCACATCTTCAGAATCATTGGACGGGAGTCTAGGTGTCCTCAGCCTTTGCAAACGCGGTAGTGGGTGCATGCTTACATGGCCACAGTATCACCTGGACTGTACTCGACCGGTTTATTGGACATGATGAGAAAGTCTAGAGTTGAGGGCTCATAAGCACTTCATGCTTAAGAAAATGTGGAAAGGACACACCGATCTGTCTAGCAACCTCCTTATGGCTGGACGATGTCAAAATATTGTTTGAGAACACCCTCACTGGGAAGACGTCCTTTTGCTGAAGAATTCGATGACGTTCCGTGATATCACGCCGCTTGACCTTGAACGTGTTCTTGGTTGGTAGGTTGGAAGTTGGAGCCCAATGCTGGAGAGAAGTCGGAAACAAAGACACGCAACTGACAGAATGCAACACACCTGGGGAAGCGTTTTGAAGAAACCGCTTTTCCATCGATTGAAACGGTCATAAACGGTCGCGGAGGCTTCACCAACGCCCCGTTCATAAAGGCGAACGCCACCATGCTCACTCATCTTTTCATCGATCGTCTTGATACCGAGTTGGAAGTAACAACAATATCATCAACAGCTGAATGTTGGTCAATGCACATATGCACTTACTTTGGGAACAAGTTGATATGTTTCCGGGAACACGTTCAATCCGCAACCAAAGACAGAGTATTTCACCCCCTCGAAATTGGGACTAGGATCACTAGTCAATGAGTCGAAGAAGTTCTTTGCGTTGATCCACGGCTTTCCTATATACAAAGAACTGGTGAGGCGAGGGAGGAGTGTGGCGAACCAAGGACTCACCATCATAGGTCGCAGCGATAATCGCAACTGGTTCTCGGAGTTTGTGGATTTCGATGTCGCAATCGAGCTCATGTACCACTGGCAGATAACCTATGGATGACAACTCAGAGCGGGTCTGGTCGGAGGGGAAGTTACTGACCATGCTCAGGGGCTTCTTGCTCCAGCTTTTGGGCCAGCTCTGGACACATCTGCTTTCCAGTCCAGAATATCCACAACTTAGTGGGCTCGGGCGTTCCCTCGCCCGTTGTAGCTTCTTGGTCGATGGAAGGTGCTTGACTCATTTTCGGTTCGAAGGTGCGAGTGGGTGGGTCTGGGTGGTGATCTTTGGGGCAGCAGCGACCATCGCGGTTTATGCCCGCATTTTTATACTGGGATATCGTGGCTGCGGGCTTCCGAAACGATATAGTTGCCCACAAGTGTATCTAGCTGCGTTCTGTGGACTTTATAGAGAAGACTTTTATTGCCATTTTGCAGTCACACGTGCAATGTTGCCGCCTTGCGTGTGGGATGTGGAGGCGGAAATAACTAATGGAAGAGCAGGCACAAATATTGGGGACATTTTGCCTTTCTTGAACCCTTATGCAGAGGATATAGGACACTCGCAATAATGCCGGAACCAGCACGTCGTATGGGTGTTCTGAAAATGGAGTCGCGTTCTGTGGGACCGGCCACTAATCTCGACAGCTTCATTGACTAGTCCAACCGAGTACACCTCCCGGCCACATTCCCCGATACCGATGGTGGTTCCTTATTTATTTGTCGAGGTGGAAGTGTGGTGGTGGTTAAGTTCCGTCCAATGCAATGTCAAGGCTCTACGTGGGTTCCGTTTTCCAATGACAAACTGGACAACGACATCTTCATCGACAGCTTTTAGTCTGATGGCTTCAAGTGGAGGTGGAAATTCGAAATATGCCACCCGTCAGTGGAGCACAACAGAAAGCAGGTGCTAGCTGCTATCGTTTACTCGACAATGTAATGGACATGCTATCCCGATTAGGAAGGCTTGAAACACCATGAATGAACAAGGCGATTCCCAATTCCTCTTGCGGCATCGGCGCCGAAGGATTGCCTTTGACAGGGGTTCCACACAGAAATAGCTATGTCTATACTGTGATTCTCTGAGCTGATGGGGGACCTTGTATAGCATGAGAGTACCATTAATGGTACAATAACCACGGTGGGTAAACACATAGCATATATAGCATATATAGCATAAGAAACGAAAGCAGTTCAATCAAGAATTCCCAAGCACGACAAGCAACACATGCCCGATCGATAACCAAATACTGAAATACCGAATTCTTCCACATTGATATCTTGTTTTCAAAAGAAGGGACAAATGCGGTTTGGTGGGTCAGTGATTAGAGCGCTGCTGTTGGGTTCACAGAGGTCTCTTCCTACACGCGACCAGATACCCGATGGGACCGTGCCTGGGACAAATCCACGACATTTCTGAGTAACGCGATCTGATTGGTTCACGGGAAATTATATCGTATGGCGAGAGCGGAAGGGAGATGCTCGTGAGACGGATGAGAGCAGCTCTGTAGATTTTAGATACTGGTTGTTGCGTTTGGCGCAATCACCTAGGGGAGTGAGATGCCCGTTACGATAAGGGCCCATACAAGGCCAGGAAACACCAGACGGTAGACCACCTTGGCAGAACAAAACTCGTGAGCCTCACTCAGTCGTCGTGATGGTTGTCCATTTGAGCGCACGAGACATGCTACGCCGGTACTTCCTGAATATGGCGCCGTCGAGGATTGTCAGTATCGAGGGCTTGGTTTAGAACACTCGAGTGACGTCACTCACAAAGGCGCTGATACTTTCCATGAATACGGGCGACCGTTGAGAAGGTTAAGTAGCCGAAGTGCCTCCAGTGACAACGCGATAAGCGAGTCTGCGTTCAGTCGGCCTACAATAACAGGCTCAGGATTGATAGCAGAATACCTTTCAACGATTTCTTCTGCCATAAGTCGTTGGCCTCATATGTGTTACATATGACATCACTCACGGGTTCAATGCACGCTTAATAGGGGGGTTGAAATCGATGATGACCATACCATAAAGCTTCTTCCAACTTCTTGAAGATAAACCAACGTTGTTGACTCAAGACGAACCCAGGAGGAATTTTCGGCGGCCCGAGCTAGTTAAATGGCGAATAGAAGGCTATAAAGTTAGCGTCGGTCAGTCAATAGGACGAAGAGTGCATCTCGGATCCGCTCTTCAGTTAGTGAGGCCGCTTCTCAGCCTCTTACCATCCGATCCGCCGAAAATACCACCCGCGTTTAAACAGGAAGATGCATGTTGGAGTCCTGCAGTTATAGGGTCCACCTCTATCCTGGGTAACCACCGTCCAATAGAAGTTTCGCCGGGCTATCTCGGTATCACGAAGCGAAGGTAGTCACAACTTCGTTGAGTCCGGCCAAATGTTGAGACCGCAGGGCAAATATTTTATTTAGAAATGGGTTCCCACATCTTGAAACGAAATGTTGCATGTTCAGGGTGGCACATTAAGTACGAACACCGTGGTGGCTGGTTCCAAAATACGAGACCGACTTTAGATAGCACGAAAAAGAGACACCCGTACATTAACAAAACACAAACACACTCGTCATAGTTAGGACGAGGATTCTAGATCCAGCATAAGGATAAATATGTTGTGAGTGTTCGCGAGAAGGGAAGAGGGAGATCGACTTGGATGACGCGACCGATTGCTTGTACATGGTATAAAAAGAGTGTCAGATCACGAGTACATGTATATATGGAAGGCGCTGTAGGGGGTATTCATGGCCCTAGTGTTCAAGAAGTTAAAAGTTGGATGCAAGAAGAGACCGCAGGAGGTTGTACTACTTACGGGAATCTCCGTCTCCGAATATCCTCGCCGCTGCAATCTGTCGACCTCGGGAGCTCCCCGGCAATCCCCGTGGAGGTGCACTGCCGAGGGGTTTTATTGGCTTCGTCCTTGCAATCCCACCGCCTGAAGGTAAAGCGGGTTTTGCGGGTACTGTAGTGGAGAAGCTCGAGCCGGCGGACATCGGGGTAGCAGGTGAAGAGACTAGAGAAGGCGAAGGTGACTGGACAGGAGCAGTAGAGCTTTCTTTAAGTCCAGATGGAACCACCGGCGCAGACAGGACTGCTGGGTCGGTGTATTCATGGGATGTTTTCTGCTTCTTGGTTTTCTTCGGTGGCACATCGAGCGGAGTAGCGGGCTGAGATGCCTGTGGCAGTCACTCAGGATCCTAGATCTAGCCTTGTGTCTGTCGATTACGCACTCTCTTGTTGTTCCCGTTTATGACGACTTCTTTTGTGAGATCCTTTGGGAGGGCTGTGAGTGAAGTTCATCAGCTTCCACCAGAGAGATAGCGTGAATACAGGGAGAGCATCTCTGATACCTTTTTTCTTAAGCTTTGCTTTGGAAGCTGCGACTGCTGCTAGAGGTGGATCATCCCCTAAATCAACGTACGGAGAGCCTGAGCGGCCTTCTAATCTGGAGAAGGGGCGAAATAGGAATCAGGCTCGAACTTTATGTAAGGATGTTGCTCAAAGACTCACTTAGCTTTGGCGTTTCGCGCTCCTCGTCGAGAACCATTTGCGATATTCATGCAGCCAGCAAGATGCTGCGCACATCTGTTGGAAGCAATCTACGGGAGTAGTCAATACGAGTATACGCCAAGACACAAACTGTGCGAGCTTGGTGATTGGGCAAAGGGCTTACCTGACGTTTACATTGGGGACACTCGATGAAAACACTGGCAGCTTCACCTTTAGGTGTTGCACTTCCGGATGGTATACCAGATGCTAATACGAGAAGAACTTTCTGTCAGCAAAACTGATTCCTACGAGCAGTGCGCAGAAACGAACATTGGGAAGTTGAGGCAGTCGTACCATGGTCTATAGCAATCGAGGGCAAATACTTTAGTATACCGGAATGTAATCACGTAGACCTAATAGCGAGTGTGCTTACTGAGTGAACAGCTGGAGCCACCGAAACCGCGGTAAGCGAATCGGGAGAAGAATCATAATCAAGTTCCGGATAAGCTCTCGGAGAATCGGTATAATCATCCACTGACGTTGTTCCACAAGTCGCACAAGGCGTTCGCGATTTGGCCGCCTCCTGAAAGGCCTTCATTGTTATTTCGACCAATGTGTCTTCCAGCAAATGATCGAATATCTGTGCAGCCTATAATGCAATACACGAACAAGGAAAGACAAATAGCAGTCGATTAGCTTTGTTCCGAGTCGGGACAGGGGAGGTGACAATATGCACCAAGGCTTTAATCGCGTCATCCTTGCCGGGGTTTGTTGGATTCTTGTTGGGCATTGTTGCCACTGTTTTCGAGGGTTCTCGCGCGTAGGTCAGAGGTGGACGCGTGAGAGGGAGGGTCGAAGAACGAAAGAAAGCAAGGGCTTCTGACCCGGAAGAGGTTCCGTGCTTGAAACGGAAAATGACGCGGTGGACCTGTCAGGAAGTAGTGAATACGGAATGGATGGTTCACTATATACCACATACCGGATGCCATATGCCATATGCTCCTGGAAAGGTTTAGTTCCAGGTGGACCTGAGGGAACCGAGCTCGTCCAGGCTAAGTTGCCTATGTAAGTTGCCTAATGGATGGCCGCTAGAATCGGTGTTCTCGCCTTTGTATTTAGATGAGCCACCCGAAGCGGTCATCAAGGCCTGTCCTGCGGCTGCTCCATGTGGCCCCAAAGGAATATGCGATTTGGACGTTGGCCTTCAACGACACGTGACCTCGCGATTTGGTTTCTATGACACATCCCAAACGGCTTATTTACGACCCGGCTGCGTGGCTGCCACTCGCCACTCGCCTTCAACGGGCGTTGCGCTTGTCCTTTGAGCGGGTGGGCACACGTCTATTTGGGCATAGCAGTGCATCCGAAAACCCTGTCATTCCACCATGAGGCTTCTAACCGGTTCCATTGCCCCCGCCGCGAAGTTACGAAGCCAGACGTCGAACACCTTTATCCTATATCCTATATCCCATATCCCATATCCCATACGTGTTGTGAAGTGAGTGATAGGTGTCCCACCCGAGCTTAAAAGCCAAATTACCTTTCTCCGCACCGCAGCGGCGATCACGGAGCCACCTTATCTTAGGGTGGATGTAGCTCAAGAAGAGCGAAGCAACCTCAGCCCTTCTCCAATATGCCGAATGTCTTGTGCGTGAACGGGAATTACGATAGCCTACAGTATGGTTATCATCTGCCCACGGCCCGGGACCGAGGTGCCGTACGCAGCTTATCCACCGCTCTCTCTCTGGCTTTCACACGGAGCTCGAATCGACTACTTTAGGCGATAATCACACTCCAAGCTCCGCTATACACTAACCGGCTCGGAGCTCCCACTTTCTTATCACGTATCACAAGCTCAAGCGAACTGCCTAGGACAGCCTCTCCTCCTTCCAGTTCCCGCAGAAACCGTTCAACATGTTGCAAATGGTGATGCCGACACCTCCATATGCTGACACCCTTCCGGGGCGGTCAATGTCCTTCAACTCCTCCACATCGATGACGAGTGACACCTCGCTCCTCCCTGAGGAGGGAGTGATCACTATAGAAGGATTGCGACACTGTGATATTGCCTTGAACCCCAAGTAAGTGCCAATTATGAAATTTGCGCTGCTCACACGACCAGTGGTGGGGATCGTGTAGACTGTCACTGTGGAGCACCTCTCGATCTCTAGAACGCGCGCGCGTACTTTAGGAGGTTCATAGCCACAGCGATTCATGTACTATTCTCAATCGCACAGGCTCATTTCCTTCTCGCGCTTGCTACTTTGGGTTCATGTCATTTCTGGGTTCTCGTCCTTTCCATAGTCATTGCATATCAGCAGACTGATTACCTAATAGGAAGTACAAGAAGGAGTCGTTCTTGAGTGCACTTCTTCAAGTACTACAGAAATTACAAGTGCCAACTTGGTCTCGTACCAGCAGTTTATCCACTCCATCACCTCTGAGCTCCCCAGCATCTGGGCTAACAATCGGGCCACCGGAGGAGAGCAGGATCCAGATCTTTAAAGTACCCGGATCCCTCACCAATGCTGTCTTTTTCGTCTCCGCCCCGTCCCCTCCAGGAACCCAGCTGCCTAACAAGACCCTCCTTCTCAGGGTCTACGGTCCCTCTTCTGGATCTCTGATATCACGTCCTGCAGAACTTCGCATTCTGCACGTCCTCTCTTCCGAATACCATATCGGCCCGCGCGTATACGGCACGTTTGCGAACGGCCGGGTGGAGGAATACTTCGATTCCGAAGCACTGCACCATCAAGACCTCCGGAATCCCGAAATATCACGATGGATTGCGATTCGCATGGCCGAGCTGCATCGAGTTAACGTCCAGCATGTCGTCGACCCCGTCGAGTGGGCGGATCCCGGGGACGGAACGCGCGGCGAGCTCAGCGTAAAACGCAATGTCCGCAATTGGGCCGACCCTGCGTGGGAAGTTGTCAAGTTGCTTGGTGATTGCGAGTGGACTCGCGAGGTTGACTTCGAACGGTTCATCGAAGAGTGGGCTGCTTACTATAAATGGGTGAGGGATTGGGAAAAGGAAGGGAACAAGGAAAAGGAGAGCCCAAGAGTGTTCTGTCATAATGATACACAGTATGGTAATTTGCTCAAGCTGAAACAGAATCCTCATGGGCAACCCGATCACCATCAGGTACGGCGCTCATCTTATTATTAATGCCATCCTGACCATTACTTCAGATTATCGTTGTCGACTTTGAATACGCCTCGCCGAATCCGGCCGCCTTCGATATTGCGAACCACTTCCACGAATGGACCGCAAACTATCATGGGGATACACCTGCTCTTCTTAACCAGTCTCTATATCCCGGACTTAATGAGCGCCATAACTTCTACCGGGCCTACCTTGAGGCGACCATGAAGCTCAACTGGATCAACCGTGACAGTAGCACGCCCACTCCACCAGCAATAGACACACCCGTTAACAGTTTTGGCACCTCTTCCGACTCATTGGGTCGCTCTCTGGAGACCCGTCATCGGAAGCGTGGCTTGTCCTCTGCATCCATCATTTCCATTGACTCGATGCACGAACGATCTTTCTCCTTGTCGGGTCGACATGTAAATGTCTCAGAGGAGGATATCTCCCTCCTTGAAGAGCAAGTGACACGATGGAGTCCCGCCTCCCATGCCATGTGGGCCGTCTGGGGAATCGTCCAAGCGCGTGAAGAAGTAGAACGTGCGAAATCCGCAGTGCGCTTGGATGAAGAGGATGAGGAGGCGCCTGCTGGCGAATTTGATTATCTCCTTTATGCTAAAGGTCGATTTGAGGCGTTCAGGCAAGGAGCGAGGGCATTGGGTGCTCTCTAAACACTGGGTATTCTTTAACCATAATGGCTTTTTGTACAGCCCCTTGGGTTTCTCCGTGGGTTGGTTGGTGGAAGTTGTTGTGTGGTGTGTTTGCACATCCCCAACCGTTGGTCCACCATTAACTTCATGCACCTAGTACCTCGTTGTTACCATAGGAATTATATACTTCCATTTGTTGTCCAAAGTTTCTCACCTGGACCCATCCACGCCCCGGAGTTTCGCTCGCGCCTATCTACCTTCACCTAACGAACACCTGGGCAACCCCGAGTGCCTTCTGTTTTATTTAGGGAAGGTATACGTTATCGAAGCCTCCAAGCCTTGACGTCAATCCGGGCACAAGGTCCGAGCGATATATACCGGCGCACCTCGGGACCATCTCTGGAAACGTGTGAGAAGAAGTGACCACCGCCGAGGACCTTCTCCGCGTCGGCAGGTCTCGCTTCATAGAGTGGATAAACCTTCACTTGAAGGTAGCTCGATCCCACCTCGGGGACCAGGGACGAGATCACCAAACTCCCCACACTGCCAGACTCTTCCAATGCAGTTGAACGGGGCCTTCCGTGCAGGTCGGGAGGAGCGCATCGATTCAATCGGTTGACAGCACCCGTTCAATTGGATAAAAATAAAAGCGGGTGCTTTGCCAACCTTACGTCCCCTTTACTGCTATAAACTATAAACCTGTAATGCAATCATTCGTAAGGATCCCCACGACCCTACTGCCCCCGCCACTGCCCCTCACGAGCTCGCACATTATATGGATTCACTCTTAAAGCTCGCCGTCATCCCGCTAGGGGTTACACTAGCTGTGGTAGTCTACAGAAGTAGTAGACCTTCCAAAGGAAAGAGTGGCGCTTTTGGTCCACCAGGTC
>Ga0307515_10008594_pt1 | contig 19883 bp, 25 predicted proteins | sample 17_EM_MG_FD_194513 | JGI IMG/M metagenome (GOLD analysis project Ga0307515, IMG submission 194513) | Populus trichocarpa ectomycorrhiza microbial communities from riparian zone in the Pacific Northwest, United States - 17_EM | ecosystem: Host-associated > Plants > Roots > Unclassified | place... | reverse complement strand
TTCGACCACAACTCAAAAACACCCAAATCTGGCCAAGAGTGGAGGTAAGACAAGAGGAGTGAAGAAAGTCAGGAAGGGTGATGAGAATTGTGTGGAAAAACTAAGGAAACAACCCAATTTTTATGCTGTAGAGGGTGAGGTCAGATCTGCATTTTTCACTAACAAGCCAATGATTTTACTTGTGTATAAAGAGGCTTACTTTAATACTAATGATCTTGATCATATTGTGCCTAGTGTTGCTATTTCTTTTTGCAGGAGTTTGATGATGTGTTCCCCGACGATACTCCTAGCGGATTACCACCATTGAGCGGGATAGAGCATCATATTGATTTCGTGCCCGGAGCTTCAATTCCTAACCGACCAGCCTATAGAAGCAATCTCGAGGAGACGAAGGAGCTTCAAAGGCAAGTTGATGAGCTGATGGAAAAGGGCTACATTCGTGAGAGTATGAGCCCGTGTGCTATACTCATGCTACTTGTGCCTAAAAAGGATGGAACATGGAGGATGTGTGTTGATTGTTGAGCCATCAACAACATAAAGGTAAAGTATAGACACCCCATTCTTAGGCTTGATGACATGTTAGATGAGTTACATGGACCCTGTATTTTCTCTAAAATTGACTTGAAAAGTGGGTACCATCAAACTAGGATGAAAGAAGGTGATGAGTGGAAAACAACATTTAAGACTAAGCATGGTTTGTATTAATGGTTAGCAATGCCGTTTGGACTTACAAATGCACCTAGTACGTAAAGCGTTTAATGAATCATCTGTTGCGTGCATTCATAGGTAAGTTTGTGGTTGTGTATTTTGATGACATTCTGATATATAGCAAGAACTTAACTGAGCATCTTGATCATTTGCGTAATGTACTTAATGTGTTGCGTAGTGAGAAATTGTATGCTAATCTTAAAAAGTGTGCATTTTGCATGGAGAAAATTGTGTTTCTTGGCTATGTTTGTAACTGCACAGGGTATCAAGATGGATGAGAAGAAAGTTAAGGCAATCCGGGATTGGCCTACACCCCAATCGGTAAGTGAGGTAAGGAGTTTTCATGGGTTAGCTAGTTTTTACAAGCGTTTTGTGAAAGATTTCAGAAAAATAGCTGCACCCTTGAATGAAGTTGTTAAAAAGTCAGTTGGGTTTAAATGGGGGGAGGAACAAGAATTGGCTTTTCTTCTTTTGAAAGAGAAATTATGTTCTGCACCTGTTTTGGCTTTACCTGACTTTACGAAAGCATTTGAAATAGAATGTGATGCGTCTGGAATGGGAATAGGTGCTTTTTTGATGCAGGATCGGAGACCTATTGCATATTTTAGTGAGAAGTTAAGTGGAGCGACCTTGAACTATCCCACTTACGACAAAGTACTTTATGCATTGGTGAGAGCACTTGAGACATGACAGCATTACTTGTGGCCAAAAAAGTTCGTAATCCATTCGGATCATGAGTCCTTGAAACATCTGAAAGGACAAGATAAGTTGAATAAGAGGCATGCAAACTGGGTTGAATTCATTGAAACTTTTCCTTACGTAATCAAGTATAAGCAAGGCAATGAGAACATCGTAGCTGATGCACTTTCGCGCAGGTATGTTCTTTTACACACCATGAATACTAGATTGTTAGGCTTTGAGTATGTGAAGGAATTGTATGATAATGATTCTGACTTTGCCGAGATTTATAATGCATGTGGACATTCGGCTTTTGGTAAGTTTTATTTTATGGATGGTTATTTGTTCAAAGAGAATAGATTATGTGTTCCTGCTAGTTCTTTGCGTGAATTGCTTGTTCGTGAAGCACATGGAGGTGGTTTAATGCGTCACTTTAGGGTTGCGAAAACCTTGGATGTATTGCATGAGCATTTCTATTGGCCAAGGATGAAAAGAGATGTGCAACGAATTTGTAGAAAGGCAAAATCTAGAATACAACTGCATGGACCATTACATGTCCCTACCGAATATCTCTATGGACTTTGTTTTAGGTTTACCTTGGTCAAAGAAAGGTAGAGACTCTATTTTTGTTGTGGTTGATAGGTTTTCTAAAATGACGCATTTCATTGCATGCAATAAAACGGATGATGCATCTCATATCGCAGACTTGTTTTTTACGAAGATTGTATGTTTGCATGGCATTCCTAAGAGTATAGTGTCAGATCGTGATGTTAAGTTCCTTAGCTACTTTTGGAAGACCTTATGAGGAAAGTTGGGAACTAAACTCTTATTTTCGACAACATGTCATCCTAAAAAAGATGGACAAACTGAGGTAGTGAATAGAACATTATCCCCACTTTTGCGTGCTATAATTCAAAAGAATTTAAAAAGTTGGGAAGAATGTTTGCCTTTTGTTGAGTTTGCTTATAATAGAACTGTGCATTCGACCACTGGTTTTTCTCCTTTTGAAATTGTTTATGGTTTTAATCCACTAACTCCTATGGACTTAATTCCTTTGCCTTTTGAAGAAAGGGTAAGTTTAGATGGTGAAAAGAAGGCAAAGATGGTGAGACAACTCCATGAGGGAGTTTGACTGTAAATAGAGAAAAATAACAGACTTTACGCTTCTAAAGCAAATAAGGGACATAAACTGGTTGTTTTCCAACCCGGTGATTGGGTTTGGGTGCACATACGGAAGGAACGATTTCCTAACCATAGGAAATCAAAATTACAACCTCGTGGTGATGGTCTATTTCAGGTTTTAGAGAGAATCAATGACAACGTATACAAAATTGACTTTCCATGACTATGGTGTTAGTGCTACCTTTAATGTTGCTGATCTTACATTGTTTGACATAGATTTTGATTCGAGGTCGAATCCTTTTGAGGAGAGAGGGGATGATGTGGACCAGCCCAGAAACATCAGCAAGGACCCATTACATGTTCCAAATGGTCCGATGACTCGGTCCAAGACAAAGGCATTAAAAGAGCCATTGAATGCATTGGTTTTGAATGTTTCAACCAAGTCAGAATTGAAAGGTCCATTAGAGTATCAAGAGGAGACCCTAGTACATCTTATCCATGTGTAAGAGGGGTCCAATACAACTTTATTTGAGCCATGAGGTGAGGACAACAAAGGAAACAAAAGAATCCAACTACAAATTGGAAACAACATGGGTAGCTACCTTTTCCTTTTGTTTCTAGGATTAAGGGGCTGCATGGAAGGCTATAAATAAGCCTTGAATCAGTTCTGTAATATTTTACTTCCTTCTCTTCTTCTCATGGCAGAACATGGATTTAATATTAGGGGTTTTATTTTATTTTGTTAGCTACAGCACAAGGCTTGTTTGGGCTTAATTCATACTTTGTTTTCAGTTGGGATCCAAGGCTTGTTTGGATTAAGTTATGAGCTTTTCAGTTTAGGGTTTTGGGTCAGTTTTGAGTGGACCCCATATAAGTCCACATAAGGGGTCCATTAAGGTTAATTTTTCAAGAACTATTTAAACTCATGTAAGCCAAAATTTCAGCAGCATTGATGATAATTACTTCTTAATTTTTCAGTTTTAACGTGTGAGAGTGATTCTTGCGTTCTTCAGTTCTTGAACGAACTGAATCTGACTTATCGAAGATTAACTGGCTTCGTGGCGTCATTCTACTCAATCCAATAATGTTAGTGCCTTGGGGAAGGTTTCCATTGTGTCACATTCCTATCAGACTTATTTCGGCTTTCCGGGATCAGATCTCAATCTTGATTATGGGTTGCGTGACCACGTGATCACGAGGTTCGCATCAACTGGCTGAATGTTTGTTTGTGCTTGGATGGGTGGCTGAATAGGTTACAGTAGTGTTTTGGGTTCTGTGTTATAGCTAAAAAAAAAGCTCTTAAGTCTTTATCTGCCGTGAGAAGAGAAGAAAAAGAAAAAAAAACATTTTGGTCTAATACAAGACTTTTTTATAACCGATAATGATGCCCAATAATCCTATGAATTAAAAGAGAAGTTGTCGCCTCTTTGGTTTCCAAGATAGAATAGGATTATGATCTCAGCTTTGTTGATGCGAACCTCGTAATCACGTGGTCATACAACCCACAACCAAAATTAAGATCCGATCCCGGAAAGCCGAAATAGGTCCGATAGGATTGTAACACAATGAAAACCTGCCCCAAGGCACCAACACTATTGGAATGAGTAGAATGACACCAAGAAGCCAGTTAATCTTCGATAGATCAGATTCAGTTCGTTCAACAACTGAAGAATGGAAGAATCACTCTCACATGTTAAAACTGAAAAATTAAAAAGTAATATTCATCAAAGGCTGCTGCAATTTTGGTTACATGAGTTTAAATAGTTCTTGAAAAAATAACCCTAATGGACCTCTTATGTGGACTTATATGAGGTCCACTCAAAACTGACCCAAAAACCCTAAACTGAAAAGTCCATAACCTGATCCAAACAAGTCTCGGATCCTAGCTCAAAACAAAGTTTTAATTAAGCCCAAACATAAAAGAAAATAATAATTATAACTAATTTGTTATTAAATACCACCGGCCCTTCTTTTTTTGTTAAGAAAAGGATTCTGAAACATTAATGAATTCTTGGCATACTTAGAGATTATATTGCAGCTCATTAATGCTCAATAGCATAAAACTGGACTGTATAAAATTTTATGCCAAAATCCAAATCTGACCTCGCTTAGGTCGTATCACAAGGCTGAACCGTATCAAAAGGTCCAGTGGAGTATCAATAGGAGGCCCTATTACATCTTATCCATGTGCAAGAAGGCCCAATACAACCTTATCTGGGCCATGAGGTGAGGACAACAAAGGAAACAAAAGAATTTCAAAAAAGCATGTCGTACTAACCACTTGCGTACATACTTTTGAATGATAACAGCAGCGGCTCTCCTTCGTCTTTTATTTTTTTGGTGTTGTACCTCTTTTTCCCATGAAGTTTGAAGATCATATAATAATCTTCTACACTTATCAACTTCTTGATCGAAAACCCCCAAACCATGACTTAGTTTTTCGCATCATTAAGCTAGAATCCTCCTTCATTCCCTCTCCTTTTCTGAATACATGACACAGATAGAAAAAATAGAAGAAGACAAAGACACAACAAGAATAGAGTTTAAGACAGGAAGAACACTGATTTAGACTTGAAATTACAAATTTGACTTTTGTTTGGACAAGAACTTATAACAAACAAATGTGAAATTGAAGAAAATGACTCAAACAACAACCAAATATCCCAAATATGATGATAATATACTAGAAGGAACAAAATCAACAGAAACAAAATAAGTTTTGAAAGATAACGCAAAACAGACCCGTTATGGCAAGACAAAACCCGATTCTGGAACCTAAAGAAAACGTAATTCAAATGACCTTGAATTTAATAAATAGTATTTGGATAAAAAGAAAACAACAAATCTCAGTTTAGAGGTCATTCTATTATGTTTAGGTACCCAAATCCCTTGTATGATCAGTTTGCGGCAGAATTGAACCTCCAATTAAAACCTCCAGAATCCGATGTCAAAATAAGCCCAAATTTTATATATGGTGTGATCTCATCCCCAATACATAGAATATGATGTTTCGATTGGTTCTAAGATGGTTTGCTTATGGTTCACTAAGAGTAGTGTTTCTACGGCAGAATTGAACCTCGAATTAAAACCTCAAGCAAACTATTTCTGATGCGAACCTCATGATCACATGGTCACGCAACCCACATGCAAAGACACTAATTCCCGAAAAGCCAAGTAAATCAGGTTTGATAGGAGTGTGACACAAAGATAACTTGTACCTAGGCACCAGCACTATTGGAAACGGAAACCCCCACCCTACGAATATTGATTCGCGAACGAGAAGTATAAGGATGACTCCACGAAGCCAGTTGTTCTTTGATAAGTCATTTTGAGTTCTTTAGAGAACCGTGGAAGGGAGATTATCTCACCAACAAACACACACACACAAAGTGCGGCAAACAAGAAGTTTTATTAATCTGAATTGTCTCCTTACATGTCTGGTTATGCCCTTATTTATAGTGACTCCAAACTAAAATAAACCCTAATGGACCCCTTATGTGGGACTTATATGATGCCCACTTACAATTAAACCCAAATAATATAAATAAACCCTAAACTAAGAAGGAAATAATGAAAATCCTAAAATTACTATCCTAAATATGCTAGAATCAGATTTGTCACCATTAAGAATCCTAAATATTGCAGCCCATTAAAGATCTTTGTAGAACTAAAACAAGCCTTGGATCCTAACTGAAAACAAAGTATTAATTAAGCCCAAACAAGCCTTGGGCTGTAGCTAACAAAACAAAACAAAACCCATAATATTAAATCCATGTTCTGTCGTGAGAAGAAGAGAAGGAAGTAAAACATTAAAGAACTGATTCAAGGCTTATTTATAGCTTTCCATGCAGCCCCTTAATCCTAGAAACAAAAGGAAAAGGTAGCCACCCATCTTGTTTCCAAGTTGTAGAAGGATTCTTTTGTTTCCTTTGTTGTCCTCACCTCATGGCCCAAATAAGGTTGTGTTGGACCCCTCTTGCACACGGATAAGATGTACTAGGGTCTCCTTTTGATACTCTAATGGACCTTTCAATTCTGACTTGGTTAAAACACTCAAAACCAATGCATTCAATGTCTCTTTCAATGCCTATGTCTTGAACCGAGTCATCGGACCATTTGGAACATGTAAAGGTTTATAAAGAAACAAATAAAGAACATGAAGAATGGAGAGCTTCAGTTCAACGGCAAAACAAAAGAGGGCAGCAGTGGTTATATTCAAAAATATACATACAATTGGATGGCAAGACATGCTTATTTGAAATTATTATAGGCTACTACATTCATACAATGTTGTTGCAAGCAATTGCATGCAAGAAAAAACTCCAAAGACTTCAATAAGAGGCTAAGGAATTGTCCATTAAACTTGTTGGTGATTCGAGGACGAATCATCTTGAAGAGAGAGAGAATGATACGATCCAAGCAAGATCAGATTCGGATTTTGTCGTAATTTCCTACTGTCCAATTTTACGCTTTTGAGCATAACTGAAAATCCAATTGTTGGATCAGGCTACAATTTGACCTGAAGATCCCGGAGGTGTTGGTCTATGTTGAAGTAAAGTTTCAGCTGAATCGGATTTCAGAAAGGACTTACGATATAGGTCAGAACATGTTATATGAATTTTATTATTTACTTTCTTTTCACTTGTGGACTTCCTATTTGGCAAGGATCCTTTTCCTACAAGGATGTGAGAGCTTGTTTCGGAATTCCCTAGTTCCACAAGGATCTTTAATGAGCTGCAATATAATCTCCAAGTGTGGCAAGGATTCATTAATGTTTCAGAATCATTTTCTTATAAGGATTCATTTTCCATCCTAGCTACGTAAGGAAAGAAGAGCTGGTGGTATTTAATGACAAATTAATTATTTTTTTATTTTCTTGCTTGTTTAGGCTTAATTAATACTTTATTTTTCAATTAGGATCCAAGGCTTGTTGGGATCAGACTATGGACTTTTAGTTTAGGGTTTTTGGGTCAGTTCTTGTATGTGGGTCAGTTCAGCCCACAAAGATAGATCCATTAGGGTTAATTTTTAAGAACTATTTAAACACATGTAACCAAATTTTCAGCATCCATTGATGAATATTACTTCTGAAATTTTTCAGTTTTAACGTGTGAGAATGATTAATGTGCCGTGAATGATTCGAAAATCGGCAACAATGAATCAGACGAAAATGGATGAAGGATGGGTCTGGTTGTGTTGTCTTTCTTTTGGTGTTTAGGTTGGATTATAGTGATTTTAAGGTAAATAAGATGGAGGATATACTAGAATGATACTTTGATAAGTCGATATGGACGCCACAAAGATCAATCTAGGATTTTGACGCCACACTCTTTGTGATTGAAGAGTGATAAGTCAGGTAGGGTTCTTGACAAAATTAATTTGGAAGAACAACTCTTAATTCTGTGAATTAAGTTTCAAATCTTGGCCAAAAGTGTTTTATTACATATTCTGATAACTATATTTATAATTGGAACATCCCTCCAAAGTGAGGAAAAATTAATTCAACATGACAGAAGTCAAGCCAAAAAATTAGACTTTGACAAAGTAACTAGACAAATTTAACTAGCACACATTTTCTGACTTTAATTGAAACATAAACATACCAAATTTAAAATGGCTATAACTTCTTGCACAAAAGTCCAATGCAATCATGGTTGGACAATCTAGAAAGATCACATTCTGAACTTGAAATCCACCTAGATTAGTCTTGTTTTCACATGCAATGGATGACTTCAAATTCGGGTTCAAATTCATTTACTGTTCTAACCGTAAACAGTATCAATTCCTTCACTTATTTGCATTATCAACCCAAATTCAAGTAGCCCAGCATCAAAAGAACCATTAAGGGCTTTTCCCATCTCTAAGTTCCAATTGTAGGCAAATAAGCACCCTTGAACCAATTTCAAATTGATTGCTAATTTTTAACATCGACGCAGCTTCAATCATTCCAATTTGACTCGTCAAGGCCCTTTGTAGTTGTTTCGCTCTCGTTCTTGTCATTGGACCATCCGAATCCTCTTGCATATTAGATTTACCTTTACGAGATGGATTATAATTCTCATGATGCACATCATCAGCCCCGGGTTGAAAATGATTTGTCCTCAAATCAGAATCATCATCATCATAGTGGAGTATAAGTCCACCTAAGAGGGGTACATTAGGGTTTATTTAAGTCTAGAGTAAGTATAAATAAAGGCATAAACAGACACGTAAGGTAGACAATTTAGATTAATAAAACTTCTTGTTTCCCGCTTTTGTTGTGTGTTGGTGGAATAATCTCCCTTTTTTTGTTCTGTAAAGAACTGAAAACGACTTATCGAAGAACAACTGGCTTCGTGGCATAATCCTTATACTTCTCGTTCGCGAATCAATATTTGTTGGGTGGGGGTTTTCCATTTCCAATAGTGCTTGTGCTTGGGTATAAGTTATCTTTGGATTATACTCCTATCAAACCTGATTTACTCGGCTTTCCGGGAATTGGTGTCTTTGCGTGTGGGTTGCGTGACCACGTGATCACGAGGTTTGCATCACTTTTTATATTGAATATAGTAACAAAAATGTTTCTCATATATTTCCAAAGGTTATTGATACGATTCGAGCAATAAAAAAACAATCAAATTCAGATTCTGAAGTAAAATACACAATTGCTCGGTTTCACAACAATAATCATAATTCTCAATCCGACCGTTGGATCGAGCTGAAATTTTTTTTGGAGTCTCTTGATATGTTTTCCTACCTTAGGTTAAAATTGCAGATCAATCGGAGTTCAAGAAAGGATTTCCCAATACTAGTCAACAAAGGCTATAGAAATTTTGTTATGTACTTCCTTTTGACTTGTAAACTTCCTATTTGGCTAAGATTATTTTCCTACAAGGATGTGGCAGCTTGTTTTGAGAATCTTATAGTTCTACAACGATCTTTAATGTGCTACAATATAGTTTTCAAGTGTGGCAAGGATTCATAAATGTTTCAAAATCCTTTTCTTACAAGGATTCCTTATTCATCTTATCTATAACAAGGAAAGAAGATTTCATAATTAATTCTATCTTTAGATCAGATTTTCTAGTCTATTTGAAACTTGTTATGTGTTGGTGGGATAATCTCCCTTCCTTGGTTCTCTAAAGAACTAAAAAACTACTTATCGAAGAACAACTGACTTCGTGGCGTCATCCTTATACTTCTTGTTCGCGAATCAAATTTGTTGGGTGGGGGTTTCTGTTTCCAATAGTGGTAGTGCCTAGGTACAAGTTATCTTTGTGTCACACTCCTATCAAACCTGATTTACTTGGCTTTCTGGGAATGCTCCATAAACCTGCCCCCATATGCTTCACGTACAAGCAATTCACTCATAGAACTTAATGAAACATATATACAATTCTGTTTAAACCATAAAGTTTATATAATTACCAAAAGCTGAAGTTTCACAAGCATTGTACACATCAACCATAATGTTTTCTTTACCTTGCTTATACTTGATCTTATATGGAGAGGTTTCAATAAATTCAACTCATTTGACATGTCTCCTATTCAACTTACCTTGCCCTTTCAAATGCTTCAATGATTTATAATCTGAATGTATCACGAACTTCTTGGGCCACATGTAATGCTGCCACGTCTCTAAAGTTCTTACAAAGGCATAGAGCTCCTTGTCATATGTAGGGTAATTAAAGGTTTTCCTATTAAGTTTCTCCTTAAAATATACAATGGGCCTCCTATCGTGCATTAGCATAACTCATATATCTATACCTTAAACGTCATATTCAACTTCAAAAGCTTTTGTAAAGTCTAGCAAAGCTAAAACATGTGTCGAACAAAGTTTTTCCTTCAATAAATTAAAACCTTTATCATGTTCATCATTCCATTTAAATCCAACAGACTTTTTCATAATTTCAATTAAAGGTGCTGCAATAGCACTAAAGTCCTTCATAAACCTTTTATAAAAGTTAGCAAGTCCATGAAAACTCACCTTAGTCACAGATTTCGGTGTAAATGAATCCTGGATGGCCTTAACCTTCCCTTCATCCATCTCAATACCTTGCGCAATTACTATATATCTAAGAAAGACAAATTTCTCCATGCAAAAAGTACACTTACTAACATTAGCATATAGTTTCTCATCATGTAATACACTAACTACTTTGCACAAAAGATCAAGATGCTCGTTCAAGTTCTCATCAAAGTACACAACCATAAATTTACCAATGAATGCACGCAAAACATGATTCATCAATCTCATAAACGTGCTAGGCATATTTGTAAGTCCAACCGGCATGACTAACCATTCACACAAACAAGTCTTCAATGTTGTTTTCCATTCATCACCTTATTTCATCTTATTCTCTGATAGTACCGACTTTTTAAGTTAATTTTAGAGAAAATACATGCTCCATACAATTCATTCAACATGTCATCAAGCCTAGGGATAGTATGTCTGATGTGGACCAGCCTAGAAACACCAGCAAGGACCCATTACATGTTCCAAATGGTCCAATGACTCGGACTAAAACAAAGGCATTGAATGCATTGGTTTTGAAGGTTTCGACCAAGTCAGAATTGAAAGGTCCATTAGAGTATCAAGAGGAGGCCCTAGTACATCTTATCCATGTGAAAGAGCGGCCCAATACAATCTTATTTGGGCCATGAGGTGAGGACAGCAAAGGAAACAAAAGAATCATACTACAATTTGGAAACAACATGGGTGGTTACCTTTTCCTTTTGTTTCTAAGATTAATAGGCTGAATGTAAGGCTATAAATAAGCCTTGAATCAGTTCTGTAATATTTTATTTCCTTCTCTTCTTCTCATGGCAGAACATGGATTTAATATTAGGGGCTTTATTTTATTTTGTTAGCTACCCAAGGCTTGTTTGGGCATAATTAATACTTTGTTTTCAGCTAGGATCCAGGCTTGTTTGGATCAAGTTATGGGCTTTTCAGTTTAGGGTTTTTTGGTCAGTTTTGAGTGGACCTCATGTAAGTCCACATAAGAGGTCCATCAGGGTTAATTTTTCAAGAACTATTTAAACTCATATAACCAAAATTTCGGCAGCTACTGATGAATATTACTTCTGAATTTTTTAGTTTTAGCGTGTGAGAGTGATTCTTGCATTCTTCAGTTCTTGAACAAACTGAATCTGACTTATCGAAGATTAACTGGCTTCATGGCGTCATTATACTCATTTCAATAGTGTTGGTGTCTTAGGGTAGGTTTCCATTGTGTCACACTCCTATCAGACCTATTTCGGCTTTCTGGATCAGATCTCAATCTTGATTGTGGGTTGCGTGACCACGTGATCATGAAGTTCGCATCAATGTCGATACTTTATTGTTATGTTATTGATGATGCGACAACCAACACACATCCTCCAAGTTTCATCATTTTTTGGCACAAGTAACACTGGTACAGTACAAGGGCTCATACTCTCATGAATGTATCCCTTAATCATCAACTCATTTACTTGCCTTCGAAGCTCCTTTGTCTCCTCAAGATTGCTTCTATAGGCTGGACGATTAGGAACCCTTTGATCCACACGAATTGGGCTCTTTTTTAGACTTGGATTAGATGAATTGGCTCCTTTAGACCAATCTTGCTCCATATGTTCTGAACAAGCTCATTCAATGCCTCTTTAAACTTCTTTGCATGGCTCTTGTAATTGGCTCACTTGACACCTTCAATGGGTCTTTGGCATGATTAAGCTTGATATTGGGTTGATCTTCATCAACCACAATAAGATGATTGATACCGACAACAATCAACTGAACATAAGCAACTCGTTGCTCTTAGAAAAGATAAGCAACATGGACGAGTAGATCGGACGAGTAGATCGAACGAGCTTCCGTTTATGCCAGAAGGATCTGTCTCAATGCTCGGCAAGTGGGGAGAGATCTTCATCGATATCAGCAAAGTATAACTGAGACTCATGCTTTTCTTAAAGATACCGGAAATAAAGGCTTTGCCTTTCCCCCTGTATTATTAGATGATGAATGAATGTAAAAGTTATTAAATATTAATGAAAAGGGCTTAAACCTAACCTTTTGAACAACATATTGTATTGATGAGTATAAATTTATTAAGCATCAGCTCACGCCAATTTCCATCAACAGTTACAAAAGGATTGAAAATCTCGCCTAAATGGCGGCCATATATTAATCTAGAAATTTGTCTAACCCACATTCAAAGATGCATTTGTATTCAGGAATCTTTGAATATGCCAAACAAGCATTCAAAATATAGGTCCCTTTGCTAATATCTACAATACAAGGCTTTGCAAAAATATGGAAATTGAAGAAAGGGCTCACTACCAGAAAAAATTGGACGACGTCAAAAATAACATGGCTTGGATTACTAGTTTACTCGAGCAACACTTGCAAGCACAGTTAGGGGAAGGGACATCCAGTCAACAACAAACTCTGCTACCACCACTGGTAACCCTAGTTACCATTGACCCGTAAAATTTAAAAGCAAATCTCGCTGCCAGACCACAAGGAACAACAAGCATTCTGATGGCTCGCCCAACTACACGCGCTCAAATGCTAGTCACCATAAACCTGACTATAGGAGAATCCTATAGGAATAAAACTTCTGGTCACCCTGAACAAGATAAGTGGGTTGCCTGGGAAGAAAGGTTGAGGGGTTGTAAAGAGGTTCAACCATCTATAACCTAGTTAGAGGAGTTGAGATATGCTTGGTACCCAAAAAGTTTATGGTGCTAGAGTTTGTCAAGTACACAGTGTTGGAATGCCCTAATACACACCTAAAGTCATATTGCAACAAAATAGCAGAGGTCATACATGACGACAAGTTGCTTATCCACTTCCTCCAGGATAACTTGACTGGTTTCGCACTAAGCTGGTTTATGACTTTAGATAATACCAGGGTTAAGAAATGGAGCGATCTCACGGATGCTTTCCTAAGGCAATACAAATTCAATATTGAAATGGCTTCGGATCGAACAAGTTTGATAGTAATGGAGAAAGGCAATAATGAGATAGTAAGGGAATATGCTCATAGGTGGAAGAACAAGGTGTTGCATGTGCATTCGCCTTTGTTGGAGAAAGAAATGGTGACTTTGTTCACCAACACTTTCAAATCTCCATCCTATAAGTACTTGATAGGAAGCTCTACTCGACATTTTTATGATGGCATTGTTATAGATGAAAGGATAGAGCAAAGGGTAAGAGCCGACAGAATATCAAAACCTATCGAGAAGAAAGGATTTGCTGGGAGAAGGAAGGATGCCGAAGTAAACAATATAAAAAGGTATAAGGGGTAAGAAGGATTTCCAAGCCCATAGTTATCACAGCCAAAGCTACCAAGCCTAGCCTCCTAAAATACCTAATATCAGCTTTCCCAACTCTTTCTAGTAAGCTGGCCCACCTACCTTTCAAAAAACCAAACTGAAAGTAACCCAAGAAGAACATATAAAGAGGGGGCATTTGTTGCTATCCATTTTATAATAAATAAATAAATAAAACTAAATACACCTGAACCAAACCTAAAAGGAATGCCCGAGCCCAATGATGGAAGACCGAATGCCAAGTGCAGTTGATAGGCCGAAATAGCAATCCAAGGTTTTAATTGACAAAGCCAATTAGTAAAAATGTTTATTTTTTATGTTTAAAGACCTAATTGGAATTTTCAAAGGTTTAATTATTTAATTGAGGGTTTAATCGCAAGGGAAATCAACTTTTAGAAGTCATTTGAAGGACTCAATTAGAGGGCGTTTGTTATTGTGGTAGCTTTTGTGGTTGAGGTGTAATAAAAATAATTTTTTAAAAAGCACGTTTTATTGTGGTTGGTGAGGTTGAAATATATGTTTGGTTTCAAGTGTGGTTGAACTTCATAATATGAAAAGCATGTCAAAAGTGTTTGGTAAAAAATTGTGATTCAATTTCATATTATGGTATAATTACCTAAAAGGACTTTATTCATAATCTTAATTTCCAATTACATAAAAATTAATTTTACAACCAATAAAACATTGTAAATGAGACCTAAACATAGTAGAGCAATATTTTATAATTGTGTTATTAAACTTGTTGCAATCCCATCATGTACGTAATCCATACGCAAAGGCCTGTAGTTTCTTTGGACTTGTGAATGTGGAGTCATATCAGTTAAAAAATCATCGGGAACATAATCGAGATAACGATCAAACTCCATAAATGTCACATCTTGCAAAGAAGTTCTTCTAATGTAATTATGAATTACCATGGATGCAATAACAATTTGAACTTGCGCCTTGTAATTAAACGATGACATATTTTGTAAGATACGCCATCTTTTTTTTCCAAACTCCAAATGTACATTCTATCACACAATGTAATGAAGAGTGGACACGGTTGAAAATTTCTTCACGAGTTTGTACTTGTGGGCCTTCAAAATTCTTGCAAATGATATCTCTGACTTCTATATGGACCTAAAAATCTATATTTATTAGGATATCCTGAATCAACCAAGTAGTATTTCCTTGTAAAAACATATAATGAGATAAAAATGAAAATTGTGAAAAGAAAATTAACATTAACACACACACACACACACATGTTACTACCTTCTAGTGGCTTAGGGAATTTTTTATGTGGATTGTCAATTGCCTTGAGAAAAATTCGTGTATCGTGTGCATTACCTTCCCAGTCCGCCAAAACAAATATGAATTACAAGTCAAGGCTACATGAAGCCATAACATTTTGAGTTCGCACACCTTTTCTTCCAATAAATGGAATTTAATTTTCTGAAGAACACACGAGTGCATATGTGTACCATCGATAACTCCTACACAATTAACATAAGAGAAACCAGCAACCAGCATCAATGTTAGCCGACTACAAAATAAATTTTACAAAGTTATTTAATTCAAAGCATCATCAGTAAATACCAGTAATATCATTACCTTGAAATGAGGCATATACCTTAGATTGTTCAGAATTTCACGCGGTATGCTTACAAACTCGAGATCTGCAACTTGTATTAAATATGTAGCGAGCGAACAAACTGATTTAAGAACATTAAAGTACCTACTATTAGTTTCTGCTGAATATTAAAATCTCTCTTGAACTTCCCTGTTGGAAGCACCCAATGCTATTGTATAAAGAAACATTCTAACTTTTTCAAAAACACACATTCTTCTAGATGCTTTTAACCTATATTGGTTTTCAAGTTGAAAGCAAAGACTTTGAAATGTCGTCGCATCGCTAAACATGTTTACACAGCGTGTCCAATGTCCATGTAATATTTCAGTCAACCATCGCATTCTAGTGTTGTACGAATCCATACAGGGTTCCTTATATATATTAAGTATTATAATATAATGTGAGGGCACCTGCTGTGCATAGAACCAATTTTTGACGATTAGACTCCCTTTTTCCAAAACAACTCACCTTCTTCGTTTGAATCATTGTCATCGTTGTTGTTATTATTAGAACTGTCATCGCCACTGGAATCTCCATCGTTATCAGCAGAATGACCAAAATTAACATAATCGGCTACGTTATTCATTACATCATCATACCTCCCCTTCAAAAAGTGCTTCAAACCATTGCGAATCCTTAACTATTATGACATAGAATTTTTTATGTTTAATGAGAATATACATTCAAAGTAATTGTTACATAAATTAAAGATGTTCTATGAAATGTGCATTTGTATTATCTTAAAGATATTCAAATTGAAACAACTTTTATATACTAATATGAAATTTCAGTTTTATAAACCTGTTATTAACTTGTTCCTTACAAATACAAAACATTGTACTCACAATTATGGAAATGAAAAGATGTTTATGAAGCTAAGAATGCATTTTGTTTATAATAAAGTTCATCACATTGAAAGTAATATGCTACAATCATACTGAATGAAAAGAAACTTACATATTATAAATACCAACAATGAAAAACCAACACGCCAGTTTTATCAATGCTATAACTTTCGGTTTCTTCTTTAGCAGGATACAATACGACATGAAGTTTGCCTTCTGAAATTTTGGTTATTTATATTTATATACCAATAACAAGAATGTAACTAACATTCAAAATAATAGGCAACAAACATTCCAAAACAGTTGAAACATCATCTGAAATTTCAGTTTTGCCTTCTGAAATTTTGGTTCTTTATATACCAATAACAAGAATGGAACTAACTTTCAAAATAATAAGCAACTAACATTCCAAAACAGTCTCACACCAACTGAAATTTTGGTTTCCATGTATGAAACCAATCATTCAAAAGCAAGTAACCAAACATTCAAAGTCTCACACCAACTGAAAATTTTGATTTTAATAACCTAAACCTAACATTAAAAGTTAAGTATCCATATATTCAAATTCTAATAATGCTAACTGAAATTTTGGTTTCCATGTATGAAACCAAAATCTTCTAACAAGTAACCAAACATTTAAAGTCCCAAGTTAGTATAACAATTCAGTGAAACATAATGTGAAAACATACATGGTAATGGTGTTCCAACTACTTGGTAATAGAAATACACAAATTAGTAGCCAACTTCACATATTTCCAGCAATAATTGCAGCACAAAAAGTCTAAAATAACAATGGAAAAGATAAGTTCAATTGAAAATGTTACTGGATTATAATATTCAACATAAATCAAATGACATGAATAGGTTAATAAGTTAACACTTGACCTTATCCATCTAAGGTTTTCTTCCTTGTTCAAACATTTTTTTCAGCCATGATATTTTTCTATCAATAGAACACATTGCTTCTCGCACAAAAGAATTCAGTGGCAAAGGTATGCAATGCAGCACCAAAGTTAACTCCATCAATTGAATGCAGTTCTTCCATTACCACTTCAATGCTACATCCTTTTTTTTATCTCTACAAGTTGAGCTCTCTCTGGTCATGGAGACAGACTCAACAAGTTGATCCAGATGTGCGAATAATTGTGCTCCCATTCTAGTTCTCCTCTTTTATTTTTCTAGCATTAAGGGTGCAATATGATATGCACCTTTTCTCTTTGCACTACTGTGGTTGTTGCTACGGTTTGCTACATTGCTCTACCAACCATATTACTAGCATCATGTATGAAATCATGGATTTCATCCTCTTCAGAGTCGCCACTTTCTTCTTCTATATTAGTTTACTCATTGGTTGTATTTCTCATTCCAGCAGGCCTATTATCTTCATTTGATAACAGTCCTTGTGAGGGAGTCCAAGCATATTGTCCCGTGACCACTATGTTACTAAACATGATGTCGTACTTAGCAGACAACGAGGGCTCCATGCCAACATGCCTGAACTTCTTTGCTCCTCTCATTTACTGTGTAATGAAAGTTAGATGTAGTTGGCAATGCTAGCAGATTAATAAATAATGCAACAAGACAATTAAAATTTTTGTAAGGCTATTGATAAAGAAAACTAACTTGAATTTTTTTTTCCACCATTCATCAGTTGTCGAGATGGTCCCAAGTTCAGCACTCCAACCAACTGCAGTTTCATTTATTAATTTTTTCCACACCCTCTGGTCCTTTTAATCCCATTTCATTTGTTTTTAAGCTGAGCTTTTGTTAATGAAAGTCTTGTTTGCTCTTTGAATGACTGTATGGCAAATTTCTAGCCAGCTTTACTGAAATGGGTGTTTGGTCTCATGCCTCTCTCAATAGCCTTAATGCAAATGTCACAAAACATGTGCAACAGTGCCTTGCTCCAACAAGCTTTATCATGTGTGTCAAACTCATCCATTGCTTAATAAAAATGGATGACAAATAAACTATATAAATAACGGATTGAATGTTGACAAGGGCTAAAATAATAGGCAATTACATTTGCAGAAATCAACAAATAACATAACTATAGACAACAATGTAATGAAATTCTTCGAGATTGTGTAGTTGAAGCTAGTGTATTCCATTTACAAAATAACAGGCAATCACATTTGTCAAATAAAGTACTCTATCATTGCTCTACTATTTCTTTACAGGGGAAACAACATCTAACACTACACAAAGAGAGGGAGAGAAAACAGAGGGAATCATGGGAAAGGAAAGAAAAAGGAGAGAAGAAGAAAGAAACTTAGGTTAAGGTGCAAGGGTCCTATCCAAAAAGATTTGGAAGCTTCAGCTTTGGTCTAGGGAGGTTTGAAAACGAGAAGAGAGGCATGTAATACCAAGAATCGATTCAGATTCGGAGTTTCAAAGTTAAGAAGGTATACACATTTAAACCTTGAAAGTGGAGTCCATGACGCCTGCTAGATACTTTTCTTATGTTGAATACGAAGTCTTGCATGCCTTGATATACTCTTGATTGTTTTTCTGTCATTTCATTACATGGAATCGTGGTTTAATGGATGCCAAAGGTGGAATCAAAGGAGCAGTGGCAATTCATGTTAATGAAAGTGATATGATCCGGGAAATGAAAAAACAATCAGATTCGGATTGTGATGTAAAATGCGCAAGTGTCCAGTTTTACGACAAGAGTTATAATTCTCAATCTAACAATTGGATCAGACTGCAATTTTACATGACATCTCCTCCCAAGTTTTCCTACCGTGGGCTAAAATTTCAGGTAAATCCAATTATCGGATTGAGAATTATGACTGTTGTCGTAAAACTGGACACTTGCGCATTTTACGTCAGAATCCGAATCTGATTGTTTTTTCATTTCCCAGATCATATCAGAAAGGATATCCCTTGCTAGCCAGCTGGTCTGACCTTATAAAGTGAAAATGATCATATTTTGAAGCTCATTTTATTGAAGATTGATTTCTATTTTGAGTTGGTAGCTTCTAGGATTGAAAATCAATGCACTTTTTGAGTTTTAAGGTTGTTTTGTTGTTTCTTTGGCCATAATTACATTCATAACCAATAGTGTGGTTTATGGGGATAAAGAGGACACACTTTAGAGGCAAAAAAGGGCCATTTTGGTGGCATTTTGTCCCTAGGCATTTCTGGGTAGCTTTCCTAGGTTTTACGCAGATTCATCCGTTGAATCTTGCCTTAGGTGCTAGTTTCAGAGCTTGTTTGGTTTAATTTCAACTCATGTTGCGATGTCGCGGTCGCACAAATTAATTATCCTAGTTTAAAACACAACACACAAGATAGTATAGAGCAAGCAAGGGGTTGATCCCACGAGGAAGGTTCAAGTAAGATTTTTATGCTAGATGATATACAATTTCAGGGGGGTTTGGACATTATCTAGGAGGCTAAAGCAAAAGAAAATAGAAAACTATCAAGCAAAATTAAATAAAATCAGAAAATTACCGAGAGAACAAACCTTGGTTACAAGCACACATCCACCTACAGAAATCAGAACTGATCATGGAAACGACACATCAATTTATATTCTGAATATTTATCTCTTCTTAACATTGGTCAGTTAACGGATCCGCCGTATAACTAACCCTAACCATCAAACAACCACA
>Ga0307515_10008593_pt1 | contig 19885 bp, 19 predicted proteins | sample 17_EM_MG_FD_194513 | JGI IMG/M metagenome (GOLD analysis project Ga0307515, IMG submission 194513) | Populus trichocarpa ectomycorrhiza microbial communities from riparian zone in the Pacific Northwest, United States - 17_EM | ecosystem: Host-associated > Plants > Roots > Unclassified | place... | reverse complement strand
GGGCGGCCGTTTGCCCCGCACATGTCACCCCCTTGTAGCTTATTGGGCTTTTGACGGTTGGGGGGTTTTTGACGGTTTTACTACCGCTTGCCTGTTTAAGCTTAGCGACTTATACTGCCGCTTCAAGAATCTAAACATTGAATTCCTCAATACTTGATCCATATTTAAGAAATTTACCATTAACGCCACTATGCCCCGCTGGAGTCGTGAACCTAATGCGGACCAAAGGATTGAGTTAGCAATCACCGGCTTCGAGAATGGCCTCTATAAAAGCCGGGAAGGTGCTGCAAAGTCTCACGGCGTTGACCCAAATACATTGCGCAGGCGACTCAACGGCAAACATAAATCTCACAAAGTCGCGCATACAGCGACTACTACCCCCTGCAGAATCTGCAGTTGTGCGACAGTGTATATACCTTGGAAAATGCTGCGTGATACCTTTTGTTAAGAAAAAGCCTGCAATTGAGCATTTTGAGGCATTAGTTTTGATGTTCAAAACCGTCAAAAGCCCATAAGCTACGTTAGTCGGAATTTTCATTTCTCAAAACAAATTATTTGAGGCCTGTTTGCGGGGCGCATTAAATTTAGTTGTGTTTCTCGGTCATGAGCTTATTGACAGCCCGTGAAGGCGCTGATACACGTGCTCAGTTCTCCTTACGTGGCTTCCTAATTATATATAGTATATTCTTAACAACTATAAGAAATTTTAGTCGAGTAAAAGCATCTCTAAGACATCACTATTCTACTTTGCTAAACGGCCCGAAGTTATTCACGAGAGAATGAAGGAAAGCTGACAGACAACGATTCAACAATCCGCGCCGCAAGGTACACCGCAATCATAAGTTCAGTCCGATTTAAATATTATTCCTTACGGCCTCTCCAAACCCCCAAATGCTCTAAGTCTTCCTTTCATGACGAACATTACAAATTAACCACCCATATATCACTCCGTCCTTTTTCACATCCCTTACAAACAGAATCCAGTTTTCCCAAACATCAAGCACCTGCCACACGAACACTGACTGTCACTGTTGCACTGGCCCAAAAACGGCAAAAGTTTCCCGGTCGGCTTATAGGTCCCACAGCCGCCCTTGCTGCAGTCGTAGTTAAAGCAGCCGACATCATGCGAGACGAAATCGCCCAGTGGCCGCATCCACCCGCCCGTCGTGCCGCCGTACAGCATGCAGATCTGGGAGCTTGCGGAGTAGCTGATGGAGTTGCAGTCGTCTTGCTGGAGGCACTTCCACGCGCATATCTCGCGCGTCGGGCATGAGTGCGATCCAGAGTACGTGTTGACAGGCGATTTGGACCAGTTGTAGCCGCTGAGCCCGCAGCTGCCGGTTGGTTTGGCGCGTGCGGTAGCGGATGCCGCGCAAGTGCATGTGCTGCTGGTCGAGGTCTTGGAGCTTGTGCTGGTTTTGGTTGCTAGGGTGCTGGGGTAAGAGGTAGTTGCTGATTTTGACGGGATTGTTCCGCCGGAAGATGTACTTTTTATCGATGAGCTTGAAGAGGTGGTGCGACGAGTTGAACTTGAAGCTACTCCAACAGTGGAGGAGGAGCTTGGCAGAGGAAGGGATGATGGGCTGCTAAAGGAAGAAGCAGATGTGCTGGCTGATGTTGAAGAGACCGATGATGACCATGAACTGGTGGACGAGGCAGGAGTAACCGAGTCCGAGTTGGAGGTGCTCGACCATGAGGAAGATGTCGATGAAATAGTGGATGAAGCAACGCTGGATGATTCGGAAGAACTTGAAGTGACAGGTAGAGAACTGCTAGAACTGCTGTCTACAGTGCTACTCCACGATGAGCTAGGCGTGAAACTGCTGTACGGCGCCTCCGTCGAGGAGCTAGTCGAAGTATCAACCGAAGTTGAGCTGACTAGTGCTTCGGTAGACGAGCTGCTGATGGGTATGCTACTACTGCTTGGAGCCCATGCAGAGGAGCTCGGCGCTGCGGACGGTGTCGATGAAGTCGAGTTAGCCGTTGAAGTGCTAGAATAAGAACTGCTGGAGGTAGAATTCGAAGCTATCGTTGTCGGTGGTACCCAGGTTGAAGTATGTGATATATCTGAACCGGATGACACAATTGTTGTGACTAGTGTAGAGGAACTAGAGCTGCTTGCGTATGAGGTAGACGAGAAAGACGAAGACGTTGACGAAACCGGACAAGCTTGGCCGAAACTTGTCGTATTAGAGTACGAAACACTATACTCTACAGTGTAATGATCGTAGCCACGGTACTGACCAAAGTTCGTGGCATAGCTGTCATCCCAGGCACGAGTGTACATGGCGCAATATCTACAAACCTCGTTAGTTATGTAATTTAAACACTGGACAGTAGTTACACTCACTGTCCTTGATTTGTGCCATTCAACAGCAGCAGATATCTTGGTAAATGTTAGCACATCAACTTTAGGTTAATTAGCCTAGCACTCACGTATTGTAGAATTGGCAAGTCTTTGGAGAGCCAGTTGCTGGTGGGTGCCTGAGGTTATAGGCACTAGTGGCCGAGCAAGCGGCAGCACACAATGATGGGTCGAAGGGTCCGGCAGTGAAGATCTTGGCCCCAAGGTAAGTATCCACGGTGCCATTACAATCAAGTGGGGCGTTGATGGCAGCATTTCCTAGGCAATCTGGTCCAGTATAGCCTGTAACGGGCGCAACTATGGTGTTCACATATCCATTGGAACCGGCTATTAGGACTTGGAACTGGTTGTCGGTATAGCCGTAGTTGTTGGCGTTGGATGCGCTAACTGGACCACCCCAAAAGACGCACTTGATGTTGGTTGTACTCGGGGGGTTAGGGCATGCCGGGCCCACATCAAGCGTAGCATCGCGTTCAAAGAAGATGTTGATAGCTATGCAATTAGTGATTGCGTTGCACTTCGCTGCGCAGGCATTGCTGTCGTAGCTGGATAGAGTTGTGAAACCCATATAGCCATATGCGTTACTCGATGCGTTCAAGTTAGTGAAAGTGTTTGTATAGTCACTTGGAGTAGGCGCGGCCGAAGCGGCGGCAGCAAAGTCGGGATCGCTCGCAAAGTTAGGGGCAGTATCAGGAACAGGGACCGGGCCAGCTCCAAGGGGTTTTGAAGTACATGTTCCATTGGTCCTTTTCATCAACTTTGCGTGCGCTGGCAGGTCACCAGAGTTAATATCGGCAACTATAGAAGCCGCCACTGCAACAGGGTTATAGGTAACAGTCTGAGCAGTGGCAGAGTCGTCTATAGTATAAGTAGGATCGGGAGTTTCGTCAGCTAACCCGAAATCAATGTCTTGAGGAGAGGCGTGAATGAGTGAAAAGGCCCCGAAGAGCGCGATGACGTTGATATAACGCATCGTTAACGAGAGACGGAAAGAACGACTGATAGAGAGAATTTGACAGCGAGAAACGACAGTGAGGCAGCCTTGCAGAAAGGACTGCGATATTAGGGATTGGACTATGCGATGCGAACCTAGAGACCCGGGTGGGCGCAGACTCATTATATGTGAAGGTAAAGCGGCTAGAGCGATGGTGGCTTGGAGAGGCTCCACGGCTCGTCGCCAACCAAGGCATGTTGGCTTCATCCCCGTCATCGTGGGCCTAGAACCGCACCCGAACTAGCCCTGTGGAGATTGTTTACAACCATAAGGACGGCGCTGAAGGGTATGCTGGCGGTTCCGGCGAATTGAATTTAGAAAGTCTCGGTTTGAATCAACCCTCTGAAGCAACCTAGAACAAGGCGTGCGTTACTACATGTTCTCATAGAGAAGCGTATGGATAGATCCCCTATGTGGGCCGACGATAGCCAGGCCAAAACAGTTCCTGTGACCTATCGCATTGACGAACGAGAGAATCCCGTGTCACTAAAGTAGGCGAGAGCGCCCTGATAATTGTGGCTGTCAAACTGGGCTGTGGTGCTCCTCGCGTGGAACTTGTGGCTTTTATACGTTCCTGTTGTGGTCCCTGTTTCTGGTGTTTTCTCCAGAAAGAGAAGAGGTGGGTCAGAAATGGATAGATGTCAGGGGCGTTTAGATAAAATTCCCAAGAACGACCTAGCGTGCCAAGCTAAGGGGCTAATTTCGGCGTAGCTGAAATTCCTACGCGCTACGCTCTCCTGAATGCTACTTTCGCGACTACAAGCCTCTCTCGCGTCGTGGTCATCCATGTCATCTGAGCCGTATATCAATCGCGTAATAATGGAGAAATGACAGTCGTGCGCTAATTGGATCTGTAACAGGAAACTTCTTAGCCCAAATCAGAGTGGCGGCATTTGTGGCAGCGACCAGGCCGCGAGCACGGGGAGATGAGCCACTACAAGGATTCTCCGCGCGACAACAAGGTCTCGCGAAGTTTTACCAGCAGACCCGCCAGGACTTAGTCGCATAGAATTTAAAATCGCGTAGCTAGGCTAATAAATGACGATAGACAGAAAAGATATTGATCTGTCCGACGATTGCCAATGAGACGGCACGAGGCGCACGTCTTCCAACCGGCGCCAGCCAAATTTCCTACCGTTTCTCGTTATGCCCTCGTGAACGGCTTCAAGCCGCGCAGCAGAGGCTATAATGGATAATAGTAGACCTATAAGTAGGTGAAGACTTTATCAAGAAGCTGCAAAAGCTACTGTGTATTTAGCTATAAAGTTCTTTGGCAGCTTGCGCCAAGTGCATATGTTGAGGCAATGATTAAGCGGATAGCGTGTTGGTATCTGCACGGTGAACGTTGGAGTGATATGCGGGTATTTTGGTAGATCTTTGATCAGCAAGTGGATTGCGCCGCAGCGGATGAACGGTCCGGTTGTGGGTTGGTTGTGGATTGGCAACGTGGGAAAGCCAGCGGTAGCCACATCCGATGGGCGCCATGTTACTCACCCTTGGGACACCTTGGATGATCAGCGGACGAAGTCCAGTATTATACGTATTATAAAATTCAATTTAAATATCTATGAATACACCAGTTTTTTCCAAGGTTAAATATAAGCTTAAACTTCCCCAACACTAGAAATATACCTATATCTATGAGTATGTGTAGCATAGGGGTCCTGCACTAATATCCATGACATTTTTGATAGGAACCCATGTTGTCCCAGGAGTGAGATTACCGAAGAACATGTTGTAGTTGAGGGTGATGTTTTTATATGGAATTTCACCGAAGAAGTCAAATGGATATGCAAACTGTGTGTCTGGACCAGAGATGTCGGTTTCGCGCTTGCTAGGGTCTAGAAACTATTAGTTGGAGCAACGATTCGTCATGAATTTTATCACGTACCAGCTGACTCCCATTCCCACCAGAGACGATCCAAGTTGGCATGATGGAGGTAAAACAGAGGATCTGCAACGAGAACATCAGTAACAGTGCTATCGGTGATTTTCACCGGTATGAATGCTTACCACCTGGACTGGCGTAAATGTCTCCAATCTATAGAAAGTATTAGTAAACGACCTTTGGGGGCTTGTATCGGCGCCGCAGGCTGCTAACCACACCGAGATCCCCACCAACGCTAAGATGGCCTCCGCCATGATACGTTATGCCGGCAACATCAGGCCTGCCTTGAACAATGATATCGAAGTCTTTGAAGGTCTTCCCGGCAAGCGCGGAAGCGACCACAGATGAGTTCAATGTTTGGGACGCGAAATATGGACTGATATCACGGGTCAAGCAGTGAGGGTTGTATGCCAAGTTAGTGTCTGTTACTGTTAGCGAAGTAAAAAATCTGGTGATGCACCAGAAGACTTACTTGGTCCTATGTTGAGCTTGACGTTTTTGAAAGGGCCATCTTGTACGCAACCTACAAAGGGAAAATTATTAAGCTATGCATCTTAGAGTAAGGAGCGGGTCAGGAAACCTACCACCGCCAGTTTTACCCGGGATATGTAGGTGAACAGATGGATCATTGGTGGAGTTGATATATGGTCCGTTGCCACCAAAACCGCATGTCGGATCAAAAACGGGCGCCTTTGGGAACAGGGCTTCAGTCGCGTCTTGAGTCCAATCTACGCAATCATGTCAGTTGCTACTTTCCAAGAAGTAGAAGCGCCACTAGTTACTAACCCCAGTATCTGTTTTCCTTTCTCAGTAATGACTTCACACATTATGGAGGGAAAGAAGGTTACTCACGGTTGAGCTCCGGCGTAACCGCATGTGGTTTGAAGCGCTTTCTCGTACTGGGCAACGAACCATCGGTGCCATCTGCAAGGGAAGTCAGCTGACCTAAAGTATTACGAAGCATATTGAGGGATATGTACGGTTGGAAATGGCCCTAGAGTAGTGTTAGTTATTGAGTAAGTTCTGAACTAGGTTGGTAACCCGGTATGGCGGGCTTGACTTTTTTCAAGGTTCGTGTCCCAGGTTGGGTATCAAATTGTAGACAGGAACATATAGTGTAGCAGCAAGGGGACTATCCACCTACCACAAAATGAATGTAGTCCGTGTTGTTGATGTGGGTAGCTACAAAGTCATCATAACGACTGCGCACACCATCAAAGTCTGAAGCAGTTGTTGGTGGTTTGGACTGAAGACACTTGACAGCAGCAATGTAGGACAGCTTATCAGCCTTGCTTAGGGTTCTCCTGCATGGTATCTGTCAGACACTCGCTAGATGTGTTTGAGATAGTTCGCTTACCACTCCTTCCTTACAGAGAGCTTGCTGCATGTGCTCCTTGGGCTTGGAATCGCCTCAACCGCCGTCAGGCAGCTCGCCAGTAAAGCTAAAACAGAGCCTTGCCACGCTAGGAGCATTTTAACAAGCTTTGTGCCAAGATGAGGGTTTGAACTTGTATGTGCTCCCAACTACAGGCTGCGGAGTGGAAGTTGAGGTACAGCCAAGCCTTGGAGAACGCAGGAGGCTCATTCTTTATAGACTCAAGTAAATTGATTGTCTGGGGCCATCCCCCACCGCTCGAAAAGCGCAAATTAGTGCAGCTGGGTTGTAGATTAACAAGGTCTCGACAAGGGAAGTGCTCGAGATCCGCACTGGGATCTTCAATGATGCCTGCACTGAGGAGGTTCAGCGGGAGGCCTGCCAAGAACACATTAGGAGTCACATCCTGATTTTAAACACGACAAGGCGGCTAATAACAATTATTTGGGTTCGCAAGGAAAACGCTGGATTTCAACGAGGCGATGGTACTGTAAAGAAGAAACAGGGTACGTATGAACTCTGGGTACTTTTTTGCGGCGTTGGTAGTTGACTCCAATCGTACGGGTCAGCGGTATGGAACCATGCGCGCCGCGTCACCTCTAGCATTTCCAGGAGGTATCCCAATAGGTCTCAGGCGGACGCCGATAATTGCACAAGCCAGCTCGTATAGGTTCGCGGGTGAGATGATAGAAGCAGTGGCGGAGTAGAGGATGGAGCGGTATGGTGGCGGGTTGGGCGTGGGATCTCGAGGCAAGGGGATCAGTTTTCATCTTCCCCGCGGTGGCTGCTCCCTAAGCCAGGACCCCGGGGGGGGATTCGTACGAACTCTTCTTCCCGTTCACCCCCAGAAATAAAGTTTTCGGATGAAGTTGCTCCAGCATCCCTCCATAAGTCTGAAGCCAGTAGCAGCCGCATCGCTACCATCGCGTCGCTTGCTAAAAAGCCCGTCGAACCCAAGATATGCACTTCCACGGAGCTTCCTCCTTACCAAAGCCTAGTTCCAACCTCTTCACCACACCCTCCCCTTTCTCCGGGACAAGTGGCAACCTGCATGCTGGTCGATGGCGTTCAAGCAATGCCCCTTCGCAAACCATGCATTCCCTCGAATCTTTAATAGCCATGGAGGGCTACGGAGGGCTGAGGAGTTCGTCGTGATGGCTTAACAGCATCGAACAGCGTTGAACAGCATAAGTCAGGCAGTGAGAACAGTGTCGGGAATGCACAGGCGAGCGCAGGCGAGTGAAGGACGCGCACTAAGCTCAGCAAAATTGGATGCATTGCTCAATCTACAGTCATACGAAACGCGTGGTTCCAAGGTTTATTTCCTTCAGCTGCGCTTCGCTGATTAGATTCTTCAAACAAGCCTTTTGCAATGGCCATGAATCAGGTACCGTTCCCGGCTGAACCACGTTTTCTGGTTGGGCAAAATTCCTCCAATCGATTTCACTAGCCTTGGTTTGTGACTTGCACGGAAGGACCGGCTTCTACCCATGTTCCCTGCCATCGATCGTCTCGCCTTGTACTAGCCTCTGAGATTTCATGGCCTTCAGACGAATAGCATCCGTGTGGTATGGCGTATGCAGTGAATCTCTTGGGTATCCATCTTATACATAATCTTGAGCAGCATTCCAACCTCATACACCCCTGCTGTATATTTCGCACTCTGTTAAAGCGCTCTTCATTTGCAACCTGAGACCCAATTTTCTCCACCAAAACAACAGCCCTGGTTGGTAGGCCCCTGACATGGAGAAAAGAACGGCAATTGTTCGGAATTTGAACATTGCTCTCCTCGTCATCTCTTCGGTGATTCTCGCCGTGAGGCTTTATGTGCGCCTCTGGATGATCAGAAACCCTGGTCTAGATGATGTCTTTGCGGTATTGGCCTGGGTACGTTGAACAACGGAATCGGGGAAACTCAAATTATCGGTACAGAAAATGATAGACTGACATTCGATATCAGGGCACCCTGACGACACTCTCTGCGCTCGAGATTGTGGGTATGTGTTTCAATTTACAGTACCACCGAAGAATCAATGCGCTGATGTCTTTGACTCCAAAGAAACCTTTCATGGCACCGGACGCCAAATGATATTGGTAGAACCACAAGATCTGGCGAAGTTCTTCTCGGTACGTACTACGAGCGCAGACAATGAAACGTGCGAAACTAACTTGAATGCGTAGATTCTTCCTACCATGCAGCTGCTCTACTTCGCATCTACCGGTCTCGTCCGACTCTCCATTGCTACATTCTTACCTCGCATAAACAAAGAAGGTAGGCCAAAGGAATTTCTGTCAGCCCAAATTTCTCTAAGAGCCACACGAAAATATCCAAGCCGATATCATGAGTTGGTATAAGCTCGTGGGCCGTCAAGTAATGGTGTCCAACCCCACAATCTAGCATATGGACCCACTATCATTCTCACAGATGTGGGGCTCTAACGACTTTTCAATATTCGCCTGCCTTTTGAGTATATTTTAAGTAGAAGATTGTAGCTAACGTTTAACCCGAAGCATCTTTCAAGAGACTAGTATGGGTCCTCGAAGCAGCCATCTCAATCGTTACAATCGTCTGTTTCTCCATCCTGCTTTTCGAATGTAGGCCAGTTCGGTACGTATTATCCTTGGACTTTTCATGATTAGTCAGTTCTGACCTCTTTCCCAGTGGCCTGTGGAATAAGACTGCACCAGATGTAAAATGTCTATCTGCGGCTCAAGAAAATACACTATGGTATACACACGCATCCTTCGGTATATTATTTGACTGCATGCTCCTTGGTCTTCCAATATGGGTTTTGTACTCTAAGATGATGTTTAATGTCACTACTATTAAAGTAATGCTGGTCTTTACTGTCGGGATCTTCTCTGCCATCACCGGTATAATTCGACTCTCCAGTAAGTTTTCATCTAACCCCCTTCCCAATCTAGACTGGAAACAGCAAAGCTAAAAAGACTACAGCGGTTATCCGCATAGATATGACCAAAAATACAACCTTCAACATCACTTTCGCCTCCTTTTGGACGGATCTGGAGGGCCACACAGGTCTATGGGTCGCTTGCTTCCCCGCCCTACAACCTCTCCTGCGCAGCTTATCATATAAACTCGGTCTGCGCAGCAAGCTACGCTCCACATCTCCCCATGGACCGTCAAACACGAACGGCTACGGCAAGAACAGCTACGGTCGCTACCCGTACGGCAAAGGCACAAAAGTGGGGAGCAAGAGCACGGATACGGACCCCATTGGGGATAACTGCAGTGAGGAGCACATTATTGGGACGGAAACAGTTGTGGAACTCAAATACTTGAGGGACGATGGAAGCTCGGGCAGCCCAGTGAGCTTCGCAAAGGATGGAATGGGGATTGTGAAGACAACTGAGGTGACGCAACGGACGGAGGGGAAGGACTGGCGGACAGAGAACGACGGACAACTACAAAATCGCGGAGCGTGGTTGGCTGTTTGAGTTGGAAGCAACGATTGACTGTGGCCAGTTGCCTTGTGGCAAAGAACTTTGGGCGGAAACGGCGGCGTTGGGTTTAAGAGTACAGGAGAGCTTTACGTTTGGTGCTTCTCAACATGAGGCAACATGGATAAGGATCATGAATTTTAGAATTTGAAAAGATCCCGGTACGATCTGGCTAGCATTTGGGAATTTCCTATTGGGCTCCATGCATCCATTTACAGGATGCATCCATTCAAAAAAATTCTTTGTGGCGCCAGCATTGTTGTTATACCCAGCGGTCAAGTCTAATATTATTATTGCTTTTACCGAAACATATTACTCGAATGGGTACAAGAATGAGTACAAGGCCATTGGTCGGCAGCCAGTTGAACTTGTTGACAACTGAATATCTCAGACAGGTATAGCAGGGAAGTCTCGCCCTTCTCCTTGGGACGGGTCGGTGCTGTGCCCCACGATGAGTAATCCTTGAACCTTGAATTCGTGGCTGCCGGGAATGCCGGAGGGCGCAGTGTGCCGTGCACGTTGAAGGACGGCTGCCCCGAACGCCTCTCAAAAAGCAAGTTCGATTTACATGAGATACATGCTTATTTCGGTAGCAACATAATCATCGCCTGACACGAAAGAGCGTTTTAGCTTTGTGGATTTTGCAATGCGTGTCTGCAGTCTTCAGCACACTATTGCACTTCACCAATGATTCCAAGTCTACTGCAGCATCAAAGACGTGATGGAGTGGCGAGAATCCCCGGGTTACTACTTGTAGCTGGATAGGCTTGTTCTAACATCGACGGTGCGAACTTTGTCGCTGGCTGAGGGAAGCAAGAGCCATAATGTGAGGTTGGAAATCTCGTATGAAATCAGCCATGACTCAGGAATCGGCCTCAACCGAGACCTTTGAGCACAGATTCGATGCGGAACGAGTTGCTTACGTGCATGAAGACGGGTCTTGACTCGCGCTGAGCTTCAGCCAACGGTGCGTTTTAAGCTCTCCTGCCTCTATCGGACCTCTACCATTTGCCTTATCCAGGACAATCAACAAGAATGCCAAGCACGTTGAGTTTTTCGGCAATGAATCTTACACACTGCTGAGTACTAGATTTTGTGTAGACCCATAAGGAGTCCCCCAACCTATAGAAGCCACGCGATCTTGGAGTATTTTACAGCCTTAGGAGGTAAAATAAGTTGGTTTCAAGGGTTCCTAATTGGCCGACAAGTGCTATCGTAGATGTTGCGACGGTATCTTCCATTTTATGAAACCTTTCCCTCAACACTGCATCTAAGCGCCCTGTTGATACAAAGACGAAAGCCGATTGTCTAAAGGTCTGCCCGGCATTTCCGCAGCCGCTCCGCGGAAGCCAAATTCCAACGCCCCAACTCCCTTGCATGTGATCATACAGACAAGACTAGACAAAGACATTCTGCCAGCCCCTATGACTTCTTTTCCAGCATATGATTCCCATATGCAGATATGGCAGCTTCGCTCGCGGCCTTCTGACGCTGCCAGCGCGCCCGAGCGTTGTCGATTGCCACGCCTTCACCTCGCGCAACCGTTGTAGTGTAGACTCCGGAGGCGACTAAACGGGGGGTACATGTTAACCATGGAGGATTTGGAATGCTGGCAAGGAACTTTCCTTGGAAGCGGAGGGGAGTACGTACTAAGAAATCCAACGAGATAGGGCCAGAAGGACTTAGCGGTTCTGTGGACTACTTGTTCGGCGGGCATAGTTTGTATTAGTGGATGTGAAACGTGCGAGGTGTGCTTGGTTATCCTTTCGATGGAGTTGCCAATAAGAATTTTGAGTGTTTGAGTGTGACGATCAGTGGCTGAAGCTAAACTGTCGGGAAAGCAGTGTAGTAGGAATGAAAGGCAAGTAGAGAGATGATTATATATGAAAAGTTATACATTGCACATAAGAAAAAGGCACGAATGAGTACGGCCATCGCCGACGAACTCCACCGAAGGGAATTCGAGCTATGTGGCCTGATTCTGTATCATTTGTATGAGGAGAGATGATGATGCGATGTATTCAATCCACAGATATCGTGTACACGAGATACCGGGATCGAGACCCTTTCCGGGTTTGTGGCTCTGACTTTACCCTACTCTGGACTAAAGGACATAAAATAGACCTATCATTTAGCAAGAAATATCTCAGGTATTTCTAGCGCGGAGTTGGTTGCTCTCCAGCACTTCTAACCTTGGGGGACCGAGGCCAAAGTTGGTGGGGTGACTGCGTGATTGTGGTACGATTTATCCCTGACATATTGACGGAGCGCGGCTTTGCAGTAAATATGATTAGATGGGCCATACTATACTAAGTAAGAATTATTTGCTCGAACCAGAAGGAGTATCAAAGGCGTAAAAAGATATCTAAATGTCGCACGAGACGGATGAAAGAACGATACGGGGTTTTTAGAGCGAATCCACCAAGAGAAAACAGGACACGAAATAGGACAAGCGCACCAATGCTTATTAACGAGAACGACCGAACATCTTGGGCCGCCTACACTTTCTGCCTTGAGAGCTCACCAATGCCTTATTCGAAAACTTCAGAGAGAAAAAACTGGAGCATATCGGCATATAAAACGGTCGCTTGACAACTCTAAGATTTCCCAGACCCCATCATTCCTCCTCCTCCAGAACACCCCCATCGACGGCAATGCCCTGCCCACCCAGCATTCACCAGATACACCGCATCGGCAATACCCTCTGGCACCCCTGCGCGGTTCGTAGGATGACCCCCTGCTATTTTGACCCTACCAACCCTCCCCCATTTTACCCCCTCCCCTGCCCTCATGTGTTACCCCGATCCTCCCAGGAGCTATCAAGTTTACCCTGATCCCCACTGACTCAGGCTGATAGACATGTTGTGCATCGGGCTGGGTATAGTTAAGATGCGTGGGCGGGAACCCGTACCGATCCCAATCCTGGGGACGATTTAATTTACCCGTCTCGCTTTAGGGGATGCATACCCCTACTGGTTCGGATCGCAGTATGGGTTATGCAAGGTCTGCATCGCGCACGTGCCCGGCATCTGCCACGCCTCGGCTCGCTTTCATGTAAGGAATACATGCTTGTGACATGGCAAATGGAGCCGTGAGATTCGTTTCTATGTATGCTTAACACTCATCAATTGTGTCCGGATCTGCCACCGTCTTTCCGTCTTCCATTGAGGCGTGGCAATGCCACCGTTGTTGATCAGGACGTCAATTCGATTGAAGAACTCGGCTGCTTTCGAGACTTTGTGGCGGATATCGGCGATGTCCCGAAGGTTGCAAAGCGAGGAATCGAGCTTGGAGGAGCCATGGTCCTTCTTCAGGTGGACAGTGGTTGTGTGCTTGAGTTGTTCTTCGTCAATGTCAAAAAGGTAGACTCGGTGGCCTTTGGTGAGGAAGGTGCGGCCAATCCCACGAGCTCCGCCTGAGATGAGGGCATTCTTTGATTCCGAGTTAGAAGCCATTGAGGGGTGAATTTGTGTGCGGCCCGTGGCAAATTGTTTGTAAATATGAACTTCTGCAGCTACCCGTAGCGTCATGTACAATTACGCAGTAGATTCTAAATAAAAGTTAGGTTTATTGAGCAGGTTCAAGAAGTTCTACACTCTTTGTGTATATCTTAAATCTGTTAGAACACCCTAAATCCTCCACATCAATAGAGTTCCATTTGAAAGGAAATAAATATTCTAAGCTTATATTATGGTATCCACTTTATTAATATATAAATATATAAGATTGTCTAGATTCTGTACACCCCGTATTTAAAATCTAGTGGTTATAGTGTCGGCGAAGGGGCAATTCGGAGTTTTTGAAATGGGAAAGAGCAGATTTATTGAATCATAAATAAACACACATACCATCGTGTGGAGGCTCAGATGCGTTTTATCATACAAGATCTGTACAACTTCATGCCCTTCAACTCTACGATGGAAGCTGAATGAAGGTCATTGCCTTCTCGTTTTCCGGTTGTTAAAATCAGTTGATAGACGGTTATCTCATAAATCAGACCCTGGATCGTTGGGACGCACAGACGTTCGTACTGCTCCTTATGTATCCACGAATTTTCTGAGCTTATGGGCGTTGTTTTACAGTGATGTGCACGACCAGCTTCCACCCCCCCTTTAGCGAGTGCTCCAAAATTTTAAATTCGGTACGCGCATCCAATCTCGTCAGTAATTGTAGCGAACGGTTGTGGCTACACGCAAGGACCATTTTGGTTGCCATGGAGAATTATTCTGGTTGGCCAGGAGAATCAAATTCAGAACTTGCTTGACGACGCTCCCCTGACATATGTTTCCTTAACGTACGCTTCTCTTTTGCTTATGCCTCCGCCAAAACGCGAATACAAAGCCGTCTCCGCAATTGCCGATGAAATTTGGCAATGTCGTACGGGTGGAAACCTACGATATTAACGAAGATCACGACACTGCAGAACCAAAGTTCTTGCAGCCAAGCATGCGGCTTCGCTACAACTACTATGTACAGTTGGTGGCAACCAGGCGAGATTGGATGCGCGTACCGAATTTAAAATTTTGGAGCCCTCGCTAAAGGGGGGGTGGAAGCTGGTCGTGCACATCACTGTAGTACAAACTAAATTTTAAAAATTAAATTTTATCGTTTTTACAAGCCCTGTCCTAACCATAAGGGTTATTATTTTATTAATACATTAGATTCTTTAGGTAATCGTCAGGCACCAAGCTCGCCGAGTGAGATTATATGCATTGTTCTACGCAGCGCATTTGGCAATTGAGCCGGATACTCGACGTACCAATGATCCACCGGGGGGACGCTAAAAGTGCGCCTCCCTTCTCAATCCAACCACCTTGAAACTTACGTCCGAACTTCATGATTGTCCAGCCGGGTGTCATACAGCATTCTCCACCAGGCCCTAGCTCCCCACATGCGGTTCAAGAGATTGGCTCTCTACGAGCCTTCGCTAACGGCAAGAGCCAATTCGTGGGGAGTTCCAGCGGCGTTTATTTCGTGAATACTATTCGATGAGCTTTCTCAGCTGCGACTGATCAAGCTCGCGCAGCCCAAGAGACATCTCAGCCATCGCCAGAAGATTGCATTGTTGGCATTGAAGAGGATGAAAAAGTCCGTCCAAACACATATCAGTGCCATCTGCCAACTATCGAGCAAATCACTTTTCAAAGTTATGGAATTAATGTTCCGCCAGAGTTAGGACGCCCTCCATCTCGTGGATAGCGAAGCGGCTCTTGATGGCTTATTTTCGAAGCTGGAACTCGTTCCTCCCTCTCATCCACGGACCGTCTCTAATGCGAGAAGTGGAAGACGTTTCCTCCGCTACAAGCATTCCTAGCGGAATACACATTCCAGTCTCGCACGCGCTGTTACCTTCCAGTGCATTTTCGATCTTGCAAGTCTCCATGGTCCTGAATTGTTCGAAGGAACCAGGATTAAAAGACCCACAGACGTACTTGCCCGCTTTAGCCGTCCGGAGCGGTATTGGATCGATACAGGCCCTTTTCGCGGCACAGCTATTCCTCGTTACCGTCATGTCGCTTCGTGCAGCCTCCACAGTCGTTGGCTTACCTTTTCGTTCTATCTTCTTAGCCGGTCTTCATCATTTCCCGGCCAGTTATGGAGAACTGTCATCGGATGATTGTGATATGAAAAAGCGCATCTTCTGGAGCGCTTTTGTGATCGATCGCTACCTTCCTCAAGCCCTTGGCCACCCCCTGGGTATACAGGATTCCGATATTGACGCATGTTTTCCGACCAGCCCAGAACTCCACATATCAGTTGTCCCTGATATGCTAGACATGTTTGGGGGTGTAGCTTGGGAATCTCTCCTCAATGACATCAATTATGCACAAGCCTGGAACGGTCAAACGTAGAATTCCGAGGTCATTTCTTTCATGCACTGCTAGATTACGACCGTTCATCTGTCTATTACTATCCACAATACGAGTCACTAGATGCATTATATTTGCCTTCTAACCAAATTGTTGCTACAGGGCTTGCAATCCCTTTAACTATCATATCAAATGCGCTCCCATGTATTGGCTCAAACTGTGAGGGTTCTTACGAGTAGGGTCGAGGCTACTCCAATAGAACCTGCTAAGGCTGCGGCAAGGCCGGGAAGAATATCCATGTGGAGATTCGTTCCAACAACCGTATCAAGATATTGTGGCTTATGGACCATACGTACAGTCATTGCGTCGACGAGCATCTTATCCCATTTTACACCAAGAAAGTCCTTTACAACCTCCGCGGCCGCCTCGTCCCACAGGACCATTCCATTACGCATTGAGTCGCTCTTTGTGACTACTGGAAGAAGCTTCCGTGGTCTACTTTGAGCAGTCTCAAATGCAAACCGCATGATGCGTTCAATGCCGATTCGGGTAAAGATGGCAACCTCTGTTGCTGACTCCCATGGCTGGTGGATATGAGATCGCCCTCCTTAACCACTATATTCACCTTCAGAATTTTCCGTACTAAGATCCAACCAATGTCGCCTTCAGCTACATTTCGTAGATAAAATTGTGTCTCGGGGAAACTTCTTACAGAACGCACGTTCGCGAACAGCTGCATGGGTCTCCGAATTGCAAGAAGCAAGCACCAGAGCGATATATGGTCTAGAACGTTTATGAGATCAGTTAGCTGACCAAGTAGCACTAAGGGGTGCGTCAGAAAGCGTTGGTGAGATGGGAGGTATGCCTGGGACACCAACAGAGCCGAACAACCCAGCGTCAAATTGCCGAAGTGTGTCGAGCCCATCTGCTGGTATGTATCAGCCGTTTTTCTCGTAGTAGGCTGTGCCCCATGGCAGTTCCGCGAATTCGATATTAGAGGTTTAAAGACTTTCGGCGAGAGTTTTGACACATTCAATTGCAGCATTTAAAACTTCTTTCAGGTAAAATCAGTATTCTAGTGCTTGATGAAGAATATCAACGCTCACTTACAAGCAGTGACCTACCTGGAGCGGGGTCTATTTAGAGCTCCAATGTGGATTCGGCTTCGATGTGGATTTGGATTGGGCCTTCTAGTTAGCGGATTGGAGTGGATCTACGGTTGATTTGACTCTTGGAGCTCCAGATCTATACCCAATTCGAACTGCGGCTGAGGGGTCAGTGCAAAAGAAGAAGCCAATCAGCAAGTCTCTTAACTCTACCACTAAGGCACTGTCTAATAAGTAGTGTATTAGCCATAGAACCTAGGACACCTGGCCATCCTGCCACTGCTGCCGTTGCTTCTGCTGTTGCGGCTCTGCATCTACACTTACTGTTGTGGTGTTGTATTCGACATTCCTACCTCCGCGATAGAACGATTTCTCTCAGTACGGCCTCCACCATCTGACGACGTTATCCTTGCCCGAAAATCAATTAATTCAAAAGCCGACGACATAAAGGAGGCGGTTGAGTTCAAGCTGTAGGGCAAGAATTACATTCGATGTAACGCCTTAACGAAGAAACCGAAGCATACGAAGTAACGCACGTCACCTATATGGCTTTGGGGTAAGGATCTTTAGCAGCTGTAAGATTCTCTTAGAGGACCGTCGCTCTCGCTTGCAAATGGATATTATTAAGGCCAACGAGTGCCTCCGCCACTGGTATGGGCCTCCGCGCAAGGGCACGTTTGACAATACAGATGTTGGAGTTACAGAGGGAGAGCCTGCACAAATGGTATCACTAAAGGAGGCGTTAAAGGCTCAAATTGCCGCATATAAAGAAGCTATGGAGGAAGCCGCAAAGGCAGCAGCAGAGGCAGCAGCAAATGTAGTAGCAGAGGCCCTCCGAGGGAGCTAGGTGGGCCGGGTGAGCCAGTGGCTATAGAGCCAGATGATGACGAGAGTGAGAGCCACGATGAGGGCGTATATACTGCCTTTGAGGGGGCGATTGAGGTAGGAGATCAGGAAGCTTCTTATATAGAGGCTTTATGATTTAGGGTTGATTTGGTACGTTCTTCCTTCCTTACCTTTTTCCTCATCTTCTGCCAAGACTTACTATTTATAGTATATATTTGATCTGGAGTCATATTGGAGTCCTGGAGCTCCACCGCCTCCCCAGCGTATGGAGTGGATTTGGGGGTCAAATCCACTCCACTCCAGGCTAATAAGATCACTGCTTACAAGCCCTATACCATCTGCTGGGATACTAGCAATGCGGTATTTATGGATGTTTCTCGAAATATATTCATTTTTGTGACCATTTTCGAGCGCCATGAGATCTACCTGGAATGGAAATTATCTAGTTATGAGTGATGCCTATAGCTCAGATGTGATTGAGACACTAAATATATAGTATCTAGCCAGGTTCTCCTATTCTTCTGAATGAATCAAGTTGAGGTATCACACGCATCTAGAGCTGATGCGGATATCCCTTGTTAGTAAATTATTTTACCGTCACCAAAGGCTTCGAACCCCCGAGGGCTCATATTCGAACTTTTATGGAGTACTTTCTAAGGATCATCTTCAATGCCACTCTTTCTACACGATGGAGGCGAAGCAGCCGAGATCCTAATAGATTCAACTTCCTGCGTTCGTCGACACAAATCATCAATAGGGAGAAAATAGGGGCCAGTCAGGAGAGCTCAAGAGGTACATGTACATCAGTGGTTGTGAGATTTCTACTAGAGCGCTTGAACGTTTGGCCGGACGCAACCTTCCCTTAATTTCAGTGCTTTTATCCATATTCGATATTGTTTAACATTTACTAAATATTGAATATTTACACTTAATATTTAATATTAATACAATATGTTTAATACTGAAAGTTATTAAATATTGACAATTTTTGGAGTTAAGGTGGTAAAAATAACGTGTAAAATGCCTTGGTATATAACTCTGGCCCTTAAGCGATACGTGCGTATTTTAAATTTATTAGGTAAATATATACAAAGTTAAAATATATAAAAATGTCTATTCAAAGCGAAGTCACGCCTTCCCTCCGAACAGCAACATCAATATCTATCACAATTAGCCTTTTGGCTTTTCGCTTTGAAATAAGGCTTATTTAATAGAGATTTTGTTGTTCATTCGTCTTATAGCCTTAATAATACTGTGCCGTACGGCGTTGTGTTGTTGTCGCAATAAAACGTTTTACCCCTTAGAGGATTGCGAACGAGTTACGCGTCGCGTCTTTCCACAGCTATTAATAAGTAGTCTTTCCTAACAATTTTTCCCACAGGGTTTTTTTAATAGGTTTTGAATTGACGCTTTCCAGCTTCCTCCTTACTACGTTATTGTTGTTATTAATAGCCTTTAATATTACCTACCGAACGGTTTTTAATAATACTCTATGGGCGTAAAGAGACGACATATATTCCTACTCCTATATTAGTTATTGGGCGCAGGCCTTATACCACTAGGTTCGTTATCGTTAATAGCCTTTAATATTACCTAGGTTCTAGGTTACCGAATAGTCTTTTAACGATACCCTACGGGCGTAAAAAAAGACGAGATATATTCCTACTTCTATATTAGTTATGGGGTAGGCCTTATACCGCTAGCTTCTAACGGTACGCGTTATTTGGGGCAATGAGTGTGTAATTATCTACTACTACTTGAGATAGTAGGGAACCTACTATGCGATACAGTAGGCTGAGATAATTACCCTCTCCTCGGGCCTATACCCCTAATTAATACATTATTTAGAATATATCTCTACCTCTGCGAGCAAGTAAATAGATAAAAATGTCTATTTAAAGCGAAGTTACGCCTTTCCTCTAAACAGCAACATTAATATCTATTACAATTAGCCTTTCGGCTTTTCGCTTTCCCACCCTCCACCCTATAGATAGATTTTGCAGCCTCTTAGGCTTGCGGTAGGCCCGAGGGGGGCAATG
>Ga0307515_10008592_pt1 | contig 19886 bp, 24 predicted proteins | sample 17_EM_MG_FD_194513 | JGI IMG/M metagenome (GOLD analysis project Ga0307515, IMG submission 194513) | Populus trichocarpa ectomycorrhiza microbial communities from riparian zone in the Pacific Northwest, United States - 17_EM | ecosystem: Host-associated > Plants > Roots > Unclassified | place... | reverse complement strand
TCGCGAGGGAATATAATATAGGTGTCTCGCATTCACTACAGGTAGTCAACTACGCAGGAGTACTCGTTCCAGATCCTTCAGCCTTGCCCTCCTCCACAGCTCTGGCGGCGCGCCTTGCCTTCTTCGCGGCATTGGCAGCTGCCGCCTTGGCCTTTTTGGCTTCAGCACGAGCAGTCTCTTCTGCCTCCTTGTTCGCTTTCTCCTCCTCCGCCTTTCTCTTCGCCTCCTCAGCAGCGTTGACCTTGGACGGTTGACCGGGCTTGCCTCCAGCACCAGGTTTGGTCGCTTTCCGCTTCGCCTCCCTCGCCTCCTTTTCTTCCTGCTTGATCCTCTTAATGCGCGGGTCACACTTCTCTGCCAGGTCTACCAGCCCTCGCACACGGGCGATATCCTCCTTCTTCATCCTCGCTCGCTCGTTCTTGTTCTTCTTCTCCGTATAGCGCTTATCGTCGCGCGAATCGCTTCCCTCGTTGACCTCCTTATCGCGGTATTCGAACGAACGCCACGAGTCAAAGTTGTACCAGTAGTCGTAGAAGTGATGCACGACTTCCTTCGGAGCGTCGATGCCGCCCAGAGGAGCAGCGGGGGGGTTCTTTGTGAACCGAGCCTCTCGTTCGAACATGGGGCCAAGGGTGTCGAAGAAGGTCTCTGGAGAGGCAGCGAGTTCGGCAGCGGTGGGCTCGTCTTGCTCGAGTGCCATGAAGTATGGGTCGACAGAATCAAATTGTCGTCTTCGCTCAGAGTTGGAAAGTACCTCAAAGGCCTTTTGTATACACTTGAAGAACGCATCGTCGTTAGTCTCCCCCGCCTTCGCCTTCTTATCGGGGTGGTGTCGCAGGACCTTTCTTCGATGGGCCACACGGATCTGATCGAGTGTAGCATTGATCCGGAGCTTGGATAGACCGAGGACTCTGTAGTGATCTTGGTTCTATAGAGGCGGTCGATTAAAAATGAAGAAAGATCGTGAGCGCGCTCGACGAACCTTCCAGTCCTTTGGATCAAGGAACATCAGATCAGGTGTCTCTGGCTCATCACCGACGCCAAGGTCGTCTTCCACCTTGTCGCTGAAGCCATTTGAACTGCCGTTTGCGAGTTTTGCAGCTTCATCCTCGTCATCTTGCGAGAAAGTCTTATTACCAATTATACGGCGTGCATGTGCGAGGTAAGCTGGTCCAGCCGGTAGTAGAGTACGTGTTTTAAACTCTGTACATAAAATACTATTGTCAGCCAATTTCCTTTCCGGTTTTGGGTACGATGGCGAAGTAGCGCTAGTCTAAGGAAGCGTTCTGTTCCATTTGGACATGGATGGAACCGTATTTCTGGTCACTCTCGATCCATATTTCCACCTATTCAATCACCCGGTTTGTCGGTGAGTCCCGCCGAAGCAGGGGGCCGATTTGAGTCGTGAATTGGTTCAGCGACTCATACAACGGGAAGCCGAGTCTTTCTCGTTCAAAGATTCTGCGCTTTTATCATCCTCCACGAGGTCCTTTTGACGGGCACGCACCGGCGATTTTGCTGGATGACGCCTCGCGGGGCTTCCAAGACTCTGGAGTAGGCTGTGGGACTGTCTTGAGCTCAACAACGCAGTTGGTTGCCATTTTTTGGGGGATTTTGGCAGAGGAGCCAAGGGTCAAAATGTGAAGTGGGGAGGACGCCAAATTCGACACCTTGGACTCGGTTTTCTCGCTGGCCGTGCTGCTACGCTCCCGCCTCGTTTTGTTGTTTCTACAAGCCTGTCATTATAGAAGATGGTTCTAACGCGTTCGGCCGTGAGCAATTTTTGTCCTACGAGGTCCCCGTTGCCAAACCGGTTTACAAAAGCTCCGTGAATTTATAGCTTGGTTTCTTCGCTGCGCGAGCTCTACAGCCACATCGCACTAGACTCTTCCATATCTCGAGAATGGTACGTGCGTGATGTCCTGGTTCTTGCTCTATTTTCTCACCGCCAGACGTCAGGCCCACCAGCAATTCCGACAAGAGCGAGATACCTTCGGGGACCTCCAGGTGCCAGCGGACCGGTACTGGGGTGCTCAAACACAGCGGTATGACGCCCTCATATTCTAGTGCTATGTGCCTAATCGTTCCCTCCCCAGCTCTCTCCAGAATTTCGATATCGGTGGTCCTGCAGAGCGTCTTCCAGCCCCCCTTATTAAGGCATTCGGGGTCCTCAAAAAGGCTGCTGCGAAAGTCAACGTCACGTACGGTCTCAGTCCCAAGCTAGGCGATGCAATCCAACAAGCCGCAGACGAGGTCATCTCCGGCAAGCTAGTAGATCACTTTCCACTCGTCGTTTTCCAGACTGGTTCAGGAACTCAGTCGAACATGAATGCCAACGAGGTTGGTTGCGAGCTGGGAGGCGGAGATGCTTCAACTGGGAACCGTTGGTTCCTAACCTTTTTAGTATGCGGAACTGACGCATTTCTAGGTCATTTCAAATCGTGCTATAGAAATCTTGGGTGGTGAACTCGGCTCCAAGAAGCCAGTTCACCCCAATGACCATGTTAACATGTCCCAATCCTCCAACGATACGTCCGTGGGCTTTTCCCCTCGTCCCCCGATCTTACTTGACTCGATCTTCACAGCTTTCCAACCGTGATGCACATAGCGGCGGTCACCGAAATCTCCCGTTCCCTTCTCCCGGCTCTGCAAGAACTGCATGACGCCCTTGAAGCCAAGTCCAAGGCCTTCGATCACATTATCAAGATTGGTCGTACTCATTTACAAGACGCCACCCCCTTGACGCTGGGCCAGGAATTTTCCGGATATGTTACCCAAGTCGCGAACGGCATCGACCGCATCAAGAGTGCTCTCCCACGCTTGAGCAAGTTGGCACAGGGTGGTACCGCTGTGGGAACTGGATTGAACACCAAGAAAGGTTTCGACGTCAAAGTCGCTGAAGAGGTTTCGAAGATTACAGGATTGGAATTCCAGACTGCCCCTAACAAAGTGAGTGCATTCGTTCGTGCGTTCGGATCTCTTGTTCTCGTACAGACCTGTCCATGATGTCCAGTTCGAAGCCCTCGCAACGCACGATGCCCTCGTCGAAGCACACGGCGCTCTCACCACCGTCGCAGTCAGCCTGCACAAAATCGCCAACGACATCCGGTACCTTGGCTCTGGTCCTCGATGCGGATTAGGTGAACTCAGTCTGCCAGAGAATGAACCCGGGTCGAGCATCATGCCCGGCAAGGTCAACCCGACTCAATGTGAGGCCCTCACAATGGTCGCCGCACAGGTGGTGGGTAATAATGCCACTGTTGTGTTTGCGGGTGCGCAGGGTCAATTTGAGGTACCTCATACTGTTTTTCGACCCTGGCTATGAGGTAGGTTAACGACTGTGGATCTAGCTGAACGTGTTCAAACCGGTTATCATCAAGAATGTACTGCAGAGCATCAGGTTGTTGGCCGATGGTGCGAGAAGCGTTGTGACCGTCGCACTTCATCCTGATGATTGTCCTTTAGGTTCTCGTTCATTCACCAAGAACTGCGTCGTGGGCATCCAAGCCAACGAGAAGCGCATCAACCAATTGTTACATGAGTCCCTCATGCTTGCGACGATCCTCAACTCGCATCTTGGATATGACAGTGCGTATCGATTTTACTATCGCTACCTACAAATTGGCCACTGATTCGATCTCATGATAATTAGATGTTGCCAAAGCAGCAAAGAAGGCGCATAAGGAAGGTACTACGCTCAAAGAGGCTACTGTCGCCTTGGGCTTCCTCACGCCCGAGGAATTTGACCAAAAGGTCCGACCAGAGCTTATGCTCTATCCAGACGAACCTTGAGGTGGTCCCGATCTCGCGATACGAACAAGTATTGTCCAGACTAAATGAGGAACGGAGGTCAGTCAGCGGAATCTCTCTGTAAATAGCGGAACATATCTCAAATGATCCACTTTCGAGCTTTGAATACATACATCGTGAGTGAGTGTGGACACCAGTACTACTCTTCAAGATCCATTCCGATCAGTCACTAACAACTGAGCTGGCTCTGAGGATAGCGACGCTAGATATTAACATTAGCGTTCAGCACGAGCCTCTCCATCCAGGAACTATGCCATACCAGGGAAGGATTATTTGAGCATATTGTCCTTATTTTTCATGTCAAAACCCTGGAGTGCATTATGCCGTTTTTATACAGCCTGGAAAAATTATGCTCCGGTTATTACGGACAGTTGAGCAACATTTCAGAACATAATATCTTGTCAGAGATTGAAATTTGGTGATAAGGCCGGACTGAGATCCTAACCAACAAGCAATTAGCCCTCCCACAGCTAGCTGCTCGACTCAAAAGGTGATTTGCCCTAGGCTTGTCGGGGTTATTAATACCCTGCTGCGCGGGCCAAGCCGGAAATGATGTACGATGCCACTTATTCCCTGTTTCTTTCCTTCCCTTGGAGCTGCCACTCTTCTCTAGAAGGACGAAGAACTCATACCCCCTTTCGTGAGATTGAACGATTGAGTTCTTCCTCCTGAGCCGCGCGACGCTACTCTTTGTATCATAGGGTCAGTTTTGTTGCGTATTTCTGGGACACCGTCAATGCCTGGACGTAGATCTGCACCACCAAAGCCATCCCGTGTCAGAACCTCGTTGAGTATCTGCAATAAGCCGCCACTAGTAGTTGACACCCGAGATGCCGAGAGGTGAACTCGGTTCCGAACAGCAAATCATACCCTTTCACAAATACTAGCGAGCATGATAGCGGTGTGTAACCCCTTTCTCATTCATGCATACCGCTCTTGTTGCCCTAGTTACACTTTTGTTGAGACGGTCGTACACATCACACCGTACTTATTCCTACATCCCGCAAGGTGAACTAGACGGTACGGGTTATCTGAAAATCACCATCAAAACCAGATTCATATAATATCCTTGATTTGCTCACCTTTCCAGTCTTGACATCATACACCCAACCACTGATCACGCTATCCTTCTTGATGAGTTCGTGACCCTTCAAATAGGCCACATCATCCTTGACGCTCTGCTCAATATGAGTGAAATTAAGGAAGTCAAGGGCGTCGATGGTAGACTTGTCGGCTTCGGGATAGCGTTCCTTGAGAGTAGCCTGGAGTTGATGGGTCGTAAAGGTGACCAAACCGCAGTTGGTATGGTGGATAACGGCAATTTCGTTGGTTTGGACGAGCTGCTGGGAAATAATGATGGAGCGGAGTGCTTCCTTGCTATTGGGAGCGGGTCAACGTTGCTCGGGAAATTAGACAGGAGTACTTACGCGACACCGCCAGCGTTGCGAATAACATGCGCATCGCCCTCTTTGATGCCCAAGGCAGCAGCGGGACTAGTGAACCCACCTTGATCAGTACAGCTTTCGGAGTACAGGTGTAGTCCAACTGCTCCTACTCGATACGGGAATCCATGCAGGTAACTACAACCAACTTCCTCTCAGGGGAGATTGAGAGCGATCCCTACGAGTCCCGGTTTAATGATGGGGTCTTTGGCGGGGGGAAACGAGCCCTAACCTTTTCTCCGAAGTTTTGCACATACTTTTCGTTGTCAGTGGTGAGCCGATTGATGTTGGACATGCTTTCTCTTCTCGCAAGGGGGACCTGAGAACCGATGAGGGTGATCTCAGCTGACTGGTATACTTACTGGTATATAAATACGGCCAGTGATGTCGCCATACCGTTCTTGTTATTACGTGAGCAGTGACACCATGCCGGTTGGCCGCCTGCGTCAGCACTTATGAAATGAAGTGCACCGCAAATGCCCAAAATACGGACATCAAGAGAAGCCTCCGGAGGAGATTGAGCAGGTGTGCAATGCGCGCACCAACCACTGCCCCTGGTTTCTCTCCTTACGCGTGGCTTGGGCAGATTTTGAATGATTATATACGGAAAATGAGAGACGCGGAAAGGAGTCGCATCAAGGAAAGCGCTAGACCTCCGGCCATGAGCAGCAAAAGTTGATAGAATGCTTCCTCCGTGGTTAGGATGCCGGAGTCGCAGCTCGGGCTCATAGGGCCTTCTGGCATGCTCCTATTAAATGACGGCGATTAGGAAGGCCGGCTGGAGCTTCTTGCGCGCGCCACGGACGGGCGGTCGGGGGTGAGATGTTCTAGACCATTGTATTTATACTACAGTATACCTCGGCTAGGTTTGCGAGGTTTCTACCCACCCCGTTCCTGAGGTGTGCTAACCCGTGGGCTGCGAAAGGCTAGCCACGACTCCTGCGCGAGACCGTGTGCTAAAATAGCAACGCAAATGGAAGTGTGTGCTCCAGGCGTCCTGAAATATCACAAAGATCCCTCGGAAGTCAAATGTACTAAGCCTAGCCCGATTACGACCTTGTAGGACCGGAAGGTGTTTTTCAAGTTTCCTCGATTAATACCCTCGAAAGGCTTGCCGATTGCGGTTCCATAATGAAATCTGTGAGATAAAGCCAGGCGTGTTTGCTTGGTGGGTTTCGTGACATCATAAGCTGCATCATGGGCTGCGTCAAGAGTCTAGCATCGATCCGACCGAATCAAAACACAAGACGCCAAACTGAGAATTTACATCAAGCTGGAATGAAGAAACAGAAGTTCGGCTAAAATTTTTACAATACTCGCAATATACATATGTATAGTTTAAAAAAACACTCTTTTTAGAGGTTCCGGATAACTTCCTATGGCAGTGGCGGACATGGCCAAGGTAAACCAAAATTCGAGAGTGAGAAGAGGGCCACCTGAGTACTCAGATCATGTGATTAAGCTTCTCCTTTAACATAGACTCGTGTTTTGCCTTCTCCTGCCACACCTTTGTAAAGATCAGCATAGACGGTTCTGTGAGATTTATATTTCTTGACGGCGTATTTGGCATGGTAGAGATTGAAGGAGCATGTGATAATACAATCCCGAACCAGGCTTCTCGGCGGTCTGCCTCATGTCTGCGAGCCAAAACCGACTTCTCCAACCAGACTGCCAGACTGCCAAGTCTGGTTGGGAGGTCATCACCCTGAATAATGATTGCACACAGGTCGCATTCGACATACTCCTCACCACTGCGATCCAAGTATATGTGAACGAAGTTGCCGTATGGCTTTTTGTACACTTGTAGTTGCGTTATGATGCCCCACAGTGCTGCCGCCCTTCGTTTGCCCAGACCAGCACGATTTGGACGGCCTTATTCGTTGAATGGGAACATGTGAAAATGGGTAGAGAGTACTGATGAAAGGGTCATTTGCCACCATGCCGCATCGCATCGATTGATGAGACATTGTTGTAAGTATCCCAAAGAAGAAATATGCAATAATGCGACCCTGAACCTGACTTCTCGCCAGTCTGCCTCGTGTCTGTGGCTCAACACGCCCAAGTGTTAGGAGGTCATCATCTTGAACGACTATTGCACACAGGTTGCACCTAGTATACTCCTCACCAATGCAATAAAGTCCTCTGTGGAGAGTAGGTATTCGGAGACGCCATACCGCCAGGTTTTTGTTCACTTATAACTGAGTCAGTCTGGCTTGTGATGCCCTGAAATGGTTCTGAGATTCTACCGCGTGTCACAACTTCGTTTGTACCACGTTACTTCACCATTGTTCGCTTCCTGACCCTGGCCATTACACATCCAAAGAGAATGGGAAAACGTACTTATACCGAGGCTTTCAGGTGATCCTTGCTCCCTATCTCTTCTACCGCCCCCTCTAATATGGAAGGTCCCTCCGCGCCTAAACATCCACGCCTAACATCTCTCCAACACGACTCGGATTTGGGCCGCACTCCCAGTTACCCGACGTCCCATTATTCCTCCTCTACCAACATCTCTGATGCTAAAACAAATCTCAAGACTATTCTCGCCTATTCTCGCCACTCGTGTTTCCTTTAACGACCCGAACATCGCTTTTAGGGCCGGAGCACGGAAGGGGCTTGACGGATCTTCCCCGACAGTATCGCTATCGGGTGAGTGATGTCAACTGAAACAGGATGGAGGGGAACGCGAGGAAGGGCGAGGCAGAATGGGCAGGGTGCTTGCCCAAGTTGATATTCTGACTGCAGTACTGGTATCGAACGTACACAGGTTATATACTACAGGACTGTTGGAAATAGAAATCAAAGCGGTACCGGACTACTAAGTAATGGCTGTCTGTCGAATACAAATGAAGTAGACAACCGAAGGGAATGAACGTCAGTCAGAAGCCCGACAACAAGGTACGTTGCTAGCAAACAGAGGACTAATTCAGACTACAGGATCGAGAACGGGGGGGATACTAGACACTTGAGGTCTAAGCTCATCGACAAGCCGGCGGGATGGAGCGCGGAGGAATCAATTGGGTCAGGCCCGGCGGGGCGTGTTGCTTTGTCAGCACTGTTGAACCTCAACCATGGCGAGCGCAGCATCGGGTGCACGTCTCAATGCAAACACAGGCAGCAAGCGAATGCTACCATGGGCTAAGGACTCGGCTCGTGAAGGACCCGCCCCCAAAAGAGCAAGAAAGGAGGCCAAACTTGACGAACTCAAGACCCAACGGAGAAAAGAAACTGAGCTACTGAAAGAAGGGATTGAGCTGGAATTAGAATTCGTCAAAGGCAAAGACATTGCAGATGAGCTTGGGTTGCGGCTATTTTCCGTCGTTTGCAACGAGATTCTTTCAGGGGAGGCGGATGATGAGCATGTTCTCAAGCTTTTCAAAACCTCCATTGCAACTATGTTTAAGGGAGAGGATCTCTTACGCGAGAAGCTGGGTTCACGTATGTTACCCTGCGGAACATGGTCGGCATCGCTGACGAGTACTCTCCAGAGAGAATAGAACAACACCAATTGAACCTCGCGGATATAAACCAACTGATTGCTGGTATCATCAAGTTAACCGAAGACATTCTGGACGAACTCAACAGCCCTACTCGAGGAGAAGACGGTGACTGAGTTCCTGGTGACGTCGTTCCTGCGCTGACCCCGGGTTATAGCCGCCGCCGCTTCAGAAGATATACAAATATCACCACTAGCTTCTGACGATAACATAATGAAGAGGCGTCTTGTTGTGGATGACTCTGCTGCTCGTATTCTTCGACCTTCCGACCTGTCACAACCAAAATATTATCTCCAGCTCAAGGAATCAAGATTCGCCCTCCATCGCCCTCCAAATCATACTACATTACCATTGGCCCTTCTCCACCCCATTTTTGCTGAGTTTGTTGCAGACGTCGAGCATCACAAACCAACTCCAGAAGACAACGCGCTTGTACAAGAGCTGAGCGGAGTCATGTCGGAACCATGGGAAGATAAAATGGCCCAGAGCGAAAAGTTCCGACAGATCCTTGCCAAGCACTATCACATCCAGTTATACTCTGCGAGAGTCGCCTCAACGGATCGCATATCAGACGGACATGCTGTTCTTGGGAAATACATATATGTGGTGCTTGGGATGAAGGGTTGGAATGGCAAAGGAGACTTGGAAGTGCAAGCCTCCCTCTATTCTCTCGAGGCTTTTCGACCAATTTTACTAGGCGGAAAGGACCCGCTCGATCTACTCCCCTGCATCATAGTATATTGTATTGGTGGGTGTCTCTCACTGCCTTGCTACCCTTTGCCTACTCCTCACAGGTAACCTAATCGGGTTTTCTGGGACGGTCATCACTGACCGTTTTCAGCTCGAGAGCCTTACACAGTGCTTCACTCTTCCTACGAATGTCCACGAAAATGCCATGGCTACCCGACTGGCTCGTGCATTTGGCGCATTTAGGCTCGCTGTCGAAAAGCTCTGCACCCACTACCAGAACTTAAACTCAAGTAAACTGCATGACCTCCAAACACGTGAAAGGGCGCTCAGAGTGATATTCCCGTACCCTGATAGCTATGAAACGGAAGACGGAAAGATCAAGTTCACCTACGATTCTCGTTTTAACGACGGGAAGCTCATGTTTCTCGCAACGACTGCTAGAGGGATCAAGGTCCTAGTCAAATTTACTCGACGGTATTCAAAAGAAGCACATCAGCTCTGTGCTAAGGCTGGAGTAGCCCCTAGTCTACTTGGATTTCAGTCTCTGCAGGCAGGATGGTATATGGCTGTTATGGAGTATCTGGACCCCCAAACCTACCGCGTTTTAGGGCCTGAGGATGGCAGTAACCACGCATCATTGATAGCAGAGATCCGGCATGTGGTCCAAGTATTGCACAATGGTGGGTTCGTGCATGGAGACATTCGTGACGTCAATATGATGACTCGTCGTCAGTGGAGGACAGACGCACAGAATGTCTTTCTACTCGACTTTGACTGGGCTGGGCGCAAAGATGCCACGATATACCCACCAAATCTGAACCGGGAAACGGTGAAACGTCATGAGGGGGCAAAAGATGGAGCGGTGATCACGCAGGAACATGACTGGGCTATGGTTGACTGTATCTTTGATCCAACGGGGCGACTGTATCTTTGATCCAACTGGGCGACTGTAGTCACTGCTTTTGTTTGATATGTACGTTTGTGATCCATTCTCAAGATGCCTACCTTTGAGCTGTATCGAGCCTGAAGCCGAGATGAAGTTACGTGTATGGTGGAGTCGAATGGCCATTACAAACACCGAGCTTCGGTTGTCGCAAATATTAAGCGCGGATTGACGCCTATCCGGATACGTGCTCTCATTATTCTCAGCGGAACTCGTTATCTGGCAGGGGTGTTCCATGGACAATGACAGTGCAGAGCGCCACCAGTTTGATTGCTCGCTCTAAGAGAATACTCAGATCATGAACAATAGGGGTAGGATTTTTACAACTCACGGCGCATTTCTAGGGATCTGGATCCGGCGATGGTGCTCGAATGAGGGATCGGATCACGCTCACGACCCCTCTCCCGATATCTATTTCGGCGATCTCTTGCCTGCTTTTGCCCAGTAACCCCGAGACAAGACTCCCCGCCCACTCCCGTTTCGATGGAGGGGAGCCCCTCTTAATTTTGGACCTCAAAGTCGAGGGGTGGGTAACCCCACACGCCATGCTCGTAGCTAAACGGTGTCTTGAGTTTCTTAATAACATTCTTACGACGGTACTCTGCTACTCCTTGACGGATTGGTGGCGGGAGTTCCAAGTTATGGTCCGTGGTACTAGGCGATCCTTGCCGAGGTTAATTTCACCTTTGAGTGCCTGGAGGGATGCCTGGAAGCTTGGCAGTGTCTCTTCCCATTGTCCATATAGCATCCTCTTCTTCATAGACATCTGGAAGCCTTGTTGGATGTTCCAATTCGTACACTATGTTTCGCTGCATGGCGTCAAAGACATCTCGGAGAGTAAGCTGAGGAGGGTTGGGAGAACTTGACGCTGCACGGGTATTGGTCTGGGGAATATGAAGAATGGAGTCTTGAAAACGCAGTGAGTTGGCCGGCCTGGCGTTTGGGCATATGACTGGCTGGGGTGAACTGTGAATCGTCGATTTCCAGAGCACGGAGTGCCCGGATTGGAGAACAAGTAATAAGGGTGTACTTTTTCTGAATCCGTGGACACTCGTAATTGGTCATTGAAATACCTCGGTGCGTCAGGACAGTAGTTGGGGTAATTTATCGGTTCGTGTCTAGCTGGAAGAGCTGTGAAACCAAATTCAACACAGGTCTTTATATTTATGACTGCATTTTCCATGGTTGGTACCATTTACAAACCGCTGTTTATTCCATACTTCCTTCCTGCCGGGCAGCGTGTACGCTGTGATCCGATTCGCGGACTGTATGGCAATAGTCTGGCTTCCATCTTTTTCATCCCACACCGGTGACTTCTAGGACCGTGTCCATGACTACCTTGACGTAGGATCATCCAGGCTCGGTCTACTATCTCATACCGAGCTAGTGAGTCTATTTCTGCTGTTTAAGCGCGCGTGTCCTCATTCCCCATGATAGTGGCTATCCAATAATGTATATAGTCTGCTATCGCATACTAAAACTTGGCTCCTTTAATCCTCCAACACCTTTACGTACCATCGATCCCTCTTCGACGGCTTGACCGCGATAAGGAGAAGGCAGAATGATCTTATTGTTTACCCATCACGTTCTGACGGAAAATGGAACCGGTGCTCTTCTCCAAGTGAGGAGTTACGTTCGGTAGTTTGGTCACGACACGATCCCCTGAAGGGGGAGGATTACCAAGAGGCGTTGATTACCCTATCAACATGGATACCAATTTGAATAATATGAGTTGTGTTCGAGATAATCCAGAGATTACTTTAGACCCATGTACAAGTACACGATAGTGTCAAAGCTGTATCGTAATACCCTATTCATGAACGGAAACCGAAGTCCGTATCATTGGTGTGGCAACGCTCCAGCCGGTCCCCTCCCCTCCTCAACCCCTCCCAAACTCCCGATCAAAATGGTCCAACCAATTCCATCCCTCACTCACGTTCCTCTTCGGAAGCGTGGTAATCCTCCTACGTTGCCTCTGACACCGAATAAGTTCGTCCTCGGGCACTAACCTCAGTTTGCGCTCCTCATCACCATCACCATCGCCTGCACCTCTACCCCCAGATGCATTTTCATACTCGACCTGTATCTTTGCCTGCCAACTGCTACCGTCACCACTACCACCAGCAGAAACGGACCCGGCTCTGGAGGGGATCAACGACCGTGCACCGCCGAGCATAATCTCCGCAAGCTGGTGCAGCCGGCTCCGGTCCTCGAGCGCCAAATGCGCCTTGGGGTGTGTCTCGATCCGCCGCCAGGCTTCTTCCGTCGGGAGCTCTTCCTCGTCCTCTTTCCCCTCCCCTCGCCTGTGTTTGTGCTCGTGTGATTGCCCGTGCTGGTGAGGATGCGAGGGGAGAACGGGGATGGACGAGGGACAAGCATCTTGATCATTTTCACGGCGTGCAGCTTCAGCAATCACCGTCGGGTCGGGCGGTAACCCGTGCATGTGTAATGGTGGAGTTTTCACCGTCGAGCAAGTGGACCCGCCGCATTTACTCGGGTCGCCACAGCAGCTCAGGTTGGACGGATCTATGCTCGTCGGTACCATAATGGGCTGTCGATTGATTTGGGAGTCGATTTGGGGGGCAGTATTATTGGCGTTGTGCGACGGACCTGAACAGGTCGGGCAGGGGTTGAGCGTGCATACTGAGTTGCGAAGTGCGTTGCAAAATGCTTTGCCGAACGCGCTATCCGCACAGGCGGAGCAGTTTGCGGGATCGCCAGAGCATCCAGCACGCTTCGGCACTGCTCCCTCTGCCATGGTTGCTACATTAGTTGTACTCGTACTTGCCGCAGTGGAAGAAGAGGCTTTAGTAAATGCAGCGAGGAACGCGTTCTGCGTCCCAGTCCTCCGCGGACGTTTGGGCAGCGGTACAGCCAGGGCGAGGGTTGGTGGGTTACCAACCATCGACGATGAAGACGGAAAGGGTACCGCCTGTGCACTCGCATTCGCTGCTGCATCCAGGAGCGCTGCCTTGACCGTGAGTTGTGTATCCAGTGCGCCGTGCGAGATGGGCGGTGGGTTGAAAGGTTGGAGACCGTACTGTTGACATAAACAGTTACTGGGGTTCGAACACATTCCGCACGACCGAAATTCTGGCTGCTGATGATTGCTTTGGTGTGTGGAGGGTTTGTGGGGCGACGCCAGGTCGACATCCATCGTGGCGAGATCGGGGAGCGCACTGGGTGTAAGGACGCCGTGCGAGGAGGTCTCGTCGCATAGTGATGATGGAGTAGTCGAGTGTGCCTGCGCCGGTTCCTCTACACACAATGGCGTGTCTATGGGATCTCCATGTTTGGGCCGTTTGACGTTTCTCCGCGCGCAGGAATCCAGGTCTTCCCTCGCTCTCTTGCCCGCATTTGTGCTCGATCTGCTGGTCCGTTTGCGAACCGTGAAAGGCTCAAGTTCTGGGATCGCGTTTTCGGTCTGCTGCTTCGTGGCGGCGAGCTGCGCTTCGAGCTCGGCGACATGTACACGGAGAGACTCATTTTCCTGTCTTAAAGTATCGTTTTCCTCCTTGAGACGTTTGCTCACGGCCTGGAGGGCGACATTGCGCTCGACTTCGCCCTGTTCGAAGAGCTGAACACGGGCCTGCAGCTCGGCGAGCTGCGTCTGCTTGCGTTCACGGAATGCACGTTGTGCAGCGCTGTATGGTTAACCATGTGGCATCAGTCGCGAGGGTGATACGGGGGCACAGAGACGAGGAGAGAGAGCGAGGCTGACCGGTTCTGGTTTTTCTTGCCACATTCTGGTGGGATATGCTCGTCATCTTCACCCTCAGTAATGCTTGGCATTTTTTGCTGCTGGTGCGTGGGCAGTTGTTTCGGCTTTCGGCCTGGGCGTGGTTTGGGTGGAATGACCCACTGTTTCGACGCTGAGGGGATCGAGGGGGTCAGAGGGTCCTCAGAAGGACAAGTAGGGTGTACCTGTCGCGTAGAGGGTGGCCGAGGGCTTGGGGGCGGGGATTGGGAGGGACATGAAGGAGCGAGGGGAGCGAGGGAAGTGGCGAAGTTCAAACTCGTAATCGGATAAGATGACAAACAATCCACAATCAGCCGGGTTTTTGCTTTGTCTGGCATCTTATCATTCCCGATTCAGTAGTCAAAGGAGACCACGCACAGCCGCAGCGGCATAGCCGCACAGCCGCAGAGGATAGGTGGTGGTAGTCAGGTGCTCGATTTGGTAGGTCAGATAGGAGTAACAGAACGAGTAAGCAGTAAGGAAAGGTAAGTAACGAGTTTGTGAGTAAGTAACTGGCTGTGCGATTTGACAGATTGTTGTGTTTCGAGTCCGTAGTCCGTACGTCTGACTCTGGCCTTCGCCGCGTTGCTGCCTCTCTGCCTCCTCGGTGTCTTCTAAGCCGTATTTCTTGTACTATCCAACTTCAAAAATGGCAGGAATCCAGTCCATCAAATGTGCGTACGACTTCCGGAAGCCCCCCTGGAGCGTCAGCCCGTTGCCGCGCTGGCTTTCTATTCTTAACCTCAATTTCGTTACTTACCAACCCCTTGCTCTTACCTCTCTTCTTCAGGTGTCGTTGTTGGCGACGGTGCAGTCGGAAAGGTCAGCCTTCTTCCCTCCGCAAGACGCCCGCTATGGTGCCGCAGCCCGCTCATCGAGTTGTTCAAGCAAGACCTGTCTATTGATATCCTACACAACAAATGCATTTCCTGTACGCACATTCCCTCTGAGCGTCGTCTTATCGCCCCTCATGTGCCCTCCCAATCTTCCAGGGTGAATATGTCCCTACCGGTGCGTCTGCAGCTCTCAACTGGCATTCACGAGGTCCAGCTAACGTCCATCCATCAGTATTCGACAACTATACCGGTACGTCGCTCTCCCCAAGCCCGCAGGATGACTTGTGATGTGCCTCCACTCGAAACGACAGCCCAAGTGATGGTCGACGGGAAGATTATCAGTCTAGGATTGTGGGATACAGCGGGTCAGGAGGACTACGATCGTCTCCGGCCCCTGTCCTACCCCCAGACCGACGTCTTCGTCATCTGCTTTTCCCTAGTCAGTCCACCCAGTTACGAAAATGTCCGAAGCAAGGTGCGCGGTGCTTCTCCATGGGCTCGATCCCATCACTGAATCATATTGCGCAGTGGTGGCCCGAGCTGAGGCACCACTCGCCCTCAACGCCGGTAATCCTTGTCGGCACCAAGCTTGATCTGCGCGAAGACCCTACGACGATCGATAAGCTCCGTGACCGGTACGTCTACGTAACATCCATTCATTGACTCGCCTGGTGTGGTTTGGTACCCCGACCACATCTCCACCAGTATCGCCCCATACGTTGCCCCATACCTGCGCATATCGTCCATTCACTCCGATTGAACTGAGCCTCGACTGACGGACAGTTGAATGACTGACTGATTCCATTCATTCGGACATTACCATACAGCCGCATGCAGCCACTCACGTACCAACAAGGCGTCGCGATTGCAAAGGAGATAAGCGCCGTCAAGTTCCTCGAGTGCTCCGCGCTGACGCAAAAGGGCCTCAAAAACGTGTTCGATGAGGCCATCCGTGCGGTTTGTGCGTAATACCCAGTCAAAGGAACACCCTGTATGTGTGTACTGATATGGCGAACCCCTTGGTGTGCGTGTAGTGTATCCCGTTCAAAAGGGCAAGGAGAAGAAGAGAGGAGGATGCGTCGTGGCTTGAACGTCGCCGTCGTACTCAAATGCTGCACACAGTCTTAATACTCGGATCTTTATCGGTGGCGCCGTACGGAGACGCGGGAGATTGGCTATAGATGGTGTTTATGATCGAACAGGAGACGAGGAAGATGTGGATGCGGGACGCGGGATGGAAGATGCGGGATGGGGGATGGACGTATAATGTTGCCATGCTACGATCTTCAGTTTCTCTAACTTCGTTCCATCGTACTCGTACTGCAAATACTGCAAATATGACCCGCGCTTGTGTTTGTGTTTGTCGCGCCATATGATTTTTGCTCAGTCACGTGAGCGGTGGCAGCTTGTTTATCAGACGTCGCGTCTCGGCGGCCGCTTAAGGTTTGACCCTCTCCTCCACTGCGGTTGATCGCCTCGCGCGGCCTTCCCGCGTCGCCTGAATGCCTCCTGCGCCGTCAAGCACACGAGAAATACAGAATTACGCGAGCAGCAGTAGTAGCAGCAGCAGCGTGCCCACCGAGAAGCGTGCGTCGCGTTCTGCCCTGGACGCCGACAAACAAGGCGAGAAAGGACGCGTACTGACGCGTTTTTTGTGCTCAGACCGACACCTTCAGCACAGTAATACCACATCCCAGACATTTTCACCCGACTACAACCCGAGCGACGACCTCGCTGCCTACGCGTCAACAACGCATCCCAACTCCGCCGATTCCGCTCCCGCCGTACCCGCCGCCCCGATTATCATCCAATCCGCTTCCGACATGTCCTACCAACAGCCGGAGGCCATCGCTGGGCCGTCATCCGCGCCAGCCCCGAGGAGCAAGGCTCGGCTGGGCACTCCGCAGCCGCACGCACAGCCACCGATACGGAAATTACCTAAAGTTGCTGGCGGCACGCGCAACAATACCCACAGCGGCGACTCAATGACGCCTGCCCAGCGTGCGGCCTACGTTGCCCGATACACCTACGCAGACATGCGCGACACGTCTTTCCATTCCCCTGGCCCTCTCCTGCCCAAGATTCCCTCCCTGTACGAGGCGGCCGTCATCTTTCATACCCCCGACGCGCCTGGGGTCGACTACACCCTCTTCCGCAAGGCTACCCACGACTTTCTGGACTTTGACACAACCTTTACGCTTTACCCTACTTACTGTTCGCTTCCTGCTGAGATGAAACCAAGCAAAGACGACTGGGATGACACGAGGGATGCCGACCAGGACGAGGCCCGCAAAGTCCGTTGTTTGTTTTGCCGTGCACGGTTTGGCGGGCGGAATGCCAAGGCTATGTGGGAGCGCCATGCGAGGGAGCATTGGGATAAAGGAGGTAAGTAATTATGACGCGTGTTTCTTTGAGTCTCGTCGCGTGAAACTGCGACTGATCGGGATTTCAGCGCGCGCGTCTTGGGAAAAGCAAACGAATACGAAAGCTCCGCGGAATATGTCTGCAAAGACTCTCGCTCAAAGTCGTGGTCACCTTCCTGCAGCTCCCGAACGCTCGTCCAACGTGGCCCCCCGTGCCCCGTCCATCCGTGCTGCTGCCGCTCTCGCTTCGACTCATATCACCGCCAGCGAGGCAGGACCCAGCAATGGTCGCTCTCAAGCTTTGTATTTACGTTCCGGTTCGCCCATCCGCGCCACTGCAGAACCCATCGTCCGCCCTCCACTGTACATTCGTCCCCGGCTGTCTGCCTACTTTTCACGTGAGTACAACCCTCAGGTCAAGCTCTCGAAGAAAGAACAAGCCGCGCATGACCGGTGCACTTCCATGTCCGATTCCGACTCGGACGTGGAGTCACTTTACACAAATGAAGACGACGTACCCCCTTCATCTCAGTCGACCGTATCGACCTCAGCCCAAGCAGAACATAAGCCAGTCCTCCGCACTCCCCCGCGTCACAGATTCTCGTCCACTCCTTGCACGCCACCACCACCGGACGCGGAGCCTTTCAAGGTACGCACGACGCCGTTCTCGCGCCCGGGCGACCTCTCGCACTCGCCCAACATCCTCATCCCGTACAACTACCCCTGCACGCCAATCTGGACCTCGGCAGACGACGAGAAGCTCCGCACTGCTGAGTATGACCCCGATTCACCGACCCACCTCCTGCAGAAGCTCGAGCAAAGTACCATGACGCACTTGCACATCGGGAAGAAGGCCCTGCGCCCGTATGTCTGTGCGGACGGCGACGGCGAGGGCCCGTGGTTGCATGCTGGCGCGAGCTACTACAAGCGCTCGAGGGAGGAGGAAGAGGACGACGAGGAGCTTCGGAGGATCTGGAGCCCCTGCAAGCGCGCGAAGACGGATGCGGCGAGTCCGTTTGATCTTGAATTCGGCGAGGATGACGGGCTCAAACTGGGCGACTTTGCAAGAGGTGCAATGGAGCGGTTCGATTTGGAGATCAAGCCCGTCGGCCCATTGCTCGAGAGTCCGTTTGCAGAGGATGACGCGTTCTGCGGATTGTGGGTGAACGACGCGTTTACGCCGTCATCCTTTGATCTATCGAGCCCTGGCACCGATTAGCTACTCGCCACACTACTTGCGGTGTCGTTCTGACCCCCACCTATCATTTCACTGTGGATGCGGACCCTTCTCTTTGATGACCTCGTCTGTTCTGTTTCATGGTGTATGGCATCTCTCATTTTCTTCAGTCCTTCAAGAATGCTGCTGTCTCACCACCCTCATCTGGCCCGAGGTATTTGTATCTCTTTCGATCTTCTTGCATAACTACACTCAACGACTATATCACACCGCCTTTACGTTCGTCGTGCTTTTTGGTTTCTCAGGGCCCGCGAGTTCGAGATTTTCGATCCAAATAATTGTGTCAGTTAGTCGCCGTTTCAGTTAATGTACTACAATGCCACGTTTTTAAGACGATCACCGAGTGTCGAGAGGGAGCTGTTTGATTTGAGTTTACCAGCATCCATTACAGAAGCACCACGACTATACCAGAATTCCAAACTTGGCTTTATGAAAGATTCGTAGAGTTTCAAAACATTTGTGAACCCATTAAGTTCAAGAGGGCTCTGGTGACGTTGTTTCAAGTGTCACCAGCCATTGAAGTGGAGTGGATTGGAAGTTGAGGGGACTTCATTTCAACCTTCTCGAGTGCATACAATGAAAAGGAAAAGGAAGGGGACAAAGGAGGCGGAGTAATTAAGCTATGTTTGGGTGGCGTCGCGGCGGGCGGCGATGCAGGAAACGCAGAGTATGAACATGCACAATACATATTCCGTTCGCTCGCGCGTACCGCTGTGCTAGTCTCGCGTACAACGCATTGGTGCCAATTCACCATATGCCAAGGGGGATCGGAACCATTCCAAGCATTGCCAGTACCGGGGTGTATTATGAGAATCATGCTGGGACAGAGACACGGAATCCCAGTAAGAAAGAAAGGATCCTTAATGGCAGTGCGAGTGGATTGTCTCTAGTGTCTGACGGGGTCTCGAGTACTTTCAAGCGGAGATCCCTAGAGCACACAGCAACGCCTATGGTTAAAGTACTTATAATTATGATTCTCTATTTATCCATGAATTCCGAATGAGTGTACATTTCAAAGTCCCGGTCCAATCGCCATACCGGATTGACACCCATGGAACGCCTAATACTCTATATATACTCAACTCGAAGTCAGTATGTATCCATGAGGACTTTATCATGAGAGGGGGGCATTTTTGTAGACGGATGTATTCTCTTTTACTTTGGAGATGAGGAGTATATCAACAATGATGTGTCCGTCGTTCTGTGACGATCTTTTATATTGGATGGAAGAAAGACTGACGATTACCCGAACAACACGCTCCGGCCGAGGACTTGGTACACTGATTCTTGTGGTTCTAATATGCTTGTGCGACTCTAATGAAGAATAGA
>Ga0307515_10008591_pt1 | contig 19886 bp, 6 predicted proteins | sample 17_EM_MG_FD_194513 | JGI IMG/M metagenome (GOLD analysis project Ga0307515, IMG submission 194513) | Populus trichocarpa ectomycorrhiza microbial communities from riparian zone in the Pacific Northwest, United States - 17_EM | ecosystem: Host-associated > Plants > Roots > Unclassified | place... | reverse complement strand
GTGCAATCGTGCCCGCAAAGCTAATCAAGAAATTATAATTACTCAAACCTAAACCGGCAATTTGGATGAAATCTTACTCAGCCATCGAAGGAACAAAGTCTCAGCGTAAACCACCAAACTACAAAGGGGCAAATGTGGACCGCAAAGATTGTCGTTTAAGGTTGTCACATGTGTAAAAACCATGGTCCAAAAACTGCCCTCTAAAGTGAACAAAGATGCATGCGCTCTTTGAAAATAAGGCCCAAACAATTTTTTATTAAAAAAATAATTTTTTTATATATTAAAATTTTAATATATTAATATATTTAAAAAAATACTTTGAATAAATAACATGAACACTCCAATATAACATGGGTAGAGGCGTCGTGCCTTTTCAATTGTGAATCGCGTGGCCCACCACGATCCACCTTGAAACCAGAGGCCGTAAATCTTGGCCGAAAACCACTTGAAGTTGAATTTGAAGTGGGTGTGTAGAACAGTAATAAAAATTGTTTTTTTTATTTTAAAATATATTAAAATATAATTTTTTATTTTAAAAAATTAATTTTTAATATCAACATATTAAAATAATATAAAAATATTTAAAAAATAAACAAAAAATAAGAAGCTACTTTATTTGAGGGTCAGATCTGCGTGGCACCATCATTAGCTTTTGGGGTTGGTCAGTATTAAAAGGCTAAATAAAAAGTGGGGTAGCCTTCGTCATTAGTGTTGTCCTGAGCAGAAATGGCTGAGAGACAAAGGCTTCGGTCCCCAACAGAACTACTGCATATTGTCGGCAATCATCTCAACCTCTCTTCTCCCAGGACAATTCTCGCTTCACTTGTTTCTCCTTTAATATATGATATGATTTGATATCCTTTCGTATTTTTTAAATTTAAATTATTAAATTCGAAAACAATTGTTTAATTACTAATTATTAAAAAAAAAGACCCAAAAAAAATTGTGAGTACCAAAAAATATTTTACATAAAAATATAATATTCAAGTCTTAGAAAAAAAAATTTAGCATTGTTATTAAATTTAAAAATACAGTCAATTTTATTTTTTTTCATAAATATAAATTTTCATTACAAATAAGTCTAATATGTACATTCAATAAAATAAATAGAGAATTATATGTGCTAATAAATAATAAAAAGTTTATTAATATAAACTAAAAATTGAATAAGGAAACTAAAATAAAGATAAATATTAAGATATCTAATCTTATATATATTTTTGAATTTTGTATCTAATTATAGAACATAGTTTTTTTAAAAGAAAATATCTAATTTCATATATTTCTCAAGTCTAAAATCAATTTTTTATTGACATTTTTTGTATTTATCTCAGTGAACACAAGGTTTTAAATTATAATCATTGTTTTGATAGAAATAATATGACTGTTAAAGTAAATTAAAAAAAAATATGATGTTCATATTTCATGCATGATTGAAAACAAAAAAAATCATAAAAGTATTAAAATCATATTCAAAATCCATTTAAAAATTTTAAAAACAAAAAATTAAAATATTTGAGTCGAATTTCCCAGAACAATGTATAATTATATTATTATTTTCATTTCAGATATATAATAAAAAATGCTAAAATAAAAATAAAAATTTATAATATTGTTTAATAATCACGTAAAAAATAAAGAATAAATGAATAAGTATGGTAATTTTATTGTTTTGAATTCCAAAAAGAAAAAGAAAAAAGAAAAGAGGGGGATGGGGGGACATAAAAAGAGAGACTCACTCTCATGCGTAGGTTTATAGGTCAGACCCGCATGTCTAGCCTTGTTTTTTATTTTCTTTATTAAGATAATAGATAACATGTTATACAATTCTTTTATAAAAAAAAGTAGATATCATATTGTCTGTTAAGGCAAACGATATATTGTTCGTTTGCCTAGTTCCATGTAGACAAACTCGGAAGAAAATGCCATTTTGCTTTTGGACTTAATAACCCATTTTCCACCATTTTTTTTAGTTGAAAACACATGGAAAACAATATACCCAACTTAATAGATTCACTTGTTTCCTTCGAGTTGCCAAAAATATTGGTTAAAAAATGAAAAATCAACTCGAGATACAAAATCTTCTCAATCCCTGATCTATTTTTTTAACCAATTTGAATATCATTAACCATCATCATTCAACTCCTCTTGTCGAATGAAATATCTGGGCACCAAACTTGATCACTTTTATGATCGGATTCGCAACAACCGATCATTATCTATCTCTACCACTATTTTTTAGCAAGTCTTTCTTTCATTTATGGATATAAAATGAATAAAATGAACTTGCGGACCAAATTAAACATTGGTAAAAACTTTGGATCAAACTTATTGTTCTTCGTGTTTTGCAATTTAATCCCCTTTTTTTATTTAGAACTTCTACAATAACAGCAATACTAATTCCATATAATTAGGCAATTGAAGAATGCGATTAAAAGAAAAAAAAAGTTTGAATTTATAAAAGAAATGATTTGTGGAACAATGAAGCTCTCTAAGAAAGTGTTAGGTTTTTATTAGATTATAATCATTCAAAATTAATGATAAGATTTTGATATTACAAACATGAGAATAATCTAAAATCCTCAATAATATAGCTATAAAATAGGGATAGATACAAATCAGCTCTAACTTATCATGTATCACATGTTATTCTTTCACTTTGAAAAAAAAAAACCAAACACAAAAAAAAAGTAAAAAAATAAAATTTATAATTTATAAAAAATGATAAGAATATATCTCTTATTATTTCTCTTCTCGACTTATATTTATCTATTTCTATAAAATGAATCTTATTGAGTAATTTAAAAAATATCATTAATTATAGCTCGAACACCATAAAATTCTTTTATGTTATTTAAGTGATGATATAAACTCTTAAATCTAATATCATATTTAGGCTTGATTTTATTAATGAATTGCCAGAGAAAGATTTTCTCCATAACCAAGGTAAAAATTAGAATACACACACACACACAGCGATTAGTTAAATTAGAAAAATAAAAAAAATATACGTGTGTATGTATCTTTTTTTACTTTATATATAATTATTATTTTTATTATTTTCAATTTTCAATTAGATTTCAAAGAAAGTCGTACCTCTCATTTATTTATTAATGTTATATCTCATTAATGATGTTAATTTAAATGTTATGTTAGATATCAGTGTTTATATTATCATTCAAGAAACACATCATATTTAACTAGTATACATTCAATTAGATGCTTTACTGCATAAAATAAAATCTAAAACCTATTTAAATAAAATTAAATATCAAACACAAGTTTCAGCACTCAGAATCAAATGATCCAAACCAAAAATCAAGAACCCACATTTGCATTCATGATGGTCGAAAAAAATGTCAGCTCAAAGAAAAAAAGAAGAAGAAGAAGCCCAGTTCCACATTTAAGCCACTAAAATCATATGAATTAACTCTCCAAAATTCGAAGAAAAAAAAAAGATATTAATCAAATTCCAATTAAAAGACCCAAAGAACTATTAATGGAGCAAATTGAACACTGTTTTTGACCGGGCCTGTCAATCCTCGTTATTCAAAGACTTCTAATCCATCTTCTTCCCCACACAACCAATTCCTCAAAAACCATAATCAATCGTATAAACCCACCTCCACAAATCAACCAAGTTTCCTACATTCACGTCACCGACCTATCAAAATCCATAAAACCGATTCTTCACCACCATTCAACAACATAAAACAGTGATAGTGCATGAGGGTTTTGGGTGAAGAACGTTTTTTATTTTTATTTTGATAATTGAGAGAGAAGCTCTTATATGAGAAAAAAAAATGGAAGAGATGGAGAGATTTCATGGGTTGGGGACCGAACTGTGAAACACGTCATAGGTTTAGGAGCTTTTTTGTATTTATTCTTATCAGATATAAGACACATGAAAAGAACAAAAATCACTCCTTTAATTGTGAAAAATGATGTAGAAACCAATGAAAGCTTGAAATAAGAAGTCAAGGAGAAGCTTCATTTCTGATCAAAATGAAGAGAACAAGAAACATGGGTTTTCCTCCAAAACTGGCCCTGGTTTTCATCGGATTCTTTGGATGGTGCGTCATTGCTACAAGTGTTCCTGATACCAACGTGACAACTGTTCTCTGCAACTCAGGGGTGTACTCAAAGGGTGATCCTTTTGGTACTAGTCTAGCTTATGTCCTTGCAGAAATTGAGGCTGTAACCCCAACGAGCAAGAATTATGACTACTTCAACATCTCTCCTTATCCTAATGCTGTTGCCTATGGTCATGCTGCTTGTAATCAGAACCTCACCAGCTCCGACTGCTCATCATGTCTTGGTACGGCTAAAACAGCCATGTTTGCGAGTTGTCAAAGCCGAATAGGGGCTCGTTCGGTGCTCCATGATTGTACGATTAGGTATGAGCAATACCCATTTTCTGATTAAACAATTGGGCTCTCGACAAGATAGGATTTTTCTTTGGCTACCATGTTATCTATGTACACCATGGACAGTGTGTCCAAACTTATCCGTTTCAATGTTCTCGTACTTAGTTTGGCTGATAAGGTTTTTGCTTGTTCTTTCCTGTCACTCGTTATCATGTATTCGTTCTTATTTAGTTATTTTGGCTTATTAGTTTTCTTGTTCATTCTTGAACATGCCCATCCAATTTTGGATTCTTATGGACTATCAAGCATGCCTGTTTGTGCGTGAATGTCTCCCCGATTTTATCTTTGAAAGTTATGCAATTATGATTGACCAAAAATTGTCAATGGCACCCACTGCTGTCAAAAGCAGGGGAGCATGGAGTGGCCTTTCCTTTCATCAAGATTAAAGGGAAGTAAGCTAGTGGATAACTTCAAAGGAGGGGATAAGACAGGCATTTTCCTCTTGAATGCTTAATCTCTAAAACCCTCAATCTCCTATGCAAGATCCATTTTGCTCACCACGCTGCAAATTGCGCATAATAAATTCACAGGGAGCACCTGATAGGAAAGTGGTAATGCCCCATGCTTTCGATTTTCATCAAGGCATGGAAGTCCGTATTTTTGGCCAACCAAATCCTTAATACATAAATTTCTAGCTTAAGTTACGAGTTTTTCCATGCGTGTCAAGAAACCAACACAAATTCAAGAGCACTGTAGGGAAATAAAGGCCCCCAGAACTAGCATAGTATGTACTTTGAGAATTTCCACGCCCTGGATTCTTACTTTCTTTAACAATGACTAAAGCTGAAAAGTCCTGCTCCCAGTGGTATGTAAATTAAACAGAGGAGGAGAAATCGTACTGTTAAATTTCCAGTATTTGCTTTGCATAAACAGTGTACTAGTGGCGTTATCAGAATCTTTCTATGGTTTTTCTGTCCCAATGAATGCACTTTGTATAACAAAAGGAAAGGCATGCCTTTGTGTATCTCTTCACAACCATCAATTTTGCCTTGTCCACGATGCCTGTGAAATGTCCCCAATCATTCTGGGAACAAAATTCATCAAAAAACAGTATAACTTAAATTTTCCCAAAGATTGTCGATGGAAACTGTGATTGATCAAGTGGATGACCTGGAAGCGAACGCATCACAACCAACTCAGAAAATGATGATTTTGTTGATTGGTTTGAGGAAACAGCAACCTTTGATCTATGAACTGCCGTTCTTTAATCACGCTGGTCAAAACAGATAACTTCCTGTGCAGTCAGAGGAGCTTGAAGATTGTGTTAGATTTTGTGCATGAACAGACCCCCGCTTGAGAAGAAGCGTATAAAGAAGCTCATTCCAGGAATCAGGTACACCAGGCAGGCACCAATGGCTGCAGTCTTGATGGTGTAGGGAGGGTGGACCTATACTTGATCCTAGATAGTACACGGATGGGTGGCCATTCTTTCTCCGTGCTGACATGCTTGTCACATTCAACAAATGCAAGTTCATGGCTTGTGATTCATTTGAATGTTTCGATAACACATCAAAGAATATTTTGAAATGGATGTCCGGTGAACCAGCGATGAGCTTTTAAGTCAGGAAGCTTTTCCAAATGACAGCTACCGTGAGACTTCCGGTCACCACCTCTGTTTCATAAGCAAATTTATGAGATAACGCACTCACATGCAGTATTTGAGACCAAAGGAATCATCTCAAGTAACTCATGTGTTGAAAAGAGCTGGTCCACAGTCTAGCGAGGAAAGAATTCAGGTTTTCCCTCATAATCAGAAAACTGCACTGATAATGTTATTCTGTACAAAAACTTGGGACTAAAATCAAAGAGTACATATAGATGTATCAGCATTCAGGAAGAATCTGGCAGTTGAAATATTCGAGAAAGAGTTACTTGTAAATACATTTGAAATGTCCATGATAAAAAGAGTACCAACACAGAAAATTATATCAAGAAAAAAGAAAACTAAAGACAAACCTGAAATGTACCGGAGAAAAGGATCGAAAGAAGACTTGAGTCTTGCCCGTATTTACTTCAGTGTGAATCCAATCGATCAAGGTTTCAATTGATCTTCGATATGCAGTTTCAAAACTCATCTCCATCTTTACTTCCCCCCCTTCTTGGAAGTAACAACCCCTAGCAAATAACATAAAAGCAATTATCAAATATCATTTCAACATTATAGCATTATAGCATGAACAGACAATAGCTTCACTAGCAACTCTGAGACAATTAATTCCTCGAACAAATCATATTCTGATTTCTGACCTTGCCTCTTCCTACATGAAGTGTGCATGAGCGAGAATGCAACATCTTAACAGTGTAAAATAACAACTAGAACTGACAAAAGCATGCAACAAGAAGATTGTTACTCTGATGGTATAATGAAATGAAATGCCAGCAGCAACAAGAAGATTGTGGTTTTATTGCAAGGCAAACGTACTAGCTGTGGGTGATTTTATATGCGGTAATGAAAAAGAAATAGATAAAAACCCTTTCATATTTTCTCCATTTTGTCCATAAATCAAGTTTAATCATTGGTTTGAATGCCATACTCCAGTTGAAGACTGCAAACCCATCTTAACCCACACCTTTGGACTTTGGTTTAAAAGTGGTAAAGAGGATTCATACCAGGGAAACCTGATAGGTTATCATGCTTAGGAAGTTGGGAATAATCCTCAAATTCATATTCTGCCTTTACTTTATCCCTTCTCGTGCGCTCAACTTTCATAATATTCTGTTTACATCTACAATGGCACACGCCATCTCATATGCAACTGAACAAACACCAAGAACTTCCTCCATATGTTGGTGAATTCAAGCTCAATAGAAAGATGCAAGTTTCAGCAGACTCTGCAGTAAACCTATGGCATTCAAAAGATCTATAATCTCACCATGAATAATTTCTTTACCATATTCATGGCTAACAGAAACACATTTTCTTCTAGTCAGCAAATACAATGCATGTATGTTTTCAGCTCTGCCCCTCGGATTGAAACTCTTTTGTGAACAAACAAACTGTATATACCTTTCTCCTTCTAAACTTGTCACCTTAGGGCCTAAATTTCCATAATGTTGCAGATGTGTTTGCCACACGAAACATGCTTTCATCTCCAAGTTATTCTGTGTATTCACAAGGATTTTTTCCCCCACTAAATCCCCAAGTTGCTGAGCTTAGAAAAAACATATTGCACATATACACCAGCTACAGAAAAGGTTATATAAAGACTATTTTTGCACTCATATGGTCTTATCCTAGTTCTATAGTGCCAAAAGTAAAAAAAAAACCCGATAGTTTACGCTCTCGCACACTTACACACAAAAGAACCAGGTCATGTTAAGTGATCAGATAACATGTCTTACTCTCTGCCACTCAGATTGAGACCATGAACAAACAAGATGTGTGTATCTTCACGGATCTAAACTAGCCACCTTGAGGCCTAAATTTCTATAATCTGTCAGATGCATTTTCCACCTTAAACATGCATTTTAAGCAGACCAGCTACAGTAACCATATGGTCTTATCCTAATTCTACAGGGCAAAGTCAAAAACCAGAAAGCGTATGCTTGAGCACTTGCGCGTACACACACACACAAGAGCCAGCTCATGGAGGTAAAGCGATCGAATAGGCCGTCTTTACCCTCTAGTGGTCTTAATTATGCATACATGCAGACCAGTTGTGCTAAAAAGCTATAGATAGTAATTGTCACGGGCGGAGGTATGTTAAGGGCTGGGGTGGGCCAGGTCAAGATTTTATTGATATCTTTTTACTAGTTTTATATAAAAAATAATTTGTAATTCTTGATTAAGTTAGTTAAAAATTCTGAAAATTTACATGAAGCCTTCTAATATGATGTTTTAACTTGAGTTAAAATTTCAGAATTTTTTTATAAATTCAGAAATTTGATGAAAAATCACAATTTGACCAGTTTTACGTACGTTATTGGACGTAATTTTCAATCCGACCATCAGATTGAGCTGAAATTTTACGAGGGATCTTAAAATATATTGAATAAAATCTGGTTAAAATTTTAGGATGAACGGAGCTTGGTAGTGCTAACAAAAAAAAAAGAACCGTCAAATAAAAACAAAACGACTCATTAAGAGTAAAATGGTTATTTGCCTTTAAAAAATAAAACAAATCAGCTCTTCCTTCTTTTTATATGTTGCCGACTAGGCAGAAGTAGAATAGGAAAAGAAAAAAAAGAAAAGGTTAGAGAGAAATAGAGAAAAGTAAGGGAAAAACATAAAAAAAAAAATCTAAGAAAAAAAATAAGAAAAGTGAGAGAATAACTTTGTAAACTTACAAAATCCAACTTATAAAACACTAATCTAAAAAAGAATCAAGTGAAGGAAGGAGGAATTGAGAGAGGGAAAAAAATTTAATTACTTTGTTTTCCAGTTGACATGAAATTATTATTTTATCCCGGTTGAAGGGTTGTTACAATATCAATTCAGATTCGATTATAGATAAATTATATTTCATAAAATATCGAAGGATATAACTTTAATAGTGAGTTTATTTTTACTTTCACTTTAATTTTATGTGCTTTTAAATTTATTTTTTAATATTTTAAATAGTGTAATTAAATTAAAACTTTACTGTTAATTTTAAAAATTTATGTATATAAATTAATAATTGATCTTAAAAAATATTTATATATTTATTTAATAGCTTAGGGTTTGAAAAATTCCTGTCCGGCCTTGGTTATTGTGCCCCCGTATGGTATTCTCCAGATTCAGCGATGCCAAAAGTTGAAAATAGCTACTTGCACGCTACATATAAAGACACAAAGACTCGCACTTAGTGTTAGAAAAAGATAGAAACATATTTTGAAGATAAAGAGACAAAATAAATCTTCTCTAGATTGTTTTGAAGTAAATTTATGTAGTTTTAAAACATAAAGCAAATGATTAAAGGCTTCCTTAGGAACCCGTAACTGGATGGGTTAAACTTACCCTCTTATGGTCTTCCCATAGTTCCACCAATGGCCAGAGTTAATAATTAGCACATCCGCATCTTTCCACTTGGGGTAGTCCAGTCCAATGTATCCACTCTTACAGTCATCCTCACCTCATTCGGAGCTCCGGCAGGGGGCCGACCTTGTACCATTAGAAATGGAGCCCTGAATATTCAACGGTGCAATTTAAGTCCTTGAACATGAACGCCAGGAACCCTTTGTGCTTTGTGATTGGACTCCCATTCACCTCATATATAGAAGAATTGTCAGGAACAGCAGTGGCAAGCATACAGAGGAGGGACTCCCGTTGGTTCCTTCCAATGGAGTCTCCAACAAATACAAGCCTCCGCTTCCTCAGCTTTTCCAACATCAACCTTGCATCAAATCTGATCTCAAGAAAAGAGAGAGACAGAGAACCCCGGTATGCTTCGCATTCTTTGGATTACTGTGATCACAGTATTAATCAAATTCTAGTATTATTTTTTAAAATTTTTATATTTTCCTTTATTATTTAACATGATATCAGAATATAAAAATAAAAACAAAATACCACAAATATTTTCTCAAAAATATATAATCAATCCAAAAATAAATTGGAGACCCTCATTTCATGAAACTATACTATGATACCTTGGGGTTGTTCAATTTATCCTTGTTCTTGGCGCTCTTCTTTTTTTTTTCTTTTTTTGGGCACAAATTAAGAGCATTTACATATTCAAATCTGCCATAAATTAGTGTGCTCTAGCTAAATTATCACGTACTGTGATTCTTTAATCCGCGATAATCCTTCAAAGAACAGAGGATCCATTGACCGGTAAAGGAACATCCGTGGAATGTGCTCTGATCCTCACCAGTTCACTACTTCTTGATAGTTGTTAAAAAAAATGAAAAAGAATTCAGACCTAGCACAAAAAAATAATTATTCAGGCATGTCGGCAAATGGGTTGATATCAATAAATTCCATCTCCATTTATTAAGTACGTATTTGGAAGTGTTTTTAAAAGTTATTTTTACTTAAAATTGTATTAAAATAGTTTTTTTTTATAATAACATGTTAAAATTAAAAAAATATTTTTTTTTTCATATTTTTTTCAAGTAAAATATATTCTTCAAAAATAATTGAAAACAAAGTTATCCCACTTCAAACACTCTCTAAAGCGCAAACTATAAAACGTGCAAATATACACCGATCAAAAAGAAACAGCAACGCTATTGGATCCTTTTAGCCATTCCCACATGAGACGAGGCCAGATCCATAGCCATGGGCCAGCATCTGGTATACCTTTTGGATCGCTGAGCATTTTCTCGATCTGGGACTAGAAGTACCTATCCAGGACCTTGGTAAGAAATGAAATGATTTCTTGTGAGAAATCAGAGATGTCATAGAAAACAGGAAAACAGAAACGTTGTAACCTGGCTTTGTTTGGTATCATCTGCTGCTTTTGCTTTATGTTTTTGTTTCCAAATATTTGAAATAGAAACAGAACTTGTTTGTTTTGGATTTTCAAACCACCCCCTGAGTTATGAAAGGAAGTTATATGAAACGCATCGAATCCTTTCTCAATAAGCTGTGTCCAAGGATCATCCATTGCCTGCTGGAAATACCAAAACAAAGAGCCTAGCTAGAGGGGCATTTTCTTTCGTAAACAGGTTTGCTTTGTTTAAAGCAACCTCCATAGAAAGCAAGAAGTCTAGTGATTGTTGCTGGAGCTTGGAAAGGATTTACTCAGCAATGTTCATTTAGAGAACTTGAGTGCAGGTCAACTGATACCATGCTAATATCACATTTTGCAACGCTCAGCAAATGTTATCGATTCAGATTTACTCGAGAAGCATGAACTAAATAGGCCAAAAAGTTGAGACAATAAAGTAAGACGATTGCTCACAGGATAGTTATGAAGACCAGGGTGGTGCAGACAGTGCCAACAAAACAAAAGAGGTGATAGGCTGAGCTACGTGCCAAGAAAATATATTTAATCAAGCTGGAGAATACTGTAATAAATCTGTGCTCTTACCTTAATGATCGGTTCATTCTCCGTGACCAAGAACGAGAAACGCCATGGCGAGGTATGCTGCTTCCGGTACTGCCTTCGTGATACAAATTTATATAGAGAAGATATTGTTCTCTAACCAACCAGGATAATGAAATCAGTAGTTTTATTACCAGGAGCAAAATTGATTTTTACACAAGGAAAGGTACACATCTGGAAAGTTTGTTAGAGCTCTGGCTAACAGTGATTACAGTAACAGATGCATTTCAGTTCTCACAAAATGCAGTACCAGAATGTGAGGAAAGCAGCAATGCCAGTTACGATACATAGCCTATCTAACCTGCTTTCGATTTTCATCTTCTCCTCTCTTAACTCGCTCTGCGCTTTTGAGTACAAATGACAAGACTCGAGAACTTCACTGTGGTTTCTGCTCCTGCGGCAGCTCAATGCTTCCTTGAGAATAAGCAAACTATTTCTTCCATTGACATGAGCGCCTTCCATGTCTTCCAACTGCATGCTCAGCTCTGTTAAATTGAGAGTTGTCTGAACGCCCTCTCCTTCAGTGTGGATCACTCTAAACTTCATGATAAGGATGCATTCTACTACTTGACATGGAAGAATGTCTTTCGCAGAAAGTACAGATCCAAAGCGTATCACAAAATCCTTGTCTGTAGGCCAATGCCTTTGCCCACCGAGAGGGCTCCAGCTAGCAAGATTGGCAGCTTGCTTGATTTTTTTGTTAACAACAATCCAACTAAGTCGAAGCCCATCACGAAGCTCCATCCATAGTTTTCCATCCTTCCTTTCTTTCTCCATAGATAAAATTGGGGGCAGACCATCAGAAACCGAAAGGAAAACTTTCCCTTCATTATCATCATCCCTAGCTGCATAGGTAAGAAGATCAATACGAAATGGACAGTTGTAAAACCAACCATTGAACTCATTGGCATTAGGGATGCCCCACAGTACTTTCGAACAGATTGTTTTATCCTTGTACCTGATATCAACAATGGACACAAAATCCGACGGTGCAACACTCTCAAATCCATCTACATCACCATAGTATTCAGCCTCAGTCCATTCTTCAGGGTACTCTAAGTAATCGTTCCATTGATACTCAGTTACTTCCTTGTTAACAATAAGCGGAAAACAGTCTGCATAAAACTTTCTGAATCCACCAATTGACGATATTAAACTTCTAACATCTTCCCTGTTCGTGGAAGGCCACATAGAAGAACAAACATTATCCCACAATTTCTCTTCTTTTGAAATGGAACAGAACGCAGCACAAGCACAAGCTGCACTGGCCAATGTGGGGCCATCAAGACGCCTCAATATATCATAGAAGAGATCACTACTTAACGATGCTTCATTCTCAACCGGTCCAACCGACATAGCCATAGACAGGAACTCTGAACATAGCAGAAACAAAAAAGATAAAATTACTGCATGCATATAAAGATAGTAATTCAACATAAGTTCTCTTGGTAATCACAGAAAATTAGCAATCCATGATGAAGTTTTGAGGAAATGGTTTTCGAATCATTCAACTTATCCCTGCAAGAATCACTAATATGAGAAAAATCACAGTTCAGTGAGATTTGTAGAGAAAAAAAAAAAGGATCATCTTAAGTTTTCCCGATTATAATAACAAACAACATAAAAGAGACTACAAACAAACCCGTCACTTATAAACAGTATCAACAATCCACTCAAAGGCATGCTTAAGCAAAGATAAAATGATAGCCGTGATCAATTAAATACCAAATCAAAACCAGCACTTCAATGAGAAAGAAGAGATAGAGAGGAAGAGGACGCTGAGTTAACAACGCACCTTGTAGATTAACAAGCAGGCATCACAAGTGAAACAAATATAAAGAGAACAAAACGTGAGCGCAGAGAAAAAGCATTCAGGAATCAGAAAAGAAAAAACGAGAGAGAGATTCTTTGAGGGTTTAGATGAAACTAAGGTTTTGTTGGGATTTAAGGGTTTCTGTCTACTTTCTTGCTGCTGATTTTCTCGGTCTGATAAACATGAGGAGGAGCATAGGGGGTTTTGTTTCTGCTCGGTCTGGTCTGGTCTGGTGTGGTCTGGTTCTGATCTCTGATCCGGTTCCTTGTGGTACTTGGTGATGTTCAATGACTATTTGCCACGTCATTTAAATGTTGTGTTGATTGATGTAGACCACCCCGTCGTGTCTGACTAGTCTACTTGTAAGTCTTATCTCTTCAGCTTTCCCCTCTCGGGATTTTGTCCCTCGCTTCATCTCTTTTATTTTTTACAGACAAAAATCATAATTAATGTAATTTCAAATTTAAATCATTCTCTTCCGCTTATGCGCCTACAAATTGCTGGTCCAGCTTGGAAATGATCCTGCTTAATTTCTTGCATCTTGTTATACTAATTTTTCACTCCTTTCGATCGAGTATGAGGATTCAACTATTTTATTCTACTATATTTATAAATAAAAAAATCAATTGTTCCAATAAAATATTTTTCGTAAGTTATTCCTTAATTTTTTCAATTTTTTTTAGTTTATGTTGACAAATTAACATTGAATTTTGAACTTTTTAATTATAAAAAAATCCATCCAAACTACGTCGTATATTGTAAATAAAGATATTTCTAAGTATAAAGCAAAAACTTGAGGTTTCTTTACTGTTAGTTGAATTATTGTTAATTCTCTCATATTTCATTAGGGATTAGAGCACTAAAATTTCAAAAAAAATTAAATTTGATTTTTAATTTTTATTTACACAATTAAGTCATTTTAAATATAAATTAGAGAACATCTACATGTTTTATGTGGGGTTGAGAGTTAAATTGAAAGAAAAAATAAATTAAAGTGCAAAAACAGGTAAAATTGATGGCAGGTGTGTAATTTATTTAAAAATTTTATCTTCAACCCTTATTTTATGAAGCAATTAAATATCCGGTTCCTATAATTTTTAAAAAATATATTTCGATACCAAATTATCTTTTCTTTTTTAATGTATTTTATTTATATTAAATATTTGTTTTTATAATTGTTTGAATATGTACAACTTTGCATGGTATATTTTTATTAAATAAATTTTACATGCAAGTTATCTCTATTATAAATTTATTTTAATAAATAAATTTATTAAATACAACCAGTTAAATAACTCATGTTACGATATCAAATATTTTGAATATATAGCTCAATTGATTAGGTCTTAGATTTGCTTTCTAGATATCTTCAATTCAAGTCTCACAAATCTCAGGGTCACTGGAGATTTACATGGTTGTTAACTTTAAAATTTATAGAATTAATTGAGCTGCATACAAATTAGTCTGGAAATCCATATTAATAAATAAACAAATAAAAAGAGCAAAAAATTCAATCTTCCAAGCACTCTGTCACGCGGTGGTGGCCAGGAGGCACATGACTTTCATTGACTGTCATGTCATATACTTATAGCCAGTGAAGAAGGAAACTCTAAATTGATTTTCGTGCTGGGCAGGAGGTGCTTGTGACCACAAAAACAAAGAGCGCGTCATCTCTCTAGAAGGTCAACACTGCGAATTAGATATTTTTGTATTCATTGATATTATTTTTTAAAATTATTTTTTTAATTTTTAATATTAATATTTCAAAATAATTAGAGAATTTCACTCTTGTTTTCATCTTTTTGGACGGCATGAACAAGGAACCAAATCAAGCTTAAAACCCTTGAGATGCATATCGTATGGAAGGCTTTCAGCTTTGACATTTTTTTTTAAAAAAAAAATAATGACTTTGTAAACATCACCCTTTTGTTTCCAATGATCGGACATGTCGAGGAAATCTCTCTACCATGTAAAATCTAATTTTAACGGGCAAATCGTTAGGAGTTATTTAAAAACAAAATAACATTTTATTTTTCATGGATCCTATTTAATATATAAATTAATATTTTTCTATACAACAAAAATATATACAAGACTCAGTTAGAAAATCTTTGTAAAGTATGCCTCAAGAGTTACTTGTTTTCTCATTAAATTGATACCATCTTGAAACTCGTATCTTGCTTTTAATAGTGTTTGAAAATTATTTAATTAATATAATTTAAACAGATTATGGGAGGATGCATGAGAAACTAATTTTAAAACACCATCGATTTTTTAAAATTTAATTATTGATTTATGGTACTTAATCAAAAATTGATAATGGTAAAAATTAATTCTTCAACATTTTAACTTCTACGATTCACTATAAAAAAAGATGAGAGAAGAGATTTTATGTTTAATTTTTTAGATTTTTTTGACATACTTTCTCACCTCATTTTTAGTTTTCATTCTATTTTGTGACTTGGTTTTTTTTCTTAAATCTAGAGCTTGAGTTTATGCTTTGTTGAGCGATATTTGAGTTTTTTTTTTCTAGTTAAAAAATTCTATTTAGAGATGCATTTAAACTAAGATTATGTTTGTTAGAATCTTTAGAAACGTGTTGCAAATAGGTGACGAGTAAAGTCTTATAAACAAATTATTCATCATTATAACAATAAAAGTTTAATTTATTTGAAATGCTTCAACAACTAAATATCATTTTTTATTTTAATTTAAAAATTGTTATTTTTATTTTTATTATTATTATGCGTATTAGGACTTTGATCTTATATGTATTGCATGTTTGAGTATATATTTAATATGCATGTTGATATTATTTGTATTATATTTATGTTGAATGCATGTTTATCTTAAATTTTATTTTATAAATTTAAAATTATATACACTCTGAGTTACTTTAAATAATATTTTATATTTTGTTTACTCTTATCATAATAAACTAAATACCAATACTCCTAACTATCTAAGATAATACAATATATTCTTACAACACTTGGTGCGTTCGAAAGTTTCACGCCACTAAACATACCCTTGCACTTTTCATCAATTATTCATCTAATTACAATCCCTTCCTTCTCTTTTTATTTTATTTAAAAAATAATAATAAAAGAGTGAATAAATTCTAATGAATTGGTCTTGTAACCAAAGGAGTGATATATTTATACGTGCATATAGCGACGTTTGGAATTCCAGACAGGTCTGTATTGCTTGATTAAATGGATCGACCGGCGGATGTGATGTGAGCGACAGATACCAGTCAATGTCGTGATCGAAGCTTTTACTCAATCACCCACAGGACCCGGCTCGATTGTTAAATCAAAATGGTTCCTGAATCTAGGTCCAGATATGGCTGTTCTTCTTCTTTTTTTAACCCTCGATGAGGGAGCAAGGTGTACCAGAAAAAAAGTGAGGAAGCAAGTCCGTACGTCCAGAAAATGACTCAAGAACAATCATTCGTCGGATCGACTCGTGTGCTTCGCTTTCGAAGATAAACTTTTGGAGTGAGAGAAAGCTTTAGGTGACCAAACGAGAGGAAGGAACACTAAAATAATGGATGGGCTCCAAGAGAAGTAAAAATTGACATTACACCTACATATTCCATGCATGCACCGACGGGTTTACCATAGTTTTCATGGCGTATGGTTCTTGCTGATGTTAAAGTTGTGGAAATGGAGGTTTGCCAGTTGGCCAGCGCACCGGGTGGTGCTTAATTATTACTTGTGATTCTACTACCAGTCCGCCACCGCCTTAGTATTAGTTGCACCTGTCACCATAAATGAACTCGATCATGGCGTAACCTGCAAGGAACGATCCTGTGAAAGTCCAAAGAAGACGCGGCCTAGGCCCAGATGAAAGCACGAGGGAGAGGGAGTAGGGACTGCGGACAACTACAGCCTCGGTAGGAAATTACGCAAGCCGAGTTTGGAATTTGGATTCCAGCTATCATTACCACAACGTTTCTCTACTTGTTTGCGTTTCTCACTTGTTTCTTTTTATTTTAAAATGATTTTGAAAAAAATTAATTTTCTTTTATTTTAAATTTTTTTTAAAATAAAAATTAGTGTTTTTTAATATATTAATATTAAAAATAATTTTTTAAAAATAAAAATATTATTTTAAAACAAAATATATTTTAAAAAACAACCATTATTATTTTCACAAACAATCATGTAGACATCAAACTCATTTTGCCATCACATGCAGTGGCGGAGCTACTCTAGAAGTTTATTTCGCTCCTATAATTTGATGAGTTATTCAATTATATCCTTAAAATTGTAAATTAGACCCTCCTAAATGCCTTTTAAAAAAAAACCCAATATGCCAAGTGCATGGGAATTTCTCAGGGCACGTGCCTAGTTGTTGTTTTTTTTATTGACCCGTCCTAGCATAGCTAGACTCTTTTCTATTGCTTTTTTTTTAATTTAAATTTTATCATTTAGTTTGCGATTTTTATTTTATTTTGATCATTAGTACTAGACTAAGAATTAATTAATTTTATATTTTCTTATTATATACTAAAATAAAAAAAATTAATTCAATAAAATCCATTACCGTGTCGTAGATTTTACAAGTTGAATAAGATTAATCTAGCATGCTTTTTTTTTATATATATATGCCTAATTAATAAAGTTATGTTAAAATAATTTTTATATAATTTAATTTAAAAACTAGAGCAAACAAATAATCAATTCAATCATTTTAAAATTTGAATCATTGTGACAAATTCAATCACAATACCACAAATTTTTTTTATAGTATAGATATTTTTTTATATATATCGAAAGCAATTTTTATCAAAGCCGCAATGAAAGCGCAAGAAATAAATTAATCAAAACAACTAAAAAGATTATGGTATTTATTTAATTGTTTGATAACAATTTTGTATTGCAACCCGCTAGAGTCTTAGTTGAGATTGCGGGTTCGATATGCACCGGGAGCAATATAGACAATTGTCCACCTTTTTTTTTTTTAAAAAAAAAAAAAAAGAGCCTTTATAGATATACAAATAATAAACCTATGTCAGGCGCGTGGTCCCCCGGGCCCCACACCCATGCTTTGTTGTGAGAGGCTATTTATTTCTTTTTGTTTAACCTTTAGGTTTTCCTTGCGATTTTTTTTAATTTTATTTTTTGATGTACAGTTTTTATTAAATTTTATTATTTAATACCAGCCGTTAACAAATTAATTTTTTTTACTCAAAAGAGTTCATAACTCTAAGCTGTAGATTTAGCGGATTAGCCAGATAGGATTAACCTAAACTTTTTTTTCCTATAAAATTATTTAGTTAACAAGATTATGATGAAGTAATTCTCATTCAATTTAATAAAAAATTTAAATTAAATAAAAAATCAAGTTAAAAATTTGTAAATTGAAGCTGTTATAACAAGTTTAGTTATAATATTAAAAAATTTACAACGATCTAAGTATTATTTTTTTATGTTATAAAAAAGAATTAAGTTAACACCGTGATAATAGTGCGTGAAATAAGCTAGAATAATTTATTATATAGGACTTAGTAATTTATTACTTTGATTTAAATATTAAAATCGTTTATATTATTTAAAATATAAAGAAATTATTTATTTTTTTATTTAGATGATAATAACATCCACAAAAGTTGGAAAAAAATGTGAGCATGTAATATATATTAAATTGAAATCATTCACTTTAATTAATAACTTAAACAAGTCTCATATTTGCAACTAATAGATAAATCTAAAATAGTAATTAACTAATTATATACTGACACTTTGACTTGTTTTTCTTACTTTAAATTTAATAAAATAAAAAACTATAGGCATCACGAAGAAAAGAAACCTCTGTCTCTATCTCGGTCGCCTTGGATTCGTGTCTTCTCTCATAAACCAATTCTCTTGATTTGGCTCCATTGAAAAACCCTAGATTCCTCGCCCTCTCTCTCTCTCTCTCTCTCTCTCCTTTCCTTTTGCTTTCGAATTTTGGTTTTGAGTGTTTGTTGCCTCAGATCCGTTACTGTTCTTTTGTTTTCTCAAAATTAAGTGTTGATTTTTCCTGACTGAAAATTATTTAACTTTTTTTCTATTTTTCTAAAATTTAGGATAATGTACGGACATCTAAACAATATTTACTCTTTAATTTAATTGACTGATTACCTGTTCGACCCTAATTTTTTATTTTTTTCATAAAACAAAACGGAATTGTTTTTGTTAGAAAAATAATTAATTAATAGGTCGATAACTTTAATCGGGTTAATAGCACAAAATAATACATGTAGTGATATACAATTACATGATATATTTTTTTAAATAATAATAATAATAAATTCGATTTTGAATTTAAAAAATAACTTGTATCCTAAGATTTAGATTTAAAAAAAAATTAAGGACAGTCTTCCTGGCCAATAGACAAACCATTCTGGGTTCATAGACTAGTTAATAGTTAGCCACAAAAGTAGCTGAAAGATGCCCATGGTTATTGTTGTTCTTATTATTATTTTTCCTGATCATGCCCATGATTCATGCTTTATATGATCAAGAAATTTATTCAAATGAGCCATCAAATACAAGCTTACCAAAATCTACCTTAGAACACCGTATTTTACATATATAATAATCAGCTTGTAAATTAAAAAACTGTAGAGAAAAAAAAAAAAAAAAAAAAGAAAACCCCAAAAAATTGCCGGGGATTTATGTCAAG
>Ga0307515_10008590_pt1 | contig 19886 bp, 3 predicted proteins | sample 17_EM_MG_FD_194513 | JGI IMG/M metagenome (GOLD analysis project Ga0307515, IMG submission 194513) | Populus trichocarpa ectomycorrhiza microbial communities from riparian zone in the Pacific Northwest, United States - 17_EM | ecosystem: Host-associated > Plants > Roots > Unclassified | place... | reverse complement strand
GTAAGAATGATTAAACTCTGCTATTATAGGTAATAAAGGGAGGGTATAAGGCCGTAGTTAAGCTACTGCTAAAAGCTAAAGTAAAGGTAAACTGCGAGTATAGTTTATATATAAGCAAACCCTCCCTAAGCTTAATATATATCTCTATTAAGTTAATAGCTAACTTTAGTATTTTTAGTTATTATAGGATATAAATTAACCTATTTAAAGCTTAGTATATACCTCTATTAAGTTAATAGCTAACCCTAGTATCTTTGGTTATTATAGGATATAAGTAAACCCGCCTTAAACTTAGTATATACCTTTATAGAGTTAATAGCTAACCCTAACGTCTTTAGTTGCTATAGCGTGTAAATAAACATACCCCTTAGTAGATATCTCTTTCTAAAACTATACTTAGACGCCGCTATCTTAAGCGGCGAAAAGAGGGTATAAGGCTATAGTTAAGCTCCCTCTTAAGATGGGCAAGACTAATATTAAGTGGAAGGATAAGAATAATCGGATTTTACTATTATAGGCGACGGAGGAAGGGTGTAAGGCCGTGGTCAAGCTCCTATAATCTTTTTGTTCTTAATTAACTTGTTATAGGGTGTATATAATAAAGCCTTAGCTATTTTATATATAGAATTACAAGCAGAGCGTAACTACTGTAAGTAATTACTTTAGTTTTTTTTTTGGCTTAAAGCTATTATGGTTAAGTTCTGTACTCTTATTATATAATAAAAAAATTTATATCCTATCTAAAATTATAAAAAGCCGATATAATCTAGAGTAATAAGTAAGGAAAGGCCTTTAAGAGGGGCTATTAGTAGGGGTGTAATATAACCAGGGAAGGTTTTTACGTCTTTATTTAAAGAGCTTATATAGGTAAACTGGCTTTAAGGATTAAGATTAGAGCTAGAGCTAAATATAAGTATTAAAGGCTAGCTAGAAGGCCGGAATAAGGCAGTAATAGACTATAATAAACTTTAGACAATCCCCTTACTTAGGATTAAGGTTATAGTAGCTAAAGTTATAGAACTAAGATCGCGGAGAGTAAGGTTAGGATAACTTACGTAGTAAGATGGTATTAAAGAGTTAGTACGGAGCCGGTTTTAAATCTATTTCGGTAAAGCCGGCCGTAAAAGCCTACTATATACGTCTACATTACCGCGGCTAGAAATACCTTTAAAGATAAGGTCTCTAAAAATAGCTAAGTATAGAGGTAATGGTACGAAGCCCGCTAAAGTATTGGTGGTAAAGATATACTTCTACTTAAATAGCACGTCCTACTATTTAGGAAGGCCCTTTAAGGGAAGCTAGTATTTAAAAACTACCTAATATATATTTACCTAGCCCATAGTATAGCCTAAAGCTAGTTTTACTAACTAGTGGATATAAGAGGGTAATATAAATGGGTTAGATGGCCCTCCCTATTAGTATATTATTAAAATAAGCAAACCCTTTTAAAATAGTCGGGCTGTATTATTCTGCTAGTATACTAGTAGGGAGAGCTGTCTAACCTGTTTATATTACCCCCTTATATAGCGCGCCCTTAGCGTATAATAGGAACACCTATTACTAGGGCGCTACTATAAGTAGGGAGGTAGCCGACCCGTACTAGCTACACCCTTATTTTATAGCGTTTTCTAAACATTAGCGCCGTTAAAGCTATAATTTACTTTATAAAGGAAACAGGACGTTTACACCTAAGCGCTCCCTTTAAGTAATTCGCTTTTTGCTATAAAAACCCGCTTATATAACTAACTCTGTCTAGTAATATTGGATTCCACGTTTTAGGATTAAGGCCGTATATCTATATTACGTTAAAGCTGTATAATATAAAGTTATTAGGATATATATTTATATTACTAGCCAGTAAATAGCATAGTTAAGTAATATACTGTCTCTAATTATTAATAAGTATAAATAGGAAAAAATATAAAGAAGAAAAGAAAAAGATAGCTAAATTTTAAATATATATATGCTTATATGCTAAAAAGGTATATATTCTATAGACCCCTAATACCCTAGTAAATTTAAAAGAGCTAAGCGTAGGACTGTATATTATTAAACTTGCCTCCTCCTATAAAGTTACGCTAAAATTCTACGTTTATACTAATAGCGAATTCTAAATATAATAATATTTTATTGCTTAATGTCTAATACGGATCCTACGTGGCCCACGCAGACTACTCCATTATAGGGGAAAAACTTATAATTTATAGGAAGAAAAACCCTATAGTTAGGGGAGGAAAAACCCTATAAGCCACCTTAGTAGGATAAAAACCCTAGTTTACTATGTTTATCCGTAGCAGCGGCCCTACGGGCCTACAGCTACGTCCTATCCTCCTTAGATGTTCGAACTTCTTGGGAACTACTACTTCTTTCTCTAGCTTATCCTAGCTAGGGTTTACTACGTCCTAGCTAGGCCTTGCCAATTAATTGCTGTACTGTTGTTTCCCATATTTTGGCCATCCCCTATATGCTATTTCTTGTCTAACTATTGCTATATACGCTATGCCTCCCCCCCTTAGGGCCTATTAAAGGCGTAAGGGGGATTTATCTATAAACTACTACTATATTAAAAGGTAAGGGGGACGTATATGTGTATACCTAAGTATCTTTTATGCCCAGGCCCTAGTTGCTAGGCCCTCGCTAAGGGTTACCACTCCTTAAAAGGAGATAGGAAAACCGTACGGTGTTATCCAGGCTGCTAGGTAGTATTTAATAGTTAATAGTAAGTGACTATATACTCCGCGGGCGATCGCCTTAGGGGTTAGAAGGGGCCGTATATTCGCTTATTCGTTAATATAAAAGGTTGTCAATGCTTTTTACTGGGGGTTAGGGGATGCTATCGAATGCTGTATATCTATGTTGGATCGTATAGGCGGGCTCGGAATAAAAGCAGTAGTTATTTACTATAAAGGGGGACCAAAGTAGTGGTTTTCGAGATCTTACTATCCCATATAAAAACTTTTCACTACCCCCCATAACATTTTAACAACTACTAGCTCCTACCCGTATACTATACAACGTCTCTACGTTGGCTTTAGGTCTAAACTTTAAAGACCTAAGTTTGTAGCCGTTACCACGTATAGGTATAGAGTCCGTTTTTGATAGCCCGAATTCTAAATATAATAAGGACACTTACGTCTCTTTATAGCTAGCTAATGGTTAAGCCGTAAAAATAGCATTTTTAATCTAGATTGGAAAATTAATTAGCTTGGCTTTACTATAGATATAAAGGCTCCTACCTCTTAGCTATTAAGATCCTTCCCTATTAGAATATTAAGGCCTTTTTCTATAAAATCTACGGCTCCTTTCGCCGTGCTTACCTTATTAAGGAAACTCCTTTAAACTACCTCTTAAGAGTTTTAATTTAATAGACCGTACTAAAGCGCGAGGTGTATTCTACTTATAATAGCTTCTTTAATTATCTTTACCTAGTTAGTTATAAGAAATAAGATTCCTTGATAGTATTTAAGCTTGCGTAAGAATATATAAATAAGGGCATTGTGATAGATATTATTAGTAGCACGCTGCTCTATAAATATGTCCGCCTTATTAAGGAGCAGAGTAGCTTTCTAGTAAGTTACTATCTTAAAGATATAAGAAAGCCTCTCCTTAAGTGCATTTATAGTCGTGCCTAATTCTCTAGTAAAGATCTACTTAGTTAGAAAAAGCCGTAATTATAAGGGAATAGAGACGTATAACGTAAAGTGGTCTCCTAAGGTATTCTAATATCGCCTCTACTATTAAGGTCTTACTAATACTAGGCGGCCTACTAATTTGCTTATCTTAGTAGATAATAATATAACTAATATTATAAGAGAGGGTATAGTAATATACTATAGGAGGGTAATAAGTCCGCGCCTTTTACCTAATATAAAGTTATTTAAGATAGGGTAAGAGTTCTAAGATAAGTAGGAATCCTAAAGTTATTAAAGGAAGAAGGGTTCTACGTAATATTGCTAATATTAGCAACTATAAACTTAACTATAGCGTGTTAGTAAATGCCGCTTAAGCGTAAGTAAAGATAATTGTAACCGACTACCGGTGCTGCCGAGACAGCGTCAACGCTACCCTATATATTGATCGCAGATCAATATTGCTTGCAGATCAATGTTCCCATTTCAGCTACCATTTTATGTATATATACCTCTTGATTTCCATAGATTTACAATTAAGTCGCTTGTTTAATTCCTATACACTGCAAAGCTTACAATAATATATACTAGAGCTTATTACCTAGACTAAAACCTAGTATAGTTAGGCCGCTAACTAGGAAATCCTAATTCTTTATTTTAGTTAAATCTAAATCTATCTTCTTAATTTAGTTTTTTCTTTTATTTAAGCTCCCCGCGGAATTAATAATAGCCTATAAGTTTAGCGTTTTTTATTACGGACGCTTTAAGTACAATGCTACAGCTACTTAGAGAGGAGTTGGAAGAAGCTAGTTGGTTAATACAAGTACGGTTTAGGATGGAGCCAGTAGAACCATGTAACGAGAAATGGTAACCAAGTCACGTGATATAATCTGTATAATCTATACGATCTGTGTAATCTATAATAGAGTAGATAGAGCACGCATACCTTACGTATAAGGAGGGTTTCCTAGGAATACGGTTATATATTTAAAGGACTATAGTCCCTACTCTAGATAGTTCTTTCCTTATAGTGATTCTTAGAATATAATTAGAGTTAATCTATTAGGCAACTACTCCACTAGTTATTATTATGTTGTTGACTTACTTATAATACCTACACACCTAGCCTAATAATAAGCCTACCGTAGTACCTGCTACAAGGTTCCGTTACACAATTACTACCTAGTTACGGTTTTAATAAGTCGAATAATATGCTACTAAAAGCAGCCACTATGACGCCATTAACGGCGGCAACTACTTTAAGGTTAGGAGGTGATACTAGTATAGTAGATACTAACTTACAGCAACCTGTGACGGTTAGACAGTTATAAGAGATAGTTAACTAGTTAATAGAGAATAATGTAATACTTAAATAAAGGATTAACAAGATAGGAGTAGTAAAGGTTAAGTTACCTTTAATTAAGAGATTTTTAGGAGAGAGATTAAAGCTTAAAGGCTTCCTTATATAAATGCACTTTAAGGTTACGCAAGAAGGAGTAAAGCTAGTAATACCTACAGATCGGATAGCTTATGTAGGACTATTCCTATTAGGAAGAGCACTTAAATAGTTTAAGCCTTACCTTATAGAGATATAAGTAAATGGAATAATAACTATAAACTAAGATATATGGTTTATGTTCTTAAGTTAGGAGGGATTTATAGAGTGACTTATATAGATGTTTAGAGATCTAGAGGCGGTAACTATAGCGGAAAGAAAACTCTAAGACATTATATAATAAACCTTAACAATTAAATATATAATATAGTTCTAAACGCTAGCTATATAAGTTAAGTGGAATAATAGGGCGCTTATAGTATAGTATAAACAGGGACTTAAGGCTAAAGTCTAGGATATAATTATTCTAATAGAAGATGCGGATACCCTAAGGGATTTAATAAATTAAGCAATTAAGATTAATAATAAGATCTTCTAAAGGGAATAGGCTAAGAGAGGTTAGGATAGAGTTCTATAGTTATATAAGACGTAGAGTACGTAATAACTAAAGCTAAGTTAGAAACTATGGTATAGCGCAGAGCTAATGGACCTAAGTAGTACTAAAGAAACCTATAAGAGATAGAGTAAGAAACTATAGAAACCTAGAGGTTAAGGATTTAGTAATTATAGGACTAAGGAGCAGAGGCTAAACTAGGGATTTTAGCAGTAGAAGATGTTTAGGTAGACTTTATAGCAAAGTTAGTGGTTTAGAGATGGAGCTTATATAAATTACGGGAAATAGGGTTATTTTATAAGGGATTGCAAAGATAGTTAGAGTTACTATGTAATAAAGGGAACCTAACTAGTAGAAGATATATATGTATAGAGGGATAATAGTATACTATAAGGAATAAAAGAGTATTTAATTAGAAGTTTTGCGTTCTGTTATAATAACGTATATTAAATTTATAAAGACGCTAAGTATGGCGTAAGCTATTAGCTATAGAAGCTAGAGTTAAAAGGACTTAGAGAAACTATAGAGTTAGATAAAGAATAAGATTAACTTTACGAGCTAGATTAAGATATTATAGTAATATACGGATAAAGATTAGTAACAATAATAATGGAGTTAGAGTACTTATTAATTAATAGCGCTAAGGAAGAAAAAGGAACTAACTGGGGGTATCTAAACTTTAATAATGTAATAGAAGTAGAGACTAAGACCGCTATAAAGTAAGGTTTAGTAACGGGCATTATAACACCGTTAGATACGGTATCTATTACTTCGCGAGATGGAAGGAGTAATATCTAAAGAGGATTAAGCAAGCAGACAACTGCTAGTGCTAGCTTACTACTTAATAAAGGTAAAAGGCTAAAGGCTTAAGATTCTTAAGAAGAGATAAAAGAGATCTAAGATTTTAAAAATAGGATAAGGATAGCTTAAGGACCCATAACGGACAAGAACCAATAGAGTAGAGTAATAGCTTAGTTTAAAGATATACAAATAAGCTTAGGAGAAAAGTTTCCTACGGTATTAGATTTTTAAGACGAGATAGATAAGATTTAAGACTCTTAAAATAAGATAAGAATACTACAGACGCCTAGTTGGACTAAGGCGGGAGCTAAGCTTAAGTTAGAAGCAAGCTTAGGATTAAAAAATCTAAGGGACTAAGAATTTAGAGTATAAATAAGGATACCTATAGGTAAGAGGTAAGGAGCTTCTTTATAGATTAGAGAATCTGCGATATAAATAGTAGTTAGACTAGGAGACAGATATATAAAACCAGAAGACTTACTAGGGAAATATAGTGTTTAGCCTAAAGATTAAAAAGTTAATATTAAGATTAAGAAGTATAAAGACTTTTGTCAGATAACTCATATAGAGCTATTTATTGATGAAATGGGTTAATTAATTAATGATCTTGATCGTGTCTTAATCGTTGGTTAATGGGTGGTTAACCTAGGGTCCCTGGGCTTAGACGAAGATATTTACAATACACGTGACCCGTGCACGTGACTCGTGCACGTCCTACGCCATAGAGAATATAGATTATCTAACACACCCCCTTAGCTTCGACCTGGTTGAGGACAAAGCTAGCTACCTTCTCGTGTCCGTTAATACGTCAATTGAACTATAATCTTATCTGAATCCTTCCGTCTCGCTCTAATATTCTCCCTTAGGTCCTCTAGTTGCTTCTCCTTATTCAGCTACTCCTTAATATCTACCATTCCAATCATATTAATGAAGCTCTTAAACCTCTGCTTAGGCAGGGCCTTCGTAAATCCATTGGCGATCATCTCCTTTATCGCTATCTATCGAAATTATACTTATCTCTTTACATATTCCTAACATAGCTAGTATTAATAGATATTAACGTGTCGGAGCTTTGTAATTAGCTTTACCGTGTCTTCTGTAATCAGTTGGAGCGTCTAGGTATTATCGCAGTTAATAATTAAGGGCTCATTTAGTTATAACATTATTGCTTTAAACAGCCTACTAATAAAGATAGCTTCCTTTACTGTCTGTAATAGGGCTAACAGCTTAGCTTCTGTACTTAACGTCGTAACCGTACCCTACTTATTTGCTCTTTAGGCAATTGGCCCCCTAAATAGCTTTATAATATATCCTTACAAGCTCTTTCTATTAATAGAGTTATCCATAAATAATACGTCGCTAGCACAGATAAATAATTGCGCTTTACTTCTACCGTCTCCGTTGTCTCGTCCTTAGTCACGTATTCCTTTATCTCTCCCTCTACCGTTTATTCCTTCCTTATCTCCTTTATAGTAGATTGCTCTACTCCTTATACTATATAGGTACTAGATAACTCTATCTGCCGCTTAATAGTGCTCTTAGCTTAGGTCCTAATTAAACCTTACTAGCCATAATACTGCAAAGGCAATATCCAAACACGTTATAGTAGCTATATAGAGTACTAAACCTAGTTTTCTCTAATATAGCATTGTAGAAGCTAGTAGGGATATAGGACGGACTAATAGGTCTATATTAGGGGACGGACGCGTTAGACAGATTATATGGTAATCAGTAAGAAGGAGTTCCGATTCTGCCATAGGAGTATTTAAAAGACGCCCTCTAAGATCTATCTTATACTAGTTAGCTATCTTCTTAATATAGGCTTCCTGGGATAGCCACAGGAGCCTCTAGCTACAATTACATAGCACATAGATTCCTAGAAACCATTTTAGCTTGCTAAGGGTACTTATCTGGTATTCCTTACTTAGCTCCTTAATTACTTCTTAAGCTTTTTTCTCATCTATCTTTTAGTAGTAGAAGACAATATTGTTGACGTAGAAGAAGACGACTATTCTACCTTTTAGCATAACGCATGGCTCCTAAGGTACCTCTTTAAAGCCCAATTCGTTTAATAAGCTCGTGAGATTCTTCTGCCATAACAGTAGTAATCGTCGTAGTCTGTACAGGGCTTTTCTTAAGCGCAGTACTTTATCTATCTTTCCTTTATTAAACCCTAGCGGTAGCTTTATATAGACAACCTCGTCAAAATCGCAATGGACAAACGCATTAACTATATCTATCTGTGTCGTCTCCAGGTTGAATTTTGCAGTGATCGCTATAAGGGTTTAGAAGGTCGTACTAGCTAATATAGTAGCTCTCGTAGGTAGGTCTCCTAGGGCCTATTAATTTCCGCAAACTACTAAGCGTGCCTTACATTTCTAGAGAAATCCGTGCTTGTCTATCTTATAGACGAACACCCATATTAAGCTAAGGACCTGCTGTCCCTTTACGTGCTTCTTATTTATTTCTTAAAATAACCTTATTTAATAATAAGATTAGAGATAGGCTCGTTAAGCCTCTTAAAACTAATCTTAAAGAGGATATATATTAAGGTTGCGGATTAACTAAGGTAGCGGAGGTAAGTTCTTTCTTTATAATCTAATATTACGTATTCTACCTAATTTCAGCTTGCTATCGTTAAGTTAACTATTAAGGTTAAACTTCCTTCCTGTTAAGAAGGCGCCGTAATAGGCTAATATAATCCTTTTAGTAATAAAGTCTTTAAACCTATTATCGCTGGCTTCCTTAAATAAGTCTTTAACTAAGTTATTAGACACCCCTTAAGTATTAAACGCATCTCCTGCTTAATAAGCGACGTCTTAATCAGTACCTTATTTATCTAACTTCGTAGGATACTTAACGTAAAAGGCATATAGAGATTCTTCGTCTTTTTTTGTTAAAGGTAGTATACAGTACGTATCTTTAAGAGCTCTTATAAGCTTAAGATCTGCTAACTTATTAAAGGCTTAAACTGGCTTATTAACGTTATCGTCTTCCTCTTAAATTAACGGTTTAAATACTTCTTTATTATTTTTTAGAAGAACCTTATTCTTAGTCTAGTTATTAGGGAGTTAAATCTTCTTAATTAGCGTATCTAATTTAGCGTGTAGGTCCTTTAAGATGTCCCTTTACCTACCGTTAAAGAACGTCTTTTTATTAAAGATAACATCCCTTATAGAGATAATGATACCCTTATATAGGATCCAGATCCTATAGATATTAGTAGAGTTATAGCTAATAAGGTAGCTGATATGGGCTCGTAGATCTAGCTTGCTTAGCCTTTTCTTCTTTAGCTAGGCGTCCGACGTTATCACATACGCCCTACAGCCGTAGGCTTTTAGGTGCGCTAGTTGCGGCTTTCTTAACCCATTAGCTAGAAAGGTATAGAACTTCTTATATAGCAATTTCCAACTATTGCTTTTTAGTGGCGTTTAATCTTAAAGGTACACTACGTAGTTAACTATCTCGTTCCATAGGTTGTGTGGTAAATTAGCAGCAATTCTTATTGCTTATAATCTCTTAATAATTACACCCCCTAAGCGTTCGGCGGTACCGTTCTGAGCTTAGGTATATAGCGCTAAAGGCTTAAATATAATTCCTTAAGTCCGTAGCTATTTAAGGGTTCTCCTTCTCCCTAGCTCGTTATCTAATCTAATAGTATTAACCTTAAGGTTATACCTCAGACGAATCCATTGGGTGAAATCTTTAAGCACTTATAGTATCTCCTTTTCTTCGCTATGCGTCGTTATAAAATACGGGAAGGTTCTTCCTAAGAAGGTGTTATAGATAAACATAACTCGTATAAATCCAGCATGCACTTCCTTAAGGTTAGTCCAGTCAATATAGAGGTTAAAATAGGGTTTATTAATTTTCTATTTTAAGAACCTTCGTGAGACCTAACGCTTGATTTTGGCGAGACTGCAATATTAATATTCCGTCGTCTTTAGGCCTTAAAGCTTAACTCCTAAGGCGTTAAGACCTAAATAATAAAGGCTTATAGGTCCTGGATAACCTAGACGCAAATACTATAGACATACATCTCCTTTCGAATCTAGATAAGCGTCTCTTGATAATACTCTACGCTTCCATTAGCGTAACAGTCAGCTTATATTAAACGCTAATAGACTTCCTAGTCGGACGTATTTAATAGTCTATTATCCGTAACATTCTTCCATTTAATATAGGATTATATCGTCCTTCCAAACTAGAAGATTGTTATCTCCTTTATTATCCTAGTAGTACCCTTATTTTTAAAGTAGACGGAACAACATAAGGTTCGTATTAAAGTCCGTACAAAAGGTAACGTCCTTAAGACGTAGGATTCCCTTGCTCTTATCTGGTTTTATGACTTAGATAGTGACGTCGCCGTAACCTAGTATAGGCGCTTCTAAGCTGCCGGCGATAACGTATTTATATCTTAGAGCTTTCCTAAAGTTATAAAAACAAAAGAGGTTATTAAAGATATAGAGAGTGGTTCCAGAGTCAAGAATAGTTAATAGCTTTAGTGGATAAGGTTAACCGGTGTGAAACGATTCTAGGAATATCGCATTAGCTTCTCCCTTAATCTTGGCTATCTTCTAGCTCTTGTCCTGTCGTTGTTAAGCCTTATCTTCTTATTCTTTAAGTCTAATCTTTATAACTTAGTTAGCGAGATCCTTATTCTTTTCTACCTTCTTCAGCACCCTTTTAATACGAGCATCTCCGATCGTAACTCCTTCAGGTCTCTTATCTTCAAATAGATACCAACAATCTTATAAAGAATGTCCTCGTTTCTCGCACGCCAAGTACACAGGTAGTAGCTTCTTACGGAACGTCTCCTCGTCTACCAGTAACCCAGCTCTCTTCAAGCGTCTAGTACATGCTAAGGTTCCTTTCCCTAGACCTTTAGTAGTATCAGAGTAATCCATCGTAGCTTACTCTACAAAGTCTACATTAAAGGTACTCCCTCTCATAGTAGCATTAGCTTTCTTTAAGGGTATTCTAAGTCCTTCTTACAGCTCCTTTGCTACCCTATAGTATTTGGAAGATCTTAACTTCTGAGGGTTATTTAACTCAGTAGTATACTTCATACAGTAGGCATCGCTAAAAGGTCGAATAACGTCTGCCAATTCTTAAAGCCAGATTCTATCAGACATTTAAGGGATCTTATACTTTTCTCCTAGTGATATTACGTGTTCCCATTAATCTAGCCATTAGTTTAATTTTAACAATTGTTTAAACCCCTTAAGGGCTTCCGTGTACTAATGTTGTACCTTCTTCCTAATAAACAACGAGGTAGGTTCTGTATTCTCCTTTAACTAAGATAGCCATTCCTTGACGGTTACTAAAGGGTTAAGCAGTAGCTTCTTCTAAATTAATACTATAGACGTAATCTAGGTGCGTATCTATTGCAGATGCTCTTCCTGTTTCAGGAAGTACTTTATATCCTAGTCATAGTATCATCTACTATTCTCATACGCCCTCTGTTAATTCGTCGAGAGCTATACATATAAGGTTGCATTCTCATTGAAATCTATAACTTCTGGATAGGCTGGTTCTTGTAGTAGACCTCGTTAAGGTGCTTCCTTGTCTAGGTCAACATAGGCCCAAATTCGTTTGTCCACGAGGGCTTATAGTTGCTAGATCCATTGCTCCCAGTCTTCTGGCTTATTAAGAATAATTGTGGTAGACAAACTCGACGTCGGTGGAGTCATTTGACTAATAGGCAGATGGGAATTAAGATGGAATTCGTCGTTAGGATCGTCCTTGTCGCAGGATCGTCCTTGTCGTCAGGATCGTCCTTGTCGTCAGGATCGTCCTTTGACGATTGAGGTGGAATCTCGTGGAATCTCGTGGAATCTCGTGGAATCTCGTCTTGTGACAATTGAGGTAGGATTTCGATCAGGGTCGTCTTGAGACGATGAGGTGTCAGAGTCTGATGATGAGGTAGAATTTCTTTAAATGATTAAGTAATAGCTGGATAGCTTCTTATGTCGGCGGACCGGGCTTATAACTGTCAGATAACTCATATAGAGCTATTCATTGATGAAATAGGTTGATTGATTGATGATCTTGATCGTGTCTTGATCGTTAGTTGATGGGTGGTTGACCTAGGGTCCCTGGGCTTAGACGAAGATATTTACAATACACGTGACCCGTGCACGTGACTTGTGCACGTCCTACGCCACAGAGAATATAGATTATCTGACAACTTTAAGGATCTACTTATAAGACGCGAAAGGAAAGAAACTATAGAGGAATTTAGAGTAAGAATTACTTTATAGTAAGAGCAGAAACTAGATAAGAGATTTAGTTTACTAGGTTATATAAGGGACAGAGCACCTATATAAAGAATTACTAATAGGCCGAGAATAGGCATACTAAAGGCTAAGTGGCTTACTAAACTAGAATAAGAAGAGGATTTAGGGATTTTAACTAGGTTTAAAGAACGATATATAAAGGGCTGTTATAATATAGTAATAAGAAGATACTTCCTTATGGACGAGCTGTATATACTTAAAGGGTTATACTAAAAGTGGTATAGATAATAACATAATAATAAGTAGAAAGATTTCTATATATAGTTAAATAAGAAAGTTATCTAAGACTACCCGATTATAGAAAAGGCTATAACTTATATTAAAGGAGCCTTAATTATAACGTTAAAAGATCTAAAGAAGTAATTAGAGGACTAGAGAAGCGAAAGGCGAATCTTAGTACCTATAAATGAAGTTATAACGCTTAAATTAATATATAAGAGGTTTAAACTTAAGGATAAAGATAAGCTAAGAGTTAACCTAAGACACTAAGTATATTATACACTATTATAGATAGTATGCGTAGATAATACGTATAATATATATAGAGCACCTAAGGATAAGAATTGGAAGTATCTAATAAGAATATATTAGATGACGGATAAGGTAAAATATTAAAACGCTAAGTATATATATGGTTAGCACCCTATAAAAGTTTAAAAATAAAGGGACTTAATACTTTAGCTAGGAAGATTCCTTACAGAAGAATGCCTAGATAGATAATAATAGTGGGAATGTCTAGAGAATACCTGTCTATAGTATATTAAAGACAAAAAGTGAACTAAGTATTAGCTTAAGTTAGACTAAGTATAAATAGGATTAAGTAGCTAATAGTTAGGAAAAGTAGAGGCCTATAGGACTAGAGGGAACTAGTGGTAGAGCCTTAGACCCTTAAAGGAATTTAAGGATAATACTTAAATTTATAAGTAAAGTGGTAAGATTAATAGTTTAAGGTATTAATAGATAGTGGAGTAATAAGGAACTATATCTTGCTAGTAGCAGTTAAAAGAATAGGGTTACTATATAGGAAAAAGGAGTATCCTTACTTATTAGTAACGATTTTAGGAGATCTAATAGCCTACAGAGGAGGCATTATTAATCTTAAAATAGGACCTATTTAGTTAACCATTAAAGGAAAATAGGTTAAGATATCTTTTAATATATTACTATTAGGGAATAATAAGGCAGTACTAGGAATGCCTTAGTTATAGGAATATAATCTAAAGATTAATTAGGTTATAGGTTAAGTTAATATTAGGAATACTTAACGCCGCAAGATATAATAATAAGCTAAGTTGGTATAGTACTAAGTAGAAGCGACCTATAAGGAAATAGAAAAAGGGTTAAGCTATATACTAAAAAGATACTATAAGTATAGTAAGAAACTATAGTTACTAGAGAGTAAAAAGCTGTTAGAGTATATAATATAGGACTATAAGATAGAATTGGAACTAGAAATAAGTTTAAGGTTCTTTCTAATCTATAAGCTTACTAAAGAAGAAGGTAAAGTATTAAAAGAGTTTATCTAAGAGAACTTATAAAAGGGATATATTAGACTATTATAGTTATTAGCGGGTTATCTAGTACTGTTTATACCGAAGAAGAATAGCAAACTAAGGCTATATATTAATTATAAACAATTAAACAGCATTACTAGAAAGGATAGGTATTCTTTACCCTTAATTAGCGAGATTTAAGATAGGATAGGTAATGCGCAAATTTTTATAAAGATAGATCTAAGATAGGCGTACTATTAGATTAGAATTAAGGAAGGCGATAAATAAAAGGCAGCCTTTAGGTTAAAGGAAGGACTATATAAACTATTAGTTATGCAATTTGGGCTTATAAACGCACTAGCAATATTTTAGAAGCGTATTAATAATATATTAGGAGAACACTTGGATAAATTTATTATAGTATATTTTAACAATATTATTATCTACTTAATAACTAAAGAAGAACACGGAGAATACGTTAAATGGGTTTTAAGGAGACTATAAGAAGAATAGATACTAGTAGTAATTAAGAAATGCAAGTTCTTTACTAGGAAGACCGATTTTATAGGATTTATTATTAAACTAGGCTAACTTAGTATAGATCTAAAGAAGATTAAGGCTATAGTAAATTAGTAGGAACTAGAGAATATTATATAGTTAAGATCGTTTCTAGGGGTTTGCAATTACTATAAGAGGTTTATAGCGCAATAGTTAAAGGATATTAAGCTATTTACGCGATTAATAAAGAAAGAAGAATTATAGGTATAGGGAAGAGAGTAATAAGAACTATTTAAGGAAGTTAAAAGGTTATTTACCTAGGAGCTAATTTTTAAAATCTATTAACTAGGTCTAAAGACGGTTGTAGAAATAGATATATTAGACTTTATACTAGAAGTATATTTTATACAAAGGTATCTAAATAGATAGCATCTAGTAGTATACTATAGTTAGAAGATAATACTACTAGAGTTAAACTATAATATCTATAATAAGGAGTTATTAGGTATAGTTATAGCATTAAAAAAATAGAGAGCATTCTTATAAGGCATAGAGAAACTATTTATAGTTAAGACGGATTATAAGAACCTAATAGGATTCCTAATAATAAAGGAACTTAACTAAAAATAGGTTAGATAGGCAGAGATGCTTATAGAATACCATTTTAAGATTTAGTATACTAAGGGTATAGATAATATACAAGCCAATACGTTAAGTTAAAAAGCTATTAGGGGCTTTATTGCGAAAAGATATAGATAGGTTAATTAGATACAATTATCTAAAAATTATAATAACTTAGGAAGATAAACTAAAGAGGGTTTATAAGTTACTAGAAAGCTTTTAGGTATAAAGAATTCTAAAAGTATAGCTAGAAGATTTATAAATAGATATATACAAAAATTAAGAAATAAAGTATATCCTAAAAAGCATAGTAGAGCAATTTATAGAAGATTTCTATAAGGGACTAACTTAAGGACATAATAGAGCTATGGGCTTAGTGTTAAGACTTTAAAAGAAGTATATTATTAACAGAATTTAAAAAATAGCTAGAAGGGTTACTAAAGAGTATTTAAATTACTAAAGAAATAAACTAATAAGGTATAAGCCATATAGAGGGCTACAACTTATTAAAATACTAGAGAGATTATAGGAGGTTATATTATAGGACTTTATTATTAAGTTATTAAAATTAAGAGATCCTATTATAGGATAAGATTATAATGCGATCTTAGTAATAGTAGATAAGCTTATAAAGTAGGGATACTTTATAGCCTATACGGAAGAAATCTTAGCGGAAGATATTACTAGAATTTATATTAAAGAAGTATTTATAAGATATAGAGTACTAAGTAAAATTATATTAGATAGGGATCTAAGATTTATAGCAGTATTTTAGGAGGTATTCTTAGCGGAGTAAGGAGTTTAAGTAGCAACTTCTACCGCATATTATCCGCAGATAGACGGTTAAATGGAAAGATTAAACTAGACACTAGAGCAGTATCTAAGACACTATATTAATTACGTATAAAATAATTAGGTATTACTATTACTAGTTATATAGTTTATATATAATATAACACTTTAAAAAGAAATAGGTACTTTACTATTTAAGGCGAATTATAGATACAAGCTAAGAATATTATTATTACTACGCTAAGTAAAAAGGATAAGTAGTATAGCTAAGTAAAGAATAGAGATATTAATAAATCTTTATAAAGACCTTACGGAAATAGCTAAGGTAGTATAATAAAGAATAAAAAAATACTATAACGCTAAGAGATCTAAGGGACCAGATCTTAAGGAGGGAGATAAAGTATAGCTACTATATAAAAATGTTAAGAGTTAATAACTAAGTAAGAAGTTAGACTATGTTAGACTAGGACCTTTTAAAATTAAGTAAAGGATTTCACCGGTTATATTTAAGTTAAACCTACTAGCCAGAATAAAAATCTACCTAGTATAGCATATTATAATACTAGAGCCAGTATACGGGAATATTAAGCCACTAGTTTACGAAGTAGACATATATAAAGGGTAAGAAGAAGACAAATAGCAAGTTTTAAGGATTGTTAGTTATAAGGACGTTAACAATAAAATATAGTATAAGGTAAAGTAGATAGGTTACATTAAGACTACCTAAAAGCTACTAGAGAATTTAAAAAACTCTATAAGAAAGGTATAGGAGTATTAGAAGAAAATAGGTTAGGTAGTATTAATAAGGAAGAATTATTAAAAAATAAGTCACCTAAGGGGGACCTAGGAAGAGTAACTGCCGAACTACTTAGAGTTATTCCCTTTATAGGAGGAGAGTCGGTTCTCTTATTACTAAGTTCCTATAGACCTTATTTTATAAGTTTCTACTCCTTAAAACGCACCTTCTTATAAACCCATTTAAGACGTAGAAGACAAGTAGAGGCCAAAAGACGAGTTTTAAGGGCACGCTGCTAAGCAGCCGCAGCCTCTTATTCCGCCTCTTGTGATCGCCGCAGTTTATTAAGGGCACTTAAGAGCTTACCGTTGAGCTTTGCAGTAGTAAATTAAATATAAAACCCTATAATAAATTACTTAGGGAACTCGCAGACTATTAAGAGTTATAGGATATATATACTTAGCGTTAGATATAAAGCGAACGTTATAAGACGAATAAATATTTACTTTAGTATACTCTAAATAAGAAGAGGGTTGCCAAGATAAGGGACTCGCTAGTATAACGTAAACTAACTCCTTTTTCGTATAATGAGAATACGGAGATAATATTATTTTACCTAGCGATAGTATAGTAGCAATAGTACGAGCATATCGGACTATAGATAAAAAGGAAATTGCTTTAGGTATAATAAGTAACAATATTAACTAAATTAATTAGACGGATATTATACCTCTAGTAAACAACTTGGAGATATTTAGAATCTTTAAGGACGAAGATAGAGAGGAGGGAGATAGTATTATGGACGCTTTAAGTATAATGCTATGGCTACTTAAAGAGGAGTTAGAAGAAGCTAGTTGGTTAATATAAGTATAGTCTAGGATGGAGCCGGTAGAACTATATAATGAGGAATAGTAACTAAGTTACGTAATATAATCTGTATAATCTATACGATCTATATAATCTATAATAAAGTAGATAGAGTACGCGTACCTTATATATAAGGAGGGTTTCTTAAGAGTACGGTTATATATTTAAAGAACCATAATCCCTACTCTAGATAGTTCTTTCCTTATAGTGATTCTTAGAATATAATTAAAGTTAATCTGTTAGGCAACCACTCTACCAGTTATTATTACGTTATTGACTTACTTATAATACCTACACACCTAGCCTAATAACAAGCCCACCGTAGTACCTGCTATAAGGTTCTGTTACATTTTTAGCAACTTATTATTATGGGACGGGGGTAGTAGCTACAGAGCGTATGTATTTAAGAAGTCTACAAGACGTTACGCGATCGATCGTAAGGGTTAAGGGCGTAAGGAGGTAATATACTTACGCGTAGCTAATATAAGCTGTACGCGAGGTATATGTAAGAGCACGGGGCTCTCCTATAGAGGCCCCTACGGTAGAGTTCCGTAATACTACCCCCCCTTCTATAAAGGCGGAGCTCTGGCGACGCTGTAGTTACTATATATATATAAAAGGGACACTTAAGGTATAGAAAAGAAGAAAAAGGGGGGTATTACTAAAGGCTTAAAACAACGTTATATAATAAGGCTTAGCATCTAAAAATCCAACTAATTAGATAACTTTAACCGCCGGTTAAAGTTCCTGGATATCTTAATAATATTCCGGTTATATAATCGCACTTTACCGCAATCTAACGGCAATTTAATGGCAATTTGCCCTTACGTGATAATATATAACGGTTTAACTCTATAAGGGCTCCTATAGAGGATTAGGTATAAAATCTCTGCCTAGGCCCAGTTTCTATAGATTCGCGTAGTAAAAGTCGCTAATTAAATCCTTTGCATTTTTAAAGTCTTCTTATAGTTGCCATTCTAGCTAGTTTATGTCGAATCCTATATATATAGCTCTATAGTAAAGCCGTCGTCCTCTACCTTTGCTAAAGTATTTAGAGTTAATAATTCGTTTAATAGTCTACTCCTTATAGTTCTTGTCTTTATTCTCGTCTCGGATTAGTACTAATAGGGGTTTAGGCTGTATCTGCCCAAATAAGGGGTTAGGCTAATAGAGGTGTAATAGCTATAGGTAAAATATAGGCCATATCCCGCGGGTGGCTAAGGTAGGCGGGAGTTCTAGCTTATATATAGCTCCCCTATTAATAACTTATTTAATTAGATAGTGGCTAAGGTTCTTATAATTAAATAACTTTATAGGCCTTTATATAGAGATATTGCGTATATCTAGCTATACCCAGTTACTAATACGTATCTCTGGTGGTAGCGTTCTATAATAGTTAGTAAAGTAAGCCTACTTTACTTAAGCCCAGGCCATTTCTCCCTTATAGTAGTTAAGTAGATTTTTTATACGGTCTATATGCTAGTCAGTAAGTAGCATCTTAAGGCGTTTTCTATATAGTAGTTTCTTATTAATAGGTTTTAGTAGCTCTATACCGGATCGGGGGTAATAACCCTTATTTACAAAGAATGGGTTAAGTCCTATAGTGGTTAAGACGTAGTTATTCGCTGTAAATTTACCTAGTGGGAGGTAATCTACTTAGTTATCTTAACTATAGGCGACTACCTATTATAGGTACACTTTTATACTGGTATTAGCATTTTCTAGTTACCCAGCCATTTTATAATAAAAGGATGTAGATATCTTAATAGAGATGCTAAGGCGTTAGCAGATTCGTCTCTATATATTAGAGTTAAATTATATACCTTGGTTGGACGTAATTAAGTTAGGTAACCTATATGGTTAATAGACTTTGCGGAAAAAAGTGTTAGTAACGTTGTTAACGGCTATACCTTTAGTTAGGATATAGTGGCGCTCTTTTATAAGTTGGTATATTATTATAAGGATATTCTTATAGGTACGGCCGTGTTGTTTATAAGGTAGTAGGTTAATAATAAAATCTATAGTAATATCTGCCTATTGTTATATAGGTACTGGTAAAGGGTATAGTAGTCCTTAGTACTTTATATTAAAGGCCTTAGCGCGCTTATAACTATAGTAGGCGCCTATAAAGCGTTTAACTAAGTCTATTATTTTTGGCTAGAAGTAGTATCGGCTAAGAAGCTTATAGGTTCCTCCTTTAC